>Ga0207419_1000042_pt1 | contig 91417 bp, 81 predicted proteins | sample ElkSloMetagenome_4_FD_184723 | JGI IMG/M metagenome (GOLD analysis project Ga0207419, IMG submission 184723) | Hot spring microbial communities from Elkhorn Slough, Monterey Bay, USA - MD2A (version 2) | ecosystem: Environmental > Aquatic > Marine > Intertidal zone > Estuary: Microbial mat ...
TGATGCCCCGTCGTCTAATGGTAAGACTACGGACTCTGACTCCGTCAATTGAGGTTCGAATCCTCACGGGGCATCCATTTTCCCTTTTTTCGAGGATCAGGCGCTGCCCGCGATATTGCGCCGGATGAGGCGCGCCGTTTCGGCTGCCGCTTCGAGATGGGGCAGGTGGCCCGCCCCGGCGACGAGGTGCCGTTCCGCCCGCTCCCCCAGCGTGTCCGTTCCGGGTGGCGGTATGATGCGGTCGGCCTCGCCCCAGATCGCGAGAGCCGGCAGGGCGAGCGGGCGGGGCGTCTCGTTCGCGATCTGCCCCGCGACCTTGCCCAGCTGTTCGAGTGCTGCCGCAACGCCGTCGAGCCGCTTGTAGCGCAGCACGTCCTCGACCATGTCGCGCGAGATCGCGTCGGCGTCGGCGACGAGCCGGGTGAGCACTTCGCGCAGTTCCCGCTTGCGCTTCGCCTCGGTGAAATCGGCGATGTATGCGCGGTTCAGAGCGCAGCCCGGCAGGAGCGGGGCAATGAGCGTGAGCGAGCGGACTTCGCACGCGCCCGCAATTCGTTCCGCCACGGCGCCGCCGAAACTGTGCCCGACGAGATGGACCGCGCCGAGCGCCCCGGCCTCGATGAAGCCGCGCACAAGGCCGGCAATGTCATCGAGATCTCCGGACCCAGGCAGGTCCTTGTCCGAGCCGCCATGGCCCGGCAGGTCGAGCGCGACGGTGCGATAATCGCTTGCAAGGTCGTCGGTCACGAACATCCAGTTGCCGCTGTCCCCGCCGAAGCCGTGGAGCAGGAGCACGGTTTCCGCGCCCGTTCCAGCCTCGGCATAGCGCAGGGTCATGCCGTCGACCTCGGCCGTGCGAAAGGCCGGGGCCGATGCCTCGCCCGCTTCTGTGGCATCGGGTTCGACCGCCTCGAACGAGGCGATGAAGGCCTCGACCGCCTCCGCGTCCGTTCCTGCCTCGCCCAGCACCGCGATCAGCGCGCCGCAGGGCAGCGTCTCGCCTTCCTGCGCGACCAGCCGCAGCAGCGTTCCCGGCGACCGGGCTTCCAGCGTGTTGAGCAGTTTCGAGGTCTCGATGTCCGCGATCTCCGCGCCCTCGCTCACCGCGTCGCCTTCGGCGAGGTGCCACGAGGCAAGCGTGCCTTCCTCCATCGACAGGCCCCATTTGGGCATGGTGAGCGCGGTGAGATCCGCCATGCGCGTCACTCCGCCGGGACGGTTTCGCCGAGAACGCTGCGCACGGCTGCGGCGATGCGCTCGTTCGACGGGAGATAGGCCGCTTCCAGATTGGGAGCGAAGGGGACGGGCGTGTGCGGCGGGGTTACCATCGCGACCGGCGCCTTGAGGTGCGCGAAGCCCTTCGAGGCGACCAGCGCGGCGATGTCTGCGGCCATGCCGCAGCGGGGCGAGCCTTCGTCGACCACCACCAGCCTCCCGGTGCGTTCGACCGATTCGAGGATCGCCTCCTCGTCCAGCGGCGAAGTCGTGCGCGGGTCGATCAGTTCGACCTCTATTCCCTCCTTCTCCATATCCTCGGCCACCGCCTTCGCGCGGGCGACCATGGCGGAAAAGGCGACGATCGTGACATCGTCCCCCTCGGTCACGAATTCCGCTTCGCCGAAGGGGATGGCGTAGGCCTCGTCCGGCACTTCTGCCTGCGTGTCGTAGAGCGCCTTGTGTTCGAGGAAGATCACCGGGTCGTCGTCGCGGATCGCCTGGATCAGCAGGCCTTTCGCGTCATAGGCGTTGGACGGCATCACCACCTTGAGGCCCGGGATGTGCGTGAAGATAGGGTGCAGCGCCTGCGAATGCTGGGCCGCCGCGCTCATGCCTGCCCCGATCATCGAACGGATGACGAGCGGCGTTCTGGCCTTGCCGCCGAACATGTAGCGGAATTTCGCCGCCTGGTTGAAGATCTGGTCGAAGCACACGCCGAGGAAATCGACGAACATCAATTCGGCCACCGGGCGAAGGCCGGTCGAGGCGGCGCCTGCCGCCGCTCCCATGATCGCGCTTTCCGTGATCGGCGTGTCGATGACGCGCGCGCGCCCATATTTGCCGACGAGGCCCTTGGTCACGCCGAGCACGCCGCCATAGGCATCGTCCTCGCCGCTGCCGCCCGCGCCGCCGGCGACGTCCTCGCCGATGACGATGACGTTTTCATCGCGCGCCATTTCGCAATCGAGCGCTTCGTTGATTGCCTGGCGATAGGTCTTGCGGGGCATTGCTTTGCTCGCCTTTTCAGTAGGAGACGTAAACGTCGGTGGTGAGCTCGTCCTGGCAGGGGACGGGGGCGTTTTCGGCGGCCTCGATGGCGTCGGCGATGGCCTTGGCGCATTCGGCGTCCACCGCGTCGAGATCGGCGGCGTCGAGTCGACCTTCGCCGGTCACGCGCTCGCGGAACAGGCGCAAGGGATCGTCGGCGCGCACGCGTTCGAGTTCCTCGCGGCTGCGATAGGCCTGCGCGTCGCCGATGAAATGACCGTGCTGGCGCATGCAGGTGACCTCGATCGCGCTGGGGCCGCCGCCGGTGCGGGCGCGTTCGATGGCCTCGCGCGCGGCTTCGAACACGGCGAAGAAATCGCGCCCGTCGACCGCCTTGGCCGGCATGCCGAAACCCGCCGCGCGATCGGCGATGCTGTCTGCGCCGACCGCGTAGGAAACGCCCGTCCCCTCGCCGTAACCGTTGTTTTCGAACACGAAGATCGCGGGCAGGTTCAGAACCACGGCAAGGTTCATCGCCTCGAACGTGGTCCCCTGGTTCGATCCGCCATCGCCGGTGAACGACACTGCGACATGCGGCAGGCCCTTGGTCTTCACCGTCAGCGCCGCGCCCACGACGAGCGGCGGATTGCCGCCGACGATCGCGTTCGCGCCCAGCATCCCCTTGTCGAGATCGGCGATGTGCATCGATCCGCCCTTGCCCCGGCACAGCCCGCCCTCGCGCCCGAAGATCTCCTTCATCATGCCCGTGACGTCGCAGCCCTTGGCGATGCAATGGCCATGGCCGCGATGGGTCGATCCGATGTAATCCTCGTCCGAAAGGTGGAGGCACACGCCCACCGCGCTCGCTTCCTGTCCGGCATAAAGGTGGACGAAGCCGGGGATGCGGCCCTGTTCGAACTGGGCCTGCACGTTGTCCTCGAAATCGCGGATGAGGCGCATCCGGCGATAGGCTTCGATGAGGGTGGGGCGGTCTAGCTGCATATCGTGTGATCCCTGCTTGGCGGCCAAACTTTATACAGGCATATCAAAAAATGGAAGGTGCTTGTCGAGCCTCGGGTGGGCAGGCAGGTTCCCACGGACACAATCGCTGCGAAATGCCCGTTTTTGGGAGCGGCATGGGGGCGAGGGGACACGATGGACGAAGAGGGCTGGCAGCACGCGGGGCGGGTCGGGGAAATTTCGCCCGCGCGCCCGCTCGCCGTCGAGGTGGGCGGGCGCGAGGTGCTGCTGTGTCGTTCGGGCGGTGAAGTCTTTGCCGTGGATGCGCGCTGCCCCCATGCGGGCCAGTCGCTCGCGCAGGGGCGGGTGAGAGGCGGCGCGATTGCCTGCCCCTTTCACGGCGCGCGCTTTCGCCTGTCGGACGGCGCTCCGACGGCCGGGCCCACGCGCCGGGCGCTCGGCACGCACCGGGTTCGGATCGCGGACGGGGAGGTATGGGTGCGCCTGTGAGTCTTGCAAGATTCTTACAGGCATGTAAAAAGGTGGGCGGAGAGGTTTGAAATGCCCCAGCGTTCGCCAACGGCCCCGCAGCCGACGCTCGACCAGATGCTCGCGCGCGAGAAGCGCCCCGTGCCCGCCGTGCTCGCCGAGCGCGGCGAGGCCCCGGTGCCGGTGAAGCCGATCGACCGGCGGCGTTATTACGATCCCGATTTCGCCGCGCTCGAAAATGCGCGCCTGTGGCCCAGGACATGGCAGATGGCCTGCCGGCTGGAGGACATTCCCGAAACCGGCGACTATGTCCTCTACGAGATCGCCGACATCTCGCTGATCGTGGTCCGATCGGACAGGAACACGGTCAGGGCCTTCTTCAACGCCTGCCTTCACAGGGGCCGGGCACTGCGCGATTCGGACGGGACGGCCAGCGAATTCCGCTGCCCCTTTCACGGCTTCACCTGGGCCATAGACGGGACGTGCAAGCGGATAGTCAACGAATGGGACTTCGCCCATGTCGACAAGGCCGATTTCGCGCTTCCCGAGGCACAGGTCGGCGTCTGGGGCGGGTTCGTCTTCGTCTGCCCGGACGGGTGCGATGAAAGCCTCGCGGACTTTCTCGGCCCCGTCGCCGCGGCCTATGAAACGCGCGGCTGGTCGCTCGCCGAGCGGACCAAGGTGGTTCACGTCCAGAAGATCAATCGCTGCAACTGGAAGATCGCATTGGAGGCGTTCATCGAAAGCTTCCACGTCACCGAAACCCATTCGAGCGCCGCGCCCTATCTGGGCGATGCGAACACGCAATACGATGTGTGGGAGGGCGTGCCGCACACCCGGATGATCTCCCCGCGCGGGCTCGCCAGCCCGAACATCGCGCCGATGAGCGACGAGGAAGTCTACCGCGCCGGGATGCGCCCCGCGCTGGGAGAGGAGGCGGACACGCTGACGCTGCCGGACAGCGCCGAAAGCGCGCGCGAAGCGATCGGCGCGGCGCGGCGCAGGGCGCTGGTGGAACAGGGCGTTCCCCATGCCGCCGAAGCGACCGATTGCGAACTGATCGACACGATCCAGTACCATGTCTTTCCCAACCTCGTGTGCTGGGCGGGCTGGGGGAGCTATCTCGTCTATCGCTTCCGCCCGCACGGCACGGACCCTGACATGAGCGTCATGGACATCATGTTCGTCGCCCCGGGCGGCGACCCCGAGGCTGTGCCGGAACCGCAGGTCGTCGGCCCCGATGCGAGCCTTCACGAAGCGCCCCAGCTGGGCGGATACTGCACCGTGTTCGACGAGGATTCCGCCAATCTCGCCGCGCTCCAGCGGGGCCTGAAGACGATGCGCACCAAGGGGCCGGTGACGGGCGACTATCAGGAAGCGCGCATCCGCCATTTCCACGCGCAGCTGGACAAGAGCCTTGGAAACACTTGAGGACATAGCCCGCCCCGGCGAGATGAAACCGCGCGCGGCGGGCTTCATGCGCGCGCCGTGGGAAGCCTACGCCGCGATGCGCGAGGAGGCGGGGCCGCTATGGACCGAACCCGAAACCGGCGTCGTCTTCGTGCTCGACTACGCTCTCGCCGAAGAGGTGATGCGCAATCACCAGCGTTTCTCCAGCTTCGCCGACCGCGCCGCCATGCGAAAGGGTGGTCTTCCGGCGGAGGTGCTGGAGATCAAGTCGCAGGGGTGGCCGCTCGCTCTCACCATGGTCCAGAACGATGCTCCCGATCACGACGACTATCGCAAGCTCGTCGGCCCCTTTTTCCTGCCGCGGCGCCTGAAACTGATGGAGCCCTTCGTCGCCGGGCGGATCGGGGAATTGCTGGACGCGATTGATGATAAGGGCGGGCGCAGCGATTTCTTCCCCGATTTCGCGGTTCCGCTGCCGGTTTCGGTGATCGGCGAATATCTCGGGATGCGGCACCTTGGCGATGACACGGTGAAACGCTGGTCCGACGCTTTCGCCGACGAGATCGGCTTCCTCACCAGCGATGAACGCGCGGTCGAGATCGCGAAGCTCACCCTCGAATGCCACAGGGCCATGGTCGCGCTGTGCGACGGGCGGCGCCGAGGGGAGGGCAAGGACATCATCACTGCTCTCGCCAATGCGACAAGGCCCGATGGCGAGCGGCTGGGCAATCCCGAGCTTCTCTCGATCCTCACCCAATTGATGGTCGCGGGCAACGAGACCACCACTTCGACGCTCGGCTTCGCCCTGCTGCGCCTCGCGCGCGATCCCGCGCTGTACGCAAGGCTGAGCGCCGAGCCAGAAAAGATCGCGCCCTTCCTTGAAGAGGTCCTGCGCCTCGACAGCCCGATCCAGGGCCAGTTCCGCAAGGCGGTGGGCGACCAGCAATTGGGCGGGCACACCATACCCGACGGGACCATGCTCCACGTCCGTTTCGGCGCGGCCAATCGCGAACCGCGCGTCTGGGGTGCGGGCGCGGGCGACGTGCAGCTCGACCGCAGGCCGCCCAAGCCGCACATGGCGTTCGGCAATGGCATCCATTTCTGTGTCGGCGCGGCGCTTTCCCGGCTCGAAATGCGTCTCGCGCTCGGCGAAATCCTCTCGCGCTACCGTTCGGTCAGGCTCGCCTGCGCCGAGGAAGACCTTCCCTTCCGCACGAATTTCCACCAACGGGGCATGACCTCACTGCCCCTGGAATTCGAGCGATGACCAACAAGAAGACAACCGAAAACGGCCACATCACCCGCCTGCCCGACCCGGCCGCGCTGACCTCGGGCGAATTCAACCGGTCGCGCCGCACGCGGCTGAAAATCCTCGATGCGGGCGTCGCCGTGCTGGCGCGGGAAGGTTACAAGAAGCTGTCGACCACCGGCGTCGCGAAAGAGGCCGGGATCACGCGCGCGGCCATGCTCTACCATTTCGGATCGCGCAGCGAGCTGATCGAGGCGATCATCCGCCACGTTACCCGTCGCCGGATCGACATGTACACGAACGCGATGGAGGGCCTGCCGCATGACGAGGGCTTTCTCGAACGTGCGGTCGATATCGCCTGGGAGCAGCTCCAGACCCCCGAATTCGAGGCCTATACCGAGCTTTCGCTGGCCTCGCGCACCGATCCCGAATTGCGCGCGCTGATGGAGCCCGCTCTTGCCGCCTTCGACCGTGCCCGGCGCGAGGCGGCCTTGGGCCTGTTCCCGCGCTACCTTTCGGACAAGGTCGAATTCGACCTGCGCCGCGACGTGGTGCGCTTCCTTCTCGAAGGGGTCGCGCAGCAGGACGGCATCACCTTCAACCGCGAGGAGCGCGTGGGCGCGATGCTGCGTTTTCTGAAATTGCTGATCGGCACCGAGGATGGCGTCGCGCTGCTGCGCAAGGCGGTCGGGGCGAGCCAAGAGGACGACGCGGCTTGAAGGCCGAGGCCGGGTTCCTCGAGGCTCGGCCATGGCCAGCACAGCGGCTCGCATGGACAGCGCTCGCGATTCTCGCGCTCGCCAATGTCCTGTCCTATCTCGACCGGATCGTGATCAACCTGCTGGTCGAGCCGATCCAGCGCGACCTTGCGATCAACGACACCCAGTTCGGCCTGTTGCAGGGCGTCGCCTTCGGCCTGTTCTACACCGCGATGGCCTTGCCCATCGGGCGGCTGGTCGACAACGGCCCGCGAAAGCCGATCATCGCCATCGGCGTTGCGGTCTTCAGCCTGTTCACCCTCGCTTCGGGCCTTGCGCGCACGTTCGGCCAGATGTTCGTCGCCCGCATCGGTGTCGGCGCGGGCGAGGCGAGCGTCGTTCCGACCGCCTATTCGATCATATCCGACATGTTCCCGCCCGAACGCCTGGGGCGGGCGATGAGCGTCTTCACCATGACTGCCTTCGTCGGGATCGGGCTCGCCTATATCGCGGGCGGAGTGGCGATCGCGGCGGTGGCGGCGTGGGACGCGCCTGGGTTCCTGGGTGAGCTTGCGCCGTGGCGGCGGACCTTCCTGCTGGTCGCCGCGCCCGGCCTGTTGGTCGCGGTGCTGCTGATGACGGTGCTGAAGGAGCCGGAGCGGCGCGGCGGGCGGGACGCGGCGAAGATCCCCATGCGCGAGGTCGCAGCGCATCTTGCCGGTCAACGGCGCGCGCTGGTGCTGGTCTTCGCAGGGTTCAGCATGATCACCATGTCGGGCTATGCCTCGACAGTGTGGACCCCGGCCCTGTTCATCCGCGCCTATGGCTGGTCGGCGGGCGAGATCGGGGTCGCCTATGGCGCGCTCTACCTCGTGCTCGGTCCTGCGGGGGCGCTGCTTGCGGGCTGGCTGTGCGACCGGATGACCGCGCGCGGCGTGCGGGAGGCACCGCTGAAGGTCGCGGCCTGGGGCTATCTCGGCACCGCGCTGTTCGGCGGGCTCGCCCCGCTGATGCCGACGGGCGAACTCGCGCTCGCGGTGTTCGCGCCCGCCATGCTGATGGCGACCATGCCCTATCCGATGGCCGGGACCGCGATCCAGCTGGTGACGCCGAACCGGATGCGCGGGCAGGTGAGCGCGCTTTACATGCTGGTCATTAACCTCGTCGGGCTGGGCGCGGGGCCGCTGGTGGTGGGGGTGTTCAACGATGCGCTGTTCACCGGGCCCGAAGGCGTGCGCTATTCGCTCGCCTGGGTGAACGCGGTGGCGGCGCCGGTCGCCTTCGTCTTGCTGTGGGCGGCGTTCCGGCCCTATCGCGACCTGCGGAGGGAGACATGAAGCTTGCCGGGAGGACCGCGCTCGTGACGGGCGCTGCGGGCGGGATCGGCGCGGCGGTGGCGCGGCTCTTCGTCGCCGAGGGCGCGCAGGTGATCTGCGCCGACGTCTCGCGCGATGCCGTCTTCGCACTGGCTGGGGAACTGGGCGAAAGTGCCGGGGCGGCGCTACTCGACGTGGGCGAACGCACCGACTGGGACCGGGTGGCCGAGGCGATCGAGCGGCGCCACGGACGGCTCGACGTGCTGGTCAACAATGCCGGGATTTCGGGGCTGGGTGACATCGACCATATCGACACCGAATTCTGGGAGCGGTTCCAGCGCATCAATGCCGACAGCATCTTCCATTCGGTGCAGGCCATCGCCCCCCTGCTGCGCGCATCGGGCCATGCAGCGATCGTCAATGTCGGCTCGCTCCTCGCGCTGAGGCCGAGCGCGGCGCTGCCCGCATACAGCGCGGCCAAGGCGTCGCTGCGCGCCCAGACGAAAGCCTATGCGCTGCACTTCGCGGAAAAAGGCGAATATGTCCGCGTGAACGCGGTCCACCCGGGATCAACGCTCACGCCGATGATGGAGGCCAATCTCGGCGCGAGCGAAGGGGAGCGCGCGGCGAATTACGCCCGCCGTGTCGCGGCCCACCCGCTGGGTGCGGCGACGGGGCGGATCGTGCTGCCCGAGGACGTGGCGAAGGCGGTGCTGTTCCTGTCCTGCGAGGATTCGGCCTTCATCACCGGGATCGACCTGCCCGTCGACGGCGGCGCGAGCATCGCCGGTTAGAGCGAGACGCGCCGCGTCTGGCCGCCGTCCACGATCAGGTTGACCCCCGTGATCCACGAGGCGCGCTTCGACAGCAGGAACGCGGCGGCGTCCGCGACCTCTTCCGCCGTGCCGAGCCGGCCGAACGGGATCTCCGCCACGGTCGCCTCGTAATAATCGGGATAGTTCACCTTGTGCCTCTCCCAGTTCCCGCCGGGAAAGATCGTCGCGCCGGGCGAGATGCAGTTCACCCGCACCCCCTTCTTGCCGACCACCTGGCTGATCTGCTTGGCATAGACGATCAGCCCTGCCTTCATCACGTTGTAGGGCTGGACGAAGGGATAGGTCTCGAGCCCCGCCGTCGAGGACACGAACAGGACCGAACCGCCGCCAGCCGCGAGATGCTCCTCGAGTGCTTCGAGACCGCGCACCGCGCCCATCAGGTCGATCTCGAAATTGGCGCGCCATTTCTCATCGCCGCCAGCGCCGCCGCCCCCCGACACGTTATGGACGAAGGCATCGCACCCGCCGAGCCAGTGCGCGGCCTCGGCCAGCCATCCGCGATAGGCCTCCGCATCACCGACATCGACCGCGGCGCCCTTTGCGTGGAAACCGCGGGCGGTCCATTCCTTCTCGCACTGCTCCACCGCATCGCCGTTGCGCGCGCAGAAGGCGAGGTCCGCCCCCGCTTCGAGCAGCCGCTCGGCGATCCGGTTGCCGATCCCGCGCGTCGCCCCGGTGATGATCGCCTTCGTACCCTTCATTTCGAGATCCATTGCCTAGCTCCTGTTCGCGCGAGTGTAGTGGGGCTGGTCCTCCGGCAGCGGCGGCAGGCCGTCCTCAAGCGGCACGCGCAGCGCGTTCAATTGCAGCGATATCGTGGCGAAATTGCCCGTCAGCCAGATGAGGTCGACCAACTGGTCGGGCGCGTAACATTCGGAGAGCCGCGCCCACACGCCTTCCGAAATCGTCCAGCGGGCCTGCATGTCGTCGACCGCCGCCACGATCGCCGCCTCCGCTTGAGCCCAATGTTCGCTGCCCGCGCCCACGCACAGCGCCTCGAAATCAGCGTCCTCGAACCCGCCGCCCCGCGCGACCATCGAATGCATTCCCCATTCATAGGCGCAAGCCGCATTCCACCCGACGCGCAGGATCGCGATCTCCCGTTCGCGGAAGGGGAGCGTGTTCTCGCGCAGGATATGCTCGCCGAAAGGCAGCCATTTGAGCAGCGTCCCGGGCGAATGGGCGAGTGTGCGGTGCAGCTTGTAGGGCCACGCCTCGATCACCTGCGCGAGGCTTTCGGGAATGTCCCCGTCGGCAAGCGGCGCAAGGCCGGGTCCGGTCATGCCTTTTCTCCTTCGATCACCGGCTCGCGGCATACCCATCCGAGGCACCGCTTCAGCACCTCGCGGAAGGCGGGTTCTTGCCACGCCCCGCGCTCGACATGTGGATAGAACGGCGTGCGGTGGGGCGCGTCATAGTGCCCGCGCGCATGGCCGGGGGTGAAATAGAGCACTTCGCCCGAGCCCAGAGAACGGCGATAAAGCACTGCCTGCTCGCCCTGCGGCCATCGGTCCCGCACGAAACCGGGCGCCGCCCCGCCGAACCGCGCATGCAGCAGGACCTCGACCTCGTCCGCATAGTCGGACAGGTAAAGCTCGTCCTCGATCGTGAAGGGCGCGATTCCGGCTGTCAGCGGGTCCGCGACCGGGCCGGGCCGCACCTCGTAGGGACCGATCGGCGGATGCGCCTGGAAGGAGGATCCGAGCGTCTCGAGAAAATCGCCGGTCGCGGGCCGCCCCGCGACACCGTCATCGCGCCATTCGAGCAGTGAATTGGTCGCATGGAGCGCGAGCCAGCGCCCGCCGTTCTCGACGAAGCTGCGCAAACGCAGCGAGGCTTCGGGCGAAGGTTCGACATTGCAGGTATAGCTCACCAGCGCCGTCTGCGGATCGCCGCCGAACTCTTCGAACGTCGATGACACCGCCACCCGGTTGCGTTCGTCCTCGCCCAGCGCGCGGAGCAATTCCATCCGCACGAAATCGAAATCGTGCGCCATGCCGCCCACCACGAGCCGCACCTCGCGCCGACCCCCTGCGGGCGCGCCATCTTCCACCATGCCTGACCTCTCCATAGTGCCAATCTTGACTTTTCTTACTAGCCTGTCAAAAAGTTTGTGTGCGCCGAAAGCCGCCATGCCGTAGCGGCACGGGGCGAACGGCGACGGGGAGAGGAAAAATGAGCCAATTCAGAACACGCTTGCGTGCAGGTCTTGCCGTGGGGGCGGCCTTTCTTGTCCTGCCCGCTGTCGCACAGGCACAGGACGCATCGGAAGGGGGAGCAGAGGCGACCGCCGACCAGGGCCTGCGCCAGATCGTCGTCACCGCCCAGCGCCGCGCCGAGGCGCAGCAGGACGTGCCGATCGCGATCACCGCCTTCGACCAGGCCGAGGTCGAGCGTTTCAACGCCCGCGACATTTCCGAACTGACCGGTCAGGTCCCGAACCTCGTCCTGACCGAAGTCTCGATCGGGCCCAGCCTTGCGCAGGTCTCCATCCGCGGGGTCAATTCGCAGGATCCGGAAAAAAGCTTCGATCCGGCGGTCGGCACCTTTCTCGACGGGATCTATCTCGGCACCTCGGCCTTCAACCTGCTCGACACGTTCGACCTCGAGAGGATCGAAGTGCTGCGCGGGCCGCAGGGCACGCTGTTCGGCCGCAACACGACCGGCGGCGCATTGAACGCCACCCGCCGCCGCCCGACCGGCGAATTCGGCGCGCGCGGCACGATCACGGTCGGCAATTTCGATACGCTGGATTTCCGCGGCGAGATCAACACGCCGCTGATCGGCGACACCGTCTCGATGCTGGTACGCGGGCAATATCTCACCGATGACGGCTTTTTCTCGAACCCCGCCGGAGGTTCGCGCGGGGCGAGGGATCGCTGGTCCTTCGGCACCGTGCTCAGGATCGACACGCCCGGCGTTGCGACATTCGACATCATCTACGACCATGCCGAGGACAATTCGGACCTCACCCCTTACGTCCCGCGCGGCATTGCCGGGGTCGAGCCGCTGCCGATCGATCTCATCCAGACGACCTTCCCCGTGCCCGCCACGGTCACGCCCGCTTTCGGGCCGGATGCGCTCTGCCTGATCCAGAACATCTGCGATGATCCGGTCAACCCGGTCTCGACCTCGACCGACCCGCATTTCCTCGACGCGCGGCTCGATGCGCTGACGGTGACGGGCGACATCTACCTGTCCGACACCCTGACCCTGTCGACCGTGTTCGGGATGCGGGATTCGCGTGAGGAAGTGTTCATCGATTTCGACGGGTCGAGCGCGACCGCCTTCAACGTGGTGCGCGAACAGGATTACAGCCAGTACAGCGGCGAGATCCGGCTTGCGAGTTCGTTCGACGGGCCGGTCAATTTCGTCGCGGGCGCGTTCCACTTCCATTCGGAATACAGCCTGAGGCAGGCGATCAAGCTCGACCTGTCGCTGGTCGGCGCGCCGGTCCCGCCCGGGGCCCTGTTCGTGAACGGGGCCGGAGACGAGGACGATCACGAATCGACCACCACCGCCCTTTTCGCGCAGGCCGACTGGGCCATGACCGACACGCTCACCCTGACGCTGGGCGGGCGCGCGACCTGGGACGAGAAACAGATCGCCACCCGCTTCTACGATGCCGGCCTGCCGCCCTTCGCGCCCTACCAGATCACCGACGGCATTCCCGAAGGTCGCCCGCTGACATCGTCCGGCGCGGCGCGCGAAGACTGGTTCGAATTCACTCCCAAGGTGATGCTGACCTGGGAGCCGGACGCGGACATGCTCTATTACGCCTCGTTCACGCGCGGCTACAATGCGGGCGGGTTCAGCGCGCGTGCGGGCACGGTGCGCGACGTCACGACGCCGTTCGATCCGGAAATCATCGACGCCTTCGAACTGGGTGGCAAGCTTGACCTTCTCGATCGCAAGCTGCGCGTGAACGCGGCGCTGTTCTGGAACGAATACAAGGACAAGCAGGAAGAGGCGATCGAGCCCGGCCCGCCGCCGACCTTCACATCGACCACGGTGCGCAACGTCGCCGAGGCGCGCATTCGCGGGGCGGAGCTCGAAGTCAGCGCGCTGCCTTTCGAAGGGCTGAGGCTCGATGCGACGCTCGGCTATCTCGATGCGGAATACACCGATTACGAGGCATTCATCGCGTCCTCGACCTATATCTCGGTCCCGCCGCAGCCGCCCGGCACGCTGATCCTTGCCGACCTGTCGACGCTGGAACTGCGCAACGCGCCCGAGATCACGGGCAGCTTCGCTGCGACCTACACCGCCGATCTCGGCTTTGGCGAACTGCAATTGAACGGCAATGCCCGCTATGTCGGCGAGCGGTTCCAGGAATTCTTCAACTCGCCGCGCGGTCTCGTCGAGGGGCTGTGGCGGGTGGACAGCTCGGCGACGATCAGTTTCGGCGGGCCAGACAGGGACCTGTTCCGCGTCACCGCCTTCGTCGAGAACCTGTTCGACGAACAGATCAATTTCGGCCTCACCAATTCGATCGTGGATTTCGGGACGCTGTCGCCGCCCCGCCTCTACGGCGTCGAATTCGGTTTCGGTTTCTGACCGGAGGCCCGCCGTCATCCCAACCCGTGAAGCGATGATCTCTCTGCCACGGATGAAACTGGGGCTCCACATGTCCGTGCGGGGCCCCTTTCTTGTTGGAGGGGTTTCGCGCTGTTGGATTGGCGAACGGGGTTTCCAACGCAAAATTTCCCGCGAAGACTACCCCGCATGACTTTCATCAACTTGCGCGGCGCGATGGAGGCAGGGCGGCTTGCCGGGGCGCGGGCTTCGCCCTAGGGGCTTGGCGATGACCGACAAGCCCCACGAACGCGACCTCAAGGATCGCCGATTCTATCGCGCTGGCGAGGAAAGCCGCTTCGCCGACGAGAACCCGGACCGCACCCCGCAGACCGAACACCCGGCCTACAAGCTCGCCTTTCGCGACACCGATTTCCTGCTGCGCGACGAACTGCGCCCGGTGCGATTCCAGCTCGAATTGCTGAAGCCGGAAATGCTGCTCGACGAAGCGCGGGTAGGCTCGACGCTGGTGATGTACGGCTCGGCGCGCATCCCTTCGCCCTCGCAGGTCGAAGCGCGGCTCGAAGCGGCGAAGGAAGGCGACGAATTCGAGCAGACGGTCGCCCAGCGCCTCGCGGAAAAGGCGAAATATTACGACGAGGCCTACCGCCTCGCCCGGCTGGTTTCGGAAAAGGCGATCATCGAGGACGGCCAGCGGCAATTCGTGGTGACGACGGGCGGGGGCCCGTCGATCATGGAAGCGGGCAATCGGGGGGCGTCGGATGCGGGCAGCGAATCGATCGGGCTCAACATCGTCCTGCCGCACGAACAGGCACCCAACAGCTTCGTGACGCCCTATCTCAGCTTCCAGTTCCACTACTTCGCGCTTCGCAAGATGCACTTCCTCCTGCGCGCCCGCGCGGTCGCGGTGTTCCCGGGCGGCTTCGGGACGTTCGATGAATTCTTCGAGCTTCTTACTCTGGTCCAGACCGGCAAGATGAAGCCGATCCCGATCCTTCTGTTCGGGCACGATTTCTGGACCCGGGTGATCGATTTCGAGGCGCTGGCCGAGGAAGGCACGATCTCGAAGCGCGACCTCGACCTGTTTCACTGGTGCGAAACGGCCGAGGATGCGTGGGACCACATCGCGGAATTCTACGAATTGGGGCGCTGATCCTTGACCGGCTGACGCCGGAACCGCACGCACCAAGGACGCGGGCGCCTCGGCAGCGCCGACACCACTTGCCCTAATCCAGCTTGCGCACCGCCTGGTGGCCGAGCGGCCCGCTTCCCGCGCCATAACCCGGCGCCTGCCTTATCGCCTCGATCACGAAACGCCGCGCGAGCCGGACCGCATGTTCGAGGCTCTGTCCGTGACCAAGCAGGGTGGCGATGGCGGAGGAAAGGGTGCAGCCCGTTCCGTGGGTGTGCCGCGTTTCTATCCTCGCATGGTCGAACTGGACCGATCGTCCCTCGGTCGGAATCAGGATGTCGATGATCCGCGCATCGTCGGTGTGGCCTCCCTTCGCCAGCACCGCGCAGCCGAACCCTGCGACAAGCTCGCGCGCGGCGCCTTCGACGAGCTCGGTCGTCCTGAGATTGCGGCCGGCGAGATGTTCCAGCTCCGGCAGGTTCGGCGTCACCAGCATAGCGCGCGCAAACAGGCGCTCCTTCATCGCCTCGACCGCGTCCTCCGCGATCAGCGCCGCGCCCGAAGTCGCGATCATCACCGGATCGAGCACCAGCGGAACGTTGCTGTCGACCTCCTCCAGAGCCTCGGCGACATGGGCGATGATGTCGGCATCGTGAAGCATCCCGATCTTGATCGCATCGACCCCGATATCGCGGATGCACGAGCGGATTTGTTCCGCGACGAAGGGGCCGGACAGCGGCGTGATCGCCTGTACCCCGGTGCTGTTCTGCGCCGTCGCGGCGGTGATCGCGGTCATGCCGTAACCGCCGAGCATCGCAATGGTCTTGAGATCGGCCTGTATCCCGGCCCCGCCCGAACTGTCGGAACCGGCGATGGAAAGGATGCGGGGAGGGGTGCGGGGTGTGCTGTTGGCGCTCATGACCCGTGGCCATAGCAAGGCCGGGTGCGGGCCGGGACCCTATTCGTGCAAGGCGGATTGAAGCGGCGGCGCGGGGGCCGCGTTCAGCTCCGCTCGGCCTCGCGATATCCCGCCACCTTTGCCTCGGCCGTGTTGCAGAACATCCTGTCGGCGCGCGCCTGGCGGTAGGCGGGGCTGCCGGGCATGCGGTAGATCAGCGCGCCCTATTCGTCTCTCGACCCCTTGATCTCGCACCGGGCACCGCAGGTGACGAAGGCGCAGCGGGTCTTCGAGACTCGCGGCTGAACGCGCCGTTGTGAAGAACCCTCGGACGACGCCATCCTGGCTGCGCCCCCCCTTGTTCTCGTCGCCGGCGACCGGATCGGCGAGCCTGCCCTGCGCCACCGCGATCGGGTTCGCGCCCCGCGCGAGCGCATGGCCTTCCCGCTCCTGCATGGGAGCGAGGGCAGCGGGCAGCAGCATCAGGGACGCGGCGAGTACGAACATTTCGCCAGTGTCGATGAAAGCGTCTTTAGCTTCCGTCATTCGACATCGTTACGGGGTCTTACGTCCGAGTGGGGTTCGGGAGGGCCTTCAGCGATCGCTCCTGAACGTTGGCCGCGTCGAGGGCGGGTGCTTTTCGTGCAGCGCCTTTGCCCGGGTCGGCCGGTCCATCAGCTCTCCCCGGCAATTGGGGCACAGGTCGTCGAGCTCCTCGGCACAGGAAGCACAAAAGGTGCATTCGAACGAACAGATGAATGCGCCCGGTGCCTCTGCGGGCAGTTCGGTCCCGCAGCGTTCGCAATCGGGGCGCATCTCGAGCATGGCTCAGGCCGCCTGCCGGACCGCTTCGCAGATCGAATCGACGACCTGTTCGACCTCGCCCGCATCGTCGCCTTCGGCCATGACCCGGATCACCGGTTCCGTGCCGGACGGGCGGATGACGATGCGGCCATGACCCTCGAGCACCCGTTCCGCGTCCGCGATCGCGGCCTTGACGCCCGCATCGTCGAGCGGCGCGCCGCCGTCATAACGGACATTCCTGAGCAGCTGGGGGACAGGATCGAACAGGTGCAGGATCTCGCTCGCCGGCTTGTTCTCGCGCACGAGGCTGGCGAGCACGCGCAGCGCCGCGACCGTTCCGTCGCCGGTGGTCGCATGGTCGAGCAGGATCATGTGGCCCGATTGTTCGCCCCCGACATTGAAGCCGCCTTCGCGCATCCTTTCGAGCACATAGCGGTCGCCAACCTTGGTGCGTTCGAGGGTGAGGCCGATCCCCGCGAGATAACGTTCGAGCCCGAGATTGCTCATTACCGTTGCGACCACGCCGCCTCCGGCAAGCGCGCCCTTTTCCTGCATCCGGGTCGCGATCAGGGCCATGATCTGGTCGCCATCGACCGCGCGGCCTTTCTCATCGACCACGATCAGCCGGTCGGCATCCCCGTCCAATGCGATGCCGATATCGGCCCTTTCCTCGACCACTTTCGCCTGGAGCGCCTCGATCGCGGTCGATCCGACGCGATCATTGATGTTGGTCCCATCGGGAGAGACCCCCAGGGCTACCACTTCAGCGCCCAATTCCCAGATCGCCGAAGGCGCCACCTGGTATCCCGCGCCATGGGCGCAATCGACCACAACCTTGAGCCCGTCGAAGCTGATGTCGCTCCCGATCGAGCGCTTGACCGCGTGGATATAGCGCCCGCGCGCATCCTCGATCCGGCGCGCTCGCCCGATCTTCTCGGCTGGCGCGAGCTGCGGTTCGGCATCCATCAGCCGTTCGATCTCGGCCTCGGTCTCGTCCGACAGCTTGAACCCGTCTGGGCCGAACAGCTTGATCCCGTTATCGGGAAAGAGATTGTGGCTGGCCGAGATCATCACGCCGAGATCGGCTCGCATGTCGCGGGTGAGCAGGGCGATCGCGGGAGTGGGCAGCGGGCCGGTCATGATCACGTCCATGCCGACGCTGGTGAAACCGGCCACCAGCGCGCTTTCCATCATGTAGCCCGAAAGGCGGGTATCCTTGCCGATCACGACCCGGTGGCGATGTCCGCCGCGCACGAAATGGGTGCCGGCCGCCTGGCCGACACGCATCGCCGTCGCGGCGGTCATGATGCCGCCATTGGTGCGTCCGCGGATCCCGTCCGTTCCGAAAAACCTGCGTCCCATGCGGGGCTTGCCCCTCCCTTGCGGTGTCGATCGATTGCCAAGCGGGTCATGGCGCGGTTATCGCGGGAAGGGAAGGGCAGCAACCTTGAAAGCGGACGGATTTCCTTGAGCGATGCAACAGGGCCCGGGGGCGGGCTAACCTATGATCTGGTGACGATCCGCCTGCCGGTGGTGCTGACCTTCGCGGCGCTGGTCGCGGGGCTGGGGGCAGGCGTCGTGCTGGCGGAAAGCGGGCTTGCGCTCTGGCTGCGCGATGCGATCGCGCTGGTCGGCACCGTGTGGCTGCGCGCGCTGCAGATGACGATCATCCCGCTCGTCGCCTCGCTGCTGGTGCTGGGCCTGTCGCAGATGGTCCGCGCGGCAAGCGCGGGGGCGGCCGCGCGCCGTTTCCTCATGCTGGTCTTCGGCGTGCTGATCGCCGGCGGCGTGTTTACCGCGGTCATGTTGCCGCTGCTGCTCGAAATCGTCCCGATCCCGCCGAGCGCCGCGGGCTTCCTTGCGGAAGGGGCGGGGGAAGCACAGGAAGTGCCGGGGATTCTCGACTTTCTCGCAAGCCTGGTCGCGCCCAATATCATCGCCGCCGCGGCCGAGACCGCCATGCTGCCGCTGACGATCTTCTTCGCGCTGTTCGCTCTCGCCGTCACCCGCCTGCCCGAGGAGCAGGGCGAGCGGCTGCTCGGTTTCTTCCATGCGCTCGCCAATGCCATGCTGCTGATCATCGGCTGGGTGCTGTGGGTGGCCCCCGCGGGCGTCTTCGCGCTCGCTTTCGGAGTAGGCCTGCGCAGCGGGAGCGGGGCCTTCGCGGCGCTGGCCCATTACATTCTCTTGGTTTCGGCCATGGGCGGCTTCGTGCTGGTGCTGGCCTATGTTTTCGCCGCGGTGCTGGGCGGGATTTCCCCATGGCGTTTCGCGCGGGCGGCGCTGCCCGCACAGGCCGTGGCGGTTTCGACCCAGAGCTCGCTCGCCAGCCTCCCCGCGATGCTCGATTCGGCCTCGCGACTGGGCCTGCGCGCGGCGACGGCGGAGTTCGTCCTGCCGCTGGCCGTCGCGATCTTCCGCGCGACCAGTCCCGCGATGAACATGGCCGTCGCGCTCTATGTCGCCGCGCTTGCGGGCGTCGAGATCACTCCCGTCGCTGCGATTGCAGGCATCCTCGTCGCGCTTGTCATCTCCGTCGGATCGGTAAGCCTGCCCGGATCGATCAGCTTCGTGATCTCGATCGGTCCCATCGCGCTCGCCATGGGCGTGCCGATCGAGCCGCTCGCGCTGCTGGTCGCGGTCGAGATGCTGCCCGACATCATGCGCACGCTCGCCAATGTGACGATGAACCTCGCCGTCACGAGCGCGGTCGACAGGACCGGCAAGTGATGCAAGCCGGGCGGCACGATCCGCAACCCTCATTTTGCAACCCTTCGCGCGCCCGTGCGTTGATGCTACGACCTGGCAACCAGTTCATTCATTGAAACCAACCGGAGGATTTATGGCTTTCCAATTGAGTCCGCTTCCCTATGCCCCCGACGCGCTCGACCCGGCGATTTCGGCCGAGACGCTGTCGTTCCATCACGGCAAGCACCACCAGGCCTATGTCGACAAGACCAATGCCGCGATTGAGGGCACCGATCATGACGGCAAGCCGCTCGAAGCCGTGATCGCCGCGGCGCGCGGCAGCAGCGCGGGGCTGTTCAACAATTCCGCCCAGACCTGGAATCACGCCTTCTACTGGAATTCGCTCTCGCCCGACGGCGGCGAGCCTTCTGCCGAACTCAAGGCCAAGATCGACGAGGCTTTCGGTTCGATGGACGAATTGAAGAAGGCGCTGAAGGAACGCGGCGCGGGCCATTTCGCATCCGGCTGGGTGTGGCTCGCGGAAAAGGGCGGCAAGCTCTCGATCGAGGAATCGCACGATGCCGACACGCTCGCCGACAGCGAATTCAATCCGCTGCTGACGATCGACGTGTGGGAGCACGCCTATTACCTCGATCACCAGAACAAGCGTCCGAGCTATCTCGACGCGGTGGTCGACGGCAAGCTGAACTGGAAGTTCGCGAGCGAGAATCTCGAGCGCGGATCGACCTGGACCTACGGCTGAACCCGATAGGCGAACGCCAATGAAAAGGCCCGCCGCACTTCGTGTGCGGCGGGCCTTTTTCATGTGCGGCGATGTTTTCGCGAGCGGTCGCCGCGATCAGCCCTTGGCCGCGGCGACGCCCTTGCCCGCGGCGACATCGTCGAGTTCCTCGAGGATCGCGCGGTGCGCGGTCGCATCATCGATCGATCGCTGGGGGATGTCGCCATCGGCGAGCATGGAATTGAGCGCGGCGCGGGCGCGGCCCACCCGGCTCTTGATCGTGCCGACTGCGCAGCCGCAGATCTGTGCGGCCTCTTCATAGGAAAAGCCGCCAGCGCCCACAAGCAGAAGCGCCTCGCGCCTTTCGGGCGGGAGGGTGAGCAGCGCGCGGTGCATGTCGGACAGGTGGAGCGGTTCCTCCTGGCCCGCAGGCGCGGTCAGGATCCGTTCGGCGACGCCTTCGTCATATTCGCCGCGGAAACGATTGCGACGCATGTCGGTGAGATAGGCGTTCCTGAGGATCACGAAGGTCCAGGCCCGCATCGAAGTGCCGGGTTCGAACCGGTCCTGCGCAGCCCATGCCTTGAGCAGGGTTTCCTGCACGAGATCATCGGCCATGTCGGGCCGCCCGCACAGGCCGCGCGCAAAGGCGCGCAGATGCGGCACGACCTCGGTAAGCTCGCGCTTGAAGTCGGCCCGCTGGGCGGGGGTGCGTTCGATCGTCTGCTTCTTTTTCTTCTCGGCCATTATGCTCCGCTCCCCCGTGACGGGGGCTGGTCGGATGGGTCGTCGCTCTCGGCGATCTCGTCCGGGTCGCTTTCGTCCAGCTTGTCGAGCAGCGCCTTGAAACTGTCGGGCAGGTCTTCCTCGACCACCGAATCGTAAAGCTGCCTGAGGCCGTGACTCCAATCGGGCTGGTCGGCCTTGTCGCCGCTGCCGGTCGCAGCCTTGGCGGGCTTGCCCGGGTCCGGGGCGTCTTTCGCGGTGCCACTGGCGCCAGCGCGTGCCCCTGTTTCTCTTGATGTTTCCTGTGACGCCATAAGCGTTTCTGTCTGTCCTCGATCCCGTTCGGCGCGTTGTGCCGAGCTTGCGCAATCCGTGCGGTCCCCCACCGCCATTTGTGGTTCCCATGCCACAGCGGGAGAACCGCTGGCACCTGGGAGGCGCGTGCTGTGGGAACGTAGCGCGAGGTGTTTGGTTCCGTCCACACACCAAGGCAAATGCTTTCCCAATGAACTCTTCAGGCGCACATCCGGGCGCATCGGCGCCGAGCGAGGCAGCATCCGGCGCGGTGCAGGCTGGATCCCTGTCCGCTCCGCCGCCGCAGGCGAGCCGCGCGCGGCGCTGGCTGGTGAGCTATCCGCGTGCGATTCCCGTCGCGATCTTCCTCGCCATCGCCGCGATCACCGCGCTCAGCGTCTTCGCGATCGAGAGCAATGCGCGCGCCCGCGAAAAGGCGCAGATGCGCGAATATGCGCAGTCCATCGCCTCCGCGCTCGACCGGCGCGGAACCAGTTTTTCGTCCTATCTGCGCGCCGGGGCCGCGCTGTTCTCCAGCCTCGAGGAGGTGAGCCCGCGCACGTTTCGCCAGTTCGTCAGCGAATTGCGCATCGACCTCGATTATCGCGGAGCCGAAGGCATCGGCTGGATCGCGGTCGAGGACGCGCAAGCGGCTGCGGGCCGTCAGGGCAAGCGAGCCACGGTGCGCTACATCTGGCCCGACACCGAACGCAATCGCCGCGCGATCGGTTTCGACATGTATTCCGAAGACGTGCGCGCCGCCGCGCTCGAGGAAGCGCGCCGCACTGTGCGCCCGACCGCCTCGGGCAGGATCGTGCTGGCGCAGGAAGGGGTGGGCACGGCCCCCGGCTTCCTCATCGTGATGCCGGTCTTCGCCGGCGATCCCACCATGCGCGACAGCGAACGCAGCCTCGCAGGCTTCGTCTATTCGCCGTTCGATGCGGACCAGTTCCTGAGCTCGGCGATCGACCAGGCCGCGCCGGCCGATCTCGGCGTGCGGCTCTATGACGGCGATGCACGGACCGACAACCTGCTCGTCGCCCATTCGCCGGGCGCGCGTCAGGTGCAGCGCATGGAGCAGCCCGTCACGATCGCCAATCGCGAATTGTTGCTGGTGGTCGAGGCGGCCGAGGCGCAGGCCCTCGCCCCGCTTTCGATGGTGACGCTGCTGTTCGGTCTGGCCGTCGCGAGCCTGCTGATGCTGCTCGCCCGGCTGCTGACCCAGCAGGCGTTCGAGGACCAGGCGCGGCTCGCCTTTTTCGAGGAGCAACATTCGATCCGCAATTCGCTGAGCCGCGAACTCAATCACCGGGTCAAGAACACGCTTGCCAATGTCCTTTCGATCCTCTCGCTGACGCGCCGCCGGTCGACCAGCCTTGATGATTTCGCCGACAGCCTCGAAGGACGCATCAGGGCGCTGTCGGCGACGCATGACCTGCTCACTGGGACGGACTGGAGCACCACTCCGATCGAAGCGGTGGTCGATGCCGAATTGCAGCATTTCCGCTCGCTGAGCGACGAAGCGGTGACAATCGAGGGGCCGCCCGCGCAGCTTGCGCCCAACGACGCGCTCAGTTTCGGCCTCGCGATCCACGAACTGGGCACCAACGCGGCGAAATACGGGGCGCTCAGCGTACCGGGCGGGCGCGTCTCGATCCGCTGGAAACTGATCGGCGAGCGGCTTGCCGAAGTCGAATGGCGCGAGACGGGCGGGCCGCCCGTGGCCGAAACGCGCAAGCGCGGCTTCGGCACGGAACTGATCGAGAAGATCGTCGCCCACGAACTGCGCCACAAGGTGACGCTCGATTTCGAGCCCGATGGCGTGCGCTGCGTGATGCGCGTGCCGATCCGCCGCCGCGGCGATTTCCGCATTCGCGACGGCGCGCCGCGCGCGAAGCAGCCCTGAGACCCGCGCGCGCCGGCCCCGCAGCCTCGCTTCAGCCGTCCTCGAGCGGGCGGCTCGATCCGAAGAAAAGCGCCTGGCTGATCGCCGCGCGCACGGTCTGTTCCTGGAACGGCTTGGTCACCAGATAGGTCGGCTCGGGCCGGTCGCCCGTCAGCAGGCGTTCGGGATAGGCGGTGATGAAGATCACCGGCACGCTGGTGATGGCAAGAATATCGTCCACCGCATCGAGCCCCGATGATCCGTCGGCCAGCTGGATGTCGGCAAGAACGAGGCCCGGGGTCTTTTCCGCCACCGCTTCCTGCGCCTGCGTACGGGTCGCCGCGGTCCCGGCGATTTCGTGGCCCAGCGAGGAGACGAGGTCTTCGAGCTGCATCGAGATGAGCGGCTCGTCCTCGATGATGAGCACGCTGGTCGCCTGTTCGCGGTCGATTTCGGCGATCGCCTCGGCCACCAGCTGTTCGACTTCGCCGGTTTCGAGATCCATGATCTGGCCGGCCTGTGCCGGGGTGAAATCCTCCAGCGTGGTAAGCAGCAGCGCCTGTCGGTTGAGCGGCGTGATCGCGCTCAGGCGATCCTGTGCACCGGTCTCATGCTCGCCGCCCCCGCTTGCCCCCGACGCACGATCGGTCGCGGCGACATCGAGAAAGCCGGTCGACCACACCTTGTTGAACGCGCGGTAGAGCGGGATCCGGCCGCCTTCGAGCGATTGCTTGAGGTCCGAATCGGCGAGAGCGGCTTCGAGAGTGGCGCGCACGAAGGCATCACCGGTCGCCTGCGAGCCGGTAAGAGCGCGGGCATAGCGGCGCAGGAACGGAAGGTTGGCGGCAACTTGCTCGCTCAGGGACATGTATGTCTCCCCTTGGGAAAAGGCGTGTCTAAAACCGGTTTCGGTCAGGTGATTCGGGGCCATAGCGGTTTGCGCGGCCACAGTCGCCCCCGGCTGTCCGGCAAGGCTCCCGAAAGGCCCGAAACCGGGCCCTTCAGACCCTCTGATCCATCGCGCGGCGAGCGACCTTAAAAAAAGTTGGGAAATGCTGGAACCGGTCTTTTGACCGCGCATTTAGCTCTTGTCACCGCCGAGACCCCCCTCCCGTCCAAGCGGCTGGTGATACGATCCCGAGGCCTCCACCCTTAACCGGGTGGAGGCCTTTTTTTCGCCTCAGGCCCCGGATTGCCGCCGCCGAGCGGCTTTTCATAGATCGCGTATTCGCGGTTGATCTCGCTCTCGATTGCATCGGCGATGGCGACCATCCCGCGATTGTCGTCGAGGATCCAGCCGATCTCCCCGAGCGTCGAGCCATAGGTTTCATAAGCATTGTCGCGGATCGCGCTGATCATCATGAAGGCGAGCTGGCTTGCCAGCCGCGAATTGTGCAGCTCCTTGAGCACGCCCATGAGCGGCACTCGCATGTCGGAGCCCGCCGGGTGCCGCAGCCAGCGCATCATCTGCAGCCAGCCGAAGGGAAACAGCCTGCCACCGGTCCGCGCCAGCACGTCGTTTATGTCGGGAAAGGTGAGCATGAACGCGACCGGCTTGCCATCGAGCTCGGCGATCATGTTCAGATCCTCGCGGATGATCGGTTTCAGCTTCCTGCCGGCATGGGCGACCTCCTGCGGGGTGAACGGGACGAAGCCCCAATTGTCCGACCATGCATCGTTGAGGATGCCGAGCACGGTTTCCGCTTCCTCGTCCCAGCGCGCCTTGTTGACATGGCGAACGGAGATGCGCGGATTGCGCTCGCCCGACTGGACGATCCGCTGCACGATCGGCGGAAAGCCGCGCGGAATGTCGAGCTGGTAGGTGTGGAGCGTCTTGACCCGGGCATACCCCGCGCTCTCGATCCAGGCGGCGTAATGTTCCGGGTGGTGGCCCATCATGATGCGCGGGGGATGGTCGCCGCCGCGCACGAGCAGGCCCGGTTCCTCCCAGATCGACATCGAAATCGGGCCGAGCGCGCGGGTCATGCCTTCCTTCGCCAGCCAGCCTTCAGCCGCGCTCAGCAGGGCATGGGAGACTGCCTCGTCCTCGGCATCGAAATAGCCGAACATCCCGGCGCCGGGGCCAAAGCCCTGCTCGGCGGGCATTTGGAGCGCGAGTTCGTCGATATGGGCGGAAATCCGCCCGACATCGCGCCCGCCGCGCGTCGCGACGAATAGCTGGGCGCGGGCATGACCGAAAAAGGGGTTCCTGGCCGGATCGACGAGTTCGAGCTGTTCGGAGCGCAATTGCGGCACGGCATGCGGCACCTGTGCGGCGAAGGCCCGGCCGATATCGACGAAGCGCGCCCGTCCGCGCTTGCCGCTGGCTTCCGCGATACCTATCTGAGCGTCCGTCACGCGGCCCTTCCCGTATTTGCCTGAGATCAATGCACCTGTGCGGCGAAGGGACAAGTCATGCAACCCGCCCGATCACTCTTGCCAACATAACCCGTTTGATAGCCTCGCCCCCTATGGGGTAAGGCGTAAACAGCCGGAACGTTCGACGATGAACATAGAACAGCCCCTTTCGCCCCCGAGGCAAGCCCAAGCGGCCACGCCGCGCGCTACCCGTGCGGACTACATGGCCGCGGACGACAAGGCGATGCTGCGCGCCGCCCGCGATCTGACGAAGGGTCTGGGAGAGGCGAAGCCGGGCATCTATTGGCCAGACATGCTGGCCTCGGCGCTGGCCGGATATGGCGGCATCGCGCTCGCGATCCTGACCGACAGCCTCGCCGTGGCGATAATCGCAGGGCTGGTCGCCTCGCTCGCGCTCTACCGTGCGCTGATGTTCATTCACGAATTGACCCACATCCACCGCGATGCGCTGCCCGGTTTCCGGCTCGGCTGGAACCTGATGGTCGGCATTCCGCTGCTGACGCCCAGTTTCATGTATGAAGGCGTCCACACGATCCACCACAAGCGCACGCAATACGGTACGGTCGAGGACCCCGAATATCTTCCGCTCGCTCTGATGAAGCCATGGAGCCTGCCGCTTTTCGTGATCGTCGCGCTGCTCGCGCCGATCGCGCTGCTGGTGCGCTTCGCGCTGCTGGTGCCGCTGGGCGCGGTGATCCCGGCGGTTCGAAAGTTCACGTGGGAGCGGTTTTCCTCGCTTTCGATCAATCCCGATTTCCGGCGCAAGCCCCCCACGGGCGATTTCGCGAAGCGCGTGCGCTGGCAGGAAACAGGCGCGAGCCTTTGGGCGATTGCAGTCATCGCGGGCAGTTTCGCGATCGGCTGGCGGCCGCTCGTCATCGCACTTGCCATCGTCTCCTTCACCGCGCTGCTCAACCAGCTGCGCACGCTGGTTGCCCATCTGTGGGAGAACGAGGGCGAGGCGATGACGGTGACCGCCCAGTTCCTCGACAGCGTCAACGTGCCGCCGCCGGGTCTTGCCGCCGAAATCTGGGCCCCGGTTGGCCTGCGCTACCATGCGCTCCATCACCTGATGCCCTCGATGCCCTATCACGACCTGCCCGAGGCGCACCGCCGCCTCGCGCGCGAACTGGGCTCGGGTTCGACCTATGAAGGCGCGAACCATCCGGGGATGCTGACGCTGGTCGGGCGTATCGCGAAAAGCACGATGATCCGCCGCTGAGGCACTGTGCTCAGTAGTCGGGATCGGCCTTCTGCAATTTGGAACCTGCCGGCGGCGTTTCGGTGCCGGGCGGGTTCGCGCCGCTTTCCATCGTCTGCGCTTCGGGTTCGCCGATCGTCTTCAGCTCGGGCTCTGCTTCATTCTCCGGCACCGTCTCGACGGAGGGGAGGGCGCCTTCGAGTTCCCCTTCGGGCGGCAGGGCCTCGTCCGGCTGGTCGTTGCAGGCGGCAAGCGCGAGCGTGAGGGCGGCGGCTGAAATCGCGGTGCGTTTCATGGGAAAGTCCTCTCTTTCGGATCGGTTCATACCCGAAACGCTGGAGTCCCGCCAAACGCTCGCTCAGTCGAGGAAACGGATCATCGCACAGCGGCGCTCTGCCGGCAGGCCGTGATCGGCCTCCAGCGCCAGTTCCCCCGCGAGCCGCGGATGGGCGTCGAGCGCGGTGACTTCCTCGAAGCCGAGCCGTTCGTAGAACGGTGCGTTCCACGGCACGTCGCGGAAAGTCGTCAGAGTGATCGCCTTGAAGCCGGAATTGTGCGCATCGATCATGCAGGCCCGCAGCAGCCCCGCCCCGATCCCGCGTCGCTGATGGTCGGGATCGACGTCGAATTCCCACACATGCAGTTCGCGCCCGAAAGGTTCGGTGACGATGAAGCCGATGATCCGGCCCTCCTCGTGCGCGACGAGGCAATGACCCTTGCGGATATAGCGCCGCAGCCTCTCGAGCGGGACCGTGTGCTGCCCCGCGATCCCGGATAGCCCCTCGACCTCTTCGAACATCCGTCCCGCGCGCGACTCGATCTCCGGCATCGCCTCGGCATCCTCGATCCGCGCCAGGCGCAGCGACCAGTCCTTCTGCCCGCCCATGCCTATTCCTCGGTCCGCACGAGCACGGTTTCGCCCAGCAGCAGGAACAGCAAGAACGGCGCCCAGGCGGCAAGGAAGGGAGGGTAGCCGCCGAACGAACCCATCGCGAGCGCTGCGTTGTCGACCACGAAATACGCAAAGCCGAGCGCCATGCCGATGATCGCGCGCACGAACAGCTGGCCCGACCGGGCAAGCCCGAAGGCAGCGACCGAACCGAGCAGCGGCATGAGCAGCGCCGAGAGCGGCCCCGATATGCGGTGCCACCAGCTCGCCTTCATCTCGCTCGTCCGCCGCCCGGCGGCATCGAAGGCGTCGATCGTCCGGCGAAGTTCGAGGAAGCCGAGCGAATCCGGATCGACCGCATCGAGAGCGATCCGTTCCGGGCTCAGCGCCTTGCCCACCACCAGTTCGCCCAGTTCCTCGGTCTCGGCGGTGCCGACATCGAAACGCTCGGCGTTTTCGAGGCGCCAGCCCGGCGCCGCATAGGTCGCCCGGCTCGCGCGCACGAATTCGCTGATGATCCCGCCGGGTGCGCGTTCGTACCAGGTGACATCGTCGAACTCGATATCCTCTCCCGTGCCGACCAGCGATGAGGCGGTGAGGATGTTGGTCCCGTCGGTGAGATAGACATTGGCGCGCACCCCGCTCTCGTCGGGGATCGCGGCATATTCGGCCGCCTCCCAGGCTTTCAGGGTCGCATTGGCACGGGTCACGATCCGCTCGTTGAAGGCGAAGCTGACGGCAGCGACCAGCGCCGCGGTCAGCAGCAGCGGGGCGAGCACCTGGTGTGCGGAAAGCCCCGCCGCCTTCATCGCAACCACCTCGCTGTTCTGGTTGAGCGTGACGAGGGTGATGAGAGTCGCAAGCAGCACCGAATAGGGCAGGAACCGGCTGATGAGCTGCGGCACGCGCAGGCTCACATATCTGAGCACCTCAGCCTGCCCGTTGCCTTCGACCGCGAGGATCTTGCCGGTCGCGCCCAGCAGGTCGAGCGCCATCAGCACCACGACCAGCATGAAAAGCACTGCGAGGATGCGCACGATGAAGAGCCGCGCCAGATAGAGCGTAAGCGTGCGCGACGGGAAGAAATCGAGCTGCATGGATTGCCTGCCGTCCTATTCCGCCGGCGCGAGACGTTGCTCGCGGCCTGCGCGGTCGCGGCGCTTGAAAAGCTTTCCGATCCGCTTGGTCAGCTTGGCGAAGACGGTTTCCAGCGCGCCGATCGCCTGTCCGCCGGGGACATAGGCGACACGGTAATACATCCAGACGATCAGCGCGGCGAAAACCACGAACGGCCCCCACAAGGCAAGGATCGGATCGACCCGGCCGAGTGCTGCGATATCTTCGCCATATTCGTTGACCTTGTGATAGGCGACCACCATCACGATCGAGACGAAAACGCCGAGCGCGCTCGATGATCGTTTCGGCGGGATCGCCAGCGCCACCGCGAGCAGCGGCATCAGCAGCATCATCACGATCTCGACCAGCCGGAAATTGAACGAGGCCTGGCTCGCATCGCGCTGGCTCGGGGCGGCCTCGGGGTTCCAGCCGATCCGCAAGAGCTCGGGCAGGATGAATTCGCGTGTCTCGTTGCCGCGGGCGCGGAATTCCTCGATCGCGGGCAGGTCGATCGGCAGGTCGTGGCGGCTGAAGGACAGCACGCGCGGCGTCTCGCTACCGGTGTCCTGAACGATCGTCCCTTCGGTCAGGCGCAGGATGATCGTGTCGGGATCGTCGCTCGTAGCGAGGAATGCCCCCTCGCGCGCGCTGATCGAAAGCACCTGGCCGCGCGCATTCGACACGCGGGCGAAAATGCCCATCAGCCGCCGCCCGTCATCTTCGCTCTCCTCGATCCTGAGCGCCATCCGGTCGGCGAGCGTGGTGAATTCGCCGACCTTGATCGAGGCCCCGAGCGCTCCGGATCGCAGGTCGTATTCCATCTGTTCGTAATAATAACGGCTGACCGGCTGGATGTAGAAAACGAGCGCGATATTGACCGCGACGAGGACCAGCGTGATCGCATAGGGCACGCGCAGAAGGCGATTGTAGGACAGGCCCACCGCGCGCATCACGTCGAGTTCGGAGGACGTCGCCAGCTTGCGGAAGGCGAGCAGCACGCCGAGCAGCAATCCCAGCGGGATCGCAAGGCTGGCATATTCCGGGATCAGCGCGCCCAGCATCTTGAACACGACCGCGACCGGCCCGCCCTCGACCGCGACGAAATCGAACAGGCGCAGCATCTTGTCGAGCAGCAGCAGCGAAGCGGCGAGCGCGAACACGCCGAGCATCGGCACGATCGTCAGCCGAAAGACGTAGCGGTCGATGCTGGGGATGAAATTGAACACTTCGGGTGGTCGGGCCTTCTTGCCGGGCTTGCGCTCCCCGAGCGTTCGCGCGGGGCGGATTCCTCTCGCTTCCCAGCGCCCATAGCGTCAATTGTCCGCGCGGTCATGCCCCGTTTGCGCCAGGGCCGCGGCGGCGTGCTACCAGAACCTGCTGCCCGGGCCGCCCTTGAAAGGTCCTGCCTCGTAGCGGCTGATCCATCCACCATAGAACTGGCCGGGCTGGGGAATGATCTTTTCGCCGTCGATCAGGCAGGCATCGAACGGGTCGGGATAGAAGGCGAAATAGTCCGCGATCCCGGCAAAACTCGCCGAAGGGTCGGGATAGGACCACGCCGCCGCATCGATCCGTTGGTCGCCGATCACCACATCGAAATAGCGCGCCTGCCCCTTCCATTCGCACAGCGACCTGCGCGAGGGATTGGCCGCAAGACAGTCGGTCGCGACATCCTCGGGCGGGATGTAATAGGTCGGGGGGTGGCTTGTCTCCAGCGTACGCCAAGCGTTCCGGCTGTCGGCAAGTGTGATGCCGCGATGGATCACCTGGACGTGGCGCGAAGTCGGCTCGGCGATGGCGGGGCGGGGATAGTCCCACACGCTTTCCTGGCCGGGACCGACCGGATCGGGTTCGGGGTGGTGGGGCTGCCTCAAAGCGCCCGACTCGATGCGAACGCGCGCTTCACGCCTTTTCGAGAGTGCATTGCAGCGGGTGCTGGTTCTGGCGGGCGAAGTCCATGACCTGGTTCACCTTGGTTTCGGCGACCTCGTAGGTGAAGATGCCGCAAACGCCCACGCCCTTCTGGTGGACGTGGAGCATGACGCGGGTCGCCTGTTCGAGATCCATGCCGAAGAAGCGCTTCAGCACCATCACCACGAATTCCATCGGGGTGTAATCGTCGTTCAGCATCAGTACCTTGTACTGGCTCGGCTTCTTGGGCTTGGTGCGGGTCTTGGTCGCGATGCCGACTTCGCTGTCGCCGTCGCCCGGCGTGCCCTTGCCCGGATCGTCATCGCCCGCTCCGCGAAGGGCCGCATGCACGGCGATACACCCGCCCGCGGGCAGGATGTCTTCGGGCACGCGCTTGCGCACAGGGAATTGCGGGGGACCCATCATCACCGTCCATTATGGGATTCGTTTGCGCGGACGCAAGATGGACATTTCGCGCATGTCCGCGAGCGGGACCTGCGAAATGCAATGGGCCGGACAGACGGGAGAGGTCTGTCCGGCCCAGCACCCTAAGGTGCGCTTTCTTGGACCGGTTTGGGAGAGAGAGGAGAGGTCCGGTCCAGGAACTTGAAAAGGTGCGCTTATGCGGCCTTGGTCAGCTTTTCCGTGGCGACGCTGACGCGGTTCGAGATCGGCGCGAAGGCGTCGTTGTAGAGCTTCAGCCACGCTTCGGTGCGCTGCGAGCCGAACGAGACGACCGCATCGAAATTGCGGCGGGCGATCTCGCCCTGGAACTGCATGAGTTCGGTCGGCGACTTGATCGAGGCCATCTTCTTGGCGTCTTCGGTCATCGTCTCGACGACGGTCTTGCCGGTCTCGACATTGTCGCGGACGAGGTCCTGCGCGCCGGTGAAGAAGATCTTGCCGCTCTCGACCATCGCGTCGAGATTGGCCTTGCTGAATTCGCCGACTTCGCCGGCGAGTTCGCCGGTCTTGCCGTAAGCGGTCTTGACGCGCTCCTGCATGTCGGCCGCGAAATCCTTCACGGTGGCGGTGAAATCGGTGTTCTTGGCGGTGGCCATGATGGTATCCTTGAGCTTGGTTACGGGGTTGGTATCGGTCTTGGTCTTCGCTGCCGCCGGAGCGGTCTTCTTGGCGGGCGCCTTCTTGGCAGGAGCCGCCTTGGGGGGCGAAGCCTTGGCCGTAGCCTTCTTCGCCGTGGTCTTCTTGGCAGGGGCCTTCTTCGCGGGAGCCTTCTTCGCGGCGGCCTTCTTCACCGGTGCCTTCGTCGCAGGAACGGGCTCGGCGGGCGCTGCGACGGCTTCCTTCACCGTCTCGACCTTCGGTTCGGCCTTCGGCGCATCGGCCTTGACCGCCTCGGAGACGGCCTTGGTGCTTGCAGTCTTGGGCGCCGTTTTCGCAGCGGCTTCTTGGTAGGCCTTTTCGGCGGCGGCATCGATCTTCGACTTGGTGCCGGCCGGGGTTGCGGTGTCAGCCATAAATCCCTCGCGTCATGTTGCACCGCACAAAGTAGGCGTTGCATGCGCGAAGTCAAGCGATTTTGTGCAGCGCACAATAAAGGCGGCAAGCCCCGGTGATCAGGACCGAATTCGCGGCCTTGCCAAGGTGCTGGACGCCGCGAATCCTCAGCGCGTCTTGACGTAGCGCCCCGGCGCGTCCTCGATCACCTCGTCGCCGCGCCCGCCCGGCTTGCGCTTACCAGTCGCCTTGACCTTGTCCGGTGCCTCGCGCTCCAGCCATTCGAGCCAGTGCGGCCACCAGCTTCCCGGATGTTCCTCGGCGCTTTCGATGAACGCCTTGAGCGAGGGGGCCGAGCTGTCGCCCAGCCAGTACTGGTACTTGTTCGCCGAAGGCGGGTTCACCACGCCCGCAATGTGCCCCGAACCCGCCAGCAGGAATTCGATGGGCCCCGCGAAATGATCGGTGATCCGCCACACGCTCTCCGCCGGAGCGATGTGGTCCTCGCGCCCCGCCTGCACGAAGGTCGGAGTGGTGACCTGTGTAAGGTCGATCGGCGTGCCGTCGGCGCAAAGCGCGTCGGGCACGACCAGCTTGTTGTCGCGGTAGAGGTCGCGCAGATATTCATTGTGCCAGCGCGCCGGCAGGTTGGTGACGTCACCGTTCCAGTGGAGCAGGTCGAAGGCCGGGTAATCCTCGCCCAGCAGGTAATTGTTGACGACGTAGTTCCAGATCAGGTCCTTGCCCCGCAGCGCGTTGAAAGTCGCGGCGAGATAGCGCCCGTCGAGATAGCCCTGCGGAGAGAGCTTGCCGATCATCTCGAGCTGGCTGTCATCGATGAAATGCTTGAGGTCGCCCGACTTTTCGAAATCGACCTGCGCGGTGAAGAAGGTCGCGGTCTTCACCTTGTCCGCTTCGCCCCGTCGCGCAAGAATCGCGAGCGTCGCGGCAAGCGTCGTGCCCGCAACGCAATAGCCGATCGTGTGGACGTTCGGCACCTTCAGCCGATCGCGGATGAGGTCGATCGCCTCGATCTGGGCGCGGATGTAATCGTCCCAAACCACGTCGGCGAGGCTTTCGTCGGCCGATTTCCAGCTGACCACGAACATCGTGATCCCCTGGTCGACCGCCCATTTGATGAAGCTCTTCTTGGGCGTCAGGTCGAGGATGTAGAAGCGGTTGATCCATGGCGGGAAGACCACCAGCGGTACCTCGTAGACCTCCCCGGTCGAGGGCGAATACTGGATCAGCTGGTAGAGCGGCGTTTCGTGAACCACCTTGCCCGGCGTCGCGGCGAGGTTTTCGCCCAGCGTGAAGGCATCGGGGTCGGTGTGAGTCAATTGCCCGCGCTTCAGGTCGTTGATGAGATGCTGCATCCCCCGCACGAGGTTCTGCCCGCGGGTTTCGAGCGTGCGTTTCATCACGACCGGGTTGGTGAGCAGGAAATTGCCCGGGCTCATCGCCTCGGCGAGCGCGTTCACCGCGAATTCGAGCTGCCGCCGCTTTTCCCGGTCGATCCCGTCCATCGCCCGGACCGATCCTTTGAAATAGTCGGCCAGCATCAGGTAGGTCTGGTGCAGCAGCGCGAAGGCCGGATGCTCGCGCCATGCGGGGTCGGCGAAACGCCGGTCCCTGCGCGGAAGGTCAAGTTCGCGTTCGGCATCGCTGGCGGGCGCGCCGCCGGTTGCTCCTCCCATGAAGCTTGCCGTCATTCCCTGCCATAATTGCAGCGTCTCCTCGGCGAGCTTGCCCTGCACCTCGAAGAGGCCTTTCGGCATCTGGTTGAGCATGCTCTGCGAGAAAACCATCCATTGCGCCGGGTCCAGCGGGCTTGCCCCCGCGCTGAACTTTTCCGCCGATTCGCGCGCCTGATGCGCCGCGAAATCGAGCCACATGCGCTGCAATTCGGAGCTCGCTTTCGCCCAGTCGGCAAGCTCGCCCGCATCGGCGACCTGCGGGAACATCGCGGCAAGACCCGCACCCTGCCCGGAATCGTGCGCGGTCATCCCGCCGAAGGCACCCGCGAACATCTCGCGCATTGCCTCCCCCTGCATGTCGAGAAAGGCCTGCACGGCATCCGAGCCGGGATCGGGGGTCTGGTCATGATCGGCCATGGGTGCCAAGGTCCTTGTGAGCGCGTGGAAACCCATCCTAGCGAAAACGGCTTTCCACTTCGACCGATAATGCCCTAGGCTGAATCTTGCCCCCGCAATGCGGCAAAACGCAGCTTGAATGCCCGGATAAGCAATGAACGATCAATTCTACCGCATAAAGCGGCTGCCTCCCTATGTCATCGCCGAAGTGAACGCGATGCGGCACGCGGCGCGCACGGCGGGCGAGGACATCATCGATCTGGGCATGGGCAATCCCGACCAGCCTCCTCCGCAGCACGTCATCGACAAGCTGTGCGAAGTCGCGGCCAAACCTGACGCGCACGGCTATTCGCAGTCCAAGGGCATTCCAGGCCTGCGCCGCGCACAGGCAAATTATTATGCCCGCCGCTTCGGAGTCGAACTCGATCCGGAGACCGAGGTGGTCGTCACGATGGGTTCCAAGGAAGGGCTCGCCAGCCTCGCCAATGCGATCACCGCGCCGGGCGACGTTGTGCTTGCGCCCAACCCGTCCTACCCAATTCACACTTTCGGATTCATCATCGCTGGCGCGACGATCCGATCGGTCCCGACCACGCCGGACGAGGATTACTGGCGCGCGCTCGAATCCGCGATGCATTTCACCGTGCCGCGCCCGACCGTGCTGGTGGTTAGCTATCCCTCCAACCCGACGGCAGAGACTGTCGATCTCGCGTTCTACGAAAGGCTCGTCGCCTGGGCGCGCGAGAACGAGGTCTGGGTGCTGTCCGACCTTGCCTATTCCGAACTCTATTTCGACGGCAACCCGACGCCCTCGATCATGCAGGTCAAAGGGGCGAAGGACGTCGCGGTCGAATTCACCTCGATGTCCAAGACCTATTCGATGGCAGGCTGGCGGATGGGCTTTGCGGTCGGCAACAAGGCTATGATCGCGGCGATGACGCGGGTGAAATCCTATCTCGATTACGGCGCCTTCACGCCGATCCAGGCGGCGGCCTGCGCCGCGCTCAACGGCCCGCAGGACATCGTCGAGCAGAACCGCGACCTTTACCGCAAGCGTCGCGACGTGATGGTCGAAGCCTTTGGCCGCGCGGGCTGGGACATCCCGCCCCCCGCCGCTTCGATGTTCGCCTGGGCCCCGCTGCCGCCGGCACTCGCGCATCTGGGGAGCCTCGAATTTTCCAAGCGCCTGCTGACCGAGGCCAAGGTCGCGGTCGCGCCAGGCGTCGGCTACGGCGAGAAGGGCGAAGGATTCGTGCGCATCGCCATGGTCGAGAACGAACAGCGCCTGCGTCAGGCGGCGCGCAACGTCAAACGCTATCTCTCGCAGGTCGGGGCGTGAGCGTGTTCGCGCCGAAAAGCCTTGCCGAAATCGGCTTCATCGGGAAGGCTGCCCGCGCTTGCGGCCACCCAGGTTCGTCCCCCGGGCAGGTGGTGCAGCCATAACGTCGGTTAGGTGCTATAGCCGGGACGTTAGCCAGGATATGGAGGACCGCATGCAAGGGCGACCCGAGCGACCGCTGACCGAAAGGCAGCAGGCCGTGATGGAGCGCATAGATCGCCGCGTTCCCATTAAAGTCATCGCGCAGGAACTGGGCGTTTCGGAAACGCGGGTGAACCAGCATATCCGGGCCCTGAAGGATATCTACAGTGCGGAAAATCTCGGCGATCTCGTCGAACGCTACCGCGCGAGCCTGCCCGAGACGGGTGAGGGCGACTCGAATCCTGCAGGGGAAGACGCGGGCGCGAAAAGGGGCGCGGAAACGGGCGCCCCCTTCGCAGATGCAGTAAATCTGAAGGGCTTTAGCGAAGCTTCATACAGGAAAAGTCAGATGGCCGGCCCGGCCCAGGACGCGGATGAACCGGATCGGGTCGACCACGGCGAGCTCGTGATGAGCGATGTCATGCCGCTGATGGAACAGGCGCCATGGCTCAAACCGAAGGAGCCGCAGGTCGTCCCCGGGTTGCTCGATGGCAAGAACGCCGTCCTGTTTCGGCTCGCGGCCATTGTCGGCATCGCTTTCGGCTGCCTTGCGGCAGTCGTCCTGACGGTGACGGCGGCGGTCACGATCACCGAGGCGCTGGACGGACGGGCTTCCATCCCCGTGGATGAACAGGGCCTGTCCTGAGGAGCACGGGACGGGTTCGGAGACTGGACCATGACCGACCGTATCCGCACCGATGCACTCAAGCTCAAGAAACTGCTCCGCGAGGCCGAAGCGCTCGCCGACGAATCAATGATCGCCTGCGCCCGCCTGCGCCAGGCGATGCTGGCCGCGCGCCAGAACCCCGGCGTCGAGGTGACGACGGGCCAGCGCGCGCTCATGCGGCTCGCCCAGGCCGAAGGCCAGGCGCTGGCGATGTCGAACAGCCTCTTGCGCGTTCACGAAGAACTGAACAAGGTCGCCCGCGAAACGATGGGCGATGACGACATCCCGACCGAACGCGTGCCCGAGGCGCTTGAACTCGCCGATGAGCCGGTGGCGGCGATCCACGCCGACGCCTGACCTGTAGGCCGCAATGCTCGACCCGTTCTTTTCCGACTACCGCCACCTTGCGCAGGACATTCTCGCCTTCGGGCTGTGCTTTGCCGCGTTCATATGGGGCGGTGGTCCGGAAAAGGCGGTCGCGGCCACGTGGATCGTAATCTTCGAAGTGTTCGGACGCCTCCACAAGCTGGTTTTCGGCGGTTACGTCCTGCTCGACGTCGATCCCTTCCTCGCGGGCAAGGACATCGCGGCCGGCGCCGTATGGCTGCTGATCGCACTCTATGCCAATCGCAACTGGACGCTGTGGCTGGCGGGCACCCAATTGCTCGCCATCGGTGCCCATATCGCCCGCGCGCTGGCCGATGCGGTGTCGCCCGTCGCCTATGCGACCATGGTGGTCGCGCCCGGCTGGTTTCAGCTCCTGCTGCTCGGCGCCGGGCTCGTCCGGCACGCCCTGCGGACCCGCGAACACGGCGCATATCGCAGCTGGCGCACCGGGCCCGGCGGGCGGCCTCTCCCTCTCATCGCCCGGATCGGGGAGTGGGGGCGGACAATGGCAGGCGTAATGCCGGGCCGCGGCGAAGCTCGCGGCGACGCGAGGCGATGACGAGGCGTCGATGCGCAGTCCGGCCCTCAGGCAAGTCGTCCCGAACGCCGACCCGCGCGAGGCGCATGTCGCGGCGATGATCGATCACCTGCGCCGGCACCTGATCGCCGCGCAGGACCGGGACGAGCGGTTCCACGCGATCTTTCTCGACCGGCGCAACGCCTATCTCGGCGATGCCGGCTTCGGCACCGGCTGCGGTCCTTCGCTATCGCTGCGCATGCGCGAATTGTTCGCCCGCGCGCTCGAACTGGGAACCGCGGGCATCGTGGTGGCCCACAACCATCCTTCCGGGCATTGCCGACCATCGCAAATCGATATCGCCGCGACAAGGCGCCTGCAGGCCGTGGGGGCGGCGCTTGATATCGAGCTGCTCGATCATCTCGTGATCACGCGTGAGGCGGTCTTTTCCATGCGAGCAGGGGGCCTGCTGTGAACGATGATGAGCCGGCACATCTGTTTCCCGACAGCGACACCCTGATCCCGCGCTTTCGCGAAGCGGGCGAGGTCACGCTCGACCTGCACCACCGCGACGGGCGGGTAGAGGATCGCTGGCTGCAGTTTCATCCGCGCGAATTCGAGCTGCTTTGGCGGCTCGCCGAACAGCCCGGCAGGCGCGTCACGGGGAAGCGCTCTTTCGGCGACAGATCGCCTGCGCGCGTCGATCCCGAAACCGGCAGCCTTGCCGTTCATGTCTCGCGGATAAGGGCAAAGCTTGCCCTTTTCGGTCTTGCGCGGATGATCGCCGAGCATTCGGGAGGGGGCTATTTCCTCGATGCCGCGGCCGTTCCGCGCGCTTTCGGCCTGAGTGCGGCGCGGTCAGCCTGAACCCATCGCGGCGCTGGACAGGCTCGGGTCCTTCCTGCACCTTCTCAAACAATATCAAGGCAGCAGATTCGAGGCATACGTGACCCAGACCGCAACCCAGACCACCGCCCCCGCCGATGTGGATTTCCCGGCCGAGCGCATCGCGATCGACCTGTCCGAGAGCGGGGTCGCCCATGTCCGGCTCAACCGCGCGGACAAGATGAACGCGCTCGACCCCGAAATGTTCGAGGCGATCATCGCGGCGGGCCAGCGGCTCGAGGAAATGAAAGGCGTGCGCGTGGTGGTCCTCTCGGGCGAGGGCAGGGCGTTCTGCGCCGGGCTCGATACGTCGAGCTTCACCCGCACGCCTTCGTCGGATGCAGCGCCGCTGACCGAGCGCACCCACGGCAATGTCAACACGTTCCAGCAGGTGGCGATGCAGTGGCGCAAGCTTGCCGTCCCGGTGATCGCCGCGGTGCACGGCGTGTGCTTCGGCGGCGGCCTCCAGATCGCGAGCGGGGCGGATATCCGTATCGCTCATCCCGAAACCCGCATGTCGATCATGGAATTGAAATGGGGCCTTGTGCCCGACATGGGCGGCTATGCGCTGTGGCGCGGCCTCGTGCGTGACGACGTGCTGCGCGAGCTGATCTACACCAATCGCGAATTCACCGGCGCCGAGGCGCAGATGCTCGGCCTGGCGACCGAAACGAACGAGGAGCCGCTTGCCCGCGCGCTCGAACTCGCCGAGACGATCGCCAACCGCAACCCGCAGGCGATCCGCGCGGCCAAACGTCTCCAGGAGACGATGGTCGAGGGCGACACCGACGCGATCCTGCTTGCCGAAAGCGTCGAGCAGGACGCGATCATGCGCACGCCGAACCAGGTCGAGGCGGTGATGGCGGCGATGCAGAAGCGCAAGCCGAACTTCGAGGACGTGTAGGGCCCGGGGGTTGAGGTCTTAGGCCCATCGCAGACAATCCCTACCCGAACACCGCAACGCATTGCAGGCCGTCGAGGACCTGGCGACCATCGCTGTCCCACATCCTGAGGCGCTCGGAAGAATAGCCCGCGCCCGCGTGCTGGCTGGCATTCTCAGCAAGATACCACCCGTCCTTGGAGCGCGATTCAGGATCGAGCACGTTGAACGACCAGTTGATCGAACTGATCGGGCCGACCCTCTGCATGATCCGCATCGCACCTGGCGGCATTACGTCGCCCATCAGCACCAGCCTGCTCACCGGATCGAGTTCGTGTTGCTCGGTCAGCCGCGCCCAGCGACGGATCGTCGCGCCGTGGTCAGCGTCCTTCGCCTGGCCGAAACGCAGTTCGAAATTGTTCTGGATGAAAGCCGGTCCCTCGCCCTTCATCGCCTGTGCGTTTTCCTGCGGCGGTCCGGGCCAGTCGGCGGGAGGGTCCGAGGGGCGCACCGCATTCGCCTCGCGCTCGGCGGCGAACAGCCAGAACGCGGTGAGCGCCAGTTTGCCCCCGGCATGGATCTCGCTGCGCACCTGCGTGACGTTGCGCCCTTCGCGCACCATCTCCACGGCGAGCTCGATCTCTTCGCCCACCGGCGCGACGAAGCCGATCTGCGCTGCGCGCAGCGGCGGAAGATCCGGAAAGGCACGCCGCGCCATGGTGAAGGCGACAAGCGCGGAGGCCCCGCCGTAAAGGGTACGCCCCTGCATCCAGTCGGCAGCATGGGAAAGGCGGCGCGGACCGGGTGTCCCGTCCACGGGTTCGAGCAGGCTTGCGATCGTCATGGATCACGCCTCTGCCCCGGCCGGGCGCGAGGGTCCAGAGTGACGTTGCGTAAGGTCGATACGCCACCCTCGCGCAGGTTTCAGAGCGACGCGCGCCGCATCGGGGCGCGAAAGGCGGATTGCCTTTGCTGCGGCGAATCGCTAGGTGCCGCGCTCTGTCCGAGCGAGCTGCGGTTTGCGAAGGGCAGTCCGGCCCGATGGCGGAGTGGTGACGCAGCGGACTGCAAATCCGTATACGCCGGTTCGATTCCGGCTCGGGCCTCCATATCCGGTGCAAGTCCATCCCGGACTTCGCGCCCGGGGAGTGCCGCTTTAGCTCAGTTGGTAGAGCACATCATTCGTAATGATGGGGTCACGTGTTCGAGTCACGTAAGCGGCACCATTTTCGGAAAATGGGGAATACGCCTTAGTTTCCGGCACCCCATAGATTGCCTCGAAGAACTAGGCGGGGCGCTGCTCCCGGCGGCGGACCTATCGGATACGCGACGAAGCCAGGCAGGATGTGTTCGATTACATCGAGATGTTCTACAGCCCGGTGCACAAACACGTAAGGAACGGGATGATGTCGCCCGTCGAGCTCGAACGGCAGCAAAACATGCGCACCGAGGGCGGCTAGAAGACTTGGGGCTATTCAATTGTCCACCCTGATCGGCTTGATACCAACGCTTCCAGTCGAGAATAGGATGCCTTTTCAGGCTGCCGCATTCAATCGCGAGCCTAATTGACCTGGCAAGAGTAGGTCAGGGAGGCGGACTCTCCGACAAGAAGAGTTTCCAACGTCACCCCTGACCCCACCAGATCGCCAATCGTAAATGATCCGGCAGGCGCGCCCGCTCCGCAAAAAAACGATTTCGTTAGTGAGCGGACAGTCAAGGCCCGCGCCCGGCGTGTCGTTAACAATAGCCCCCGTCGCATCGGATGGACCATTGTTAGTTACAATTATAGTTTAGGTTGTGAGTGAACCGGAACTCAAGGAGTCATTTTATTGATCTATTTCATTATTAAAACCGGGAGTATTCGTCTTGCGGATTCTCAGATATGCAGTAACAATGCTGTTTATGAGGGTTGCTGTCGCATCTCCGACCGCAGGCGTCCCGGGGTCATCCGTAAGCGAGGCAGCAATTCCTACGCTGGTGACAATCCCCTGATTGAAAACCTGGGGCGGTGCCGGATCGTCTATCTGGACCTGAAACACGATGACAGCGGTCTGATCGAGGCCCGACAAAATCTGTCCTTGCGGGCTGTTTAAGCTATTGATCGCTGCACTCGAAGTGAACGGCATTACCCCGCCGACATCCGGAACAGAGGCACCGTTGAGTGTTGTCGAGCCTGCCACATATGTGGTTCCGTCCGGAATGGCGTCCTCGAGGAAAGTCCCCAGCGCCGGAGCATTTCCCGTATTTGCGACCGTAATCGTGTAAGTTAGCGTTGTTCCGGCTAAAACCGGATCACTGGATGCCGCCACAGCCTTTTGAGCCACAATTGCCGGTGTCAGATTCGCGAAGCCATCCTCGAGGTTCGATACCACGCCGCCATCGGCGAACACATACGCCTTGCCGCGCGGCAGCCAGAAGCCATTGCCCCGCCAGGCATAGCGCAATTCGCCAAAGCCCATGATACCCTCATCGCCCGAACGCTCGTTGAAATTATAGCCGCGCAGGAAGGAGCTGCCACCTAGCCCAAGGTCCTGCGTCACGAGCACGGGATCGGACGCAAGCTGACCGCGTCCGCCAAGCGCGAGGCTGAACAGGCCTGCAAGCGGGCGGTCCCACGTGAACCAGCCGTAAAGGCTGGTGCAATCGAACGAGGCATCGGGACGCGAGGCGAGCGGGTCCCCGGCCTGTTTCGCCGAAAGGATGTCGAGGCCGCGCGACACCATCAACCGCCCGCGGTAGTTGCCCCCCTGCAAGACGCCCGCGCGAATAAAGCCCGGCCTTGAGCGCCGGAACTCGGTCCTGCCGCACCACCACGCCGCCCCGTTGCTGCTCCAGTTCACTAACTTCAAATTCGCCGATCACCCAAACGCTCGATCCGCCAGATGAATTGGCTCCCACCTTCGGTTTCCATGGGTTACTCACTTTTTCCCGCGTGGAAATTGAGATTCAAATCCAGCTTCTACGCGAGCGTGCTGCGCACCGCTTACAAGTGATCGGACCAGTGCGCGATCAACTCGGCGGCGGATCTGTCGGCGAGCGCCATCAGGGTGAAGGTCGGACTGGTGCCGGCGGTTACGGGAAACAGACCGGACCCGGTGACGAAGAGATTACGGATGCCATGGATGCGGCCGAAGGGATCGGTCACCGAAGACGCAGGATCGCGGCCCATGGGCGTGCCCCCTGAGGGATGCCCTCCGCTCAACACGTTAACCCAAGCTTCGTTGGCACCTGCCGCCTGCATGATTTTCTCTCCCTCGGCAGCAACGTGGCGTTGCAGCGCGAGCGTGTCCGGGTCGTGAGAGTGAACGATCCGGGCGAGCGGCACGCCGAAACGGTCGCGCCGCGTATCCAGCTCGATCCGGTTCGACGGGTCGGGCAGCTGCTCGGCCATGCCCCCCATCGTGGCCAGGTGTCGGCTAGCCTTCCTTACAAAGCTGTGGAGCGCTGGCCCGAACAGCATGGGGCGGGTGGCGGCAATTCCGAAGATGTCGCTAGGCTTGAGACTGGGGCCGACCTGCCATTGGTAACCGCCGAAGGGGCGGTCGCGCCCGTCGCCCGGGACGGCGCGATGCATAAGCTGCCCAGCGGTCACGCCGTAATGGTTTTCCATTGGCGCGTCGAAGAATCCCGCCGCCTGGGCGAGCGTTTCCACCATGAAGCCTTGGCCTACGAGCCCGCGCGAATTGCCTGCACCCTCGGGCCATTCGGAAATCGCGGACGCCAGCAACAGGCGCGGCGTCTGAATGGCGGAAGTTGCGAGAACCACGACAGAAGCTCGTTGAACATGCTCGATTCCAGATTCGTCCGCCCATACGACACCGGCCGCGCGATCGGGGCCATCAGGGAGAATTCGCAGGACGGTTGCGTGGGCACGTATGTCCGCCCCTGCCGCTCTTGCCTCGGCAAGATGGGTGACCAGCGGGTTCGCGAGCGCCCCGATGGGGCATCCCGCATCACACCAGCCGTCGAATTGGCATGGCAACCTACCCTTGAAGGGCTCGGTCAGGATCGCGGCGGGCAACGGCGCCACGTCGAGCCCGAGCGCCTCGAAACCCTGGCGGAGCTGCTGCCCTTGCGCGAATTCAGGCAGGGGCGCTAGCGGATAGGGAGCGCCCGGCGGACGCCACGGTTCAGCCTCCGCATCGCCGGACACACCGACATCTGCCTGGACCTTGTCGTACCAGGGTGCAAGCGTATCGGCGTCGAAAGGCCAATCCGCACCCTTGCCGAAACGGCTACGCATCCGGTGCGCGACCTCGGGGAGGCGTGGCCAGGTGCCGTAGTGGTGGAGGGCCGCCCCCCCCAGACCCCAGCCGGCGTTGAGATTGTGCGAAAAGCTCGGCTGGCCAGCGGCGTGGACGACCGGCGGTCCGCCCCACTTGAGCCGGCGTGCCCAGATCTGCGAACTTGTCAGGTCCGACAGCGCCCAGGCGGGGCCCGCCTCAAGAACCACGACCTTGCGTCCGGCCCGTGCCAGACGCGCGGCGAACAGGCTACCGGCCGCGCCTGCACCGACGATGACGGCGTCGACCTCTTCGGCTGTAGAATTGCGCGCGCTCACCACTCTTGCTCGGGCTCGATGTGGGCCATCACGGGCAGGTCAAGCAGTTCGAGCCCCGCGCGGGTGCCGTAAACCACATCAACGGCGTCGAACCGGACCAGGAACGTGAAGAAGGGGGCTGGTGGCCCCTGCCAGCCCTCGGGCTGCGCCTTGATTATCTCCCCACACAGGGCGGTGGCCTCGGCTGCGCCCAGATTTGCGAAGCTGTCGCCGTGGCGCGACCCTGCCAAGGCGTCGAGTGCCGCGAGCCCGGCCTTGTACAGGTCTCCAAAAGGCAGCGGTGCATCGAGATAGCGTACCACCAAAAGGCATTCTTCGGACGGGACAGTCAGGTTGTGGTCGATAAAGTGCGCCACGCCCGCGGCTTCGGCACCCGGCAGCAACGTGTCGGCGAAACTCTCCAGGGTCCGGGCTTCGGTTTCTGTAAGTGACCGCAGCGGCAACCCGCGGGCCTTCGCCTCCTCGGGAGTCATCAGTTCGGTGCAGCCGCCGAGCCAAAACGGAAGAAGGCCAATCCCGGCGGCGCCGCCTGCCAGGAGTGTTCGGCGGGTGCTGTCCATCCCGTGATGAGACGGGAGGAGGGCGTTTCGGGCAAATAGACAATTTGGCCGACGCCATGTCTTTTTCTCATGGCAGGCGTATTCGGTTCAAGACCAGGGTCAGAACTCGCAGCGGCAGCCAGAGCTTGATGGTTGCTGCGCCTTAGTATGAGGTCCATCGACCATCAGCTGATCGGGTTTTCCGCCCTGGCGCGCAGCTCGGCGAAGATGTGGTTGAACACGCTCCGGCGGCTCCGGCGGCCACCGCGACATAGCTTTTTGTAAGGACCGCGGCGGCGCTTTGCATGGGCTCGGAGGCGCTGCGCGGCATAGCCTCCGCCTCATGACGAGCAAGAGCAAGACGCCCGCGGCAACCGCGGGCGACATGATGCGCGGTATCCTGCTGCGCGAGACGATGATCTCGACCGTCCCGAACGCGGTTGTCTCGGCGGGCTTTGTCTGGCTCTTGTTCGGAGGGCAGGAGACGATCCCGCTCTGGGGGATGACCGGTCTCGCGTTCGATCTGGTGCCGACGACCTTCATGCTGACGCTGATGACGACGATCGCGCTGACGCTGATCTTCCGCAAGCGCGGCCGGGACGGCGCGCTCCCGGCGCCCGGTGGGCTCGCCCCTCTGCCGCTGCCGCGCAACCCGGTGCTGCGCGGGATCACGTTCGGCCTCGCGTTGCTGCTGCTGTTCGTTCCCGTGAGCGTCGGAGCCCTGGCCGTGGTCTGGCAAGGGGACTGGTCCTTCTCGACCGTGCTCGCGTTCAAGATCGTTTACGGCGTCCTTGTGGGGTGGGTGGCAACACCGCTCGTCGTGCTTGCCGCCCTGCGCGAGCGATCCTGAGCAATCGCGCGAAGGCGGGAACGCTCCTTGCGCCCCCGCTTCCGGCGAATTGATCAGGCGTAGATCACCTCACCCGAGGTGTTGTCGACGAGGATGTCGCAATCGAGATATTCGACATCGGGCGCATGTCCGGTCTTCGCCTTGATCATCTCGCTCGCCCGGGCAAAGAACGCCTCGGCGGATTCCCGATCGGTCCAAAGGTAGATGCTGCGCCCGACGCCAGCTTCCGCGTCGAGGTGGATAGCCTTGCGAATGAGATTGGGCGCGGCGGCCTGATAGATCGGCAGCGTCTTCTTGATTTCCTCAAGCGCCTGTTCGTGCGTTTCTCCCGGCGGGAGCTTGAAGCGAACGATCGTCGAAATCATGATCCTTGGTCCTCCTGTGGCCAGTCTTGATCCGGACTGTGCGGACAGGTCGAAGGGAGAGGAAGGCCAATTTCGCTGCGCCCCCCATAACCGCGGCGACTAGGCTCCCGAAAATTCTTTTCATGGCAACGGCGGCATTAGTGATTACCCGCTCGCGCCGCGGGAGTGGACGTTACGCGACTTCGGGAGACGGTGAACAGGTCCGGGGGGACCGAAGCCGCGATATTCCCGATGAACTCCTGAGGGGAAGACAGGATGCACAGACTTTCGCTTTTCGCTGCCGGCCTGATGGTCGGCACCTCCGCCGTCGCGCAGGAAGCCGAAATCCAAAGCCCTGCGACCGCGCCGGATCTGGAGGCAGAGGGCGCCGGTAACGAAATCATCGTCACTGCGCAGAAGCGGGAACAGCGCCTGATTGACGTGCCGATCTCGATCGTCGTCAAGACGGGCGTCGAACTGCAGAACGCGGGGATCGACGATTTCAACGATGTTGCCGCGCGCGTGCCCAACCTCGTAATCAACGAAACGCCGGCGAACAAGCAGATCACGATCCGCGGCATCGGCACGACCGGCAACAGCTTCTCCTTCGAGCAGTCGGTGGCGCTGTTCGTCGATGGCATCTATGGCGGGCGCAATCGACAGTACAACCAGCCCTTTCTCGACATCGAAAGGCTGGAAGTGCTGCGCGGCCCGCAGGGCGCCCTGTTCGGCCGCAACACGGCGGCGGGTGCGATCTCGGTCACCACGGCCCGCCCCAAGCAGGAAAACTCGGCGGAGGTCTTCGGCGAGTACGAATTCCGTACCGAGAGCGTGAACACCACGGCAATCGTAAATGGCGCCCTGTCCGACCGGCTTGCAGTTCGCATCGCGACCCGCTTCGCTGACCAGAACGGCTTTCTCGAGAACACGGTGCTCGACCGGGTCGAGCCGCAGACCGAGAATTTCGTCGGGCGAGTCTCGATGCTTTACGATGCGGCGGATACGGTCGAGATCTTCGCCAAGCTCGAATATTCGAACGTGGACATCATCGGGGCGCCGTTCGAATTCGCGGCAAGAGGCACATTGCCGGATTACACCAAAAACACCGACGACGCGTTTCTGCCAGAGCAGGACAACGCCGAATCGCTGAACGGTGTCCTCCAGTTCGATATCGGAATCGGCGATCACACGCTGACCTCCATCACCGGGTATTCCGGATACGAATTCGATCAGGCGTTCAACGTCCAGGGGCAGAGCCCGACGCGGCTCGTCGCCGGAAATACCGAGGAATTCACGCAGTGGTCGCAGGAGCTGCGCCTGCTTTCGCCCACAAGCGGTAATTTCAATTACGTTATCGGGGCCTATTACGAGTGGCAGGAATCCCTCGTCGACCGCTCGCAGATCTTCGACTTCGTCCCGTTCTTCTCACCGCGCTCACCCGACCAGATCGTGGAACGCAGCTTCGACCAGCAAACCGAGGTTCTTTCCGCTTTCGTCCAGGCCGATTGGCAGTTCGCCGAGCAGTTCTCGCTCGCGGGCGGGCTGCGGTGGACGCAGGTCAGCAAGGAAGCCGAGATCAACGGCGTGACCACGAGCTTCCTGGCTCCGCCGGTCGCCCCGCCGCCGCCCATGCTGCCGGTGGTGACGCCGCTGTTCATCCAAGGCGAATTCACCGATAGCACCTTTGCGCCTTCGGCCTCGCTCAACTGGACGCCCAACCGGAACCTGACCGCCTATGTCCGCTATGCCCGCGGCGAGAAGGGCGGGGCTTTCTCCGAATTTCAGGCGGTCACCCAGGATACCTTTTTCCTCGATCCCGAATTCTCGGACCTCTTCGAGGTCGGTATTAAGGCCCAGTTCCCCGAAATCCGGGGCTTCCTCAACGTGATCGCCTACACCACCAATTACCGCGACCTGCAGCGATCGGTGCAGGAGCCGACGAACCCCACGGAATTCGTCACCTTGAATGCAGCCGGTGCACGCACCCGGGGTGTCGAATTCGAAGGTGGGTTCTCGCCGGTGGACGGCCTTACGTTGTCCGCGGCGCTGGCCTATCTTGATGCGTTCTACACGGACTATCCCAACGGCCCGTGCACGGTCGGCAACCCGGCCTTCGGCGCCCCCACCGGGTGCGCCGAGGATCGCTCGGGCGACCGTCTCGAAAACGCGCCCGAATGGACCGGCAATGTCGCGCTCGATTACAACCAACCCGTGTCCGACACGCTGCGGGTCTTCGGCAATGCCACGCTCAACTTCCAGTCGGACATTCAATACCGGGAAAATGCCGACCCGCTGACGGTGCAGCAAAGCTTCTCGAAGACCGATGTCCGCGTGGGCGTCGGGAGTCTCGACCGGGGCTGGGAAGTAGCGCTTCTCGTGCGCAACCTTTTCGAAGAGCGCACCTCTTCCCTGATCTTCCCGACCTTTCCGATCGGTCTGCCGGGCGGTCCGTTCGGTCCACCGGCCCCTTTAGCCGGATCCCCGCTCACATATCTTCCGGACCCCCTGCGCACCTTTACGCTGCAGGCGCGCGTCTCATTCTAGATCGGGTGTCCTCGATCGCTCGGCGAACACGATTGTCGCAAGCCCGGCCCGCCCTTGTCGCTCCGCGCCTCATGAATACTAGTCACGGGAAGGGTGGGGCTTTCTATGGGCCGCGCCGGCTCGGTGCGCTTTAGCCTGACGGCTCAATCTGTTCCGCCGGATCTGCGAAAGGAAAGACCCATGCGCCCCCCGTTCATCGCGCTCGCCCTCCTCGGTATCACTGCCCCGGTTTCGGCCGGCGACGTGGCCGTCACGCTCGAAGGAGTGAAGGATCCGGAAGGCGCGCTCGTCGTATGCCTATGGGATCGGGACGCGAAGTTTCCCAATTGCGAAAAGGGCGAGCCGGTGAAGCGCATCGTCCTTCCCGCGACCGCGAAGGCGGCGACCTTCGAGGGGATCTCCGATGGGACCTATGCGGTGTCGGCTTTCCACGACGCGAACGGCAACGGCAAGCTCGACACGAATTTCATCGGCATGCCGAAGGAGGCGGTGGCGATGTCGAATAATCCGCGCCTGATGGGGCCGCCGCGTTTCAAGCCGGCCCTCTTCGAAGTCGCCGGCCAGACCGCGATCACTCTTCGGTTCCAGGGGATGTAGCCACAACTAGAGGTCATGACCTCAGCCCGCGATTTCGTTCCGAAGAGTGCCGCGCACCGTGTCATTCATTTGAAACTATCTGGAACAGGCCGTTGGGGACCGGCCACGGTTCAAAACGGCTCTGGCGCTCAATGCCCGCAATGACCCGGGACGGGCCGCCTTTTGGGAACACCGGCTTTGTTGCCACAGCTCGGGGGGAGATGAACGTGACACTGAAACTTGCTGCATTCGGTCTGATGGCGAGTTCATGCCTGACGCCGGCTTTCGCGAATTCCCTCGACCCTGCCGATGACCCAGCAGCCGCCGCGCAGGCGGCAGGCTCTCAAGCTGGTCCCGACGCCGAACGCGATGACCCGGCCAGGGACCAAGGCATCATCGTGACCGCCCAGCGGCGCGAGCAGAACCTCCAAGACGTGCCGATCTCGATTACCGCGCTCTCGGCAGAGGAAGTGGAGGCGCGCTCGATCAATACGGTCAGCGAGGCGGTCAGCTTCGCGCCCAACGTGTCGGTAACGGCCGGCCCCAATGGCGGCGATGACGGCGGTTTCTTCATCCGCGGTGTCGGCCAGCTCGACAATTCGATCGCGGTCGATCCCGGTGTCGGCGTCTATATCGACGAAGTCTACATCGCCCGCCTGCAGGCGTCCTCGCTCAACCTGCTCGACATTGAGCGGATCGAGGTGCTGCGCGGCCCGCAGGGCACGCTGTTCGGGCGCAACACGATCGGCGGGGCGATCAGCGTCGTGACCGCCAAGCCCGATTTCGACGAGGTTTCGGGCCGCGCCCGCCTGATCGTCGGCGCACGCGACCGGTTCGATCTTGCAGGGTCGGTCAATGTTCCGCTGAGCGACAATGCGGCGTTTCGCGCCACGGCGTTCACCCGCAACCAGACCGGGTTCGGCGAGAACGTCTATACGGGCGAGACCTTCGGCGACATCGAGGATTACGGCGGGCGAATCCGCTTTCGCTGGCAGGCGAGCGAGCGGCTCGAGGTCAACCTGATCGGCGATTACACCGCCGGGCGCGGATCGCCCTCGCACCAGGTGCTGCTGGGCTTCAACCCGATGGCCGGGATCACCGTGCCCGGAGCGCCTCCGGGCGGCCCGCCCGGTGGTCCTCCCGGCGGCCCTCCTGGTGGCCCGCCCGGCGGCCCTCCTGGTGGCCCTCCTGGTGGAATGCCGCCCTCTGGCCCGATGTTCATTCCCGGCGTATCGCCGACCGGCGTTCCCCTGCCCAGCGACGTGGGTGCGGACCGGTCGACCGATCTCAGCCTCAATTTCGCATCGGTCCCCGCGATCAACGACAACGACAATGGCGGCATCTCGCTCAACGTGCGTGCCGATCTTGCGGACAACCTGATCCTGCGCTCGATCACCGCGTGGCGCAGCTATGAAGAGCAGACCTTCAACGATTTCGACGGCACCGGCTACGTGCTGTACGACAATCGCAGCGCGCTCGACCAGGAACAGTTCAGCCAGGAATTGCAGCTGGCTGGCAATTTCGGCGACTCGATCGATTTCCTCCTCGGCGCCTATTACTTCCGCGAAGACATCGCCAACCAGATCGAGCTGTGCACCGGCACGACTGCGCCCCGGCTCGAGAACCGCTGCCTGCGCAGCCGCAACGACATCGGGCTGGAGGTCGAATCCTTCGCCCTGTTCGGCCAGGCATCCTGGTTCATCACCGACGAGCTCGAACTCTTCGGCGGCGCACGCTGGACCGAGGAGACCAAGGACCAGAGCTTCAATTCGGTGCTCGACAACACCGACGGGGTGACGACGGTGCTGCCGCCCTTCGTGATGCCGCCGCCCGGAACCACCCGCGAGGCGCTGCCTTTCACCGAGGTATCCGCGACCTTCGACGCCTTCACCCCGAAATTCGGAATCAATTACCGCGTCATTCCCGAAGTCACTGTCTATGCAAGCTATGCGCAGGGCTTCAAGTCGGGCGGTTTTACCGGCCGGCCGAGCAATGCCGAAATCCTGCCCTACGATCCTGAAATCGCAACCACCTATGAGGCGGGGATCAAGACCCTGCTTTTCAATGGCGACCTCAGGATCAATGCGGCCGCCTTCCAGTCCGATTACGAGGACATCCAGCTGCTCGTCTTCACGCCGATCAGCGGCCTGTTCGAGACCCGCAATGCCGGCGATGCCGAAATCCGGGGCTTCGAACTCGAAGCCAATGCGAGCCTTGGCGAACGGATCACGGTCTACGGATCATTGGGCTACATCGATGCGGAATACACCCGCCTCAGCGACCAGGTGGCGAACATCACGCTCGACACGCCGCTGCCGCTGACGCCGGAATGGACCTATGCGATGGGCGCGCAATACACCCAGCCGCTGCCGGACGATCTGGGCGCGCTGCTCTTCCGCGCGGATTTCAGTGGCCGCTCGAGCTTCTCCTACCAGCTCGAGGCCGATCCGCTGGAGATCGAGGACGGGTTCGACATCCTCAACGTCCGGGCGAGCTACATGACGCCCTCGCGCGATCTCGAGATCTCGTTTTTCTTCACCAATGTCACCGACGAACGCTTCTTCACCAACATGCAGGATACCCTTGCCGGGAACGGCACGGCCTTCGGTGGCATCGGCGAACCGCGCGAATGGGGCCTAGAGGTGGACGTTCGGTTCTGACAGGAGACGGCGAATGCGACAGGAAACGGGCGTGACGCGCTATCACCCGCTGGTCGTGGCACTGCACTGGCTGGTGGCGCTGCTGGTGGCGGGCAATCTCGCGGCGGGTGCCCTGCTGCTGGAGCCGCTCGCCAATGCCGACCCCGCCAAGGCGGAAATCCTGCGCCTGCACATGGCATCGGGCCTCGCGATCCTCGTGCTGATGGCGCTGCGCCTGATTGCCCGCGCCGTCACCAAAGCGCCCGTCTCGCCGCATGGGAAAGGCGCGCTGCGCTGGGTCGCGCGGCTCAACCACTGGGCGCTCTATCTTGTGGTGATCGCGATGCTGTCGACCGGTCTAGGCATGGCGCAGATGGGCGAACTCTTCCCGCTGCTCGAAGGGGCGGCCGTGACGCTTCCCGCAAGCTTCGAGAGCCTACCGCCCTATGCCGGGCACGTCCTGTTCAGCAGCGTCCTGCTGGCGCTCGTCGCCCTGCACGTGACTGCGGTCGCATACCATCATGCCCGCGGGGAGAACCTGCTCGCGCGGATGTGGTTCGGGCGCCGCGAAGATCACGACGCAGGGGTCCTCAATACCCCGGCCAAGAGCCGGACATGACGGCGGGGGCGAAGCCGGCGGCCCGGGATGTTACCCGCATCAGGCTCGGCATCGCCCTCTTGGTCGTATCCGGCGTGATGACCGTCGCCGGCCTGGCCCTGCGAGGCCCAAACCCGGTCGACGGGCACGGGCTCGACGTCGCGGCCTTCGTCGAGGTCTCGCTCGCTCCGACGCATGCGCTGACCTGGGCGATCCTGCTTTCGAATCTCACGCTGCAGATCTTCGCCTGGATGGCGCTGTGGGCCTTCCTGCGCGATACGCCGGAGGAACGGCTCGCCTTCTGGGGCATGGTGCTGAGCATCATCGGCAACGGGCTGTTCCTGCCGATCGCGGGGATCGTCGCGCTGACCGCGCCGATGGTGGCTCGGCTCTATCGCGAGGGCAACGAGGCGGTGATCGCGATCGCCGACAGCGCGATCTTCGGACCGCTGGCGCTGCCTTTTCTCATCGTCTCGGCCTTCGCTCTCCTGTTCGGCGCGGCGCTGACCGCGCTGGTGCTGTGGCGCTCGCCGCTGCTGCCGCGCTGGACCGCGATCCCCTATTTCCTCCACGGCCTGTGCCTGACCTTCTTCGCTCAGGTTCATTTCGCTCTCGAATTCAGCGGCGGCCCCCTGCTTCTGGCGAGCGCGCTCGGCATTGCCGCCGCGGTTTGGCGCCACACCGCGCGGCCGCATGCGGCGCCGGGCGACGGGCGCGGGACCCTTTCGCCGGGCGGGCGCTAGCAGGAGAACGGCAGTGATAGGTTTCGAACTCACCGACGAACAGCGGATGCTCCAGCAGACCGCGCGCGATTTCGCAGCCTCGCACATCGCTCCTTGCGCCGAGCGTATCCGGCGGGCCGAGGACGGGATCGATCCGTGGCAGGAAGTCCGGCCCGTATTCCTGCGCGCAGCCGAACTGGGCTTCACCAACCTGCTCATTCCCGAAGAACATGGCGGGGTCGGGGGCAGCGCGCTCGATCACGTGCTGATCATGGAAGAGCTCGGTGCGGCGGATCACGGGATCGCGTCGACCTATCTCAACATCTCGGCCACCGCGCCGCTGATCATCCTGCATGGCGGAACCGACGCGCAGCGCGAGGCCTGGCTGCCGGAAATCGCGGCCGCCGACGATTTCGTGCTCGCCAGCGCCTCGAGCGAACCCGACGTTGCCGGGGCCGACAGCTTCTGCCCTTCGCCCGATCCGCGCATCGGCCTGAAGAGCACGGCGAGGCGCGAGGGCGACGAATATGTCCTCAACGGCGCCAAGTCCGGATTTTCGACGAATGCGGGGGCTGCGCGCGGATATTTCGTGATGGCGCGCACCGATCTGTCGAAGCCGGCGCGCGAAAGCACGGCGATGTTCTTCGTGCCGGCGGACACGCCCGGGCTCAAGGTCGGTCGGCGCACGCGCCTGTCGGGCTGGGAAACCGCGTGTCAGGCCGAGGTCATTCTGGAAGACGTGCGGATCCCCGCCGACCGTCGCGTTGGAGGGGAGGGCAGCGACGCCGGAATGATCTTCTTCCGCATCCTGCCCTACCTCGCCTCGGGCTTTGCTGCGACCTTCGTCGGCCTCGCGCGGGCGGCCTTCGATCTTGCCTTCGCCTATGCGCATGAGCGCGTGAGCTGGGGGCAGCCGATCATCGAGCACCAGGCCGTCTCGCTCAAGCTCGCCGACATGGCGGTCGAAATCGAGGCTGCGCGGCTGATGGTCTGGCGCGCGGCGGCGGCTGCGGACACGGGCGATCCGCGCGCCGGAATGCTTTATGCGCCCGCAGCCAAGACGATGGCCGTCGACACCGCGATCCGCTGTGCCGAGCGGGCGATGAAGATCCTCGGTTCCTATGGCATCACGCGAGAATATCCGGCCGCCCGGATGCTCAACGACGCCTGGATCGGCGACAGCTGCGACGGCACGCGCGACGTGCTGCGTCTCAACATAATCCAGGCCATGCGCATGGCCGCTGCCGGCGGACCCCCGCCCGGCCATTGAACCCCTAGCTGCGCCCGGTCGCCCGATGCTGGGCGATGCGGGGGTCTTTTGAAACGGAGAGTGCGATGATCCTCGTTACCGGACCCAACGGAAATGTCGGCACCGAACTCGTGCGGATGCTCGCCGCGCAGGAGACGCTGCCCTACAAGGTCGCCGCGCACACGCCGGAGAAGATCGACCGGCTGTACGGCACGCACGTCCCGCGCGTGCATTTCAACTTTGCCGACCGCACGACCTGGCCGGCCGCACTGGAAGGCGTGACGAGCGTCTTCCTGCTCTATCCCCTTCCGCATCCGCGCACGGTCGAGACCTGGATGCTGCCCTTCGTCGAGGCGATGGCGGATGCCGGGGTTGAGCATATCGTCTATGTCTCGGTCCCGACCGCGGGCGACACCAAGGTCGTGCCGCATTACAAGGTCGAACGCGCGATCGAGGCGAGCGGGGTATCCTATACGCTCCTGCGCGCCGCGTTCTTTTCGCAGAACCTGTGCCGCGACATCACCACCCACGCGGTCGATATTGCAAAGTACGACCAGATCTACATTCCCGCTGGCAAGGGCGTCACGAGCTTCATCGATTCACGTGACGTCGCCGAACTTGCGCTCAAGGTGATGGAATCGCCGGAGGAACACCGGAACCAGGCCTATGTCGTGACCGGGCCGGAAAAGCTCGATTTCTACCAGGTGGCCGATATCTTCAGCGAGGTTCTCGGCCGCAAGATCACCTATGCAAATCCGTGGATCCCGCAGTTCTGGCTCCGCGTCGGCCCGCGCGTCACCTGGGACACGCTGCTGTTCATGACGATCGTCTATGCGCTGACCCGCTATGGGAAGAACGCGCCGATGACGGACACCTTGCCCCGGCTGCTCGGCCGGCCCGCGCGGACGATGCGTGATTTCGTGGAGGATTACCGCGATCGTTTCACGGGGGAGGCCGCAACGCGATCGCAAAAGGTCGCGACGCCCGGGGTCATGAAGAAGGTTTCGTAAAGGAGCAGGGCGTCCACAGCGCGGGCGTCCGCCCTCTTCAGGCAAGCCCCGTGAGCCAGCGATACGACCCGTCGGCGCGGCTGCGTTCGCCCTTTTCGAGCTCGGCATTGCCCTTGAACCAGGAATCGTCGACCGGGCGCTCTGCACCCCAGTCCATCAATTCGCCGTGCTCTGCCAGCCGCCATTCCCCGCCGCGCTGCTCGGCGCGGCCGATATAGCGGCCCATGACTTCGAGTTCGGTGCCTTTGTCCGCCTGCCAGTGCCATGCGCGCACATAGGCCTCGTAGCCGATGCTATCGCCGTCATCGGCCATCAGCATGTTGCCGATGTCATGACGCGTTGCCGCGAACATGCTCATGAAGCCGATCGCCACCTCGACGAATCCTGCCGTATTGCCATCGTAGATCGTCCCCAGCGTAACCCGCGCATCGGGCCAGAACGCTCCCCTGATGAGATCGGGATCGAGTCGGTCCGCACCGCGAGCGTAACGATACAGCGCCTGGCGCACGCTTTCCTGTGCGAGTGTCATGACACTTCCTTTTCCCTGAGGCGATAGCGCTGGACCTTGCCGGTCAGCGTCTTGGGCAGTTCGGGCACGAATTCGACCGCGCGCGGATACTTGTAGGGCGCGATGGTCGCCTTGACGTGGTCCTGCAGCGCCTTCGCAAGGCCGGCATCGCCTTCGCCGCAGGTGCAGACCACGAATGCCTTCACGATCATTCCCCGGTCGGGATCGGGCGTGCCGACGACCGCGCATTCGGCGACAGCTTCGTGGGTGAGGAGCGCGTTCTCGACCTCGGGTGCGGCGATGTTGTAGCCGGAGGACACGATGATATCGTCCGAGCGCGAGACGTAGTGGAAATAACCCGCCGCATCGACGCGGTAGGTGTCGCCGGTGACATTCCAGCCATCGACGACGTAATTCGCCTGGCGCGCATCGTCGAGATAACGGCACCCGGTCGGGCCGCGCACCGCGAGGCGGCCTTCGCCCTCGCTCAGCGGATTGTCGTTTTCGTCGAGCACGCAGGCCTCGTAGCCCGGAACCACCTTGCCCGTCGCGCCGGGGCGGATGTCCTCGCCCGCCGCCGAGATGAAGATATGCATCATCTCGGTCGCGCCGATCCCATTGACGAGCCGGTGGCCCGTCGCTTTTTCCCACGCTTCGAAGATCGCGGGCGGCAGGTGCTCGCCCGCCGAAACGCAGGTCCGCAACGAAGCGATGTCGGCACCTGCGAGATGTGGCAGCATCGCCTTGTAGGCGGTCGGCGCGGTGAACAGCATGTCGACCTTGTGCCGGGCGATGGCGGCGAGAAGGTTGGGCGGACTCCCGGCTTCCAGCGTCACCGAGGTGCCGAGGAACCGGAACGGAAACAGCACCAGCGCGCCGAGCCCGAAGGTGAAGGCGACCGGCGGCGAGCCGCACCATCTCAGGCCCGGTTCGGGCTTGAGGATATGGCGGGCATAGGTGTCTGCGGGGGCGAGCAGGGCACGGTGATCGTGAACGCAGCCCTTGGGCATGCCCGTGGTCCCCGATGTGAAGGCGATGAGCGCCGGGGCATCGCCCGGTCCGACATGGGGAGTGAAATCGCCGCTTCCCTCCGCGACCAGCGTTTCGAGCGCGCCGGTCCCGGCATCGCCGTCGAAGGTCGCGGTCCAGCGCAGGCCGTCCGCGGCATCGGCGGCCTGTCGCCAGTCCTGCAGGGTCCGGCTGTCGACCAGCGCATGGCTCACCCGCGCTTTCGCAAGGATCGGGGCGAGTTCGCCCGCGCGCAGCATCGGCATGGTCGTCACCGCTACTCCGCCCGCCTTCAGCACCGCGAACCAGCAGGCAATCAGCGTGTAGCTGTTCGGCCCGCGCAGCAGCACACGGTTGCCGGGCACGAGCTTGCCGTCCTCGACCAGCAGGCGGGCGATCCGGTCCGACAATTGCTTGAGCTCGCAATAGGTCCATTCGCCCGCGTCGTTGACGACCGCGATCCTGTCACCCTCGCCCTTGGCGCAGGCCCCGTCGAGCAGATCGACCGCGGCATTGAAGCGGTCGGGATATTCGAGTTCGGGCCGGTCGAACAGGAATCGCGGCCACTGGCTCGCATCGGGCAGTCGTTCGCTGACGAAAGGGTCGGTTCTGTGCTCCACGATTGCAAGCGTAGTGGGGCGGGGCGAGGGGCGAGGAATGAAAAAGGTGTCCGGGGCTCCAAACCAATTCTTATGGGCAGCGCCGCCGAAATGCGCTTGGCCCTCACGCCCCGAGGCCGCACCATCGCCGCCAGCAGGAGGATCCGCGATGATCGGCTTTACCCCGACCGACGAACAGGAACAGCTCAGGAATACCGCGCGCGGCTTTGCCGATCGCCACATTCGCCCGCTGGTGGAGCGGATCAAGCAAGAGGGTGCGCCGGACGATCCCTGGCCGCATGTGAAGCCGATCTTCGAGGAAGGCGCCGCGCTCGGCTTCACCAAGATGTTCGTGCCCGAGGAAATGGGCGGCCTGGGCGGCTCGTGCCTCGATGCGGTGCTGGTGCTGGAGGAACTCGGCGCCGCCGATGTCGGCATCGCGGGCGACTATTTCGCGCTCACCGCCTGCATGCCGCTTATGGCGGCGCGCGCGGGCGGCGCGTCGGGCGAGGCATTCGTGAAGCGCTTTGCCGAGACCCCGGCAATGGTGCTCGCAGGGGCGCAGTCGGAACCGGACGTCGCGGGATCGGAACTGATGATGGCAGGCCCCGATGCCGCCTTCGGACCGAAGCTGTCTGCACGCGAGACCGACGCAGCCTGGGTCCTGTCGGGGCGCAAGTCGGCCTTCATCACCAATGCGGGCGCGGCCGATGCCTATTTCATCCTTGCCCGGACCGATCCCGAACAGCCGGTGTTCTCGGGCCTGTCGATCTTCCACGTCCCCGCCGGCACGCCCGGCCTCGAGGTCGGGCGCAAGACCAAGCTGATCGGCTGGCCGCTGACCAATCATGCCGAACTGGTGCTCGACGATGTGAAGCTCCCCGCCGACGCGCTGATCGGCCAGCGCGGCGGGGCAGCGATGACTTTCGCACAGGTCCCAGAAATGCCGATCTGCCTTGCCGCCTGCTTCGTCGGTCTCGCCCGCGCGGCGTTCGATCATGCCAGGGCCTATGCCGCCGATCGCAAGTCGACCGGGCGCCCGATCATGCAGCACCAGGCGGTCGCGCTGAAGCTGGCCGAAATGGGCATCAACATCGAGACCGCCCGGCTTCACGTCTGGCAGGCCGCCGCCGCCTGCGCGGGCGATCCGATGCGCGCGGGCATGCTGCTCGCCCCGATGGCCAAGGCGACCGCGGTCGACATGGCGATCCGCAATGCCGAACTCGCAGTGCAGGTGCTGGGCGGCTACGGCATCACCAGTGAATACGATGCCGGACGCTATCTCAACGATGCGTGGATCGGCTGGTCGTGCGATTTCACCCGTGACGTGCTCCATCTGGGCATCGCGCAGGCGCTCACCGCCGATGGGTGAGGCGCTGTCAGCCGGTGAAGTCCGCACCGATGCTGCGCAGGACCTGGACCACTTCGCAGATCGAGGCATCGAGCAGGGCGCGCTCGCGCAGGGTCATCGTGATTTCCGGCTCAAGCGTCTCCATTTCCACGTCGAGAGTGACCAGACCTTCGTCGTTTTCGAGATCGAGCAGCTGGCGCGGCAGAAAGGAGATGTGGTCGGAAGACCGGATCAGAGCCTCGAGATAGCCCGCCGAATTGGAGACGACCTGCGCCTTCGGCGGATCAAGGGCGCGCTCGAGGAAGAGGTCATCGAGCGACTGGCGCCATTTCTGCGAGGCGGGCGGCAGCGCCCAGGGGTAGTTCAGCAGTTCGCTGCGCAGCACCGGCCTGCCCGCAAGCGGGTGGCCCGCCCGCGCCACGACTTCGAGCCGGTCGACGAGCACGGTTTCGGTGATGAACATGGGATCGGCGATCGGCGGCCAGGATCCGATCATGAGGTCGAGTTCCCCCCGGCGCAGGCGCGGGAGGAGGTCGTCGACCAGCCCTTCGATCACGGTCAGCGCGATGTCGGGCTGGAGCTTGTGCAGGGTGCGGGTCGCAACCGGCAGGATGTTGCGCGCGACCGAGGGTCCGATCCCGACGGTGACGTGCCCCTGCGCCTTGCCCTTGAGGCTCTGGATCTGCGCTTCTGCATTGCGGAACTGGACCTCGATCGACTTGGCATGCCGGGCGAGGGCGTTGCCGAACACGGTCGGAACCACGCCCATCGGGGTGCGGTCGAACAGGCGCACGCCCAGTTCGTCCTCGAGCTGGCGGATGCTCTTGGAAAGGGCGGGCTGGGTCAGCAGCAATTTCTCGCAGGCGCGACCGATCGAGCCGAGTTCGTAGACCGCCAGGAAGTGACGCAATCGGCGGGATTCCAGCATCAGCGGTTCCTTTCGCGGTGGCAGGGCGAAAAGCGTAGGGGCGCCCCATGCGCGTAGCAAGAGTGGCAAGAGCGGGCGGCTGCGAACTCGCTTTGGTCGATCCCGAGGCGGGGACGTGGCGCCGCACCGGGATTCCGGGCGGCGGCGACTGGCCTTTCGCCAGTCTCGCCGACCGTCCCGGCGAAAGCTTCGGCGCCGCTGAGGAAATCGAGTGGGAGCGCCTGCTGCCTCCCGTCAGTGCGCGCACGATCGTCGGCGTCGGGCTCAACTACCGCGCCCACGCCGCCGAACAGGGCCGCGCGCTGCCGCCCGAACCCCGCCTGTTCCTCAAGAATGTGCGCAGCATCGCTGCGCCTTTCAGTGACCTGCCGGTACATCCCGCATCGGTCCGTCTCGACTATGAAGCCGAACTCGGCATCGTCATCGGACAAGAGGTGTTCGATCCATCGCGAGCCGAGGCTGAAGCCGCCATCGCGGGATGGGTTATCGTGCAGGACTACACGCTGCGCGACCTCGTCCGGCCGGAGACGCTGCCGCTTGCCAAGGGCGGGCCGGGCATGGCTCCGCTCGGGCCGTGGTTCACCTCGATCGAGGCGATCTCGGTCAGCCAGGCGCGCGATCTCGCGGTGCGCTGCCGGGTCAATGGCGAACTGCGACAGGATGCGAGCACTGCCGACATGCATTTCTCCCCGGTCGAACTCGTCCATCATGCCGCCCGTTTCATGCCGCTGGGGCCGGGCGACGTAATCGCGACCGGTTCGCCCGGCGGATCGGGGGTGGGCATGACGCCTCCGCGCTGGCTCACCCGCGGAGACGTGGTCGAGACCGAAATCACCGGGCTGGGTCGCCTGCGCCAGCAGGTGACCGGACCGGTGAGGGGATAGCCGGGCGCCCAACCTCATCCGGTGGCCTCATCCGGCTCCCTCGATGTCCAGCACCAGCTTGCCGCGCCGTCCGCCCTCGTCGAGCAGGCGGTGCGCTTCGGCGACCTCGGTGAGCGGCAGGCGCTTCTCGAGGTGGACCTTGATCTTGCCCTGCTCGATCAGGGGACGCAGTTCGTCGAGGATCTGCGGCTGGGCGGAGAATGCGACCTCGCGCGTGACGACGCCATATTCCTCCATCATCCGCTGGCGAGCCTCCAGTTCGACCTGGTCGCCGCGCAGGACGATCAGCAATTGCCCGCCGCGCCTGATCACCTTGTAGCTTTCGAGCGCGGTCTCCCCGCCGATGCAGTTGAGCACGACGTCGAGATCCGAGACCGCCTCGGACATGGCCTGCGTGGCGTAGTCGATGACAAGGTCCGCCCCGAGGCTCTCGACGAAGGCGCGATTGGCAGCCGAGCACGTCGCTGCGACCCACGCGCCGCGCGCCTTGGCGATCTGCACTGCGAAGGCCCCGACCCCGCCCGACGCGGCCTGGATGAGCACCCGGCTGCCCGGACCTATCCCGGCCATGTCGACAAGCCCGTACCAGGCGGTACAGGCAGCCATCGGCACTGCCGCTGCTTCCGCGAAATCGAGATTCGCAGGCATCCGCCGCACGAGATAGCTGGGCGCTGCGACATAGCCCGCATAGCTGCCCTGGCGCATCGGATCGACGAGGCCGTAGACCCGGTCGCCGACTTCCAGTTCGGACACGTCGAAGCCCTTGCGCACGACCACGCCCGCAAGGTCTGTCCCGAGGACATGGGGCAGGGGCAGCGGGAACAGGCCCGCCAGCCAGCCGCGCCGCATCTTGGCTTCGAACGGATTGACGCCCGCCGCCTTCACCTCGATCAGTACTTCGTTGTGAGGAGCGGGCGAGGGCAGGGGAACGTGCTCGATCCTGAACATGTCGGGATCGCCATATCCGGTCAGAACTGCGGCCGGCATGGTCTGCGGCAATTCGGGGGCTTGCTTGATCCAGTTTTCTTCGCTCATGCCTTGTCCTCCAGTTCAACGATCTGCTTGCCCGGCGGGCTGTGGGTGAACAGGCCCGAAAATGCTGCGGCCGCGCTCGCGAGCCCGTGGTGCAATCGCTCGGCGGGGCGCACCGTGCCGTCCTCGAGCCAGGCCGCAAGCTGCTTTCGCGCAGCCTCGACGGCGGGGGTGTCGGTCATGTGGTCGGCGAGCAGGAAGCCCTCCATCCGCGCCCGTTTCAGCAGCACGGCCCCGGCATTGCCGTAGCGCGGCGGGCCCTCTTCGCCATAGGCGGAGACGAATCCGAGAAGCAGCACACGCGCGCGCGGATTGAGCGCGGCGAGCATCCGGTCGTGGAACGCCCCGCCGACGCCATCGACGAAGAGGTCGATTCCGCCCGGGCCGGGCCAGTCCGCGTCCGCTGCCATCGGCGTCACCCCGATCCCGTCGAGATAGTCCGCCTGCTCCGCCCCGATCGCGGTGCCCACCAGCTGCAGGTCCGCCGTGCGGGCGGCGGCGATCTGGCAGACCAGGCTGCCCACGGCGCCTGCCGCGGGGGCGACGAGCAGGGTCTCGCCCCCGCGCGGAGCGAGGCTCTCGACCACGAACCAGGCGGCAAGCCCGGTCGGCCCGAGTGCACCCAGGTGCTGGTGCGGCTGGCCGCCCCTGATCTTGGTGAGCTTGGCGCCGGGCAGCACGGCGAGGCCCTGCCAGCCCAGTTCGCCGAGCACCATGTCGCCCTCGGCAAAGGTGGGATCGTTCGAATCAATCACCCGCCCCACCCCGCGTCCCTCGACCGGGGCGCCGATCCGCATCGGCGGACCCATCACCGGCTTCGCCTGCATCCGCACGCGCGGCAGCGGGTCCATCGAAAGATGCGTGACCTTGACCAGCACTTCGCCGGGCCCGGGCACCGGGTCGGCCAGCTCGACAAGCTCGAAATCCTCCGGCCGGGGCGCGCCCTCGGGATAGCGAAGGAGAGTGAGCGCCTTCATCCGTGCGCCTCGAGAAAATCGCGCAGCACGGCGTTGAAGGCTTCGGGCGCTTCGATATTGGAGATGTGGCCCGAACCCTCGATCTCGGCGAAACGCGCGCCGGGAATTCGGCCCGCCATCAGTCTGGCGTGCGCGGGCGGGGCGACGCGGTCCTCGCTTGCGGTGAGGACCAGAGTCGGAACGTCGATGGCGGCGAAATCGGGAAAGGCGGTGAAGCCGGTGACCGCGCGCATCGCCGCGATATAGCCGTCCTTGTGGAGGCGGCGGTGGCTGTCGATCAGCGCCTCGCGCGCCGCGGGGGAAATGTTCGGCCCCTCGACCCCTTCGACGATCCGTTCGGCGATGTCGGCGGGGGTGAGGCCGTCCTCGACCAGCGGTTTCAGGCGCAGCGCAAGGAACGCCTCGACCTTTTCGGGAGAGGCCGTCTCGCTCGATCCTGCGCTGGTGTTGGCGAGCGTCAGGCTGCGAACGAGGGAACGGTGTCGCCTGACCAGGTCGAGCGCAATCCGTCCGCCCATCGACAGGCCCACGACATGGGCCGGGGATCCCAGCGCCGCGATCACGGCAGCGGCATCGTCGGCGAATTGCTCGAAGCATCGGACCGCGCCGCCGCTTTCGCCATAGCCGCGCGCGTCCCATGCCGCGGCCTTGAAATCACGCCCGAATTCGTCGATCTGCGCGCGCCAGTTCAGCGAATTGCCCCCGATCCCGTGCAGGAACAGGACCGTCGGGCCTTCGCCCGTCACCCTTACCGCGATGTCGCCGATCCGCTCCATCCCGGGCCGGTCAGGCCAGTTCGGGCACGAGCTTGCCCTCGACCACGACCGGCGTATCATCGAGCGTGATCGTGCAGCCGCGCACGGGCAGGTCGAAATGGCCGAGCGTGTGGCGATTGGCGAATGGATTGGCCCCGGTGGAGAAAAGGAAATTGCCCGCAAAGGCGCGCGATTCGATCCCGTTCACGTCGCCCTTGTCATAGAGCAGCAGCGATTCCCAGCGTGCGCCGGGGTTCATGCCCCAGCCGACATGGCTCGTGCCGTAGGCCTCCGGATCGTCCCAGGCTTCAAAATAGGCGCGCATCAGGTCGGCATCGGCGCCGGTGCCTTCGACCGCGGTGACATAGTCCTTCTCGATCACCAGCCGGATCGGCTTTTCCAGATAGCGCTTGAAGGTGATGTTGATGTCGCCTTCGTCGAGGACGAGCACGCCCGTCACGGTGCCGCGCGCGGGGAAGCACGAACAGATGCCGCCCGGCCAGGTCGCGAGCGTTCCGGGCTGGGTTACCGCGCCGAGATTGCCCCCGATCCGCGCGCCTTCGAGCCCGATGGAAAGGTCCGTTCCCGCGGCGCTGGTGACATGCATCGTCCTGGCCGCCTGCATCATTTCGCGGCCCTTGAGCACGCGCGGGATGAGGCTGGCATCGGGCGCCATGCGTTCGAGCGCCTCGGGGTGTTCGTTCGAGATGTAGAGGATGCGGCTGCCCCCACCGAGGATTTCCGGCGTCTCGTCGGCATGCATCAGTCCCTCGACCGTCAGGTCGACCACCAGTTTCGAGGCCTTCAGCGCCTCGAGGACGGGACGCACGTTCTGCAGTGCCACGGATGAACCGGTCGAGCGCACCGGGACCGGGGCGGACTGGGCGGGCGTCGGCATCACGATGTGGAACGGTTTTGCCCCGAGCCGGAGCAGCGCGAGTTCGGCAAGATGCGTGTTGATCGCCCGGCTCTGCGTTTCGGAAAGGATCGTGACCTCATCGCCCGGCGCGACTTCGCACAGCCTGAAGGCGGCTTCGAAAGTGTCGATCCACTTGGCCTCGATCCGGTCCACCAGCATCTCTCGGGTCCCCATGTAAGTCGCGCTCTGTCAGCGGCTGCCTGTTTCCACCGGGCAGACTAGGCAGAAGTGCAGGGCGGCGACCATTCAAAAGCCGGACCGGACCCATAAGAAAAATTCGTGGTCGGCGGGCGGCGGGTCAATAGGCGAGGCTCGCCTTGCCGAACTCGCCCGCATCGAGGGTAAGCTCGCCCTCGCCCGTAGGGCTGTCGAGCGGGATCGCGCGGGCCATCGCCCCGCTCAAGACCCATGAACCGGCGGGTATCCGCCCGAGCCGCGCGGCGAGCCAGCGAAGCGCCTCCAGCGGGTTGCCCAGGACCGCATCCGCGCTTCCCGTGCAGCGTCCGCCGCCCCTCACTTCGATGGTCACCGCGATCGTTTCGGGCTCGGACAGCCGCCCGAGCGGGATCGGCGGTCCGATGAGCGCGCCGAGCCCGGCGGCGTTGTCCGCGACGATGAAACCTGCGCCGAGGCGGAAGGGTTCGTCATGCGAGGGGCGCACGATTTCGGCTGCCGCGCGCGCCTCGCCGATAGCGGCAAGCGGGTCGTCTCCCGCCTCCAGCGGGTGCGCAAGGAGAAAGGCGATCTCCGGCTCGGCTTCGGCCGGGCGGTCGCCAGAAAGGTCGGCCCTTTCGCCGTCGTGCCAGATGCGCTGCGAAAAGAGCCTGCCCATGATCGGCTCGCTTACCTTCAGGAATTCCATCGCCCCCGCGCTCGTCGCGCCGATCTTCCAGCCTGCCGGGCTGCCGAGCGTGTCCGCCCCTTTCGCGGCCAGCAGGTATCCCGCCTCGAGCGAAATCGGACCGGGCGGGTCGGGCACCGTTCCGCCGATCAGCCGCTGCGGGGCGAGCGCCTCGCTCCATCGTTCGATATCCGCCGGTTTCATGGCTTAAGCCTACTCGCCTGCGATGGGGTGGAGGTCATGCAAAAAAGGGATGACCGCTGGCGAGGGCCGAATGTGCGCGAGCGCGATGATGGTGGTAGTCTCCGCATCCAGCACGAGGAGATTGATCATGGGCATCAACAGCCACCTTGCCTATCGCGACCGCGAATGGATGCCGCAGCCCGATGCCGAGGCGGCCCTGCGCGAATGGCTCACCGCGAACCTTGCGGCGAACGGTGCGGCGCAGGCGCTCGAGACGGCGCTGATGGAGGGGGCGGCGATCAGGCTGCGCGATCTCGTCGATCATGTCGTCTTCACCGATGCCGCGACGCGCGAGGCGATGGAGGCGGCCGGCTGGGCCGAGGCGGAGGCCGGTGTATGGCGCAATCCCGCCGGGCTCTTCCCGCCCTTTCTCGAAGGAGAGGCGCAGACCGTGTGGCTCAGGGTCGAATCGGTCGACCAGTTCGTGAAGGCCCACGCCCTCGATGCCGTAATCGAGGGCGAACCGCTCGCCCCGCTGCGCCGGGTGATGGCCTTCCCGTCCGAGGGGACCAGCCTCGGCGTGCTCGAGCGCAATGGCTCGCCTGCCTTCGTTCCGGTCGAGGACGATGCCGACGAACGCCGCGCCGCGCGCGTGACGCTGCAGCGGTTCCGCGCCCGGCGCCGACAGTTCGACACGGTCGAGGAAGGCCTTGCCCATACCGAGGCGCTGGTCGATTCGGCGATTGCCGAACTCGGCAGCCAGCACCGGGCCTGTGCGCTGTGGCTGCTGTCGGAACGCGAATACTGGCAGGCGCGCTGCAACGCCGCACAGATCCAGAAGGCGCGGCAGGACGCGGTCGGCGTGGGCTGGGCCAATATCGACCACCACACCTATGACAGCAGCCGGACCCACTACAGGCACACCATCGCGATCCTCGAAAAGCTCGGCTACGAACTGCGCGAAATGCTCTATGCCGGCGACATGGCCGGGTGGGGCAGCCAGGTGCTCGAACAGCCGGTGATCGGATCGACCATCTTCGCCGACGTCGATCTCGCCCCGCACGAAGTCGCGCTCGATTTCGCGCATGAGGACCTGCCCCCGCTCGACAAGCACCGGCGCGCGGGCATTCTCTGCGCCCTGCATGGCGAGAGCATCCTCGAACAGGGATTAAACCACGTCGCCTGTTTCTACGACCAGCAGGCCATGCGCGACCAGATGGCGGCACTCGGCATCCGCATGATGCCGCCGTTCTCGGACATGCCGCATCTCTACCAGGAACTGACCCATGGCGACTGGGCGCCGGTTGATCCGGCGCGGGTCGATGCGCTGGAGGCCGAGGGGCACCTGCCCGCCGACGAGGCCGAGCGCATCCGCACCGAGGGGGCGATCATCACGCATCTTGAAAACATCGAGCGCAATGACGGCTACAAGGGCTTCAACAAGCCCGGCATCGACGGCGTCCTGCAAAAGCTCGATCCGCGGCGCTACGGCCAGCTCAAGGCCGAACAGGCGGAAACCGCGTAATGGCGACCGCCGCCCAAGATCCGGGCCGCGCCGAGCCTGCCGCCGCGCTCGCCGCGCTGGAAGGCCGTTTCCGCGACCGGCTCCAGCTTGGGCAGGCGATCCGCGAACAGCACGGCGCGATCGAGGGCATGGTGGGCGGGGGCATCCCCGACGCGGTGCTGTTCGCTGCCTCGACCGAGGATGTCGCGGCGGCCGTCGCATTGTGCGCGCAGCACGGCCTGCCGGTCATCGCCCACGGCGCGGGCAGCAGCCTCGAAGGGCAGCTCGCTGCGGTGCACGGGGGTCTGTCGATCGACCTCACGCAGATGAACCGGGTGCTGGAGATCAACCAGGGCGATCTCGACGTTCGGGTCGAGGCCGGCGTCACGCGCGAGGCCCTGAACGAGGAACTGCGCGATCAGGGCCTGTTCTTCCCGCTCGATCCCGGCGCCAACGCGACGCTCGGCGGAATGGCCGCGACCCGCGCCAGCGGGACCAACGCCGTGCGCTACGGCACCATGCGCGAGGTCACGCTCGGCCTCACCGTCGTCACCGCCACCGGCGAGATCATCCGCACCGGCACACGCGCGCGCAAGTCTGCGGCAGGCTATGACCTCACGCGGCTGTTCGTCGGGTCCGAGGGCACGCTCGGCATCATCACCGAATTGTCGCTGCGCGTCTTCGGCATCCCCGAGGAAATCGCGAGCGCGGTGGTCCAGTTCGACGAGCTCGCCCCCGCGGTAGAGGCGGTCATGCTCATGATGCAGCTGGGCCTGCCGCTCGCGCGGATCGAATTGCTCGACGAGTTGCAGATGGGCGCCTGCATCGCCTTTTCGGACCTCACCGAATTCCGCGCCGCGCCGACCCTGTTCATCGAATTCCACGGATCGCCCGCGGCCGTGGCCGAACAGGTCGAGACCGTGCGCTCGATGGTCGACGATTTCGGCGGCGGCGACCTGATGTTCGCGACCCAGACCGAGGATCGCAATCGCTTGTGGAAGGCGCGGCACAACGCCTGGTTCGCGGCCAAGTCGCTGCGTCCGGGCGCGGAAGCCTTCGCGACCGATGCCTGCGTCCCTATCTCGCGGCTCGCCGAAGCCGTCGCCGCGGCGAAAACAGAAGCGGATGCCGCCGGCCTCGTCGCGCCGCTGGTCGGCCATGTCGGCGACGGCAATTTCCACATGCTCCTGCTGTTCGATCCCGCATCGCCCGAAGAGGAAAAGCGCGCTCATGCATTGTCGGATGCCATCGCCCGGATCGCGATTGGCCTCGGCGGCACCGCTACGGGCGAGCACGGGATCGGCCTTCACAAGCTTTCGACCATGGAAACCGAGCATGGTGCAGGTTCGCTCAAGGTCATGGCGCAGATCAAGCAGGCGCTCGATCCGCTTGGCATCCTCAATCCGGGCAAGACCGTTCCGAGCCCCTGACGGTCTCATGATCCAACCCGGATCGACCGGCTTGCAAGGGCGGGCGTTCGCTGGCGAACCCGGGCAATGGGCTTGGCCGGTCACGACCTTCTGCGGCCGGTTCGCGCGGCGGGCCAAGGCCGACCTGCGGCGCGAACCGCCAATGCGAAGCATGCCGCCGGATGTTGGCGCGGCGGGATCGAAACCTTCGCACCATCGCTTATCGGCGGTTCGCGACCGGCGGGAAGGCCTAGCGCTGCGAAGCGAGCGAAACGTGGCGCTTCATGTGGTGGTCGACATCGCCGAATTCGGATTCGAAGATGGTCAGCCGCTTGAAATAATGCCCGATCGCATATTCGTCGGTCACGCCGTTGCCGCCGTGGATCTGGACCGCTTCCTGTCCGATCAGCCGCGCTGCCTGCCCGACGCCGACCTTCGCCGCCGATACCGCGCGCTTGCGCTCGCTCTCTTCCGCATCGAGCCGCAGGGTGGCTAGATAGGTCAGCGAGACCGACTGTTCGTAGGCGGTGTACATGTCGACCATGCGATGCTGGAGCACCTGGAACTTGCCGATCGGCACGCCGAACTGCTTGCGCTGCTTCGAATATTCGAGCGTCATCGCATGGGCGACCTTCATCGCTCCGCAGGCTTCCGCGCAAGACGCGGCAATGGCTTCGTCGGTCACCCGCTCGATCAGCGGCAGGGCGGCGCCTTCTTCGCCGATCAGGGCGTCGGCGGGGATCGCCGCGTTTTCGAAATAGACTTCCGAGGCGCGGCGGCCATCGACCGTTTCATAATCGCGCGTGACCACTCCGGCGGTGTCCTTGGCGATGACGAAGACCGAAACGCCGTCTCGGTCGCGCCGTTCGCCTGAAGTGCGCGCGATGACGATCAGGTGGCTTGCCCAGGGCGCCCCGATCACGACCGCCTTGTGGCCGCTGAGGACATAGCCCTCGCCGTCCTTCTTCGCGGTCGTTTCGAGATCGGCATAGTCATATCGCCCGCGCGGTTCGGCATGGGCGAAGGCGAAGACGCGGCTGCCATTGACGATCCCGCCGATATGCTCTTCCTTCTGCGCGGCGGTGCCGGCGTGCTTGAGGAAACCGCCCGCGCACACGACGGTCGGTACGAAGGGTTCGACGACGAGCCCCTTGCCGAATTCCTCCATCACGATCATCGCATCGACCGCGCCGCCGCCGAAGCCGCCGTCCTCCTCGCTGAAGGGCATGCCGAGAATGCCGAGCTCGGCCAGCTGCGACCAAATTTCCGGTCGCCAGCCCTTATCGCTGGCGATCGCGGCACGGCGGGTTTCCCAGTCATACTGCTCGCGCACCAGCCGGGACAGGCCGTCGCGCACCATGTCCTGTTCTTCGGTGAAATTGAAATCCACTTGTCTGCTCTCCCGTGTCTCCCGGCCGCTTAAAGGCCGAGGATCATTTTCGTGATGATGTTGCGCTGGATCTCGTTCGACCCGCCATAGATCGATGTCTTGCGCATGTTGAAATAGGTCGCGGCGGCGTGCTGGGCATGGTCGGGGCCGACCGGGTACTGGTTCGACCCTGCATCGCCCGGCACGTTCGCGATATTGCCGTAAAGAGGCGTTCCGTAAGTGCCAACCGCCTCGAGCGTGAGCTCGGTCAGGCGCTGCTGGATTTCGGTGCCCTTGATCTTGAGGATAGAGCTTTCCGGCCCCGGGCCCTTGCCCGCCTGTTCGTTGGCGAGGGTCCGCAATTCGGTGATCTCGAGCGCGGCGAGGTCGATTTCGAGCTGGCTCACCTTGCGCGCGAAATCATAGTCCTGGATCAGCGGCTTTCCATCGAGCGTTTCGGATGCGGCGATATCGCGCAGCTTTTCCACGCCGCGCTTCGAACGGGCGACGCCCGCAATGCCGCTGCGTTCATGGGCGAGCAGGAACTTGGCATAGGTCCAGCCCTTGTTCTCTTCGCCGACTAGGTTCTCGACCGGGACGCGGACATCGGTCAGCCATGTCTCGTTGACCTCGTGCCCGCCGTCGAGCAGCTTGATCGGCTTCACCTCGACGCCCGGCGATTTCATGTCGATGAGAAGGAAGCTGATGCCTTCCTGCGGCTTGGCCGCCTCCGTGTCGGTGCGCACCAGGAAGAAGCCCCAGTCGGCATGCTGGGCGAGCGTGGTCCAGGTCTTCTGGCCGTTGACGACGTAATGATCGCCGTCGCGCACCGCAGTCGTCTTGAGGCTGGCGAGATCGGACCCTGCGCCCGGCTCGGAATAGCCCTGGCACCACCATACGTCGCCGCTCAGGATGCCCGGCAGGTGCCTTTGCTTCTGCTCGTCGTTGCCGAAGGTGTAGATCACGGGGCCGACCATCGAAACGCCGAAGGGCAGCGGCATGAAGGTGCCGACGCGCGCGTTTTCCTCGGACCAGATGTAACGCTGGGTCGGGGTCCAGCCCGTCCCGCCATATTCGACCGGCCAGGCGGGCGCAGACCAGCCCTTCTTGCCGAGGATCTTGTGCCACGCCGTCATCTCTTCGGGCGACATGTCCTCGCGGTTGCCCATGCCCTCGAGATGCTTGGGGTGGTTTTCCTCGATGAAGGCGCGGACCTCTTCGCGAAAGGCCTGCTCTTCCGGCGTGAATTCAAGGTTCATGTCTGTCTCTCCTGCGTCAAAGGCTTTTCACCCTCGGGCGTTTCTTCCCGAGGCTCTTCACCCTTATCCCTGCCACAAGTCTAGGCCGACGGGCAGGGTTTTGCGGAATGCAAGTTTTGCATCGCGCGCGCTATTCGGAGAAATTCACCCCCTTGCGTGGGACTGTTCGGGCGCGGCTGACGGTCGAAAAGGCGCCGACCTCGCCGGCAAGCTCATCGGCTCAGCGGCAGAGACCGCGCGCGATGGGTTGGGATCGCGGCAAGACGCGCCACCGCATTTTTCCCTGTCCCGCTCCGGTCCGATGGCAACGCAGGCCGGATTGCAAAGCGCGCAATGGGAACCGAAAGGGCATGCGGTGGATTGGAAGACCTCACATAGATCAAACGCTTCGTCCCACATCATGCGCATCATACCTTCTATCGCGGCGTGTCTGCTGCTCGCGGCCTGTTCCGCTGACGAGGCCTCGCGGCCCGACCGTTCTGTCACGGTCGTCGCCCAGGAAATCGAATACCTTCCCGAGGAATCGATCGTCGAGGCGATCGGCACCGCCCGCGCGGCGCGCACGGCCGAGCTCTATCCCGAAGCCGCCGGCGAGGTCGTCGCGGTGCGTTTTTCCCCCGGCGATTACGTGGGCGCGGGAGCGCCTCTGGTCGAACTCGAGGCGCGGGCCGAACGGCTGGCGCTGAAGCTTGCCGAAGTGCGCGTCGAGGAAGCCGAGCAATTGCTCGCCCGATACCGCCGGATCGAGGATACCGGCGCCTTGTCCGAAAGCCAGATCGAGGCGGGCGAGACCGCGCTCGCCGCCGCCCGGATCGAGCGCGACCAGGCCGCCGATACGCTTGCCGAGAGGATCGTGCGCGCGCCTTTCGCGGGCCATGTCGGCTTTACCGAGGTCGATGTCGGCGACCGCATCACGCCGACCACGCTGATCGCCCAGATCGACCGGCGCGACCGCCTGTTCGTCGAATTCAACGCGCCCGAGGCGGTGTTCCAGCGCCTTTCCGAAGGCACCAGCGTCGAACTCGTCCCCTTTTCGCAGCCCGAACGGTCGATCAGCGCCCCGATCCGCGCGGTGGGCACAACCATCGCCGAAGACCAGCGCAGCTATCGCGTGCGCGCGGTGATCGCCAATGAAGGCGATCGCTACCGCCCCGGCATGAGCTTTACCGTGCGCTACAGGGACCGCGGGCGGATGCGCGCCGCCGTGCCCGAGGCGGCGGTGGTGTGGGGCGGGGAAGGCTCCTCGGTCTTCGCAGTCAGGGACGGCAAGGCGGTGCGCGTCCCCGTCACCATCGCCGCCCGGCGCGATGGGCTCGCGCTCGTCGATGCCCAGCTCGAACGGGGGGCGCTCGTCATCGCCGAAGGCGTGCAGAAGGTGCGTGAGGGGCAGGCGGTCGAACTGGTCGAACCGCGCACCCGCGACGCGGCCCCGGTCGAAACGGCGGGCGCGCAGTGAAGGAAAAGACCGACCTTCCGGTGCTCGCGGTCAAGCGGCCGCTGCTCATCATGGTGCTGAACCTGCTGATCGTGATCGCGGGAGCTGCCGCGCTTCTCGGCACCGAAGTGCGCGAACTGCCCAATGTCGACCGGCCCATCGTGACGGTATCGGCGACGCTGCCCGGCGCCGCCCCCGAGACGATGGATTCCGAAGTCACATCCGTGCTCGAAAATGCCGCCGCGCGGGTCAATGGAGTGCGCCAGATCCGGTCCTCGAGCGAGGAAAACAACACCCGCATACGCGTCGAATTCAACCCCGGCACCGATCTCGACGCGGCTGCCAGCGACATCCGCGAGGCCGTCAGCCGGGTTACGCGCGAACTGCCCGAACGGCTCGAACAGGTGCGCGTCGTCAAGGCGGACGAGGACGCGCAGTCGATCATGACGCTGGCCGTGGCGAGCGATGCCTATGACGACATGGAACTCACCCGCATCGTCGAGAACGACATCATTCCCGAACTGCTCGCCGCAGACGGCGTCGCCAGCATCGACACGTTCGGCACGCGTGAGCGGCAATTGCGCGTCGCGGTCGATCCGGCGCGGCTGGCGCGCTATTCGCTGACGATGAGCGACGTCGCGGGCGCGCTCGAACAGGCGCCGTTCGACACGCCCGTGGGTTCGTTCCGTTCGGACCAGCAGCAATTGCTCGTCCGCGCCGAAGCCAAGGCGGCGGACCCGGAACTGATCGACGCGGTGGCGATCCAGGGCGAAGTCACCATCGCAGATGTCGCCGAGACCTATTTCGCGCCCGCCGATGCGACCAGCTATGTGCGCCTCGACGGGCAACCGGTGATCGGCCTCGGCGTGATCCGGCAGGCCAATTCCAACACCATCGCCATTTCGGACTCGATCCGCGCGGCGACCGAACGGCTCGACCAGCGGTTCGAGGAGATCGACATTCGCGTGATCGCCGACGATGCGGTGTTCATATCGACCTCGGTGCGCGAGGTGATCGTCACACTGGCCTTTACCGTCGCGGTCGTGGTCGTGACGATCTGGCTGTTCTTCGGCCACTGGCGGCCGACCCTCATCCCGAGCACCGCCATCCCCATCGCGCTGGTCGGGGTCGTCTCGGGCATTTGGCTGCTGGGATTCTCGATCAACCTGCTCACCCTTCTCGCCATCGTGCTCGCCACCGGGCTCATCGTCGACGATGCCATCGTCGTGCTGGAGAACGCGCAGCGCCTGCAGAAGGAGAAGGGGCTGGGGCGCAAGGCATCGGCGGTGCTGGGAACGCGGCAGGTCTATTTCGCGGTGATCGCGACGACGGCGGTGCTGGTTTCGGTGTTCGTGCCGATCAGTTTCCTGCCGTCCGAAACGGGCCGCCTGTTCCGCGAATTCGGCTTCGTCCTCGCCATTGCGGTGATCCTGTCGACCTTCGTCGCGGTCAGCCTCGTGCCCGCGCTCGCCGCCAAGATCGACCTTGCCGGCGAAGGTGCGGAGCCGAACCCCCGGCTCCATCGCATCGCGAGCCGTTTTGCGGACCGCTATCGCACCGGGGTCGCGCGTGCCATCGAGCGGCCATGGGTGACGGTGGGCCTTTCGGTCCTCGCGGTCATCGGCGCAGGGCTCCTCTACACCCAGCTCGACGAGGAACTGGTGCCGGACGAGGACCGCGCGACCTTCTATATCTGGGCGAGCGGGCCGGACGGCGTCGGCCTTGCCTTCATGGACCGCGAGATGGACGAGATCGAGCAAGTGCTCGAACCCTATGTCGAAAGCGGTGAGATCGAGAGCACGCTTTCCATCGTCGGGCGCTACGATCCCAACCGGGTGCAGGTGACGGCCAATCTCGCCGATTGGGATGAACGGACACGCAGCCAGACCGAAATCGTGGACGAGATCAGCGAACCGCTCGACCGCCTGCCCGGCTCGCGCGCTTCGGCCCGGGGACGAGGCACCCTGTCGGGCGGTTTCGGCGGGGGAGGAGGGCTCGAGGTCGCGCTCACGGGCAACAATTACGAGGGCATCTACGCCTCTGCCCGCGCGCTGTCGGATGCCATCGCGACGCAGTCCGATATCCTGTCCGATCCCGAGATTTCCTACCAGCCGACCCAGCCGCAGCTTTCCATCGCGATCGACCGCCAGCGCGCCGCCGATCTCGGCGTGGAACTGTCGGATCTCGCGACGACCCTGCAGGCGATGGTCGACGGGCTCGAAGTGGTCGACCTCAATGTCGACGACCAGGCGATCCCGATCTTCCTCACCGCCGAAACGGTCGCGATCACCAATCCGGCCGATCTCGGCAATCTCTATGTCCGTTCGGGCAGCGGCGCGCTGGTTCCCGTCTCCGCGCTCACCCGCTTCACCGAGGAAGGGGTGGCGGCCGAACTCGACCGGACCGAACAACGCCGCGCGATCGAGGTGGAGGCGGCAATTGCCCCCGGCACCCCGCTCGCCGATGCGGTCGCCGAAATCGAGCGGCTCGCCGGCGAGGCGGTGGCCGAGGACATCGACATGATCCTGCAGGGAGAGGCCGAGCAATTGGAGGAAAGCTCCAACGAATTGCTGCTGACCTATGCCTTTGCGCTGTTGATCGTGTTCCTCGTCCTCGTCGCCCAGTTCGAAAGCCTGGCGAGCCCGCTGGTCATCCTCGCCTCGATCCCCTTCGCGCTGGCCGCGGCGATCTATGCGCTGTTCCTGTCGGGCACCTCGCTCAACATCTATTCGCAGATCGGGCTCGTCATGCTGATCGGGCTGATGGCTAAGAACGGCATCCTGATGGTCGAATTCGCCGACCAGAAGCGCGAGGCGGGGGCCGAGGTGCGCGATGCGATTGCCGAGGCCGCCGCGATCCGCCTGCGCCCCATCGCGATGACGCTGATCTCGACCGTGCTGGGCGCGGTGCCGCTGATCCTTGCGAGCGGGGCGGGGGCCGAGGCGCGGCAGGCGATCGGCTGGGTGATCTTCGGCGGGCTCGGCATCGCGGCGGTGTTCACCCTGTTCCTCGTGCCGGCGCTCTATACGCTGATCGCCCCGCTCACGGCGCCGCGCAGCGTCGATCTTGCGCGCTATCGCCGCGAGATGGACGAGGAGGAAAAGGAGCCGGAGGGGCTTCCGGCATGAGGTTCGCCCTGTCCTGCGCGGCGCTCGGCCTGCTTGCTGCCTGCGCGTCACCGCAAATTCCCGAGGTCGAGCCCGCTGCGGCGATCGCGCTGCCCGAGGATTACTTCGCCGATGCCCGCCCCCCGGCGGGGCTGGAGGAGGCGTGGTGGCGCGGTTTCGACGAGGCGGAGCTCGATGCGCTGGTGGCCGAGGCGCTGGCGCGCAACCAGACGCTCGAGGCGGCGCGCGCGCGGCTTGCGGCGGCGCGCGCGGTTCTGCGCGCGGAGGAAGCCGATTTCCTGCCCACGATCGATGGCGATGCCAGCCTGGGCGGCTCGATCGACAGCGAAGCGGGCGGGGGAGGTGCCTTCCTCGACGAAGCGAGCGCGGGGCTGGGAGGCGTCTGGACGATCGACCTCAACGGGCGGCTTTCGGCCGAGCGGGCCGAGGCCCTGGCCGGGGTCGAGGCGTCGGAATATTTCCTCGCCGACCGCCGCCGCCTGCTCGCCTCGGCCGTCGCCAACCGCTTCGTCGAACTGCGCCGCACCGGGGCGCGGCTGCGGCTGCTCGAACAATCTGCCGATCTCCAGCGGCAGACCCTGAGGATAGTGCAATTGCGCGAGGAAGCGGGCCTGTCCTCCAATTTCGACGTCCGCCGCGCCGCCGCCGATCTTTCGCGCACGCTCGCCCAGCGCGGACCGCTGCTGCTCGCCCGCGCCCGCGCGGCCAATGCGCTGTCGGTGCTGACCGGGGAGCCGCCCGCCGAAGTGCCCGAGGCCGATGGCAGCGAGCAGATCCCCGATTACGCGCGCGGGCCCGCAGTGGGCGTCCCCGCCGATCTCCTGCGAGCGCGGCCCGACCTGCTGCTTGCCGAAGCGGACATCGCCGCCGCCGCCGCGCGGGTCGGGATCGAACGCGCCGATCTCCTTCCCGCGCTCAGCCTGCCGGGCTTCGTCACATTGGGCGAGGGCAGCGTGGACGGGCTGTTCTCGCAGGCGGTCGCGGGCCTTGCTGCCGTTCTCGGCGTGCCGATCCTCGATGGCGGGCGGCGCCGTGCGGAGGTCGCCGCCGCCGAGGCCGATTTGGAAGCCGCGCTCGCCGATTATCGCCAGGTCCTGCTCGAAAACCTCGCCGAGGTCGAAAGCGCGCTGGTCGCGATCCGCAGCGCCGAGGACCGCCGCGACGAACTCGCCACCGCCGTCGCCGAGAGCGAGGCGGCGTTCGAACAGTCCAACGCGCTCTACCGCGAAGGGCTCGCCTCGCTGTTCGACGTGCTCGACGTGCAGCGCCAGCTGATCGGCAGCCGAGAGGCGCTGATCGATGCAGAGGCGAGCCTCGCCCAGGCCTATATCGACCTCTTCACTGCAATCGGCGCGCCCGCCGAGGCGGGCTGAACGCCTTTCCCCTTTCCAGGACTCTCTTTACCTCAAGGGTCTGCCTGTGCTTACCTGCGCCAGGGAGATTCATGTCGGGAGGGATTTGGGACATGATTGCGGGTCACACACCTGTCTGCATCATCACGGGGGCCTCTTCGGGCATCGGGCTGTGGGCCACCAGGGCGCTGATGGCGCGCGGATGGCATGTCGTCATGGCCTGCCGCGACACGGCGAAGGCCGAAGCGGCCGCGCACGAGATCGGCCTTGCGCCCGAAGGCCGCACGATCATGCAGCTCGATCTCGGCACGCTTTCGGGGGTGCGCGGCTTCGTCAGCGAATTCCGCATGCTCGGCCGTCCGCTCGACGCGCTGGTCTGCAATGCGGCGACCTACATGCCGCGCCTGACTGCGCCGCTGCGCTCGCCCGAGGGGTATGAGCTTTCCGTCGCGACCAATTATTTCGGTCATTTCCTGCTCGCGAACCTGCTGCTCGAAGATCTCGGGCGGGCGCGCGATCCCCGGCTCGTGACGCTCGGCACGGTGACTGCCAATTCCGAGGAGTTCGGCGGCAGGATCCCCATACCCGCGCCCGCCGATCTCGGCGATTTCGAGGGGCTGAAGGCAGGCTTCAAGGATCCGGTCGCGATGATCGACGGCAATCCGTTCAAGCCGGGCAAGGCCTACAAGGATTCAAAGCTCGCCTGCATGATGATGAGCCGCGAACTGCACGCGCGATTCCATGACCGCACCGGCATCGTCTTCACCACGCTCTATCCCGGCTGCGTGGCCGACACGCCGCTGTTCCGCCACGCGCCGCGCGCCTTCCAGCGCATCTTCCCGTGGTTCCAGAAGAACGTCACCGGAGGCTATGTCTCGCAGCCGCTTGCGGGCGAACGGGTCGCGGATGTGGTCGCCGACCCGGCCTTTGCGCGCTCGGGCGTTCACTGGAGCTGGGGCAACCGCCAGCGCGAAGGGCGCGAGGCGTTCGCCCAGAGCCTGTCGCCAAAGGCCACCGATGCCGCGCGGGCACGCGAATTGTGGGACCTTACCGCGCGGCTCGTCGGGCTGGAGCAGCGCGTCCGCGAACCGGCGTGAAATTCCGCTCGCCCGCCGCTCTTTTCCCGCCGCCGCCAAGTCGCTGAAAAAGATACCGCATTGAAGGCCATGTGACCGGCGTGTTGCGCTGGTCACCGAACAGACGCGGAAGGGTCACCGGACGGTCGCCCGCGGGTCAAATTCCCTCTCTATCGCGCCCTCTCGAACGGGACTGTCCGATCGAAGGGGGAATATCTGATGACGCGTTTCAGCCTGCTTTCCGGCGCCGCCGGCATTGCCTTTGCCGCCATTGCAGCAGCACCTGCCATCGCCGGCGAGGTGCGCGGCACCGTGGTCGATGCGTCCGAAACGATCGCCCTGCGCGCCGCGCAGATCGAGATCGAGGAAATCGGAAGGCAGGTCAATTCGGAGCGCGGCGGCACGTTCGATTTCGGCGAAGTGCCCGCCGGCACCTACACGATCACCGCGCGCTATGTCGGGGCGGACCCGGTGTCCCAGCGGGTGACGGTGCCCGAAACCGGCGCGGTCACGGTGAATTTCGCGCTCGGCCAGTCGGGCAGCCAGATCCTCGTCGTCGGGCAGGGCGCGAGCCAGGCCAGCGCCCTTTCGAGAAAGCGCGCCGCGGACGGCGTTTCCGACGTCCTCACCCGCGACGCGATCGGTCAGTTTCCCGACCAGAACGTCGCCGAAAGCCTGCGCCGCCTGCCGGGCATCAACGTGTTGAACGACCAGGGCGAAGGCCGCTTCGTCGCGGTGCGCGGGCTCGACCCCAATCTCAACGCCACCTCGGTCAACGGGGTGCGCATCCCCTCGCCCGAAGGTGACATTCGCGGGGTCGCGCTCGACGTGATCTCGTCCGAGATCATCGAATCGATCGAGGTCAAGAAATCCCTCACTCCCGACATGGACGCCGACACGATCGGCGCCTCGATCGAAATCAACACGACCAGCGCCTTCGACCGCAAGGAGGACCTCTATGTCGTGAAGCTCGGCGGCAGCTACAACGAATTGCGCGACACCCTGACCCCCGATCTCGGGGCCGATTTCGCCGCCAAGCTGACCGACAATTTCGGCGTTTCGGGCGGGATCAGCTATTACAACCGCGAATTCCAGACCGACAATGTCGAGGCCGATGACTGGACCGAGGATGACGGCCTGATCTACGCCGAGGAAGTCCAGTACCGCGACTATCTCGTCGAACGCGAACGGATCAGCGCGACGCTCGGTTTCGATGCGCGCGTCGGCTCCTCGACGGAACTTTACCTGCGCGGCGTGTTCAGCCAGTTCGACGACCAGGAATTCCGCCGCCGCCTGACCTTCGATCTCGGCGATGCCAATGTCTCTGGCAGCGGCCTCAATCCCGTCTTCGACGACATCCGCGATCCGGCCGACCCGGATGACGAAGCCGCGATCGCGGTCGAGCGCGACGTCAAGGACCGCTTCGAACGCCAGCGCATCCGCACCGTCACCTTCGGCGGTGAGAGCCAGTGGGGCGGGCTCAAGGCGGAATATGCGCTCGCCTGGGCGAAATCGTCCGAGCGCGAGAACGGATCGGTCGACCCGACCATCTTCGTCGGCGAATTCGAGGATTCGGGCCTTGGCGTCGGGTTCGACTATGCCGACGAACGCCGCCCGCGCTTCAACGTGACTGGCAACACCGCCGATTTCTTCGATCCCTCCTTCTACGAACTCGACGAGATCGAATTCACCGCGCTGTCAGATGCCGAAGACGAGGAATTTTCCGGCAGGCTCGACCTGGGCTATGAATGGTTCACCGATGCCGGAACCCTCACCGTCCAGGGCGGGGCCAAGGCGCGGCTGAGGGAAAAGCGCTTCAACGGCGAGATCGAATTCTACGAACGCGACGACTACACGCTTGCCGACGTGCTCGGCGAAGGGCCGTCGAACACGCTTGAAAACCTCGCGCCGCTGCCGGGCCTCACGCAGGCGACCGATTTCTTCCGCGACAATTTCGCGAGTTTCGAACTCAATGCCGTAGACACCGCGCTCGACAGTGCGAACGGGGATTATTCGGTCGAAGAGGACATCCTCGCGGGCTACCTCTTGGGCCGGTTCGAGAACGATCAATGGCTCGTCATCGGCGGGGTGCGCTACGAACGCACCGATAACCGCCTTTCGGGCTTCGAGACCGCGCTTTTCGAGGAAGGGCAGGACCTGCCCGGGGGCGGAGTCGCGGACGACGACACGGTGATCGTCACGCCGGTCGAATTCGAGCGCGACTATGACCACTGGTTGCCCAGCCTCAACATCCGCTACACGCCGATGCCCGAATTCGTGATGCGCTTTGCCGGGTATCGCAGCATCGTGCGCCCCAATCTCGAACAGCTCGCACCGCGTTTCGAACTGGACGAGAACCGCGAGGCGGTGATCGGCAACCCCACGCTGGAGCCGTTCGAGGCCTGGAACCTCGATGCGAGCTTCGAATATTACATGACCGGCAATGGCGCGATTACGGCGGCGTTCTTCTACAAGGACATCGACAATTACGTCACCACGCTGGTGCTCGATCAGCCCGGCAGCATCTTCGGGGTCGATTACGAACAGGGCGAAACCTTCGTCAACGGGCCTGCGGCGGAGATTTTCGGGATCGAACTCGGATTCTACCAGCGGCTCGATTTCCTCCCCGGCTTCCTCGACGGGCTGCTGGTGCAGGCGAACTACACCTACACCGATGCGAGCGGCCTCGTCGCCGACGGCGAGGTCGGCGACATCACCGCCGCGCCGACATTCCGCGAAATCCCGCTGCCGGCCACCAGCGAGAACACCTTCAACGTCGCGCTCGGCTATGACAAGGGACCGGTCAGCCTGCGCCTTGCCGGGACCTATCGCGACGGCTTTCTCGACGAGGTGAACGCCGACGGGCCGGAATTCGATCGCTTCACCGACAGCCTATTCCAGCTCGATTTCACGGCCCGATATCGCGTCACCGACAAGGTCCAGGTCTATTTCGACTGGATCAACATCAACGATGCCGAATTCTACGCCTTCAACCGGCTGGGCGGGCGGCAGAACATCCTCCAGTTCGAACGCTACAACTGGACGATGAAGGGCGGCGTGAGGCTGAATTTCTGATAGGGAGCGCACGATGTTGAAACCCTTTCACGGCTTTGCGCTGATTTCGCTCGGGATCGCGGCGGCCTGCGCCTCGATCCCCGTCACCGGCGATCCGGCGGTCACCGTCACGGCTGTGGCCGAAACCGAGCCGGTCGGCACCGCGAACGAGGACGCGGCCGACGACCCGGCGATCTGGCGCAACCCGGCGGACCCGGCGAAAAGCCTGATCGTCGGGACCGACAAGAAGGCGGGTCTGCATGTCTATGACCTTGCCGGGCGAGAGCTGTCGTTCATGCCCGCGCCGGGCCTCAACAATGTCGATCTCGTCGAATTGCCCGATGGCCGCGTCCTGGCCCTGTCGAGCGATCGCAGCGACCTTGAAACCGCGCATATCTCGGTCGCGCGGCTCGATCCGGATACGGCTGCGCTGACCCCGATCGCGCGGATCGAGGTCGGGCCGGGCGAAGGCTACGGCATCTGCATGGGCGAAGTGGACGGGGACGGCTCCTTCACCGTCTTCAGCGTGCCCAAGAACGGCATTGTCTACCGCACCGCCCTTCAGTTCGAGGGCGAGGAGCTGATCGACAAGACCGAAACGCTGACAAGCGTTCCCAGCCAGCCGGAAGGCTGCATTGCTGATCCGCGAACGGGAACGCTCTATATCGGCGAAGAAGCCGCCGGGATCTGGGCGATCGACATGCAGACCGGCGACAAGCGGCTCGTGGCGGAAGTCGACAACCGCCTCCTCGTCGCCGATGTCGAAGGGCTGGCGATCGCTCCCGAAGGCCGGGACGGCGGATACCTCGTCGCGTCCTCGCAGGGGGACAACGCCTATGCCGTCTTCCGCCTGCCGGGGATGGAGCCGGTCGGCCGGTTCCGCATCGGCGCGGGCGCATTCGGCAGCACCGAGGAAACCGACGGGATCGAACTCGACCCGCGCGCCTTCGGTCCGGCCTTTCCGGGCGGACTCTTCGTCGCGCAGGACGGCATGAACGGCGCTTCCGCCCAGAATTTCAAGCTGGTGCGCTGGGACGCGGTGCTCGAAGCGCTCGAGGCCGTTCCGCCCGCGCCCTGACCCCCACCCTTCAGAGCGGCTTTGACAAGCGCGCCGCGCATTGTCCATGACGGCTCCTCGCAAGGGACACGAGGGGTCGGACGGGGATGGAAGAGCATGGCGGGCGCAGGGTCCTTGTCGCCGGGGCGAGCGGCACGATCGGCCGCGCCGCGGCGCGCGCGCTGAAGGAGGCAGGGCACGATGTCACCTGCGTGCTGAGGGACAGCGCGTCCGGCCGCGAATCCGCCGCCGCGCTCGTAGGCGAGGGGTGCGCGGTGCATTTCGCCGACCTGACCGATAGCGCCGCGCTCGCAGCTGTCTTTGCCGAGGCCGAACCGCAGGCGGTGATGAGTTGCATCGCGTCGCGTTCAGGTTCGCCGAGCGATGCGCGCCGTGTCGACTATGCGGCCAATCTCGCCCTTCTCGAAGCGGCGGAACACGCGGGCGCTGACCATTTCATCCTGCTGTCCGCGATCTGCGTTCAGCGCCCGAAACTGGCTTTCCAGCACGAAAAGCTGCGGTTCGAGGCGCGGCTGACCGATAGCCCGCTCGCCCACACGATCGTGCGCCCCACGGCCTTCTTCAAGTCGCTGTCGGGGCAGGTGAAGCGGGTGCGCGAGGGCAAGCCGTTCCTGATCTTCGGCGACGGCGAACTGACGCGCTGCAAGCCGATCAGCGACGCCGATCTCGGCCGCTACCTCACGCTGTGCGTGACGGATCCGGCAAAGCGGGACGCGATCCTGCCGATCGGCGGCCCCGGCCCTGCGATCAGCCTCAGGCAGCAGGGCACGATGCTGTGCGAACTGGCCGGGCGCGAGCCTGCCTTCAAATCGGTCCCGCCGGGCATGTTCACGCTCGCCTCACGCGTGCTCGGCCTTGCCGCGCCCTTTTCCGAATGGTTCGCAGAGAAATCGGAATATGCCCGCATCGCGCATTATTATGCGACCGAGAGCATGCTGCTGCTCGATCCCGCAACCGGTGAATATTCGGCCGAGGCGACGCCCGAATTCGGCACGGACACGCTGCGGACGCATTACGAAAGGCTGCTTTCCGAAACCGGGTGAGGCCCTGCGCCGCGCCGCCGTGCGGAAAATTGCGGCTCCAGCGGATTTACACATATAAAAATATCTTTATATGGTTCGTCCTGATGCAGATGGACGCGCTCTTCAAGGCTCTTGCCGATCCGACCCGCTTGCGCATCGCCCGGCTGCTCTCCGAAATGGAGCTGGCCGTGGGCGAGCTGGCGCAGGTGCTCGGGCAGAGCCAGCCGCGCGTCTCGCGCCATGTCGGGATCCTGTGCGATGCCGGCCTTGCCGAACGCCGCCGCGAGGGAAGCTGGGTGTTCCTGCGCAGCAGGGCCGGGGCAGGCGTGGATGCGCCGGTCATCGATGCGCTCGACGCGCTGCTTGCCGTGGCCGAGGCCGAGGACGCCGACTTCGCCGCCCAGTGCGATGCCGACCGCCGCAAGCTCGCCGCGATCCGATCCTCGCGCGAGGAGATCGCCCATTCCTATTTCGCCAGACATGCCAGCGAATGGGATGAATTGCGCGCGCTTCACAGTCCCGATGAAAAGGTCGAACAGGCGCTGCTCGGCGCGCTCGGCGAGGCACCGCTCGGCACGCTGCTCGACATCGGCACGGGCACGGGCCGCATCGCCGAGGTTTTCGGCGAACACGCCGAACGGATCGTCGCGCTCGACAAGAATCTCGAAATGCTGCGCGTGGCGCGGGCCAAGCTGCAGCACCTGCCCGCGGCCCGCGTCGATCTCGTCCAGGGCGATTTCGCCGACCTTCCCTTCGAGGAGGCGAGCTTCGATACGGTGGTGCTCCACCAGGTGCTCCATTTCGCGACCGAACCCGCTCTCCCGCTGGCCGAGGCGGCGCGGGTGACGCGCGCGGGCGGACGGATCGCGATCGTCGATTTCGCCAGCCACGACCGCGAGGAACTGCGCACCCGCCACCAGCATGCCCGCCTCGGCTTCACCGATGCGCAGATGGCGAGCCTGCTGCGCTCCGCCGGGTTCGCGCCGACGGATCCCGTCGCGCTCGAGGGCGGCGAGCTCGTCGTCAAGGTCTGGATCGGCACCCGCCGCGGCGCCGGTCAGGGCAAGGCGGCGCGGGGCGAGGCGCCCAAGCCCCCCGGCATCGCCGCCAAAGTCGCCGCTTCATCCTGAAACCAGCCCCCGAAAAGGCGAAATTCATGACTCCCACTCTCGACCAGCTGCACGAACACCGCACCGCGCTCGACACGCCGCTTTTTTCCGGCCTGCCCGGAGACGTGGACGTTAGCTTCGAATTCTTCCCGCCCAAGACCGAGAAGATGGAAGCGCAATTGTGGGACGCGGTGCAGCAATTGAAGGTGCTTGCGCCCGAATTCGTGTCGGTCACCTACGGCGCGGGCGGCTCCACGCGAGAGCGGACCCATGCGACGGTCTCGCGCATCATCAAGGAAGCGCACCTTCCGGCGGCGGCGCACCTGACCTGTGTCGGCGCGACCAAGGCGGAAATCCGCGAAGTCGCCGAGCAGTACTGGGAAGCGGGCGTGCGTCACATCGTCGCCCTGCGCGGCGATGCGGGCGAACCGGGCGCGCCCTTCACCCCGCATCCCGAAGGTTATGCGGGCGCTGCCGAACTGGTTAAGGGGCTCAAGGAAATCGCCGATTTCGACATTTCGGTCGCGGCCTATCCCGAAACCCATCCCGACGCCGACTGCCCGCAGTCCTGCATCGACCACCTGAAGCGCAAGCTCGATGCGGGCGCGAGCCGGGCGATCACGCAGTTCTTCTTCTCACCCGAGACGTTCTTCGAATATCGCGACAAGCTCGCCGCGAGCGGGATCGACAAGCTGGTGATCCCGGGCATCCTGCCGGTCACCAATGTCGCCACGGCGAGGAAATTCGCAGGCGCCTGCGGGGCGATCATTCCCGACTGGATGGACGGCCTGTTCGAAGGGCTCGACGAAAAGCCCGCCGCGCGCCAGCTCGTCGCCGCGACCGTCGCCGCCGAACTGTGCCGTCGTCTTTACGCGGGCGGGGTGCGCAACCTGCATTTCTACACGCTCAACCGGCCCGATCTCGCCTATGCGATCTGCCACATGCTGGGCAAGCGGCCGGTCGGCGAAAAAGCGGCCGAAGCCGCCGTCACGGGAGAAGCCGCATGAGCCTCCAGCCAAGCAAGGCCCGCCAGTCCTTCCTCGCCGAAGCGGCGAAGCGCGTCCTCATTTCGGACGGCGCGTTCGGGACACAGATCCAGAACCGCAAGCTTGCCGAAGAGGATTATGCCGGCGATCTCGGCCTTTCCGCCGACCAGAAGGGCAATAACGACATCCTCGCCCTGACCCGGCCAGACGTGATCGCGGACATCACGCGCAATTACCTCGACGCGGGATCGGACGTGGTTTCGACCAACACCTTCTCCGCCAATCGCATCAGTCAGGCCGATTACAAGGCGGAAGGCAAGGTGCGTGACATCAATGTCGCCTCTGGCAGGATCGCGCGCGAATTGTGCGACGAATATGAAGGCCGGGATGGCCGCCCCCGCTTTGTGGCAGGGGCGATCGGGCCGACCAACAAGACCTTGTCGCTCAGCCCCGATGTCGAGGACCCCGGTTTCCGCGAGATCGATTTCGACGAACTGGTCGATGTCTATCACGAACAGGCCGCCGCCCTTGTCGAAGGGGGCTGCGATTTCATCCTGATCGAAACCGTGTTCGACACGCTCAACGCCAAGGCGGGCGTGATGGCCGTGAAAAAGCTCGAGCGCGAACTGGGCCGCGAAGTCCCCGTGATGATCTCGATGACCCTGACCGACCTTTCTGGCCGCAACCTTTCGGGCCACACGGTCGATGCCTTCTGGAACGCGGTCCGGCACGCGAAACCTGTGACGATCGGGCTGAACTGTTCGTTCGGCGCGGAGCAATTGCGCCCGCATGTGAAGGTGCTTTCGGGCCTCGCCGACACGCTGCTGATGGTCTATCCCAATGCCGGGCTGCCCAACGAACTGGGCGAATATGACGAGGCGCCCGAGACGACCGCGGGGCTGGTCGCCGACTGGGCGGTAAACGGCCAGGTCAACGTGCTCGGCGGATGCTGCGGGTCGACCCCCGAACACATCGCCGCGATCGCGAAGGCGGTCGAAAGCGTCTCCCCCCGCTCCATTCCCAGCCCTGCGGTCGCGATGCGGCTCGCGGGGCTCGAATCCTTCGTGGTTGCTGCCTGAACATGAACGAACAAAGCTCGATCGCGCGCTTCATCAATATCGGTGAGCGCACCAATGTCACGGGTTCCGCCCGGTTCAAGAAGCTCATCATGGCGGACGATTACGCGACCGCCGTCGAAGTCGCGCGCCAGCAGGTCGAAAACGGCGCGCAGGTGATCGACGTCAACATGGACGAAGGGCTCCTTGACGCGGTCGAGGCGATGACGACGTTCCTCAAGCTGATCGCCGCCGAACCCGACATCGCGCGCGTGCCGGTGATGATCGACAGCTCGAAATTCCACGTGATCGAGGCCGGGCTGAAATGCGTGTCCGGCAAGCCGATCGTCAATTCGATCAGCATGAAGGAGGGCGAGGAAGCCTTTCTCGAACACGCCCGCATCTGCATGGCCTATGGCGCGGCCGTTGTGGTCATGGCCTTCGACGAGGTCGGACAGGCGGACACGAAACAGCGCAAGGTCGAGATCTGCAAGCGCGCCTACGACCTGCTGGTGGCGGAAGGGTTCCCGCCAGAAGACATCATCTTCGACCCCAACATCTTCGCCGTCGCGACCGGCATCGAGGAACACGATCGCTACGGGTTGGACTTCATCGAGGCGGTGAAGGAAATCAAGGAGCTGTGCCCCCACGCCAAGACCAGCGGCGGCCTCTCCAACCTCTCCTTCAGCTTTCGCGGCAACGAGACCGTGCGCCGGGCGATGCATTCGGTGTTCCTCTACCACGCGATTCCCGCCGGGCTCGACATGGCGATCGTCAATGCGGGGCAACTGGACGTCTACGACCAGATCGACGCCACCTTGCGCGATGCCTGCGAGGACGTGATCCTCGCCCGCCGTCCGGACGCGACCGAACGGCTGATCGACCTTGCCGAAAGCTACAAGGGCAAGAGCGTCGCGGATGAAAAGGCCGCCGAGGAATGGCGCGGCTGGGCGGTCGAGAAGCGATTGGAGCACGCGCTGGTCAAGGGGATCGACGCGCATATCGTCGACGATACCGAGGAAATGCGCGCGGCGACCGAGACACGCGGCGGGCGCCCGATCGAGGTGATCGAAGGCCCGCTGATGGACGGCATGAACGTCGTCGGCGACCTGTTCGGCAGCGGCAAGATGTTCCTGCCGCAGGTGGTGAAATCCGCCCGCGTCATGAAAAAGGCGGTCGCCCATCTCATTCCCTATATCGAGGCGGAAAAGGACCTCCTTCCCGAATCCGAGCGCAAGGCCAAGGGCAAGGTCATCATGGCCACGGTCAAGGGCGACGTGCACGATATCGGCAAGAACATCGTCGGGGTCGTGCTTCAGTGCAACGGGTACGACGTGATCGACCTTGGCGTCATGGTACCTTGGTCCGACATCCTGAAATCCGCGAACGACAACAAGGCCGACATGATCGGGCTGTCGGGCCTCATCACGCCCTCGCTGGACGAGATGGTGACCGTGGCCGAGGAAATGCAGCGCGCCGGCATGACCATGCCGCTGCTGATCGGCGGGGCGACGACCAGCAAGGTCCACACCGCCCTGAAGATCGACCCGGCCTATGAAGGCCCTGTCATCCACGTTCTCGACGCAAGCCGCGCGGTCGGCGTCGCCTCGCGGCTGCTGTCGGACACGCAGCGCGACGGCTTTGTCGAAGACACGGCGAACGATTACGAGAAGGTGCGCTACGCGCGCGCGAACAAGGGGCAGAGCGACCTGCTTTCTTTGGACGAGGCGCGCGCCAACGCCTTCGCCTCGCCCGCCCCGGAAAAGCCGATCGCGCCCGAAAAGCCGGGGCTGCACGTGTTCGAAGAGTGGGATCTTGGCGAACTGGCGGACTATATCGACTGGACGCCCTTCTTCCGCGCCTGGGAACTGCACGGGAATTATCCCGCGATCCTCGACGACGATGTGGTCGGCGAGACCGCGCGCAGCCTCAAAGCCGATGCCGACGCCATGCTGGAGAAAATCATCTCCGAAAAATGGCTAACCGCGCGCGGCGTCGCGGGCCTGTGGCCGTGCGTTCGTGAAGGCGACGACGTCACGATCCACGATCCGGCGCGCGCCAATGGCTCCAGCGGCGAGGTGCGCCTGCCCTTCCTGCGCCAGCAGGTGAAGAAAAGCCGCGAGCGGCCGAACATGTGCCTTGCGGATTTCGTCTCTTCCGAAGGCGACTGGATCGGCGGCTTCGCAGTCGGCATCCACGGCATCGACCCCCACATCGCCCGCTTCCAGAAGGACAAGGACGATTATTCCGACATCCTTCTGAAAGCGCTCGCGGACCGGTTCGCGGAGGCCTTCGCCGAACGGCTCCACCAGCATGTCCGCACCGATTTGTGGGGCTATGCCCCGGGCGAGCAGTTGACGAACGAGGCTCTCATCAAGGAGCAATATCGCGGCATTCGCCCTGCGCCCGGCTATCCCGCCTGCCCGGATCATTCGCTCAAACCCATCCTGTTCGACCTGCTCAAGGCAGAGGAGAACGTGGGCCTCGAACTCACCGAAAGTTTCGCCATGTATCCGACCGCGGCGGTTTCGGGCTTCTACTTGGCCCATCCGGAAAGCGCCTATTTCGGCGTGGCGCGAATCGGCAAGGACCAGCTCGAGGATTACGCCGCGCGGCGCGGGGTCGATCTGGCCACTGCGGAGCGCTGGCTGAGGCCCAATCTCGACTGAGAATGGCGTTTATCCGCATCAATGTTTCGCATGGTCGAAAATGGAGCGTGAAATGATGCGTGGGCGATTGACCAAACTCTTCGCATGCGCAACATGACATATGCCTGCCGGGAGCGATCCCGGCGTCTTTCGCGGGAGAGACTGGCCCCCTACGCTGCAAGGCGGAGGGGCATGGCGCCGAAGGAGCAACCGCCCCGGAAACTCTCAGGCCAAAGGACCGCGAACAGGCATGGGCACTCTGGAAAGCGTGTCGGCGCATTCGTGTCGGCACCACCGAAGGGGAATGCGGCGCGCCTGTCCGGGCTTATCGGGGCGGGCGCATCGCTAAGCTCTCAGGTTTCCCGACAGAGGGGGCAGGAACATGGGCGCGCCTTGAGGCGTTCGCCGACCTGCCACTGACGGGGACGTGATTTGAGCGACGACGACACTCCTGAAGAACAGCCTCTCGGCACTCTGCCGCTCGATGCGTGGCACCGCGGCCATGGTGCGCGCATGGTCCCCTTCGCGGGCTATGAAATGCCGATCCAGTATGCCGGTGAGCATGGGGGCATCGTCGCCGAGCACGGATGGACCCGGCAAAGCGCGAGCCTGTTCGACGTCTCGCACATGGGCCAGCTGTCCATCTCCGGCGAGAACGCGGCGGCCGAACTGGAAAAGCTGGTGCCGGGTGCGGTCACCTCGCTCGGCGAAGGGCGGATGCGCTATTCGCTGCTGCTGACCGAGGCGGGCGGCATCATCGATGACCTCATGATCACCAATGCCGGGGCGCACATCGCGCTGGTCGTCAACGGCGCGGTCAAGTGGGACGACATCGCCCATCTGCGCGAACATCTGCCCGACGAGATAACGCTCACCCATTACGAGGACCAGGCGCTGCTTGCGCTGCAGGGACCGAAGGCGGCCGAGGTGCTCGATGCGCTCGTCCCCGGCGCGGGTGAGCTCACCTTCATGCGCGCACGCTCGTTCGACTGGGACGGCACGCCGCTATGGATCGCCCGCGCGGGCTATACCGGCGAGGACGGGTTCGAGATCTCGGTCCATGCCGACCATGCCGAAAAGCTCGCCGATGCGCTCACCGCCGATGACCGGGTCAAGCCCGCCGGACTGGGCGCGCGCGATTCCCTCCGCCTCGAAGCGGGACTGCCGCTCTACGGCCACGACCTCACCACCGAGATCGATCCGGTCAGCGCGGGCCTTGGCTTTGCCCTGTCGAAGAAGCGCCGCGAGACGGGCGGCTGGATGGGCCACCAGGCCTGCGCGGTGAAGCTGGGCGATGGCTGCGCCAGCACCCGCGTCGGCCTGTTGGTCGAAGGCCGGATGCCCGCCCGCGAAGGCGCCCCGGTCTATGCAGGCGACGAACTCGTCGGGAAAGTCACCAGCGGCGGATTTTCGCCCACGCTTCAGCGCCCCATCGCCATGGCCTATGTCGGCGCGGAATACGCTGCCGAGGGAGCGGCGCTCGAAATCGAGGTCAGGAACAAGCGCCTGCCCGCGAAAGTCTCACCCATGCCCTTTGTCCCGCATCGCTATTATCGAGGGAGCTGATCGATGCCGCGTTACTTCACCGATGAACATGAATGGATCGATGTCGAAGGCGACAGCGCCACGATCGGCATCACCGAATATGCCCAGGACCAGCTGGGCGACATCGTCTTCGTCGAACTGCCGACTGTCGGCGACGAGGTCGAGAAGGGCAAGGAAGCCGCCGTCGTCGAATCCGTCAAGGCGGCGAGCGATGTCTACGCGCCGATCAGCGGCGAGGTGACCGAGATCAATGCCGCGCTCGAGGACGAACCCGGCCTCGTCAATTCCAGCCCCGAGGACGACGGCTGGTTCTTCCGCGCCAATGTCGCCGACAAAGGCGAGCTCGAAGGACTGATGGACGAGGACGCCTACAAGGAATTTCTCGCCAACCTTTGAGGAGCCGATTGCGTAGCTTCTCCACCCGCCCACCTTTCCATTCAACAGGGCCGAACGATCATGCGTTACCTTCCTCTCACCGACACCGACCGCAGCGAAATGCTGGCCAGGATCGGCGCGGAATCGATCGACGACCTGTTCGTCGACGTTCCCGCCGTGGCGCAGCTTGACGGGCCGATCCGCGACCTGCCGATGCATGCGAGCGAGATGGCAGTCGAACGCCACATGAAGGCCCGCGCGGCGAAGAACCTCGCTGCCGGCGATGCGCCGTTCTTCCTGGGGGCAGGGGCCTATCGCCACCACGTGCCCGCCAGCGTCGACACGGTGATCCAGCGCGGCGAATTCCTGACCGCCTACACGCCCTACCAGCCGGAAATCGCGCAGGGCACGCTGCAGATGCTGTTCGAATTCCAGACGCAGGTCGCGCGGCTTTATGGCTGCGCGGTGGCGAACGCCTCGCTCTATGACGGATCGACGGCGTGCTGGGAGGCGGTCGCCATGGCGACCCGCGTGACCAGGCGCAATCGCGCGGTCCTGTCGGGCGCGCTCCACCCGCATTATGCGCAGGTCGTCAAGACCATGGCCCAGTTCACCGGCGACGAGATCGCCGACAGCGCGCCCGCGATCGCGCCCGAGGCCGATCTCGACGGCCTGATCGCGCGCATCGACGAGGACACCGCCTGCGTTGTCGTGCAATATCCCGACATCCTGGGGCGGATTTCCGACCTCTCGAAAGTGGCCGAGGCCGCGCATGAAAAGGGCGCGCTGCTGGTCGCGGTCAACACCGAGCCGGTGGCGCTGGGGGCGATCCGTTCGCCCGGCGAAATGGGCGCGGACATAGTGGTCGGCGAAGGCCAGTCGATCGGTGTCGGCCTGCAGTTCGGCGGGCCTTATCTCGGCCTTTTCGCGGTGCGCGATCCGAAACATGTCCGCCAGATGCCGGGGCGGCTGTGCGGCGAGACCACCGATGCCGAAGGCAGGCGCGGTTTCGTCCTCACGCTTTCGACCCGCGAACAGCATATCCGCCGCGAAAAGGCGACGAGCAACATCTGCACCAATTCCGGGCTGTGCGCGCTTGCCTTCAACGTCCACATGACGCTGCTCGGGGAAAAGGGCCTGCGTGAACTGGCGGCGGAGAACCACCGCCTCGCCTGCCTTGCCGCCGACAGGCTGGCGCAGGTGCCCGGTGTCGAGGTGCTCAACAGCAGCTTCTTCAACGAATTCACCCTGATGCTCGGCGGCAAGCCTGCGCGCGAGATCGTGCGCGACCTCGCGGACCGCGGCGTGCTCGGCGGGGTCTCGCTCGGGCGGCTCTATCCCGGCGTCGAGGCGCTCGAACACGCGCTGCTCGTCGCGGTGACGGAGATGACGACCGAAGAGGATATCGAGACCCTCGCCACCGAACTCGAAGCTCTCGTCAAGGAGACCGTGTGATGAACGCCCCCAACAAGTCCGGCTGGAAGCCCGTGATGGAAGTCGCCGAAGACGGGATGCACAACGGCCCCTCGACCACGACCGGCAACCGCGCGCTGATGCTCGAGGAACCGCTGCTGTTCGAGATCGGCCATGCCGAGGTGACCGGCGTCGACCTGCCCGAAGCGGACCCCGATGCAAAGACCCGACTCGGCGGGTTCGAGCGCAGCG
>Ga0207419_1000044_pt1 | contig 89531 bp, 67 predicted proteins | sample ElkSloMetagenome_4_FD_184723 | JGI IMG/M metagenome (GOLD analysis project Ga0207419, IMG submission 184723) | Hot spring microbial communities from Elkhorn Slough, Monterey Bay, USA - MD2A (version 2) | ecosystem: Environmental > Aquatic > Marine > Intertidal zone > Estuary: Microbial mat ...
TTTGTCTAAGCGAACCCGAAGCAGGGTCAGACGCAACATCTCAAAAAACGACTGCCATTGATAAAGGAGATCATTACTTATTAAATGGAACCAAAAACTGGATTACAAATGGAAGCTCGGCTTCAGTTTATCTGGTTATGGCTCAAACTGATGCCGAGAAAGGGCATAAAGGAATTAATTGCCTGATTGTTGAGCGTGATATGGAAGGATTCATCGTAGGAGCAAAGGAAGATAAAATGGGTATCAGAGGATCAGATACTCATACCTTGATGTTTCAGGATGTGAAAGTTCCGAAAGAGAATAGGATTGGCGAAGATGGTTTTGGTTTCAAATTCGCCATGAAAACTTTGTCAGGTGGAAGAATTGGTATTGCCGCTCAAGCGCTTGGAATTGCCAGTGGTGCATTGGAACTTTCTTTGGCTTACGCTAAAGAACGCAAGGCATTTGGAAAACCCATTCACGAGCATCAGGCAATCAGCTTTAAATTAGCTGATATGGCGACAAATATTGAAGCAGCAAGACTGCTCTGTTTAAAAGCTGCGCAGCAAAAGGATAACGGTCAGAATTTTGACCTGGCTTCATCTATGGCGAAATTATTTGCATCAAAGGTGGCCATGGATACAACGGTAGAAGCTGTGCAGGTTCACGGTGGCTATGGATATGTGAAAGAATATCACGTGGAGCGATTGATGCGAGATGCCAAGATTACCCAGATTTACGAAGGAACCAGTGAAGTTCAGAAAATTGTGATATCTCGCTCCGTACTTAAAGACTAGGGATTACCTTTTCCATTTGCACAGATCTACTTCCCTTGACCAGAATTTGAAAATCTTTTAAAGGGTTATCATGAATGTAATCACGTAGCTCTTCTGAATTATCAAAAACCGGAAATGAAGGATTGCACTCTTTGAAGTGTTTTCCTACGAGAAAGGCGTCCAAATTTAGTTCTTGCAACTTCTTCAATACTGCTTCGTGCTCCGCTTTAGCTTCGTTACCCAATTCTAGCATGTGGCCGAGAAGTGCCGCTTTTCTCGTAGATGCCATTTTAGAGAGATTTTCTATTGCGGCCATCATACTTGTAGGATTTGCATTATAGGCATCTAGTATAACTGTATTGTTTTCAGTTTTCTTGACTTGAGAACGGTTATTGGTCGGGATGTATTCTGCTAAGGCAGATTCTATGTCTGTGTTCTCAACTTCAAAGTATTTTCCCAAACACACAGCAGCCATCAGGTTGTAAAAATTATAATCTCCTGTAAGGCGTGTAATAATTTCCGGCGATTCATATTCTTCAAATTGAAATGAAAAGGAAAGGGTAGGTGTAGAGCGTTCAATTTTTCCTCTCACAAAAAAACTCTCATCTGTTCCGAAAAGGGTTCTTTCTATTCCTTCCGAAATCTCCATTAACACCTCATCATCTCCATTGACAAATAACTTAGCACTTTTCGCTCGTATATGATCGAAGAGTTCCTTTTTACCCTTCTTAACACCTTCAATACCACCAAACCCTTCGAGATGTGCTTTTCCGATGTTCGTAATCATACCATAGTCAGGGTCGGATATTTTACTCAACTCCTGGATTTCCCCTTGATGATTTGCACCCATTTCAATAACCGCAAATTCCGCATCATCTCGAATATCCAAAATTGTAAGGGGCACCCCAATGTGGTTATTCAGGTTACCCTTAGTAGAATAAGTTCGGTACTTCTTGGTTAAAACTGCGTTTACAAGCTCTTTGTTGGTGGTTTTACCATTGCTCCCTGTCAATCCAAATACTGGAAATGAAAAAGATTTTCGGTGGCGTATTGCCAACTCTTGCAATGCTTCAAGGCTTTTATTGACAACAATTACCCCGTCCTTGCCTCGATTTTTTGTATCGTCAGAAATAACTGCCATAGCACCCTTATTCAGGGCTTCTTCTGCAAATTCGTTTGCATCAAAATTGGGCCCTTTCAGACAAAAAAATAGCCTGTTAGTCAGGTTGGCACGTGTATCTGTTGATACACCGTCAGACCTTCTGTACAATCTGTATAATTCTTCAATTTGCATACCGGAAAAATAAAAGCCCTTGCAGAATTTTCTGCAAGGGCTTTAAAATTTTTATCAAATAATCGTAGTTATCTTTGGCTTAGTCCTACAGGGCTTCCCACTCTGTCCATGGCACATCTGAAGCCAATTGTGGCCGTAGCCTTTCTTTCATCCATAAATCTTCTCGTTCCAGGACTCAGATAGTATGCTCTGTCTCTCCAGCTACCGCCTTTATAAACCCTTGCACGATTGCTGATTAAGGTAGTAGTACCATAATCATACATTGCATTTTCGTTAGCTGAAGGATTGAGATATTCAATGCTTGACTCTTGATCACCATCGCGGAAATCGATATTGTCTGCAAGTCGATAATTATCTCTATCAATGTTTTCTTCTGGTCTTACTTTTCTCATTCTAAGACCACCAGGAGTGTCTTCTACATACTGTCCTAAGCCAGAAAGTATTTCGGGAGCTATTCTTACATTACTTGAACGCACTTGCTGAATTCCGTCACGGATCAACGTGTAAGCTTCATCGGCTTTGCCTTCATTATATCTCTCTTTGGCTTGCTCAGAGAAACTAAGCAAATTTTCCATTAGTTGAGCCTCTTCAGGGTTCAACTTGCCATCTGTAATTTTCATGAAGTCATTTATGTAGGCTAAAACACCATCCACATCATATGTTACGATAGAGAGTTTATCGTCAATGTTTCCTTCACTGTTCAGCTGCTTCGTTTTGAAAACATTACCTCTAAAAGGTCTGAATTCATTTTTGTCTTCGTGAGATAGGGGTCTGTATACATCCATAACCCACTCACTTACATTACCCGCCATATTATAGAGACCATAATCGTTTGGCTGGTAGCTAAAAACAGGAGCTGTTACATCGGCATTGTCATTTAATGAACCTGCTACACCCATATAGTCACCTCGTCCTCTGACGAAGTTAGCCACAAATTCACCGTAGTATCTGCTGTTATTATTACCTTCTCTAACGTAATGTCCGTTCCATGGATAGACCTTTCTTTCAGTTACAAGTTCCTGGAAAGTATTGCCAACAAGTCCATATGCAGCAAACTCCCACTCGGCTTCGGTTGGCAGTCTGTAACGTGGTAGAAGAATTCCATCTTCCATACGTACATTACGAAATTCTTTGTCCGGATCAAGATCTACTAATCCGTCAACTCTTTTACCACTTTCATACTGACCTGCAAGGTAGGCATCCGTGCTAAAATGGTCTTCATTGATCTGTTGAGGGAAATGCTCAAAAAGTCCTTCTCTAATCAAAATTGCCTCGTTAACACGATCTGACCTCCATGCACAAAAATCATTTGCCTGAAGCCATGTTATACCAACTACGGGATAATCATTATATGCAGGGTGACGGAGATAGTAATCTACATAAGGCTCATTGTAGGCAAGTTTTGATCGCCACACAAGTGTATCGGGTAAAGCCTTATCGTATATTTCAGGATAGTCAGCACCATAAACTCGGTCTAACCAATAAAGGTACTCTAACCAGTACACATTGGTCACTTCAGTTTCGTCCATGTAAAATGAAGATACCGTAACTCGTCTAGGAATATTATTCCAATTTTCCATGACCATTTCTTCAGTGGCTCCCATGGTAAAAGTTCCACCTTCAATAAGAACCAGGCCTGGACCTGTCTCCTGCTCGAAGTAGGGACTTTTTTCAAAACCACCATTTTTCGGATCATTGTAGTTCCATCCTGTAGAACTCGAAGTTTCATAACTACAAGATCCCATAATCATCAGAATACTGGCAGAAGCCAATACGCTAAATATTTTTCTTGGGTTGGTTTTCATAATATTCTTTTCTATGCAGGTTTCTAGAATAACTAAAAAGCGGGGCAAGATATTGCCCTAAATTTTTTCTTTTGCGGACGGCAATTGAATGTAAATGCGAAAGAAATTTCATGAGAACCAGCTGTTTGAGTAGTTAGCTGGCTCGTAGTAAGGTCATAACTGTAGCCTACCTTGAACCTGTCGGTTTCCACACCCAGTAGGGCGATGAAAGAATCTTCAAACCTGTACCATACACCCCCAATAAGTGGCCCCTTCTTAACGTAAAGACCTATATTAATTTGTTCAAAATCAAATTGTCTTTGATAGAGAACATTTGGCGATATATAGGTGTCAGAATTTCCTTTAACATCCTTGTTTATAGGGAAATTTGCACCTGCGTGTACCGTGTATTTTCTTTCAAGTGGAGCTTCAGCCACAATTAATGATTCATTGGGTTCAAACAAGTGGTGTACGGCAACACCCATATAAAAGGTTTCACTAAATAGCACAGCACCGGTCGAAAAGTCTACATTATCTACAGTACCGCCTCTTGGTGTATCTTGTGTTTCGTAGATAAAACCTCTTCTGGGGTCAATTTGATCTCCAAATGTCAAACGACTCCAATCAAGTGATCGCTGAAAATATGTTCCTTGGAATCCAACAACCATTTGAAATTGCTTCGAAATGGTGAATTGATAGGAATAAATCCCATTTACACTGAATGAATTCAGTGTTCCTCTTCCAGCATTATCATTTAGGACGAAGAAACCAAGACCTCCGCTTATTGCATCTACATATTGATCGTAAGAAGCAGAGGTGGTAACAAAGTTTCCAGAAAGAGCAGGCCATTGATTCCTGTGGTTCAATGTGAGTCGCGGGCACTTCTGGGTTCCTGCTAACGCGGGGTTCAAATACAGCGGATTAGCATAAAACTGCGAAAAGGCCGGATCTTGGGCCACTGCCTTTTGAACGAATGAAAGTCCGCAGATTGTAGAAATTACAACCGCAAGAATAATATATCTATTCACCATATTTGCCGGTAGAATTGCAGTTTTTTGAAACCTCAATTATACAAATTTTTTTAAACAAGGCTTTCTTGCACCATGCTCCCAATACAATATTGAGATATAGTTCTCGTTCTTGCAATGTTTACGGTTAAAATTAATTCAAATTCATTGTAACGTCATAGCTTTAGTAGAGAAAAGCTGATCAATCTTGTAATGTAAACAGCCTTGATCATAAATTATTATGTGGATTAAAAAACTATTTACTCTCACTGCTTTTATTTTTTCACTTACCCTATACGGGCAAATTTCTGAGAAGTTTACAGTCCAGTGGACGGAGAATGTTCAGGAATTTAAAGTCGGAACGGAAAGTTTCTCAACCTACGTCTGCACGTCATGTGCTAATTCTCCATCATTAAACTTTCAACCCATTTATACTGACGCCATAGATTTAGGTAGAAATCAAACGGTGCAGAACGTAGAAATTGCTATCACATCTTCAACGGTTATCCCGGGTCAAAACATCAATCCTACAGAAAAAGACCTAAATTTTAATTGGGAAGTAAAGCAGAGAAGATCTAACAATAGGTTAGTTTTTGAATTTAATGCCATTTATTTTGAAGCTGGCAGCTGGAAAATGGTTGATGAATTCACCCTAAATTATATTCCTACTCAAAATGCAGGAAGAAGAAAAGGTGGGACCTTTAAATCAAATTCTGTCCTGGCCCAGGGAGAATGGTACCGAATAGGGGTAACAAAAAATGGAGTATATAGATTGAGCAGAAACGACTTGGAGTCTTTGGGTATTGACGTTGAAAATGTCAGCCCTCAAAGCATTAATATTTATGGAAATGCATTTGGGCAATTGCCTTACGAGAATTCTATTGACCGACCTGACGATTTATTATTAAACGATATCGTACTGATTGGGGGTGAAGATGATTCTTTTGATGAAGAAGACTACATATTGTTCTACGGAAAAGAACCTCACACCTGGACTTATAATCAGGAAGAAGGAGTATTTGAGCATCATAAGCATCTTTTTGTTGATACTGCCTATTACTTTATTGGTATAAACACCGGAGATCTTCCATCCAGGGTGACTAGTATTAGTTCATCGGGAAGCTCACCTAATCAAACCGTACAGAGCTTTGACGACTATAGATTTCATGAAGTAGACCGCGAAAACATGATCAAGAGCGGAAGGGAATGGTACGGCGAAAAATTTGACGTCCAAACAACTTACATATTCTCTGGAGACGAGTTTAACTTTCCCAATTTGATCCCAGAGGAAGAAACGGTGGTAAGGTCCGACGTCATTTCCAGATCTACGGCTTCCGGTGCTACTTTCCAGATGACTGTTGGAGGAACTACTGTAACTGATTTTATTAGCAGTACCTGCACAGGAGTTACCTGCCCATTTGCGAGACCAGGAGAGCTGGAAATTAGAAGTGGAAATATAAGTCCAGCAATGAGCATCGCTATCAATTATCAGCGGAGTAGTCCCAGCGATAATGGCTGGTTGAATTGGATTAACATTAATGCTAGACGCCAGCTCAAAATGGCTGGAGCACAATTGGTATTCAGAGATATACGCTCTGTGGGTCCTGGAAACGTTAGCCAGTTTAATTTGACAAATGCGGGAAGTATAGATGAAGTTTGGGATGTGACAGACCCAACGAAGCCCAAAAGCATACAATTTAATCGAACTGGCGATTTAATTACGTTTAACCTTCAAACGCAGGAGCTTAGAGAATTTATTGCTTTTTCAGGAGGGTTTTTGAGTCCCGGGTTATTTGGATCCGTACCAAACCAAAACTTGCATGCCCTTGGAACGGAAGAACCAATTGATATGATTATTGTAAGCCCAAGCCAGTTTATAGACCGGGCCGAAGAGCTTGCGGAAATTCACAGAAATTACCCTCCATCTCCTTTGAATGTTGAGGTTATTGAACTTCAAGACATTTACAATGAGTTTTCTTCCGGTATGAGGGATATTACCGCCATTAAGTGGATGATGAAAATGTTATTCGATAGGGCTGGAGGTAATGAGGAAATGATGCCCCGCTACCTTACCCTTTTTGGTGATGGCTCTTATGACAATAGAAACTTCACTCCGGGTAATACCAATTTTATCCCTACTTATCAGTCTGAGAACTCTTTGAGTCCTGCAACATCTTACGTAAGTGACGACTATTTCGCTTTTCTTTCTGACGACGAAGGAGAAGGGCGGTTAGATCAGATGGACATTGCTGTGGGTCGCCTGGTTGTAAAAAGCAATAGTGAAGCCACTTCGGTTATCAATAAAATCAGAAGGTATATGAGCAGAGAACCTATAGCTTTTGATGGTGGCTGTGTAAATTGTGGAAATAACATACTCAATAGAGGCTCCTGGAGAAATGTTATTGCACTTGTGGCCGACGATGAAGACAGCAACAGCCATATGTCAAACTCAAATACAATTGCTAACCTGATAAACGAAAGCACACGAGACTTTAATATTGAGCGAATATTTTCCGATGCATTTCAGCAAATCATTACGCCGGGTGGTGCAAGGTATCCAGACGTAAATCAGGCAATTGATAGACGCGTGAGAAACGGAGCTTTCCTGATTAATTATATTGGTCACGGTGGAGAATTGGGCTGGGCGCAGGAGCGGATACTTAATGTGCCGACAATATTAAATTGGTCTAACACGAAGAACCTTCCTGTTTTTATGACCGCTACTTGTGAGTTTTCGAGATTTGACGATCCTCTTAGAACTTCTGCGGGAGAGTACGTTTTATTAAATGGAAATGGTGGGGGTATTGCTCTGATGACTACTACACGATTAGTTTATTCGGGTCCAAACTTTGTTATCACTTCAAATTTCTACGAATCGCTCCTAAATAGACCTGAAAATGAAGATATTACCAGACTTGGTGATATTAGCAGAGAAACGAAGAACAACGCGGTTTCATCGGGCTCTACAAATCACCGTAATTTCAGTCTGATTGGTGATCCAGGTCTTCCATTGGCATTTCCAGAACATAGAATTAATGTTACATCCATTACAGATACCCTGGGCAATCCTGTTGATACTCTGAAAGCTTTGGGTATAGCCAGGGTAACGGGAAATGTAACTTTTGAAAATGGAAATGTAATTTCTGATTTTAATGGGCAGCTTAGTGCTACGGTTTTTGATAGAGTTGAAGAGAAGTCAACGCTGGGAAATGATGGCGGCAATACATTTGAATATGAAGCACAAGAAAACGTAGTTTACAGGGGAAACGCTGGAGTAACAAACGGAAATTTTCAATTTGATTTTGTAATACCTAAAGATATTTCCTTCGCCGTTGATACAACTGCCAGAATAAGTCTATATGCAGTAGAATCGGTATCAGACGCCACCGGTTTTATAGAAAACCTTTCAATTGGCGACCGCGACGAAAATGCCGTTGATGATGGCCAGGGGCCTGAACTTTCGGTATTCATGAATGATGAAAATTTTGTGAATGGTGGGTTTACTAATAACACACCCATCCTTCTGGCCAGTGTTTTTGATAATGACGGTATCAACACTGTTGGTAGTGGAATTGGTCATGATATTACGGCAATAATTGATGGGAATACAGCTAGCGCTATTGTATTAAATGATTATTACGAATCAGATTTGAATACGTATAGGAGCGGCAGAATCCAATACCAATTAGACGAGCTGGAACCGGGAAATCATAACATACAAATTAAGGTTTGGGATGTGCATAATAATTCTTCTGAACAGGAAATTGATTTTGTTGTCGCCGAAAATGAAGAATTTGCCATTCGCAGGGTCCTAAATTACCCAAACCCTTTTACCACAAATACAGAGTTTTTCTTTGAACATAATCAGAGCGCATCCTTTTTAAATGTACTCATTCAGGTGTATTCTGTAAGTGGAAAACTCGTAAAAACAATAAATACTGTATCCAATACGGATGGATTTCGTAATGAACCTATTGAATGGGACGGTCGAGATGATTTTGGAGACCGTCTAGCAACTGGAGTTTATGTTTATAAGATTTCCGTTCGAAACCCCGCCGGTGAACAAGTACAAAAAATAGAAAAGCTGGTTATTCTTTAGAAGTCATGACTATACATCATTTAACTATATTTGCACCCCGCAAGACTATCTGCATGAAGAAAATTTGTTTAGCGCTAGGGATTTTATCTTTTCTGGCGATCAATTCTTACGGACAAGACGGTGACTGTGCTGGCGTGATAAGTGGCCAAGATTGTTTGGAATCAAATGCAATTACCACAGCTGTTCCTTTCCTCTTGATTGCGCCCGATGTTAGATCGGCAGCCTTGGGTGATGCCGGTGTCGCTTTATCACCCGATGCGAACTCTCAGCACTGGAATGCATCTAAATTGGCATTTTCAGAAGATGAAATGGGCGTTTCAATATCCTACAGCCCTTGGCTCAGACAACTAGTAGACGACATGAGCCTTAGTTATCTGTCGTGGTTTACGAAATTGAATAAAACGTCTGCAATTGGAGCCAGCTTGAGATATTTTACCCTTGGCGATATTATTTTTACCGATAACAATGGAAATACCATCCGTCCATTTAGACCGAATGAGTTTGCTGTAGACGTAAGTTATTCTTTCCAGCTTTCGAAGCGATTCTCAGGTGGAATAACGGCCAGATGGATCAACTCCAACTTAACTGGTGGAGTTAACGTAGGAGGTGCAGATTCCAGAGCCGCCAATGCTTTTGCTGTTGACGTTTCTGGTTTTTACAGAAACGATGACATGTCGATCGGAGATAAGGATGCAGAATTCACCTTCGGATTCAATATTTCCAACATTGGAAATAAAATATCTTACACGAATACGGCGCAACGTGATTTTCTTCCTACCAACTTAAGATTGGGTCCCGCCCTTAAAATTGATTTAGATCAATTCAATTCCATAACCATACTCTACGACGCAAATAAACTTTTGGTACCTACCCCTCCAATTTATGACTCTCCGGGAGATCCGGGTTATACCGGAGATCCAAATTTTATTATTGCCGGACAAGATCCTGATGTGGGGGTCGCAGCGGGTATTTTTGGCTCTTTTGCGGATGCCCCAGGTGTACCGGTAAGAGATGATGGTGGTACTATTCAGAGAAATGCCGATAATACCGCGCAAATTGAGGATGGCAGCGTTTTTAGTGAAGAGCTGAGAGAAATAAATCATTCTGTTGGTATAGAGTATTGGTATGATAATCAGTTAGCAGTTAGGGGAGGGTACTTTTACGAGCACCCCACCAAAGGAAATAGGCAATATTTTTCCATGGGAATAGGAGTTAGGTGGAAAATGCTCGGTTTGGATATCTCTTATTTGATTCCTACAGAGCAACGTAATCCACTTGCCAACACGCTGCGTTTTGGATTGTCATTGAATTTTGGTGACGATTCTCCTTCAAATAGTCCTCAAACAAATTAAATTATGAAAATAAGGGTAGGCTTTGGCTATGACGTACATCAGCTAAAGGAAAACCACCCTTTTGTTTTAGGAGGCATTCAGGTAGAACATACCAAGGGAGCCTTTGGGCATTCTGATGCCGATGTACTTCTTCACGTTATTTGCGATGCCCTTCTAGGTGCAGCCAATCTGAGAGATATTGGATTTCAATTTCCGGATACAGACGATTCATATAAAGGGATAGACAGCAAAATTTTACTTCAACGAACCGTTGAATTGATTTCTTCAAAAGGATATTCAGTTCAAAATATCGATTGCACTATTTGTCTTCAGAAACCTAAGATTAATCCGCTCATTCCGGAAATGCAAAATATTATTGCACCCATCCTTAAAGTAGAAAAAGACGCGGTTTCTATTAAAGCTACTACCACAGAAAAGCTCGGCTTTGTGGGGAGAGAAGAAGGAGTGAGTGCTTATTGTGTTTGTCTGATTTCTGCTTAACTTTTGGGCAAAACATTTTCATGAAGAAAAATGAGATTTCAATTTCTGTTTCTGAGTTTGAGAACCTGGATGAACTGGCAAAGGGAGATAGAGACATATTTAAGCAAGCACAAAAATCCATATTGACAGCCTACGCACCCTATAGCAAATTTGCCGTTGGTGCGGCAGTTTTACTCGAAAATGGAAAAGTAGTAAACGGTTCTAATCAGGAAAATATGGCTTATCCTTCAGGGCTATGCGCCGAAAGGGTTGCTCTCCTAGCTGCCCGCTCAAATTATCCCGATCAGAAGGTAATTGCGCTGGCCGTTTCCACGACAGATTCAGATGTAAAGACATCTTTGCTTACCCCATGTGGGGCATGTAGGCAGGTTATTCATGAAGTTGAAGAAGATCAAATTTCCGGAATGCGCATTATTTGTGGATCGGGGAAGGGGCCCATACTGGTATTTGAAAATGGTGATCAACTCCTTCCATTCTCCTTCTCACAACCCACACTCAAAACGATTTAGAAGGAAGAGAGTATCTAAGTGTTATTCTAACAACTCCTGTGTATATTTGTCACCCTATTTAAGATTTATATGGCAACGAAGACAACATCAAATAAGTCTAAAACGACTAAGAATACACGCTCTAAATTCACAAAAGCTACTTATCTCAAATGGTACGAGAGCATGCTGATGATGAGAAGGTTTGAAGAAAAGTGCGGACAGCTATACACGATGCAAAAATTTGGTGGCTTTTGCCACTTATATATTGGGCAGGAAGCTGTATTAGCAGGTATGGTATCAGCAATGGACAAGGATGATAGAGTTATTACTGCATACAGAGACCACGCTCATCCTATAGCCCTTGGAACAGACCCGAAATATGTAATGGCCGAGCTCTTCGGAAAAACTACCGGGCTATCTAAAGGTAAAGGTGGTTCAATGCACATGTTTGACAAGGATAGAAACTTATTTGGTGGACATGGTATTGTCGGAGCACAGATAGCCCTTGGAGCTGGTATTGCATTTGCCGATCAGTACCGAGGCGGAAAGCAGGTTACCTACACTTTCATGGGCGATGGCGCTGTGAGACAGGGTATACTTCACGAAACCTTTAACATGGCCATGACATGGAAATTACCTGTTGTATTTGTTATTGAGAATAACAATTACGCTATGGGTACTTCTGTTGCGCGTACATCGAATGTTCAGCGCCTCAGTGAATTAGGTGAAAGCTACGATATGCCGGCTATGTCTGTTGATGCCATGAAGTGTGAAGACGTTCATAATGCTTTCGAAGAAGCGGCTAAACACAGCCGAGCTGGTAAAGGCCCATTCCTTTTGGAAATGAATACCTATAGATATAAGGGCCACTCCATGTCTGATCCGGCAAAGTATAGAACAAAAGATGAAGTGGACGAGTACAAGGCTCAGGATCCGCTCACCCAGGTTAAAGAAACCATTATTAGCAAGAAATGGATGACGGAAGACGATTTAAAGGCCCTGGATAAAAAAATAAAGGCCGAAGTAGAAGATTGTGTGAAATTCGCCGAAGAATCTCCGGACCCGGAACCGCAAGATCTCTATGAAGATGTTTATTATCAAAATGATTACCCTTACGTAAAAGTCTGATTAAGAAATGGCAGAAATAGTTAGAATGCCGAAGCTAAGCGACACCATGGAAGAAGGTGTTGTAGCGGAATGGCATAAAAAAGTAGGCGATGAAGTAGAATCAGGAGAATTACTCGCTGAGATAGAAACTGACAAAGCCACCATGGAGTTTGAGTCCTTTCAGGATGGAGTGCTCCTGCACATTGGTGTGGATAAGGGTGAATCAGCTCCAGTAGATTCAATTCTAGCCGTTCTCGGCGAAGAAGGCGAAGATATTTCTGATCTGTTGGACGAAGAAAAGTCAAAAGAGTCATCCACTGATTCATCTGCCGAAGAAGCAAATGATGCGAAGGAAGAAGCTTCAGACTCTAAGGATTCAAAAGATGATAAGTCTGAAGAATCTAAAGGAGAAGAAAAAGAGAAGTCCGAACCTGAGCCTGTAGCAACTAAAGCCGAACCACAAAAAGAAAGCTCAAATCAGAGTAATGGTCGTCTGAAAGCATCCCCGCTTGCCAAAAAACTAGCAAGCGATAAAGGGATAAACATTGCCAAGGTAACGGGTACCGGTGAAGGCGGAAGAATTGTAAAAAGAGATATTGAGAATTACGAACCGGCAAGTGCACCTGCAGCGCAGGCTACTGGTGTAGAGAATTACACGGAAGAGCCCGTTTCTCAAATGCGCAAAACCATCGCTAAGCGCTTGGGTGAAAGCAAATTCACAGCGCCACATTTCTACTTGACCATGGAAATGGACATGGAGAACGCAATGTCTGCAAGGAAGTCAATTAACAAGGCTATTGAGCCTGCCAAGGTATCGTTTAATGATATGGTAATCCGCGCGGCAGCAGCGGCATTGAAAAAGCACCCAAAAGTAAATGCATCGTGGATGGGCGATAAGATTCGTTACAATGAGCACGTGCACGTGGGTGTAGCGGTAGCCGTTGAAGAAGGATTACTCGTTCCGGTAATCAGGCATGCAGATACCAAGTCGCTGGTGAATATCAATGAAGAAGTGAAGGAGATGGCTGGAAAGGCTCGCGACAAAAAACTTCAGCCTAGCGATTGGGAAGGAAATACATTTACGATTTCAAATCTTGGAATGTTTGGAATTGAAGAGTTTACAGCTATAATCAATCCACCGGATGCCTGTATCATGGCAGTGGGAACTATTGTAGAAAAACCGGTTGTTAAAGATGGTAACATAGTCGTAGGTCATACCATGAAAGTAACTTTGAGTTGCGATCATCGTGTTGTAGACGGAGCTGTAGGATCTGCTTTCCTTCAAACCTTTAAGAAATACATGGAAAATCCGGTAATGATTATTGCCGAGTAGATAAAACTTAATCAATTTATAAGGCCGCCTTGAGCGGCCTTTTTTATTTTTGAGCTATTCTCCATTCACCTTGAACGCATTTCTTCAAACACCGCTAGAATATTTAAAGGGAATCGGCAAAGCCAAAGCCGAATTGCTTCAAAGTGAACTAAACCTGCTTACGGTTGGAGACCTGCTAACACATTATCCTTTCAGATATGTTGATCGCTCAAAAATCACCCCCTTATCGCAAGCGATTACCGTGGGGCAGTATATTCAGGTAAGAGGAAAGGTTCACTCTTTTGTTGAAGAAGGTACCGGTGCACGAAAGCGATTGAAAGCTCGATTCTACGATTCGAGCGGTGCTATAGAATTGATCTGGTTTAAAGGGCATAAGTGGATTAGAGAAATCTTGATTCCGGGAAATGAGTACGTTCTTTTCGGTAAACTATCTTCTTTTAAAAACAGGCCTATCATGCCGCATCCGGAGATTGAAAAAATAACTCCTGAATTCAGGCTCAAAGGCTACTTTCAACCCATTTACAGTACAACTGAAAAATTGACCAAGCGCGGACTCGCATCGAAGGGTTTTGAAAAACTCCTGGCGAATGTGCTTAAAAATCCGCAGCTGGCCATTGAAGAAACGCTTCCGGAAGATCTCAAATCCGAGCTCAAACTCATTGATAAACGAAAGGCCGTTCAACTCGTGCATCTTCCCCAAAGCGATTACGATATTCTGCAAGCGCAAAGAAGGTTGAAGTTTGAAGAACTGTTTTTTCTCCAGCTTGAACTTCTTCTCAAGAAAGAACTTCGAAACAAAAAAATTCGCGGATATAGTTTTGAAGAAGTAGGTCAGTATTTTAATCAGTTCTACAATGAAATTCTGCCCTTTCAATTGACAGATGCACAAAAGCGCGTGCTCAAAGAAATAAGACGCGATCTTAAAAGTGGTCAGCAAATGAATCGTTTGCTACAGGGCGATGTGGGTAGTGGAAAAACCATTGTAGCTACCCTAACGGCACTACTGGCTATTGACAATGACTTCCAGGCATCTATTATGGCACCCACTGAAATCCTGGCCACCCAGCATTACGAATCACTTCGCGAAATGCTTGAGAAACTGGGTCTAAGAGTGGAACTATTAACGGGGTCGACCAAAAAAGCAAAGCGAAGAGAAATTGACGAAGCACTGCTGAGTGGCGAGCTTAACGTGCTGATAGGAACGCATGCTATCCTTGAAAAGCGCGTTAAATTCAAGAACCTTGGTCTGGCTATTATAGACGAACAGCACAGGTTTGGTGTGGCTCAACGAGCTAAAATGTGGATTAAGAATCAAATACCCCCACATATTTTGGTGATGACGGCAACGCCCATTCCGCGAACACTAGCCATGACTCTTTACGGAGATTTGGAAGTGAGTGTGATTGACGAACTACCACCTGGACGAAAGCCGGTTCGCACAGAACACGCTTACGATTCAGCACGTATCCGTTTGTTTGGCTTTATGGAAAAGCAAATTAAACTGGAAAGGCAAATCTACGTGGTATATCCGCTTATTGAAGAATCTTCAAGTCTGGACTTAAAAGACTTAATGGACGGTTACGAGAGCATTACGCGGAGATTTCCAAAGCCAGATTATCAGATAAGTATCGTACACGGAAAGATGAAGCCACAAGACAAGGAGTTTGAAATGAACCGATTCGTCCGTGGTGAAACGCAAATTATGGTAGCTACCACGGTTATTGAAGTGGGAGTGAATGTGCCGAATGCCTCCGTTATGATCATAGAAAGCGCCCAGCGATTCGGATTATCCCAGCTTCACCAATTGCGCGGGCGAGTGGGTAGGGGGGCAGACCAGTCTTATTGCATTCTTGTAAGCGATTACAAGCTGAGCAGTGAAGCGAAAAAAAGGCTGAAGATTATGACACAGACAAACGATGGTTTTAAAATTGCAGAAGAAGACCTCAAGCTGCGCGGACCCGGAGATATTTTGGGTACCCAGCAATCTGGTATACTCGACCTGAAACTTGCAGATTTGTCTACGGACTCTAAAATACTCGTATTTGCCCGAAATGCAGCTATTGAGCTCATTGAAGACGATCCGGATTTGGAACGTGAAAAGAATGAACCGGTAGCCAAAAGGGTGCGGCAGCTCATGAAGGAAAAGCCGAATTGGAGCCGTATTTCCTAGCCATTTCTCTCCTTTAAATTCTTAGTTTTGTCGGCTTAAAACCACGCACATGAAGATTTCTTACAATTGGTTAAAATCCTATTTAGATTTTAACGAATCGCCCGAAGAACTCTCTGAAATTCTCACAGATACCGGCCTCGAAGTTGAAAAGCTTGAGAAGTTTGACACCCTGCCCGGTGGATTGGAAGGAGTTGTGGTTGGTGAAGTAATGAAAGTTATTGATCATCCAAATGCAGATAAGCTGAAAGTAACAACCGTGGATGTGGCAGCGGGCGATGATCTTAAAATTGTGTGTGGAGCTCCCAATGTAGCAGAAGGACAAAAAGTGCTTGTTGCTACAGTAGGAACAACGCTTATGCCCGAGCCAGACAAACCTTTTAAGATAAAAAAGGCAAAAATTCGAGGGGAGGAATCATTCGGGATGATTTGTGCTGAAGACGAGCTAGGACTGGGAGATAATCACGATGGAATCATGGTACTGCCCAAGGCAGCGGAAGTGGGTATACCCGCTGCGGAGTATTTGAAAATGGAGTCTGATTACGTTTTCGAAATAGGATTAACTCCCAACAGAACTGACGCCTTTGGACATTTTGGGGTAGCGAGAGATATTGCGGCAAGATTGAGCTTGAAACACCCGGTCCGAGCGAAATTACCAGAGGTTAATTCTTTGAGTCTTGATGACGCAAAGCCACCTATAGCTGTGGAAATTCAAGATACGGATGGCTGTGGAAGATATGCCGGCTTGACCATAAGAAACGTAAGGGTAGAACCATCGCCAGAATGGCTTCAAAACCGCTTGAGAGCTATAGGCATAAATCCAACGAATAATGTGGTTGACGTAACCAATTTTGTTCTTCACGAAACCGGCCAACCACTTCACGCTTTTGATGCTGATCAGATAACGGGTAACAAGGTGATTGTTCAGTCAATGAATTCTGGTTCCAAGTTTACAACCCTTGATGAGGTAGAAAGGGAGCTTCACGAAGACGACCTAATAATCTGCAATAAAAAAGAAGGAATGTGTATTGCAGGTGTTTTTGGCGGAATAAAGAGCGGAGTGACCGAAGAAACCAAGGATGTTTTTCTAGAAAGTGCCTGGTTCAACCCGGTGCGCATTAGAAAAACAGCTAAGCGCCATGCGCTCAATACCGATGCTTCGTTTAGGTTTGAAAGAGGGGTAGATCCAGAAGGAACTATCTATGCGCTCAAAAGAGCTACTCAGCTTATTCTGGAAGTGGCAGGAGGAAAGGTGGAAGGAGAGATTATTGATATTATCAAAGATCTCCCACAGCCCGCCGAGGTACAGCTGAGCCTGAGTGAAATAAAAAATCTGACCGGACTTCAAACCAATCTGGATGAAGTAAAATCCATTTTGGATAGCCTTGATATCCAAGTCATAAGTGAAAAAGGAGAAGACCTGGAGCTCAGGGTACCACCTTATCGGGTGGACGTTACACGACCCGCTGATGTCATAGAAGAAATTTTGCGAATTCGAGGCTATAATTCTGTAGAGATGCCAAACAGGATGAGTTTATCTGTTTCTATTGAAGATAAGCCCGAGCGCTCAGAAATCATTCAGTCTATTTCAAATGTTTTAGCCAGTCGCGGTTACAACGAAATGATGAGTAATGGGCTTACGCGTTCAGACCACATTCTTGCTGTGGATCCGGACAAGGAAGATAGTCTGGTAAAAATGCTGAATCCTTTAAGTCAGGAGCTGGATGTTCTTCGACCGAACCTTATAGTCTCCGTTTTAGACAACGTTGCCTACAACCTGAACAGGCAGTCTGAGCGATTGAGACTTTTTGAAATTGGTAAATCTTACCAAAGATCTGGGGAAGAATACAAGGAAACTACCCGGCTCTGTATCGCTCTTACCGGGAGCAGGATGTCTGAGAATTGGAACAACCCAAAGGAAAACGTAAATCTGTCTGATCTAAGAGGAGATTTGCGCGCTATTTTCCAATCCATGGGTCTCAATTATAAGCTAGGCGAAAGTGAGAGCGAGAATCCTTTCTTTGATCACAGCGTTATTATCAGCCTGCATAAAAAGCCGATTGGCCAAATGGGAAACGTCAGCAAAAAGGTAGGCAAAGCCTTTGGTATCAAACAACCGGTTTTGCTTTTAGAGTTTGATTTGGATGCCTGTATCAAGAAGATCAAACACGCAGATAAACGCATGGAAGACCTACCCAAATTTCCATCGGTTAGAAGAGACCTTTCTCTCTTGCTGGATAAAGAAGTAAGCTTTTCTGAAATTGAAAAAATAGCCCGGGCGAAAGCCAATAAATATTTACAAGGAGTTGGGCTCTTTGACGTGTACGAAGGGAAGAACCTTCCCCAGGGAAAGAAAAGCTACGCAGTTAGCTTTACAATCAGAGATAACAAGAAAACACTGCAAGACAAACAAATAGAGAAGATTATGGATTCCATTCAATCTGAATTGGAATCTGCTCTTGGAGCTTCCTTAAGATAATGCAAAAGGCCTGGTATGTATTTGTAAGGTATTGGGTAAGATTAGCCATCAAGCTATTTTACCGCAGAATAGAAATTCTGGGAACAGAAGATTATCCTGCTGATGGCCCTGTGCTCCTGGCGCCAAATCACCAGAACGCATTTATGGATGCCTTAATTCCAGCCGTATTTGGTCCTCGACCTATTCACTTTTTGGTTCGAGCGGATGTTTTCAAAAGCAAGTTTGCCAAATGGTTTTTTCATTCATTGAATATGATGCCTGTTTACCGCCAGCGGGATGGTATGGCGAACCTGGCCAAGAACGAAGAAGTCTTTGAAATGTGCTTTGACATTTTGAGAAACGATGGAACGCTTCTTATCTTTCCTGAAGCCGGTCATTTGGGCGAAAGGAGATTAAGACCCTTGAGTAAGGGTTTTACACGGATTGTCTTTGGAGCTATGGAAGACAATGATCATCTCAATATCAATATTGTTCCTCTCGGACTCAATTACACCAACTATCACCAATCTCAATCGAGACTGTTGATCAGTTATGGGCAGCCGATAGCGGTAAAAGGATTTGTTGAAACTTACAAGGATTCTCCTGCTCGTGCGATGACTAAACTCAGGAGCGAATTACAGCGTGATCTGGAGAACCAAATCATCCATATTGAGCCCAAACATTCGCAGCGAGCATTTGAAATTGAGATGGAGCGCGTCCTTCCATTTTATCTTCAGCGTACCTCCGGCTTCAACCAAGCTCAAATTCAACACGAGTTTTATAAAAGTCGAGAAGCATTTTATTGCAAGTTGGATGAAGAGGGTTCCTATTACAATAAACTGATTATTTACGATCAGATAATGAAGAAAAAAAGGTTACGAGCCCCCTTCTTCTTCATTAAACAAAAAGACATGGGATACTGGTTTATACAAAATCTATTGCTCCTGATTTTTCTTCCGCTATTTGCCTTGTCATGGCTTATTCATGCACCCACTTATTTTACCATCAGGGCCGTTCTGAATAAATTCGTTGATGACCAACAATTTTACAGTTCTATAAAGCTGGTAGGTGCATTGTTTTTAATTCCCTTATTCGGATTGATTTTCGCCATTACTGCCGCAATCATTACGAAGAGGCCCTTATTTGCCATTTCTATCGTGGGGGTGTTCTTTCCTCTAAGTATCTTTATTATTCGGGAGCTCAGGCTTCCTTATCGATATACACTCACAATGTGGAGAATGCTTTGGATCAAGCTTAGAAATAAAGACCTTTACAAATACCTGCGCTCCATAGAACAAAACATACTCAAGACACTGAAGTCGTGAAAGTCATCTTTGCAACGAATAACCTCAATAAGCTAAAAGAGATCCAGCATGCTCTTGGAAATTCATTCGAACTCTTAAGCTTGAAGGATGTGAGTTTTTCAGGAGATATTCCCGAAACGGGAGAAACGCTGGAAGATAATGCGTTACAAAAGGCAAAGTATATTGCCAATCGATATGATTACCCTGTTTTTGCCGATGATACAGGATTGGAAATTGATTTTCTAAAAGGTCGCCCGGGTGTGCATACGGCCCATTATTCCGGCTCAAGAGATTCTATTCAGAACATGTCTAAAGTTTTGAATGAGCTTGGAGAAACCGAAAATCGAGCTGCTCGCTTCAGAACAATAATCGCTTTTGTAAGCGATGGTGATTTCAAGTTATTTGAAGGGAAGGTAGAAGGAAAGATTGCATTAGATAAGAATGGTGAAAAGGGCTTTGGTTACGACCCTATTTTTATCCCTGAAGGTCAATCCAGAACTTTTGCTGAGATGACCATGGAAGAGAAATCACAACAGAACCACCGAGTTCGTGCCCTTAAAAAGTTCATCGCTTACCTTTCAGATTTACAGACTCAATCATCATTGTAACCAGCTCCTTTTTTGAGATGCCGATTGCTTCAGCCTGCTGAGGAACAATACTCTTCTCAGATAAACCCGGAACGGTGTTTATTTCTATTACGTAAAAATCTTCTCCTCTAAGCCTGTAATCAACGCGGGCCACACCGCTGCAATTGAAGTGGTTGTAAATTTCTTTTGAAATCTCCTGGCACTTTTTGTACAAATGCTCGGGCATAACTGCTGGCGTGATTTCTTCTGTTTGATCATACTCGTACTTCGCCTTGTAATCGAAAAACGGTTTTTGGGTTCTTATTTCTGTAATGGCGAGCGCTACAAGTCCTTCTTTTGTGTTTACCACTCCACAGGAGTATTCGGGTCCTTCAATAAATTCTTCAATTAATACAGCTTTATCAACATCAAAAGCCTGCTCTAAAGCAGACTCCAGTTTGGCGTGTTCTTTTACAAGTGATACACCGAGACTAGACCCACCTTCATTCGGTTTGACAATAACCGGGTAGCGCAGTTTTTGCTCAATTTCGGCCATGTTACTGGGGTGCAAAGATTGCAAATACACTCCCTGAGCTGAATTATACCCCAGGTATTTTAGTAGATTATTGGTAAAAGCTTTGCTAAAAGTCAGCGAAGTATTCATTACAGATCCCGTTGTATAAGGCATTCCAATCATATCAAAATATCCCTGGAGCTTGCCATCTTCGCCTGGTGTGCCATGTACTATTATTAAACACACATCGGGCTTTATTCTAGTATTCCCGTTCTGGTAAGAGAAATCATTCAGATCAACAGTGCTAAACCCATTTTTTAGATGCGCTTTTATATCGCTTTTTTCTACCAGGATTTCTACGGGTTCATATTTATCGCGATCTATATTATTGAGAATCATGGTGGCACTTTTTCGAGATACTTCAGCTTCTCCTGAATACCCGCCATACACGATGCCGATTCGCTTTTTCATAGTGTTGATATTTCTTCAAAGATAGATTCAGTGCAGGAACAAGCCCGGTCAAAATCCCTATATCTATGAACACGAATAGATTCATAATTATTGTGAGAATAATAAACCGCATTTCGCGTTATTGAGTCCTACGGTTTGCACCAGACTACTATCTTTGGCCACATAGATACTGATGAAGGGATTGTTCAGATATTTAGCATCGCCCCGTGTGTGGATGCACCTTGTACTCATTACAGTTTTTATTGGGCTGACTGTTTTTTTGGTTATGTCTTGGCTCAGTAACTACACGCGTCACGGTGAAACTATTTCCGTACCTGACTTGAAGGGTAAAACAATTAATGAAGTAGACAGGCTTCTGCAGAATAATGATTTGGTTTTCGAAATAACAGATAGTGTTTATGCTGACGATGTAGAAAGAGGGGTTGTTGTAATGCAAACGCCTCGTTCAGGTAAAGATGTGAAGAGGGGCAGAACCATCTTTATTTCCGTAAATAGCATGCTCCCTGAAATGATAGAACTGCCTGATTTGATGGGAAAATCGCTGCGTATAGCCGGACCCATACTGGAAATAACAGGCCTGAAATTGAAATCCTTAGAATACCAGCCAGATGAATCTTGCACCGACTGCGTAATTGGAATGAAATACGATGGTAAGGAAGTGGAAGCTGGGTCTAAAATTAGAAAAGGTGCCGAAGTAACGATCGTTCTGGGCCAGGAATCACAGGAAAAAACCGCTGTTCCAAATTTACTGGGAATGCACTTCAGAGATGCACGGGATATCATTTTGGGGCAGTCGCTGAATGTGGGCCAGGTTTTATTATGCACCGGTTGCGAAACAATGGAAGACACCGCCGAGGCCTATATTATCAATCAGTTTCCAAATGAAGGTGATGATGCAAAGTTGGGCACCTATGTAGATGTGTTTCTTACTACAGATAGCTTAGCTCCAAGCAGATTTAATTCACCAAAAGATACCTTGAGCGATGAAATACCTTAATCTCCTATTTGTTGTTATTCTTTCGATAAACGCAATAGCCCAGGAACGGATTGTGCCTGCAACTATCAGCACGATGGAACATCTTCACAAGCTTAAAATAGGCGATAGAAACACTACTGCTAAATCGGGGGAGTCTTTGGAGATACCCTTTATCGATGATTTTTCAGTGGATCATTTTCCCAATAACGAACTTGGCCGACAGATATTCTGGGAAGGTAGACAGGCTACACGTAACTTTGGGTGGGGTAAGAACCCTCCAACTGTAGGAGTGGTTAGTTTTGATGGTGCAGATGAAGTAGGTTATCCTTATGATTGGTCTATAAATAACGAGGGTTTTGCCGATACACTGGAATCTTGTCCGATTAATTTGGATTATGAAGCTGATGATGGTATTGGTTTGAGCTTCTACTATCAACCGAAGGGAAATGCGTTTTTTCCACCATCTCCGGGAGATTCTCTGCGGGTAGAATTTTATGCACCAGAAGTAGATCAATGGTTTTGGGCCTGGTCTACAGCAGATCTCTCAAATACTGAAGATTTCTCTTTTGCCTATATACCGATTACCCAAGCCAGATACCTCAAGGATGGCTTTAAGTTCAGGTTTAGAAACTTCGCAAGCCTGCAAGGGGCTCTTGATACCTGGAACGTAGATTATATTTGGCTGGATCAGAACTTTACTAATCAGAACCCCACCAACAATGACGTGGCTTTCCAAAGACAGGAATTCACCTTTTTAGAAGATTATATCCAAATGCCACGAGATCACTTTGCGGAGAACCCCGCTGAGTTTATGCGTGAAACGATTGAAGTTCAATTGAGAAATTTGAATGATGGCCCCAGAACCCTGGAAGGGAATAAGTTCAGAGTAATAGGTGATGATGTTTTCGAAAAGTCAAATCCCAATAGCCCATCCATTGCTGCACAGAGTTCACTGGATTATATTCACGGTGTGGCCATAGAACCTGATCCATTTGTTTTCGATCCTAGTGACAGCGATACCGAATTGAATTTTGATATAGAAATTATCCACGGAGTTTCTGATTATCAACCTACTTCGAGTAATGATACAATGCGGTTCAGGCAAAGCTTTTTTGCTGAATATGCCTATGATGATGGTCAGGCTGAAGCGGGTTACAGCATTCCTGAGAACGGTGGGCAGGCTGCTATGAGATTTACTAGTTATAAAACAGATTCAATTTTTGCCGTGAAGATTTACACCATGCCTTTGGCATTTGATCTGGAGAGTAGTGTTTTCAATATTCGGGTATGGGAAGATACTGGTGAAGGACCTGGTGCAATCATAGCAGAAGAATCGAAGCAAATCACCTATGGATTTGAAGATTTTCAGGAAGTGATAGTTTACACATTCGAGGAACCGATATTAATCAGTGCAGGATCCTTTTTCGTTGGTTATGGTCAGACGAATCAATTTGAAGGAGTTAAGGTAGGGCTTGACCTAAACCGTGATTTTAATTCTGATAATCTTTGGCGTAATGAAGGCAACGGCTGGCTGCCAAGTGGAATTGCTGGCACCTTGATGATGCGACCTATGTTTACTTCTAATGGCTGGGATGATATCATTGCCAGCACAGATAATTTGGATATTTCCAGTAGCATTAAAATCTATCCCAACCCAGCGAATGATCAGGTGAATATTCTGTCAGATATGTATAATATCCAGTCTGTTGAAATTTACAATACGCAAGGTCAAATGCTTATTCAAAAGAGCACCTTCAACAGATCAGCCATCAGCACATCAGAGCTTTCTAATGGCCTGTATCTGGTTGTTATCAGGGATGAAGAAGGCAGGAGTGGCACCAAAAAACTCATAATTAGCCGCTAATGGCTGAAGTAGAAGAACAAGAAGAAGAGAACGAACTTTTTGAGCACTATCGCATAGTTGCCGATAAAGGACAGGAGGCCCTGAGAGTAGACAAGTTCCTAATGGACCGGGTGCCGAATACTTCGAGAACGAAGATCAAAGAAGCCACTCAAAATGGGAATGTTCATGTAAACAATCAACCTGTCAAAGCCAATTATAAAGTAAAACCTGAAGATGTTATTTCGATTGTACTGCCGTATCCGCAGCGAGAAATCGAATTGATTCCACAGGATATTCCACTCAAAGTGCTTTATGAAGATGACACGTTGATTATCATTGATAAGCCAACCAATATGGTGGTTCATCCCGGTTATGGAAACTACACCGGAACGCTTGTCAATGCCTTGGTTTATCACTTTGAGAATTTACCTGAATTTAAAGACGGTTTGCCTTCTCGGCCCGGACTTGTTCACAGGCTGGATAAAAACACCACGGGTGTTATGGTCGTAGCTAAAACTGAGCGGGCTTTAACGGAACTATCTCTTCAATTTTTTGAACGGACCACAGATAGAAGGTATGTGGCCCTTGTATGGGGCGATGTTTCAGAAGATGGTACTATTGAAGGCCATATAGGACGATCCTTAAAAAACCGAAAGGTTATGTCTGTTTTTCCTGATGGTGATTACGGAAAACCTGCTATTACGCATTATAAAGTCCTAGAGCGATTAAACTACGTTACCCTCGTAGAATGCAAACTTGAAACAGGAAGAACACATCAAATTCGAGCCCACTTCAAGCATATTGGGCACCCGCTTTTCAATGATCCTGAATACGGCGGAAACAAAATTCTGAAAGGCACAACTTTTAGCAAATACAAACAATTCGTAATCAATAATTTCAAAATTCTCGACAGGCAGGCACTCCACGCCAGGAAGCTTGAGCTAACACACCCCAAGACGGGTAAGCGAATGAATTTTGAGAGTGAAGTTCCAGAAGATTTTAGTGAAGTACTGGAAAGGTGGCGGCATTATATCAAACACCGAAAGGACTAGGTCTGCAGCCAAGTCTGAACCGTGGCCTGTCTCCTAATTTTCCCGGATTCTGTTCTTTTGAATGCTTCTAATAGCACGATCTGTTTAGGTTTCGAAAACTTATTGGAAAAATTAGCATCCGAAAGATTAGGATTGTGCTCTCCTTCAACAAAAAGAACGAGCTTTTCGCCTAACGCATCATCTTCAATTCCGTACACGAAAAAAGGATAGTTAATATACTTGGCGAGATCGTGCTCAATCTCTTCCGGATGCAACTTAACACCGCCGGAATTAATAACATTGTCTTTTCTCCCTTTCCAGATAAAGCCTTTTCTCACAGGCTCTACCACATCAGTGGTTTCTAACCACGAGTCGTTAATTCCAAAACGGCGAATGGAAAGCGTGCCATGCTCATTTATCTTGATCTCAGCACCTGGCATTAGCTCAAAAGTCTGTGATGGAGATTTTAGATTTGCCAGTGCAAAGTGAGTGAGTGTTTCTGTCATTCCGAAGCCCAGGTAAACCGAGTTTGGAATCTGACGAATCTTTTGCTTGAGCGATTCTGAAACAGAGCTTCCCCCGAGAAGAATAGTAGAATCTTCAGGAAGTAAATCCAATTGCTCATCCAGGATGTTTTCAAATTGGTGAGGGGTAAATGGAGCAAAATGAAAATACGATTTGGAGTCAATCGGGTATAATGAAGGTTCAACCGCAACCAACTCGTATTCGCCAGCAATTGCTCTGGCAACCATCATCTTCCCTGCAACATATTCTAGAGGAAGAGACAAAAAGGCTATCTTACCTTTTTTCAAATGAAAATATTCATTCGTGCTTTTTGCAGACTTGTGAATAGCTTCTTTGGAAAAGCTGATCTCTTTAGGTTTTCCTGTAGAGCCTGAAGTTCGAAAAACCATGTGGGAAGAATCACTCAATAAGCTACTGGCAAAGGAAAGAATATCATTCAGGAAAGATTGTTTCTGAGCGGGATTCTCAATTGCTTTTAGATCTGATTGGGAATAAAATCTTCCATTTATGTGGATACCCGGGTATTTAGAGAAAGGATTCATCTAAAGGGGTAATATCCAATTTTTACTGGAGTTATAGTGTAAAAATTCACCGCGAACTTCCAGCGGCGAACTTATATTGTTGGTATAAAGTGCCCCTGTTCCCAAACCCTGTGGGAGAACAGGTTCAAAGCTCGAAGTAAACTGGGCGATTGCATTTAGGGCTATATCTGATTCAAGAGCAGAAGTAATCCACCATTCCATGCCCATAGAATCAGCCAATTCTATCCATTCATTGGTGCGCCTAAATCCACCCAGTAAGCTGGGTTTCAAAACGATTGCCTGCGGCTTAATCATTTCAAGAAGATCTTTCTTAGACTGGTATGGATGAACCCCAATCAATTCTTCATCAAGCGCAATTGGCAAGGGACTCGTATGGCATAGTTCAGCCATTATTTCCCACTGTTTTGATTTAATGGGTTGTTCAATGGAATGTAATTCAAGATCGGCCAGTCTTTTAAGTTTTTCAGGTGCGTCTTGGGGCGAAAAGGCACCATTTGCATCCACTCTTAGAGTAATTTCGTCCGGCCCAAATTCTTTTCGGATGGATTTTAGCAAATACAGCTCGTCATCAAAATTAATCGCCCCAATTTTCAGCTTAATGCATCGGAAGCCAGATTGGAGTTTGGCTCTTATCTGGCTGAGCATATTTTCTTTAGCCCCCATCCATATTAAGCCGTTTATTTGAATATCTCTGCCCCGCGTATAACTTCCTGGGTAAATCTCTGCCAGATTTTTTGAGTCTTTATGGGCAAGGAACATTTCCAAGCCGAACTCAATAGATGGCCAATCTATAAGGTTGGGAATATTCTCTTTTTTATTCAGGCTTTCTATTACCCGGCTCAATACAGTTTCATATTCGGGCTTATCATCGATGGACAAGCCTGGCAATAATCCACATTCTCCTATAATTGTTTTCCCGGTTGTTTCATTGTGAGAAAGAATATACCAGCTTGGTTTAACAGTAAACCATCCTCTTGAAGTTCCGCGGGGTTCGGTAAACTTGAGCTCGTATTTTTTCCACTCTATTTTTTGCATCAATAGTTCAGACCTATTCCCAGGGTTAACGCAAAAATAAGTGTACCCATGGCAAGCTTTTTAAGTTCGGGATCTAGCTCTGATGCACGCTTATTTCGGACTACAACAATTATATTTTGTACGAGCATTGGAACTGCCAATAAGAATAACCATTGATAAGGCGATTCGTAGTTCAAAATGGTAAATACAAGTGCCGATGCAATAGCGATTGATATAAGGCAGACGTGATACAATTTTGCCTTTGACCTGCCTAGGATGACGACTAGTGAATTTTTGCCTGAAAGCCTGTCGTTTTCTTCATCTCTTAGATTATTCAAATTAAGTACTCCTGTTGCAAGAAGTCCGATGGAAACGGCGGGCAAAATTTCAACCCAGGATATTTCATTGGTGTGCAGGTAATAGGTTCCACCAACTCCTGCTAAACCAAAAAACACGAATACGGCCACGTCTCCCATGCCGCGATAACCATAAGGGTTTTTGCCTACGGTATATTTAATTGCAGCAGCTATTGCGAGTAGGCCTATGAGAAGGAAGGTCAATAATTTGATTGCATCTACGACCTTTGATGCTTCATAGAGAAGCCAAACGCCAGAAGCTAGCGCAAGCAAGGCAAAAATGGCAATAGCCCATTTCATGCTTTTTGGATTAATTTCTCCAGATTGAAGAGCTCTGACTGGGCCAACTCTTTTACTGTTGTCAACCCCATTTTGGAAATCTCCATAATCGTTAGCCAGGTTGCTCAGTATCTGTAAAAAAAGTGTAGTTGTAAGCGCTCCCAGCAGTATTTCCAAGTGGAAAGAGCCTTGCCACATGGCAAGCAAGCTACCTAATACAACGCTTGAAAGGGAGAGTGGCAGAGTTCTTAATCTGAAAGCATTAATCCAAGCTTCTATGTTCATTCTAGAAATTTCTAGTGTACAAATGTAGCTATATAACAGTTTTTGTAGATTTCCTGTTTAGACATTTATCACGCGGTGATATGAAGAATTGAATGTGAGCAATTGCAAATGCCTTCAGCAGAATTGGTTTGTTCCGTGAATTACTTTTAGAGATGATGCCGGGGACCAAGAAACTAAAAGGATCATCTTACGAGTTTTATCTTGACGAAAGGGAGTTCTATTATTTAAGGCTTTACGACGGGGAAAATTTCACAGTTGAAAATCTTGACGATATAAGAAATTTCATAAAGAGTGATTATGCCGAAAAGGAACTGCCGTTTTTGATAGAGCTGGCCTATGGAACAACCGTTGCTGATGAAGTTCAAAAATATCTAGCCACTGCTAACAATAGATACTCAAAAGCAGATGCTATCCTCATAAGCACTTTTGCACATAAGTTACTTACCAAATTTTACAAGCGCCATTATAAGCCGGCGAAGCCTACGAAGGTTTTTCAGGATGTATTCGATGCCCTGGATTGGATCGCCACTCAAAATCGAGCGCTTACTTCTTGACTAGCTCTTTCAGCTCTCCTTCAATTTTGGTTCGAATATATTTGAAGTAATTCTTCAGCACCACGGGGTTTTGATCAGCTTCTGTTTTAACTTCCAGGACAATAGGGCCATCAATTTGATGAAATCTTTTGAGCGATTCTTTCAATTCTGTTTCGTTTTCGGCCAGAAGATAATCAAAGCCAAAAGCAGCACTTAACTTAGATATGTCTGCATGGTGATAAGTCTCGAAAAAGTCTTCTAATTCTTGAGTCTGATCGGGTCCCTCAATAATTCTGAATATTCCTCCACCAGAATTATTGATGACAATGATTTTTAGGTTTTTAGGAAATTCTCGATTCCAGAGTGCATTTGAATCGTATAAAAAAGCCGTATCACCGGTAATGAGAACATGTTCTTTACCAATTTGCTTCTTCGCTATACCTGATGCGGTACTGGTGCTTCCATCAATTCCGCTCGTTCCCCGATTTCCGTAGTAGTTTAGGTTTTTTTGATAACCAAACAGCTGAACATACCGCACCGGTGTGCTATTTGCCATGTGCAAAACTGTACCCGGTTTTAAACTGGGTAAAGTTTCTTTGAATACTGTGAAGTCTGAAAACGGAATTCTTTTGAGATAATCGCTATGTGCTATTTCACCTATTTGCTTTAGGCGAGACCATTTCTCGGCATAGTCAGAATTAACTCTTTTCATTCCTTTCAACAGAGCTGCTAAGACCGGCTCCGGTTTACAGTTAATTTCCCGGGTCAAACTTTGAAAAGTATCCAGCGATTGATCTGTATCGTCTATATGCCAGTGTTCTTCAGGTTGAAATTCTCTAAGCAGTGCCTTGATTTTCTTAGAAACAATGTAGCCCCCGCAGGTAATCAATACTTCTGGCAACATTTCTTTTAGCAGAGATGTACCTTTTATAGACATCACTATCCTATCTATAGTATCAATTGCGCCTGCAACATAGGTATTGCTCGTTGTTTCCGTCAGGACTACTACATTTTTCAACTGGCTCCACTTATTCAAAAGATCTTCTAATTCATTGCTTGGAGTGGATTGTCCTACCAGAATCATAATTCGTCTGGCCTTATTTGACCGAGAACTCAGCTCTTCTATAGTTTCTTCAGAGGGAAGCTTTACCGCAGATATTCTTTTGTAGAAAGATGGTTTTACTTCTTCCGGATAGGTTTTGGTGCCATACAAGGGCTCTGCTAACGGAACATTGATGTGAATGGGCCCTCGTTCAGAAACGGTTGCTTTATTGAAACACTCACTCAATCTTCTTCTATTCATCCAAATTTCATCTCTACAAGAAGGTTCAGCGTAGAGTGAATACCAGTCGCGGATGTAATTTTCAAAGATGCCTTCCTGCCTTATGGTCTGGCCATTGCCCTGATCTGTCCATGCCAGGGGCCTGTCTGCCGTAATAGCAATTAGAGGGACTTTAAGGTAATATGCCTCAGCAATAGCCGGTGCCAGGTTGAGCGAAGCTGATCCGCTTGTGCAGACTACAGCAACTGGTCGAGATGTAGCAAGGCTCATACCCATGGCGTAAAATGCGGCAACTCGCTCGTCTGCAATACTTTGACAATTGAATTTTCCTGATTGATTGAAAGAAATGGTAAGAGGTGCATTTCTTGAGCCCGGGCAAATGACCACGTCGCGAATTCCAAATTCCCAACAGGCTAAAATCAAAGAATGTATACCTTCTTTATTACTGAGCCTTATGTTTTTGTTTTTACTCATTCAAAAGGTTTAGAAGCGTCTTGGCTTTGTATTCTGTTTCCAGCCATTCTTTATCTAATTCTGAATCTTTGGTGATGCCTCCGCCCAAATAAAGATAAAAGCTTTTTGCAACGATTTGCATGCATCGAAGATTTACGTAAATATCGGCTTTCTCAGAATCATAAACACCAAGATATCCGGTATATAAACCCCGTTCATGCCTTTCTGTTTTCTCAATTTGCTGAATAGCCTTATCTGTCGGAACACCAGCAATAGCCGGAGTTGGGTGTAAATGTTCAAGAAGTTCAGTGATTTTTGTTTCCGATGAGAACAGAAATCGCGTTTTAAGATGGGCCACTTTTCCAGCTTCAATAGTGTCAGGTCCGAGTTCTTCTTGAATGGTACAATTCAAATTTCTTAAAGCAGATCTGATGTGATCAGATACGTAAGCTTGTTCTGCTTTTTCTTTATCACCCCACTCGTAATTTCCTTCATAAGCCTGCTGAGTTCCTGCTAAACTCACTGTTTCCAGACTAGACTTTCTCTTTTTTAAAAGAATCTCTGGAGAAGCACCTATCCAGATGCCTTCATCGGGATGCAATAGTAGATACACCAGTGCATCGGGGTATTTGGATGCAGCCCGTTGAAATATTGCGATTAAACTAGGTGGAGAAGATGATTCCGTACAAAAAACACGCGATAGAACGACTTTCTGCAGGCGATTGCTCTCAAGTTCAGTCATGCACAGGTCGAATGAATTTTTGTATTCATCGTAAGAAGTTTCGTGGGGCTTTCTTTGGCAATCTTCCGCCTGCATCTCATTATCACCTTTAGCGTAATACGAAGGGGTGGTATTAGCTCTCCAGGGTTTGCAAACAAATTGCTTAGCTCCTTCAAGCGGAGTCTGATGAAAGGAGTCAAATAATTCTACTTCCTGACCCGGAATTCTGACAAGACAGAAAGGCTCCCTCTTTTTTAGTTTTTCGGTAGCGGCGAAAAATAGATTCACTTCTTTTTTGATAAAACCATGTTGGTAAGCCTGCAAATAGAGAGTAAATCTCCTGACTCATTGTGAATTTTAATTTCCCATACATGGGTTCTTTTCCCTTTATGTATAAGCTTTCCCTTTGCAAGGACAAATCCGTCCCTTACGCTTTTAATGTGGTTTGCATTTACCTCGATTCCCACAACCGCCAGATCTGGATCATTCAAGATTACATAACTACCCAGGCTTCCTATTGATTCTGCTAAAGCAGCATTTGCCCCTCCATGCAAAAGTCCCATAGGTTGATGAACCTTAGGAGTAACGGGCATTCTGGCTTCTACGAAATCATCTCCTATATCTACATATTCAATCTCTAACACTTCCATAAGAGTGTTTTTATTCATTTCATTTGCCCGTTTAAGAATAGCTTTTTTATCCACCTTTTTAAATTTGTTGCAAAGATAAGTCCTATCATTGAGCATTGCAGCAGACTATCTAAAGCGCCTTAAATTGAATAAAGAAGAGAGAAATAAAAGAATCTTGCTTGTTGAAGATGAAGAAAGCCTGGTTGATGTAATTCTTATGAACCTGGAAATTGAAGGCTATGATGTTACTGTAGCAAGAGATGGGGAACAGGCAATCAGTCAGGCAAGAAAGGCTCGTTTTGATCTCTGTATTTTGGATGTAATGCTTCCGAAAATAGATGGTTTAAGCGTCTGTAAAACACTGAGGCTCGAAAACAACAGGATACCCATACTTTTTTTAAGTGCAAAAGCTTCTGGAAACGACCGGGTAGAAGGTTTGAAAGTGGGGGGTGACGATTACCTGACCAAGCCTTTTAATCTTGAGGAGCTCTTGTTGAGGATATCAATTCTCTTAAAGCGAAATGAAACCGGTTCAGCTGAAGTGAAGCTGGATGAATACTCTTTTGGTCCGAATAAAATTAATTTCAAAACTTATGAGATTCTTGATAAGGATGGCAAAAAGCACCTTTTATCTAAAAAAGAGATTAATCTTTTGAAATTCCTTATACAAAACGAAAACGAAGTCGTTTCAAGAGAGAATATTCTAGAAACGGTTTGGGGTTACGACGTTTATCCTTCCACGCGCACGATAGATAATTACATTTTGGCCTTTCGGAAATACTTTGAAGCAAACTCGAAGGACCCCCGTTATTTCCACTCTATAAGGGGAGTAGGGTATAAATTTACCAATCATCAATAGGTGGTTCTTAGCTGAACTGAAAAAAAATATAGATAAAACGGCAACCCTGTTTTAATTCTACGTCTTTTAGGTGGTTTCAAAATTTTCCTTGCAGGTTTTAAAGGCGCTCCGTAGAAATTCGGAGCGTCTTTTTTTTGATCATCTAGCAACCCCAGTCTTTTTTCTCGTCTAACAGACAACAGCGTGAGCTGTTATGGTTTCAAAATTTTCCTTGCAGGTATAAGGCGCTCCGATAATCATTGGAGCGCTTTATTTTTTATGTATCGAAAACGGCATATCGGTAATCGTCGTTTTTTACCAGGGGAAGTTCTGGATTGATCATTTCTTCAAAAACTTCTAATAGTATCCCTTCAAAGGCCTTTTCATCAAAGCCATCCGAGTTTTCAACTTGAGCTATCAGGTTATTTTTTGAAGGGGCAGGTAAACTGATGATCTGACCGATAGAAGTTTTTTCAGGCCAATAGTTTCCGGCCAGGTATTGGTACATAAAAAGCTGTAGTGATTTGGGTTTACCTCTCAACTGCTCTAACTCCCAATCTTTAATTTTTAAATCATTTACGTTTACACTACCCGTCTTATAATCAACAATATGCAGTAGTCCATCAAATTCTTCTATTTTGTCAGCCTGCCCAACAAATTTGACATCTACGGGCTTTTGATTCAACTCGAAAACCGTAGTGCGCATAAGTCTCTTTTCTCCTTCCACATAGCGCTTGGGTCCGTATTTTTTTAGCTGGGCCGCTTCCTTGTCCAAAAAATTATTAATCATTTTCAAAGCCATTTCCAGACTCAGCCTCGCTTCTCCTCTCTCTAAAGGTGTATCGGCCAATTCAGATCGGAATACTTCTTTCAAAGTTTCTTCCGATTTGGCCTTCAGGTTTTGCAATATGACAGAATCAATACTTTTATTCTCTTGCGGCTTGAAGAGTTTATCCAGACAATCGTGTACCAAAGTTCCAAAGCCTGCAACATCCAGAACATCTCTTTTGGGTTCTTCCAGTCGAAGAACGTAGCTATAATACCATTCTACAGGATCTTCAAAGTATCTGTTTATGGATGAAGCTGAAACACCATTTTCCAGGTATTTATAGATCTGTCCAATTAATTCTGGAGTTTTTGACAACTGGCTCGTCTGATTTCTCTGTTGAGGTAATTGTATCTTATCAGATCTGATCTCTGTTTGAATATTTGGGTTTTCATCGGCCAAATCATAGATTATTTGATTGATGTAGCGAGACTTTTCACTGGCAGAAAGGCTAGAATCCTTGTCGTAATAAATAAGCGTGAGTTTTTCTGCATCGTGAGTAAGCCTGTAGAAGTTGTAAGCGAAGGCAGCTTCTGTCAGGTATTTTCCAGGTAAACCATGATGTTTGCGAATTTCAAAAGGTAAGAAGCTGTCAGACTGTAATTTACCGGGAAGAAACTCTTCTAACGCTGAGCAAATAAGTACATTTTTAAACCCCAGACATCTTGACTCCAGCAAACCCATGATTTGCAGCTTTTGGTCTGGATCGCTAATAATATTGATTGAACTGCTGGCAATTTCCTTTAGGATAATGAACGTGTATGACTCTAACTCTTTGGCCCCCAGATTCTTTAATTGGTCAATGATTCTCAACACGATATCGCACCCAGCAATAGCTTGATTTAAATTTAGATTGTTTGTTCCGTATTCAGATAGAAATTTGTGCAATGCATTTATAAGAACATCTAATTCTGGGAGCCCAGTGACTTTTCCGTAAAGCATTGCTCTATGCTCAAACTCGCTGAATGCATCAATGGCTTCCAATAATTGCAAAAAGGGATCTTTTCCTGAAAAGGGTATAGATTCTTCTTTGGAGCTCAATACTCTTTCTAGCCATGCGTAAAAAGTAGAATTCCGAAGACCAATTCCCATGGTAATATTCGCATCAAGTTCTTCTGTTTGGAGTAAGCTCAGTAAGTGGACCAAAAATTCTTCATCAGGCAGAATCACCACCGTTTCATTTCTCATTTCAGGATTTAAACCTGCGATTTCCTGAATAACCGTTTGAGCTTGGCTCAAAGCACTGGGGCAATGAATAACACGAAATTTAAGCTCCTTCGTGAGAAGACTTTCCTCGCTTTCAATGAACTTTCCGAATGCCTCCTTTTTAAACTTCCGTAGAAAGAAACCAGCTTTGAAATGGTTGTTTTTTGTGAGCATTGCATCGCTATCAAAAAAAACGTCTCCACGCTTTGTTTCTCTTACTTTTTGAAGAATTTTCTTCTCGGAAGTGCTAAGAGCATTGAAGCCTGCCACTAAAAAATAAAATTCATTTCTTTTGAGATACTCATCAATTTTTTCTAAAGCTACTCTGCTAACCAGACCACTATGTCCAATAGACTTGAGCAACATCGAATTGGTGAACTTCTCGTAGATTTCTGATAGTGATAACCAGAACTTTCTGTAGTTTTCCTGACGAAGAGTGAGCTCGTTTTCAAGAAAGCTGAAGTGCTCAATTTCGGCATAAGCTCTTAAGTCTTTAAATACTTGCTTGTTGTTAAGAAGTTGATTATCAATATCATTGAAATCACTGAGTAGAACATCTGCCCAGGAGAGAAAGTTTTCAAACTTACTGGCTGTCTTGCCCACAGCATCGGAATAGGCCTTGTACAAGAGCCAATAGTTTTCAGCGCGAACAGAATGATTTAAACGGCTGATATCTTCTTTCCAACTATTAAGAGTCGTTGTTATAGGTAAGCGAATAGTTTCTGAAGACCTTTTCGCTATTAATTTCTTCAATTCTAAGCCCGCTCTTTGCGAAGGAAGAATAAAGCATATTTGAGATAAATCGTATTGATCTTCAGGAAGGCGCTCGAGGACCGCCTTGAGAAATGAATTGGTCACTTAAATCCGTTTCGGATAAAAGTAAGGAATTCACTGAAGCCTTTTTTAGTGGTTAAAGCTTTTGACATTTCTTTACTCAGGCTTGTTTCGCGTTTTTCTCGATCAATTTTCGATTGGATGTTTTCAGGCCTTTGAAAATTCTGATCTCCAAATTGATCCTTGGCTAACGAATCTGCGAAATTGTATAAAACCTTCGCTTTTTTAGTATGACCAAGTTTTTCTTCAAGAAGACCCAGATTATTATGGGCTACGGCATCTTCTGGATCCAATTCAATAGCTTTCTCGTAGTCTTTAATTGCACCTTCTACGTCGCCAAGAGCGTCTTTAATATAGGCTCTGCTTGAGTAACGGTAAGGCCTGTCTGGCTCAAGCTCCTGGGCAGTATTCAAGTCTTCCAGAGATTTTTTTAGGTCGCCTAAGTGGTAATAAGCAACTCCTCTTTCTGCGTATAACTCAGAGTTTTTGGAATCCAGGGCTATTGCTCTCGAAAACCAATAAATTGAATCTTGATATTTGCCATCATTGTAAAACTTCGTGGCCTTTTTTATGTGATTATCTTTATCGGACATGTTTAAAAATAAAATTTCGTTTCCGCTTTATCGGAAGTATCTAAATAACAAGTCTTACTTTAAAGTGTTGAATAACGATGAGTTTGAAGAAATTCAAATTTTGGGTAAAAGGTGTATTGTTTTTAAATTTAGAGCAAAGATATTACCAGATCGGTATTTGATAAAGGACATGATTGAAATGGAAGGTGAGCGGTGGATTGAGATTTCAGCAGCAGAATATTTGAAAATTTCTGAAGCTTGTTCGGAAGGCTTACAAGAATGAACATCTTCACTTTTTTATGATTGTGTAAAATTGCTCATTTTGAACTTTTTGTGATTAAGAAGCAATTTCAACATCATATACGCGTCATTGTTATGAATATGCCTAAGACTTAAAAACTCTGAAAAAACTATTCTACATATTGCTTGTGCTATTAATTAGTAAGGCTGCTTTCTCAGAGCATATTATAGGCGGAGAAATGTATTACGAGTGCCTTGGTGGTAACCAATATCAAATCACCATGGAGATATTCAGAGATTGCAATAGCTCAGGCGCCGGATTTGATTCTCCTGCGACTTTTGTGGTTTTTGATTCCAATAATAATGGACTTTTTCAGGTGCAGGCCTTTCCAACTACTCCGCAAGTAATTGAGCCAGATCTGAGCTCTCCCTGCCTTTCCATTCCTCCGGATATTTGTGTAGAGTCGGCACAATATATTTTTGATGTTACCCTGCCAAACGACTTACAGACCTATCAAATAGTTTATCAAAGGTGTTGCAGAAATCAGACTATACTTAATTTAATAAACCCGGGAACCCAAGGACTTACCATTGTTGCTGAAATTCCACCTGGGGCGACGGCAGAATGTAATAATCGGCCGTTTTTCAATAATTTCCCTCCTCCGGTTCTTTGTGCACAGGAAGAGCTCTTATTTGATCACAGCGCAACAGACCCTGATGGTGATTCGCTAGCTTACAAGCTCTGTTCGCCTTATTTAGGAGGAAGTCAAACGAATCCGCAACCTGTTCCACCTTCAGATCCTCCCTACGACCCGGTACTTTGGGGCGCAGCCTTTGATGCTGAAAGTCCTTTGAATGCCGATCCCGGTTTATCTATTGATGTAAATACCGGATTGCTTACAGGTACACCCATACAGCTAGGGCAATTTGTTATTGGCGTTTGTGTAGAAGAATGGAGAAATGGTCAGTTATTGAGTACGAATACCCGAGATTTTCAATTTAACGTGGCTTTCTGTGAGCCTACTTCTGAAGCTCTAATAGCCGAACCTTCTGCCGAAGATTTATGTCAAGATCTCACATTTGATTTTGAAAATTTGAGTGATCCGGTTAACTTTTTTATTTGGGATTTCGGAGATCCAACAACTGAAGACGATGTAGCAGACACCTATAACGCATCATATACGTATCCGGATACGGGAACATATGTCGTTACACTTGTCACCAATCCCGGATTCTTTTGTTCAGATACAACTACAATTGAAGTGCCTGTATACAACAGTGCGCAGATTGAAGTTAGCATCTCAGAATTTGATTGTATTAACGGTGAGCAGGTATTCACCTTTGCAGCAGATGGTGAATTCGACCAGGAAAATGGTCAGGTATTGTGGGACTTTGGTGAGAATGCAGAACCTCCTGATGGTGAAGGTTTGCAGGTAAGTGGAATAACATTTTCTCAAACGGGTCCACAATCGGTCCAAGTGCAGGTATTGAATAGTTTTTGCACGGCTGATGATGAGGTAGTCGTAAGTATTCCTGAACCTCCGGAAGCAATTATAGACCCCCAGGACGAGTTTTGCAATGGCTTAAATTATCAATTTAGCCAGCAAAGCGAAAACGCATCAATTTATTCCTGGGATTTTGGCGTTGAAGGTGATGACGCTGATGTTAGCAATTTGTCTCAAACAGGTTTTACCTTTCCTGATGAAGGAATATACACTGTAACTCTTACTGTTCAGGATGTAGATAATTGTCCAATAACAGTGACAGAACAGTTTGAAATTAGGCCCTTACTCGCCCCGGATATAGAGCCCACTAGTGTAGTTTGTTTGGATAATAACTCCATCAATTTTGAAGCTTCCGGTTCGTACACCAGCGATGCAGAGTTTTTGTGGCAGTTTGACATGGGTTCACCCTCAACCAGTAGTCTCGAGAATCCCACGGGTATCTCTTTTGAATCTTCGGGTCAACACCCCATTTCCTTAACGATTTCAGAAAATGGGTGCTCGCGCACAGCCGAAGCTATTCAGGATATTCATGTCAATCCCATTGCGGCATTTGAGGCTTTCCCTACTGAAGGGTGCGCACCTCTGGAAGTACTCTTTTCCGAACAGTCAATATCTCAGAGTAGCTCAATAGCATATGATTGGGATTTAGGAGATGGTACCCGCTCTGAGAGTAGGAATGTTCGACACGTGTACACGGTACCAGGAACCTATTCAGTGTCTTTTAGTCTTCAAAATTTGAATGGTTGTATAGACTCAGATCAGCTTACGATTGAAAGCTTGATAAATGTGAGTCCGGCCCCCGATGCGGGTTTTCTTCTAGACCCGCAAACAGTGTCAGTAGTAAACCCTGAAATTTCAATCATAAACAACAGTGAAGGAAGTACTTCATGCACTTACTTTTTTGATAACCAATTATTTGAAGAGTGCAACTTTTCACACGTGCTAAGCAATGTTGTACCGCAGACTATCACTCAAACGGTAGTGAATGAGTTTGGTTGCATTGATCGTTCAACTCGAGATGTTTTTATTTCTGACCACTTAATATATATCCCAAATTCATTTACACCTGACGGAGATGGACTGAACGACTTGTTTATGCCTGTAACTACAGGAGCTATTCAACTTCAGATGTATATTTACGATAGATGGGGTAGATTGGTGTATCAAAATGAAAATGAAGATGTTGGCTGGAATGGTCAAAGTCCCAATAATGATTATTTTTCCCCTGCTGGAGTATACCAATATCAGATCGTATTGACCGATAATCAAAATTGGAATTTCGAATACACAGGCTCCGTAAGATTATTGAGGTAATATGAAGAAGTTTCTTGTCTTTTTAGGATCACTCGTAGTGATTCTACTCATACTTTTTTTAATTTTTGACGAAAGCCGACCCGAAGGAGAAAAAGGAGCTAGAGCAGAACAATTGACAGATAAAATGTTTGCAAGTCTGAATAAGTCTGCCTGGGATAGTCTGGCTTTTATAAGATGGACTTTTAGGGATGAGCATCGTTATATTTGGGATAAAGCAAATAACCGGGCGAGTATTTCCTGGGGCGATTATCAGGTTCTCATGAACCTGAATGAAGTAGAGGGTAAAGCATATCAATCTGATAAATTACTCAAAGGTTCTGATAAGGATGAAGCTATACAAAAGGCTTGGTCTTATTGGTGTAATGATTCCTTTTGGCTTATCGCTCCTTTTAAAGCAAAAGACCCTGGAACGAGCCGTAAATATGTTGATCTGGCAGATGGCTTAGATGGCCTTTTGATAGAGTATGAGTCTGGAGGAGTTACCCCGGGTGATGCCTACTTATGGGCCTTAAATGATAGCGGAGTACCCGAATATTATAAAATGTGGGTCTCTATCATTCCGATTGGCGGGGTGAAGGCAACTTGGAGAAACTGGAAAGAATTTGAAGGTGTAAAAATCTCTACTGAGCATAAATTAGGGCCAATGAGTATTCCTATAGGAGGTATAAGAGCGGGCAATACTCTAAATGAGATTGGGCTGAATGACGATTTATTTTCTTCTGTAGATCCCTAAATCATTATTCTCATGTCAACGTGCTCAATTCCATCCCATAAGTACACATCACTGATGGTCTTAAAGCCAAGATCTGAGTAAAACTTTTCCAGGTACTTTTGCGCTGCAATTTTTATGCTTTTTCCTTCTAAATTCTCTTTGCAGAAAAGTATACTATGTTGCATTAATGCTACACCGAGGCCTTTTCTACGAAAGCTTTTTCTCGTCACAACCCGGCCAATACTAATTTCATCATAAATTATTCCAGCCGGCGCTATTCTGGCAACAGCAATCATGCTGTCATCCTGGCTTTTCCCCATAACGTGATAACATTCCGGATCCTTGCCATCAATTTCAGGATAGGGACAATCTTGCTCAACAACAAAAATATTCACCCTCAACTGAAGTAGATCGTGGAGTTCTTTCTTGCTCAATGCTTCAAAACTTTTGACAGACCAGGACAGGCTTTTTACAAACTCAGACATTAACCCTATTTTTAAGATAAACTTACACGAATGTGCGGACGCTACGTAGTAATCTCGAAAATAACAGAAATTGAAGAGCGATTTGGAGTGCAGGCAAAAGGCCCATGGTTACCAAATTACAATATTGGGCCAGGCACGATTTCTCCGGTGATTACGAATGAAAAGCCAAAAGAATTGCAGTTTTTTCAGTTTGGCTTAACCCCGTTTTGGGCCAAAAAACGCATGTATTTTTTCAATGCCCGGGCAGAAGGCGATCACAACAAAGAAAATGATCCGGATTATCGCGGCAGTTTAGGAATTATTAAAAAGCCAGCATTTAGGAAACCAATTAGGTCACAGCGATGCCTAGTCGTTGCGGACTGCTTTATAGAAGGAACAACCACCGAAAAGCTGGATAAACCCTTTGTGGTTCATTTATCAAAAGGCAAAAGACCCTTCGCATTTGCCGGTATTTGGGACGAATGGCTGGACAAAGAAACAGGAGAAATCATTCATTCATTTGCAATCATAACCACAACACCAAATTCACTGCTTCAAAAACTTCCACATCACAGGTCTCCAGTTATTCTTTCGCAAAAAGATGAGCAAAAATGGTTGGATAGTAACAGATCACTATCTGATATCACAGCGATGCTAAGACCCTATAACGCAGGAGATATGAATGCTTATCCAATTTCTAAAGAGATAAAAAATCCGCGGAATAATAACGCTGGTCTTTTAAAACCTACCGGGCCTTCGGTTCATTCAGATAGAAAATTGCAAGTAGATCAAGAACTCGTTCTGGAAGGTATGGGCTTCTCTCGTTCTCGCTCAAGAAAGAATTAAAATAGATTCATTTGCAAATTTGCTTCGCTGCTCTCAACTGGAATAAATTTTAAGGGATCTAAGTAAACCAGATATCCCTTTACATTTTTGGGTCCTAATATTCTGCAGGCGCTCATATACTCAGCAATTTGGTCTTTGTGAATTGGTTTTTCAATGCCCGTTTTGAAGTCGAGTACTACTTGCTCAGATTCCTTCTCTATGATCATATCAGGGCGGATTATTTTTCCTTGATAGAAAATTTCACGTTCCGCAATTACATTACCATCTCTGATAATTTGATGAAAAGTATCGCTCGAGAATAGACTTTCTGAAAGTTCTGTAAGGAAGCCTTTCTCGTGATCCTTTATTTGACCAATCTGATGTTTTCGGTCTACCAACCTCCTAAACTCTACAGGAGTTTGGGCTTTGGAAATAAGCTCGTGAAAAACGTTTCCCAGCTTCTGCATTTTGTTGTTGCGCAGATCGGCAAACTCAAGCCCTTGCTTCCAGGGATGTAGCCTGAGTGGTTTGGAGTTATTGCTTTCTTCATCCTGCTTTTCATTTTTTGGTTCATTAAGACTACCTATGGAGATAATTCTTCCGAACTCTGTTATTTCAATTTTTGGATCAAATTCAGATTGATCTTCCCCGTTTAGAAGTGCTTCCAGTGCTTTTTCCATCCATGAACCGATGGTACCCCCACTCTTGCTGTGAGTGTTTATAAAAAGGGCTTCCTCCGCGCGGGTAAGAGCAACATAAGCCAAATTGAGATTGTCAAAATGATTGGCATGTTCTTCTCTGTTGAATTCTTCTTCAAGCCCAATTTTCACCAAACTTTTATTGATTTTTAAAGGAGCGTAGGGCAAGTCAATGGGCTGATTTTTCATTGAGAACCATGAAAATTGATTGTGACCAGCACGCAATTTCCAGGACATTTCTGGCAAGAAAACTACTTTATACTGCAAACCCTTTGCCTTGTGAATAGTCAGCAGCTCTACACTATTTCCTGAGTCTCCAAAATTGATGCTGGGCTTATCTCTTTGTTCATCCCAGGAATCCAGAAACTCTGCAATTGAACCCTTTAATCCAAACCTGGTGAAAACACTTTCCTTCAAAGTGTTAAAAGCAGGGTGGTCTAACTCATGTAAGTAATCAGAATGTATCTCTTCAATTGCGTCAAAGGCTGAAAGGTGGGCGTAGGTTTTAAACGCTTTTTGATCTGAATCTAATAAGAAAGCATCCAAATTAATCTGCTTTCCAGAGGTATACTTGCCATAGGCGGGATCTTTTTTCATCAGTTGAGACAGACCTTTGATAATTTGTACTTTAGATGGATTGTGCTTCTGGTCAAGACTCAGCCTTAGAAAGGCCAGAGTTATTTTAACTGGTAGATATTCTCCAATATCATAGCTCTCATTGCTCACTACAGGGACTCCTTTTGATAAGAGGGTGCGGGTAATTGATTTTCCTTCCTTTTTAGCTGATCGGACCAATATGGCCATATCTCCAAAATCGTACCCCCGTTCTTTGCAAATGATGATCTGTCTGTGAAGGTTTTTCCACTCGTTTTTTTGATCACTGTTGTCAAGTTGAGAAACTTCTATAAATCCTCCGCTTTTTCCTTCCGAGTGCTTTTGTTTGAACGAATCAGTGTTATATTCAGAAGCGTATAAGGTGTTTTGATCAATAGCTTCTGCTGCCAGATTCTCAACGAGCCTATTGTTGAAAGCAACTATTTTATCTAAACTCCGGTAGTTGACGTTAAGATGATTTATGGCAGCATTGTACTCGAGATTTTGCTGTATTTCAACCGGTAGGTCAACTGGTGGTTCAAAAAGACGTGGAAGAGCTATTAACTGCTCAGCCTTACCTCCACGCCATCTGTAGATACTCTGTTTTGCATCACCGACAATCATGTTATACTTTCCACGTGAAATAGATTCATCTAAAAGCGGTAAGAGGTTATACCATTGCAATTGAGAAGTATCCTGAAATTCGTCTATCAAAATATGATCGTACCTGGCCCCTATCTGCTCATAAATAAAAGACACGGGCTCTTTTCTGAGCGCATCACTAATAAGTTTATTGAACCGCGATATAGGTATAACCTTTCTTCTCTCGCAAATTTCTTTGAATTTCTCTGATAGCCCTGTTAGAACTGCTATCAAATCGATATTTGAACGAATAGATTTTTTTAAAAGAAGAGAATTTAGCCTATCGCGAAAGAAATTCTCAATGGCTAACAGAATGCTCTCGAGCTCAGTTTGGATCTTGCTCAATGAATCCAGCTGATCCCCACTTGCACTTTTTGCCATCCACGAGCCTGCCAGTGCATTCTCAGCTCGCTTGCTAAAAGATAAATCTTTAATATTGTTAGAAGCTACTTTTTGAAAGAATCCGTACACCCCGTTTTTTCCATGGATAAAGTCTGACTCAGCAAGCCCGGCAGAATGAATGAGTTTTAGAGCTTCTTTACCTAAATCTCGCAGTTGAGCTTCTCCCTTTTCTATTTCTGAGTGAAGCTGCTCGGCCAATGCCTCAAATCGATCCTTGTCTACCTCAGCTATTTCGTCTAAGGCTCGGTAAGAAGATTCGCCTACACTTAAAGAAAACAAGCCTTCTAATGACTGACGAATATTCACTTTGCTTTCTTCATCCAGGCTGTATTGAACATAATTAATCAGATGCTTACTAATATGCTTGTCAATTCCAACCTGCGCAATTAACTCTTCAACTGCTTCGGAGAATATTTCTTTTTCTGCGGTCTCAACTTCAAAATCACTGGGGATATCCAAATCGCGACTAAATGATTTTATAAGTATATGATTGAATTTATCTATAGTACTTATTCCCAGTTGCTCATAAGCTTGAAGTAAGTCCTTGAATACCGCCTTGGCCCTGGCTTCTAGAGTTTTTAGGTCAATCTTTAGATCCGATAAAAGGCTTTCTACCATGTAATCGTGCTTTCCGCTTTCTGAAAGAGTAGATATTTTCAAAAGCTCTTTAATAAGCCTTTCCTTCATCTCATTAGCTGCCTTGTTAGTGAAGGTAATGGCCAGGATACGCCTGTAATTTGTAGGGTTGTCATTTCCTAGGCAGAGTTTCAGGTAAGATAAAACCAGTTGAGAAGTTTTTCCGGATCCTGCTGATGACTTGTATATGTGGAAGGACTTCATAATAAATACAAGTTTAAACTTAAAAAGGGGGTAGAGGTTATTATTTTTGTATAAGTATTAGAAACTGAATCCAATGACAACAAAGAATATCGCCAAACTGCTTACACTGATTTTCATCGGCATTGTGCTCGTTTCTTGTAAACAAGATGACGAAGAGGAAGGATTAGCTAAAGTGCTGCTGACCTTTGATCCGAGGTATGAAGATGAAACGATCCAGCTGGGCGATCGTTTTTTGGAAGTTCACGGCTATCCGGTTGAAATAACAAGCATGAAATTTTACATTTCGAATATTGAATTATTGTCAGGGGGTACTAGTTTTTTCTTATCTGATATCGAAATTATTAATGTGGATGACAACAGGGTAGTTCTAGAGTTTGAAGTGCCGAGTGGATCCTATTCGGGTGTTAAATTTAACTTAGGAGTTCCTACTGAGATGAACGGGATTGAAGAGTCAAACCCGGACTTCATGATGTCTTTGTTTGACGCAAATCACCCATTGAACGAAGACGAAGGCATGTACTGGAATTGGAACACGGGCTACAGATTTTTTACCTGTGAGGGTAATTGCGATACTTTAGATGTTGGTACAAACCCTTTGTCTATGCAGTTTGCTTTTCACTCGGGTACAGATACGCTCTATCGACAAATCCCTACTTTCAATCACTCTATTAGTTTGAATGCAAACCAAACCAAGGTCATTCCCTTTGAGATAGATTTAGGAACATTATTCGCAAGCTCAACAGATACTATAGATTTAAGACATGAACGGGCTTACCACGGGCATTTCAACCAACTTCCACTCGGATTAAAGATTGCCAATAATTCAGCCGCTGCACTCAAAATTATTGAGTAAATACAAATGGTGAAAATATCTAGAATCATACTCCTGAGTTGTTTGTTGGCGATTTTGTCTTTTACGGCCTGTAGGAAAGATTCGGAAGATTCTAGCTCAGATTGCAGCACATTATGCGAAGAAATTTCTAATACAGGAACCCCTTACGAGCTTGAAATTCCCTACTTTTTTTCTCCTCCGGAAATACCCCAAAATAATCCCTTGACAGTAGAAGGAATTGAATTGGGAAGACATTTATTTTGGGAAAAGAACCTTTCAAGAAATAATACAGTGAGTTGCGGGTCATGTCATTTTCCGTCAGCATCGTTTAGTGATAATGCTCCCTTCAGTGTCGGCCTCAACGGAGATTTGACAAACCGAAATAGCATGCCGTTGGTTAACATGGCCTGGCAAAACGACTTTTTCTGGGATGGTAGAGAGCCCAGCCTGGAAGAGCAGCTTTTCGATCCTGTTCGGAATCCAATAGAAATGGATTTAACCTGGCCTGAAGCAGAAGAAAGAATTGGCAATGATCCTAATTACCAGGAAATGTTTTTGGCGGCATTCGGCACTCCTTGTGTAGATTCTGTTAGGATAACAAAAGCCATTGCACAGTTTGTTAGAACCATGATCTCTGGTAGATCGAGATTTGACAGAGCTTATCGCTATGGCGAATTGCAATTAACCCAGTCTGAGTTGCGAGGATTAGAATTGTTCCTGGCCGAAGGAGGAGACCCTAATATTTACCCTGGCGGACAAAGCGGGGGTGATTGTTTTCACTGTCATGGCGGTGGACTGGTTCAGTTCACAGATTTTCAGTTTCACAACAATGGGTTGGATACCGTATTTTCAGACTTAGGTCGGGGAGGTATAACGGGCAACTGGTTTGAAGAAGGCCACTTCAAAACACCCACGTTGAGAAATATTGCCCTAACCGCACCTTACATGCACGACGGTAGGTTCGCAACACTCCATGAAGTAGTAGAGCACTACAATTCCGGCGGTCATCCTTCTCCAACTTTAGATCCTCTTATGAAGTTTCAAGGAGAAGGACTGGGACTTTCACCGCAAGACGTAGACGATCTGGTAAACTTTCTAGAGTCCCTTTCTGACGATGAATTCGTGAATAATCCTGATTTCCAGGATCCACACTAATAATTTTCACACGGCACATCTTCATCCTAACCTTTCTCGCTAAATGGCGTATAAGGCCTTATGATGAGGACTTTTGGTATTTATAAAGTTGGAATTTTGCTATTGCTCCTAATTGTGGGAAGCAAGGCTAAATCTCAATGTGAATTGTTCGATTTCTTCGGAAATCCTACCAATACCCCTTATTGGTATAGCTGTAATGGAAACGATTTTTCCCTGAACATTCAATCGCCAAATACAATTGGCGCCTGGACTATTGATTGGGGTGACGGTACTCCTATTGAGTCGGGACCAGATCTGGTACCACCTAATGTTATTACCCATACCTATGCAGCCACTGTAGATACATTTATTGTTGTTTTTACTGAAACAGCTACAGGATGTACGGTAAACGGAGTAGTTGTTATGGAAGAAGCCACAAGTGCATCTATTCAAATTCCAGTGGGTGGATTAACTCAAGCCTGTGCACCACAAACTATGGAGTTTATAAACTCCAGTACCAATACTTCAGAAACGACCATTTTTACATGGGACTTTGGTGATGGTTCTCCTATTGAAACCTATGACTATACAAACCTTGGAGAAACAGTTTCGCATACCTACTTACCGGGAACAGTAGACTGTGAAACCGTCGTCACACTTACAGCTGAAAACTATTGTAACACGGTTCAGGGTGGTCCGAGTTCGGCAACCTTTAACCCTATTAGAATATGGGATATTGATGATGCTGGAATTACAGCATCTGAAACTATTCTCTGTTTTCCAGATAACGAAGTAACATATACCAATACCACTGAACGTAACTGTCTTTTACAAGGTAATATCTACCAGAGATATGAATATTGGAATTTTGGCGATTATTGGGGTCTGGGCTATGATTCTATTATTGATTGGAGAGCCTGGCCTCCCACATTCCCTATAACTATTGAATACCCGGGTATTGGTACATATACCACAACTCTATTAGACAGTAACCTTTGCGGTATTGATGTAGCTACCATCACCATACAAATTGTGCCACCACCGACGGCAGATGCTGCGGCTGATGCACTTACTATTTGCGAAGGAGATGTTGTGACATTTGAAAATAATTCATCAGGGAATGCTACAGATTTTGCCTGGAACTTTGACGATGGAACTCCTGAAGTTTTTTCAGGTGCAGCTACTATAGATCATGTATTTCAAAATGCAGGTTCTTATAACGTACGTCTTATTGCAGCCGTGGGAGGGGTTGGGGGCGGTTGCGCAGACACCGCTTACGTTCCTATCACTGTTCTGCCTGCTCCGGAAGCAGATATACTTTTAGATAACAATTCTGCTTGTGATGTTCTCAATGTGAATTTTACTGACAACTCTGTTGGTACTATATCATCCTGGGAATGGGATTTTGGGAATTCCAGCACGAGTCTCGCACAGAATCCGCCAACAATAACTTATAATTCTCCCGGTTCTTACAATGTAGTTCTTACTGTTGAAGCGCCGAACGGATGTAGAAATTCTGATACGGAGATTGTCACGGTCTACGAGAGTCCTGTGGCCGATTTTCTTATAAGCGATGTCTGTATAGGATCGGAAGGAACCTTTACAGATCTTTCCACAAGTGCTGGAGGCGATCCTATTACATCATGGGAATGGGATTTCGGAGATTCCAATACGAGCACCGATCAGAATCCAACTCACACCTACAATACTGCTGGTACTTATACGGTATCCCTAACCGTAAATACAGACCAGTGTACCGCCACAACATCCACAACAATTAATGTTGTAGAAGCACCCGTTTCTGATTTTAATGGAGATGTAATTAGTGGTTGTGCACCGCTGGATATAAATTTTTTGAATAATAGTACAGGCGCTATAAATTATACCTGGTTATTTGGAGATGGTGGAGGTAGTGGTGATGAGAACCCTACACATACATTTGAAAATTTCGGTGATGTAGATTCGGTATACACAGTTCAACTTATAGCCATTAATCCCTTTGGATGTCGCGATACATCAAACATAGACGTTACGGTTCATCCAAATGCAGTATCGCAATTCCAAACTTTTTACACGCCGGCCTGTAGTCCGGCTCCGGCTAATTTTTTGAATAATTCCGTCAATGCCGATTCATTTACCTGGAATTTTGGTGATGGCTCGCCTGAAACGAATGGGGTAAATGTTTCCCACGAATTTTCCAATACAGGTCTTACATTACAAACTTATACAGTAACCCTGGTTGCATCTACTTTGAATGGCTGTAACGATACATCCTCTGTTGATATTTCCGTTTTTCCAGAGCCAGACTTTGATTTTTTTCTATTGAATGATACTTCTTGTTCACCCTTTGAAGTACAATTTCCCTTGGTGAGTGGAGCAATTAGCTATTACTGGACATTTGGAGATGGTACCATTTCTACAACTCCAGCTCCATCCCACACATATGGCAACAATACCTTAGACCCTATTACGTACACCGCAGAGCTTGTAGGTACATCGGCATTTGGTTGTCAGGATACGGCTACAGCTGAAATTACGGTAAATCCGGACCCAATTTCGCAGTTTTCTGTGAGTGCCACAGGTGGTTGTGGACCACTTTCGGTCTCTTTTGAAAATGAATCTATACTTGCAGATTCTGTTATTTGGAATTATGGAGATGGAACAGTTTCTGATACCATGGCTACTGTTCATGAACACGTTTTTGAGAACAATACGAACGAAAATATTATTTACACCGTTCAACTAACGGCGTACACTACAGAAGGATGCAGCGAAACTTTTACGAGAGATATTGAGGTGTATCCGCAGGTAGAAGCTGGCTTCACTCACCCTTTGGAATCCTGCTCGCCACTTTCTTTTGAGTTCCAGAACACTTCTGAGAACGCCGGGCTCTATCAATGGGATTTGGGTAATGGGGTAGTAAGTGTTGCTGAAAATCCAATGGGCGGTTACATGAATAATGGACTGGAGCCAGATACTTTTGACATACAGTTAGTTGCAACTTCGATCTTTGGGTGCGAGGATACTGCCAGAAGTGAAATAGTTGTATTTCCAAAACCCAACGCCAGCTTTTTACCGAACAACACAGCCGGTTGTAGCCCGTTGACAGTTTCCTTGCAAAACAATAGTACTGTTGGATCTAATTATTATTGGAATTATGGAGATGGTGAAGAATCTGATACATCTGCTGTGATTCACGAACACACATTTTTTTCAACTTCTACATCCACTCAAAACTTTGAAATCAGTTTAGTGGCAGAAACTGAATATGGGTGTTCGGATACCACATTTTTTGAAGTTACAGTTTACCCGGAGGTTATTGCCAATTTCACAGGAAGTCCTCTAGAGGGATGCTCTCCTCTTCAGACAAATTTCGTTAATCAATCTTTTGGAGCATCTACATTCTTCTGGTCTTTTGGAGACGGAAGTGAAGCCTTCGTGGCGAACCCGTCATACTTATTTGCAAATACAAGCGATACGACAGAATTATTCAATGTTCAAATGATTGCGCAATCTGGATTTGGATGTACAGATACCGCATATGGAGAAGTAAATGTCTTTCCTAATCCGGATGTAGATCTGGTTGTTGCGGGAATTGAAGGCTGCTACCCTGCGGAGTTCACTTTTGCTAATGTTTCTTCGGGTGCTGAATTCTTCACCTGGGATTACGGAGATGGAAATACTTCATCAGTTACAGATTCATTACATCAGCATATTTATATAAATGAAGGTAATGATATAGCAGATTACACAGTAGTTCTAACAGGAACCAGTGTCAACGGATGTTCCGCTACATCTGAAATTGACGTACAAGTTATTCCTGAACTTATTGCGGATATCACACCCCCACCGGGTGGATGTTCTCCTTACACTGCTGTTTTTCAGAATAATTCGTCTGGAGCTTTAACGCATTATTGGGAATTTGGAGATGGTGAGTTCTCAGAAGAATCCAACCCTACTCATGTTTACACCAATACAAACGCAGACGACGCATTTTATACGGTAACCTATGTAGCACAATCCTTGTGGGGCTGTGCAGACACTGTAACATTTGATATTCCCGTCTTAGGCCTGCCGGAAGCCACATTTGTTGCTGCTCCAACGGTTCAACAATTTCCGGATGCTACCGTAGAAATTGTAAATCTAAGTAATGCCAACCCGGGCTCACAATATGCATGGAACTGGGGTGACGGAAATCAAACGGCAAGTACAGACCCTAACAATCCGCAAACCTACACCTATGAAACTTGGGGAGAATTTACTATCCAACTAACGGTGGGTAACGAAATTTGTAATGACAGTTCTTCTCAAGTAATTACCATCGAGCCCCCTCTGCCAATAGCTGACTTTGTAGGTGAAGGTAAAGGATGTTCGCCCTTGGTAGTAGAATTTGAAAGCACTTCTACATATGCCCCGTCATTCTTATGGAATTTTGGAGATGGAGGCGTAAGTGAGCTTCCTAATCCAACACATACATATTACGAGCCGGGCACTTACAATGTAACTTTAACAGTTACAGGTCCGGGTGGTGATCAGGATATCGAAATTAAAACTGGAATCGTTACGGTTCATCCGAGGGCAGAAGCTTACTTTACAGTAAATCCGCCGGTTATTACAATACCCGATCAGGTTTTCTTCCTGAATCTGTCTACTGATGCAAGTATTTATGAATGGGATTTTGGTGATGGAGGAACATCTACAGAATTTTCACCCTACCACTTTTACGAAACTGAAGGTTGGCATCCTGTTACGCTTATTGCCAATAATGAATTTAACTGCCCCGACACATTTAGGGTAGACCAGGCTGTGAGGGGTAATGTTGAAACACGTATTGAATTTCCGAATGCCTTTACACCTAATGAAAATGGCGGAAATGGTGGCTATTGGACCGTTGACGATATGTTTAATAATGACATCTTCTTTCCATTGTATAAAGGAGTTGAAGAATTTGAAATGCAAATTTTTAATAAGTGGGGTGAACTGCTCTACGAAACTAACGACGTACGGAGAGGCTGGGACGGATATTACAGAGGAAAGCTCTGCCAGCAAGACGTATACGTCTGGAGAGTTAATGTAACCTTCAAAGATGGGGGTAAACTCACTGATTCAGGCGATGTAACACTTATCAGATAATGAAAACAAGAGTAATAATAATATTGGCGCTCACCGGACTTCTTGGTTTCGTGCAACCAGCATCTGCACAAAAGAAGATGGGCAGGTATCATAAAAATCTCTTATATGAGGCAGATATCTACTATGCTCAGGGTGATTTTTACTACGCATCTGAGCTCTACACCGAATTGTGTAAGGTACAGCCAAACAATGGTGAGTTACTCGGTAAATTGGGAATTTGCTATTTCAATCTACCTCCTCTGAAAAATGATGCAGAGAGATTTTTAGAGCTTGCTGTACAGAATGGTGATCAAGAAGCGAAGTTTTATTTGGCCAAACTCTGCATTGAAGATTATCGTTTCTACGACGCAATGAGATACCTAAATCAGTATCGGGAATACAGTCGCAGAATGCATTCAAACAAAGAAATTGAACATTTATTTGCCTGTGCTGAACGCGGCAGTAAAATGGTTCAGGCTCCTATCAGAGTTACAATCAGAAATTTAGGAGAAGAAGTAAATAGTAATATGCACGACTACGCTCCTGTTTGGGATCTGGTAGACGAAAAATTGTATTTCACATCTAGAAGAAGGTATGATGATCAGAGCATAAAAGATTTTTCTGAGCAATTTGATGAAAACATCTTTTTTGTGGATTTAAAAGCCAGGTCTAAAAGAGCTTTTCCGGCTCCAGACCCTTTAAATACCAGAACCAATGACGCTGTGGTTTCGTGTTCACAAGACGGTAAACAACTCCTTGTCTTCAGAACGCGAAAAGATGGTTTTTCTGGAGATTTATACGAAACGGTGAAGGATGGCTATAGCTGGGGGCAACTGGTTAAACTTGACTCCGAAATCAACACCAAACACCATGAAGCAAGTGCTTCATTCGGTAAAATAGGATCCAAAGAAATATACTTCTCCAGCGATCGCCCCGGGGGATTCGGAGGAAAAGATATTTATAGAATTACTATGCTCCCTAATGGAGAGTGGGGGCAGCCTCAGAACCTGGGTGAAAAGATTAATACACCTTTTGATGAAGACGCTCCTTTCATATCATCAGACGGAGCACTCTATTTTGCTTCAGAAGGTCATGAAACGATGGGTGGATATGATGTGTTTTGTTCTGCACCGGATGGTTTTGACTGGAAAAACCCTATTAATCTGGGCTATCCAATAAACACTCCAGGTGATGATATTTTCTTTACTATGAATCCAGAAGGTACAAAGGCATACTTTTCATCTGAAAGACCTAACGGTTTTGGCTTACAGGATATTTACGAAGTTGTTTTCGATGAAGCCAATACGATCATTTTTCGCGGTGAACTGGTAGCTCCTGAAATGGATTCAAGCGAAACGGCCACGGTAACTCTTCTGAACGACGAAAATGGGAAAGTAGAGGGTAAATATCAGATTGATTATCAGACGTCAAGCTTCGTTCTTCCCGTGAATACTAACCAAAACTATACGATTCTCGTAGAAGCTAAAGGCTACAAAACTTATGAGCAGTCTATTTTCTTTCGGGAAGGACTGGCTAAGTCTGAAGTAGTGGAACAGGTAAAACTAAGTAGGTAAACATCATTTATGGTGAGAATTTTACTAAGAAATATCTTTGTACTTCTTTTCTGTTTGTCTGTTTTTCAACAGGCTAACGGACAGGATCAGCAGTATACACAATTCTATGCTAACCCGGTTTATTTGAATCCCGGCTTTGCAGGAACCAGTATACAAAGCAGGGCATCTGCCGTATACAGAAATCAATGGCCTAGCTTGCCGAAGGCTTTTGTTTCGTACAATTTTTCGTACGACCAATTCATTCCTTCAGTTAACAGTGGTATCGGTATTACCGTGCAGCACGATAGAGCGGGTACAGGTGGCTTGACATATACTTCAGCTGCCATAAACTATGCCTACGAAATTCAAATTACTCGAAAATTTAGTGTTCGTCCTGCTCTGAGTTTGGGTTATGGATCCAATTATCTAGACGTTGATAAGCTGACCTTTATGGATCAATTGGCACGCGAAGAAGATGGTTTAGCTACACTAGATCCAGATAGGGCGAGATTTGCACAAAAGCCCATCAATTACCCGGATTTTGGAGCCGGTCTGGTGATTTTCTCCGAAAATATGTGGTTGGGATCATCCTTAAAACACATGAACGAACCTGTAAACTCAATTATAGGTACAGATACCAGATTACCTATGAGGTTGAGCGTGCATGGTGGTGTTAGGATAAAGGTGGCAGATGTCGGAGCTTTCACAAGAAGGCAGCATATTGTTCCCGCCTTTAATTACCAGGCACAAGGGCTCTTTGATCAGCTTGATATTGGGTTTTACTACGAGTACGATCCTTTAGTTCTTGGTTTGTGGTATCGGGGTATACCTCTCTTTAAAAACAATGGCTATAATCACCTAAATCAGGATGCTATCGCTGTTTTGGTAGGATATGAAATAAATCAGATGAGAATAGGGTACAGCTACGATTTAACTATTTCACAACTTACTCCGAATAGCGGCGGAGCACACGAAATTAGTATCGTATATGAATGGGCGAGTAAAAAGAATAAGCGGAAAAGCAAAAGACGAATCATGCCATGTGCGAAGTTTTAGATTACTCTTGATTTGAATATTGCAGCTTCAAATTCGATCTAATTTTTACCTTCGGAAGCCAAACCTCTCTTATGAACCTGCAACCGGATCTCATTTTGAGATTTTATGAATTAGCGGAACGCTCCGTAGAAGAGTTGAAACTCCTTGCTAGTTCTTCTATAATGCAATATGTAGGTCATCTTGACGAACCGTTTGCGAATGCGTTAACATCTCGGCTCGAAAAAACCCTCAGCAGTAAACTAGATAATAAATTAGTGAGAAAACGCTTCTTCAATGCCTATATAGAAGCTATTCAGAATATAAGGTTACACGGTATTAAAGATGGTGATAATCATGTGCATGCTGGCTTGATTATTTATTTGAAATCTCAAAAACTCTGCGCAGACTTTTTAAATATCGTTTCGCGAAAGCAGGCAGATCATTTAACAGCAAAATACAACGAGATTAATTCTTTTTCTAAGGAAGAGCTCAAGAAGCACTATCTGGATATTATGCTTCATGGAGAAATTTCCTTAAAAGGAGGTGGTGGACTGGGCATTATAACTATTGTGATGAAGACGCAGAACCCTAGTAAAATTGAAGTCATAAAGTTGAATAACGACTTTATGATTTTTAAAAGCCATATTGAATTAGACAACAATTAGATGATCTTCATTTTTGATTGGGGTTACACTACCTTAAATAACATAGGACCTTTATCGGCTGAAGATGCTGATTTTGATTTGGATGCGGAGTATGTTTTTCTAGTTGAGGAGAAAACCTGGTTTAGATTGTTTTTCATTCCGACCATTATAACTGGGCGAAAATACTTTTTTAAAGATGCAGATAGCCAAAATATCCAGGCTATTGACAAGGCTAAATTTGAAAAATATAAACCACTTGCAATACTCAATATGAAATCAATGAAAGATGAAATATCGGAGCAAGATTATCATAGACAAAGATCTAATCTCTAATGTGCACCTTAACATATCTCCCCAATACAAAAAACGGTAGGGTGATTACTGCAAACAGAGACGAAAGCCCTTCAAGAAAGGCAAGTGTTTTGTCTGAATACAGGAATTCTAATGGAATTAAATACTTTATTGCAAAAGAGCCACTGAGAGGCGGAACCAATGTGGCAATTTCTCCGGGAAAAAGAATGTCTGTTTTGTTAAACGGAGCCTTTGAACCTCACAGAATGGGAGGTGAATACTTAAAAAGTCGTGGCATTTTACTACTGGAGAGTTTAGAGTTTCAAGACAGTTTTCACCTAGCCGACAATACTCCTTTCACGGGAATAGAGCCATTTACTTTGATTGATTTTCAAGAAAATGTAAAAGAAATAAGATGGGACGGAAAGAAGCTTCATCAGAAAACCATTCGCCAGGATATACCTCATATATGGGCGTCCGCACAACTCTATTCAAAAGATACTTTAAGAAAAAGGGAATTATGGTTCAGTGAATTATTGCAGAAAAGTCCTGACGGTGAAGATGTTTTAAAATTTCACTTTGAAGGAGGTGATGGCGACCCCAAAAACGATCTTGTAATGAATAGGGATAATCTTGTGAGAACCGTTTCAATCACTCAAATGAGAGAACGCCTTGGTAAAGGTTCTATCCATCACTATGATCTGCTTGAAAATCAGGAGCAGCATATAAGCTTTGACTAACTAGCTAGAGCTCCTAAATTTACTTTCAGCGGATTTATCCCTCGCTTTTCTAACGCTTCTTCAACAAAATCAAAGGTAGATAGAATATCAGGACCTCCATTTACTACGGCGATATCGTGCTCAAAGTGTGCCGAGTATTTTTTATCTGCGGTGATAATAGTCCAGTCGTCATCGAGCATGAGAATATCCTTCGTACCCAAATTGATCATGGGTTCTACGGCTAGAACCATACCGTTGACAATTTTCTTACCTCTTCCCCTTCTTCCATAATTTGGTACTTGTGGATCTTCGTGCATACTCTTGCCCAAGCCATGACCAACGAGTTCTCGCACAACACCATACCCTTCCTTTTCGGTGTGTTTTTGAATAGCAAAACCAATATCACCTATTCTGTTACCTACTCGCATTTGATCAATGCCTACATACAAGGATTCCTTTGTAACTCTCAATAGCTTTTCAATCTCCGGGCTCACTTCGCCAATGGCAAACGTATAGGCGTGATCTCCATAATAGCCATTTTTCACTGCACCACAATCTACTGAAACAATATCACCTTCATCAAGCGGGGTCTTGTTGGGAATTCCATGAACCACAGCTTCGTTTTTTGATATACAAAGCGAGTTGGGGAATCCGTTAAACCCGAGAAACCCCGGAACGGCACCTTGATCGTGAATATAATCGTATGCTATTTTGTCTAACTCCAGCGGAGTAACACCAGGCCCTACTTTTTCAGCAATTAGACCTAAGGTGCGCGATACGATGAGTGCGCTCTCGCGCATGAGCTCTATTTCTTCTTCAGACTTAAGTTGAACCATTTAAATCCTTTCTTTTTTTTACCTGTTTTTCTAAAATTAAAGTGGGCCTCTGAATTTTTTAATTGAACATCTAAATTACCTCCTTCCGGATGCAGTGTTTGGTATATTTCACCCCATCCTGGAAATCCACCCACATTGCGGTCGTCAATAAAAATGTCAGCATTTATTTTTCTGCTCACTTCTCCATCAAACTTTTCTTCCGGATATGATTTATTTACCGCATAAAACTCTATTCCATTATCGCGGCAATAGTCAACAGCTTCTTGCAGAAGATTGCCGTATCTGTAAGTCCACAAAATGAGCTTATGCCCCTTTTTTTGCAAGGCGTGCAGGGTTTCAAATGCAAATAGCATTTCCTTCCCTATTCTGGGATAATCGTGTTCTACGATCGTCCCATCAAAATCTACAGCAATAGTCAACGATTCTTCCGAAATCATTATTTAATCTTTTCACTGCAAAAGTAGTTAATCGATATCGAAAATGATTTTTGGACTTTAGTGAACATTCTTCATAGATTCCAACTTATATTTAAGTAAATTGATTTGAATTGAGCAAGAGCACTGTGAGAATAATACTTGAGACGGTTTCCCAACCCATGTATAAATTATACTCCACAACAAATTCTGGGTGGAGTTATAAGGGCTTGGATATTACGGTTCTTCCAGAAGTCTTTCACCCCAATTGGTTCGTTACATCCAGGATGCTTTTGGATTATCTTGAATTATTAGATCTGAGAGATAAAGAATTTCTGGAGCTCGGATGCGGGTCAGGAACTCAGGCCTGCAGAGCCGTACAAAAGGGAGCTATTGGGTATGCAAGTGATATTACCAGTTCTTCTTGCAAGAATGCTAAGTTAAATGCAGATCAGAATTCGCTGAACCTGGAAGTTTTTCAGAGCGATATCTTCGAACAGATTCCACCTGAGCATAATTTTGATATCATATTTGTAAATCCACCTTTTATTGAGAAGTATCCGGAACGAGAAAAGGATTTTGCCTTTTGTTGCGGCGAGCAATACGAATATTTCGATTGTCTGTTTAGAGATCTTTCAAAACGGCTAAAACCAGATGGCAAGCTAGTCATGGCTCTGGCAAAATCTTGTAATTGCGAGAAGATAGAAGCCACGGCTAAGGATTGGGGTTTTTCTTTTAAACGCATTGAACAAAAGAAAAAATTTGCAGAGACCAACTATCTTATTCAGGTTTCAAAAATCAATTAATTTCTTATTACAGTGAAGGTTACCCTTCTATTGATAGCTCTTCCAGTGTCAGTAGAGTTAGATGCAATAGGTTTGGAACTTCCATAACCTTCGTATTTTAAACGCTCTGGTTCAACGTTTCGATCTACCAGATATTCTACTACGCTTTTTGCTCGTTCTTTGCTAAGTTTCAAATTGTACTCATCAGATCCAATATTATCTGTATGACCACCAATCATTATTCCCAGATGAGGATAGTCTGTCATAATATCTACCAATTTGCTCAACTCCATTTTAGATCTTGGTAGCAAGACAGCTTTGTCAAATTCAAACTCAATATTATCAAGAGTTATGGTGTTTCCAACCTTGTAGTCAATGCTATCAAGCTTTATTTCTTTTGTCGAAACGATCTCTGCTTTTTTCAATATAATTTTTGGCGGTGGAGAAATACTTCTAGGAGGTTTCGGGCTCAGGTTTTCTTCTGGCTTCGCTCTTCGAACGTATACATCATCTATATAATAATAAGCTCCACCTTCTCCTTCCGGAAATTCAAAGATTTTTGTTTTATCGTCGTGATAGAAATTTCCTATAAGAATGTAATTCATCTCCTGGCTCACTTCAAATACACCTGAAATTTTCTTCCAGAAATTCCATCGCGACTTCACAATGTCTTGAGAATTTACAACCGGATTTAAAAAAAGTGGCATTCTATCTCTGGTAGCTATAGCCGTATCAGAGACGGCCAATCCAATATTATTTGACCCCAATTCTGATTTAACAGATCGCATAGTATAGAACTCCGCGTAATATTTCACCCCCGGTTTTAAAGTTGAATCTAGCCTGACCATAATATATTCGTGCCAAAAAGTATCTGTTCCACCTTTTCCATAGACTTTTATTCCAGCCATATTATCCCCATTTCTCGGGCTCTGCTTGCCATTACTGTGCTTTTTTGGATTTGACCAACACGTTGATTTTGCCCGTGTGCTTAGTAGATCAGGTGTTGTTTCAGTAGGAGAATCCCAAGAATCAATATCTTCCATATATTTTCTTCCATTCTGATTCCACCTGCAATAGGTCCTCGCAATCTCTTCGAAACCAGGATTAGGAACAAAATTGGCGTACTCAGGCTCAGATTCTACAGGAGTGAATATTTGAGCAAATAAATTGCTATTGCCTAACGCCGAGAAGAACAGAGCTAAGATTAATAAAGGTAGCTTCATAAGTTTTCCACAAAAATGATTTATCACCAATCAACAAATCTATCGCTATCCCTTGCCTATACTTAGGTTCTGCATATTTTCTTTTATCATTAGAGTGTGAATAATGGCAGGGCCGTTAAACTGGTCTGCCAAATCCGGCCTGCTATATTTGTTCCTAGCCTAATTTTCGGCTGCAGATGACTTGGAATACCCTTAAAATCTTAGCTGCATGTGCTGTGTATTTGTTGACTTTCAAAGTCCATGCACAGGGTGAGCCATTTACGTGCTTTAATGCACAGGAAATACTGTTTCCACTTTCTCTCAATGATTATTCCAAGAATGAAGTACTGGTTAGCGACCAGAAATACAATGCATTCTATTACTTGTATGAAGACAAATATTCATTCTGGTATAAGTTTGTGGCCAGAGAGAAGGGAGAGATCAAGTTTTCGGTTGCCCCATCCAATGAATCTGATCGTTACAGAGCTATGGCTTTTAAATACAGCGGAAAGGATTTCTGTAATAAGCTTGTGAATGAGAGTATTGACCCCCTTGAGATGGAACGGGCTGCCATATTTCTCGGTGAAGACAAAATTCTTTACAGAAACTCTATGCAGGTAGCTATGGGAGATACAGTCTACATTTCAGTATTGAGTTTAAATAGAGATGATTGTGGACATTTTTTACATGTTAAATGGAAAGATGAAGAGATTTCCTTGCACGCCGTTCACCAACCATGCTACAATTTTATTTATCTGGAAGTACCAGATTTCTCGGCGGCAAAAATGCTAGAAGAAGACGTGGGCTTAGATTTAGATTTTTCGAGCCTGGAAGATTCAACTCAAGACTTATCAGGATACAAGGCTATTAAAACGATAGAAGTCCAGGCAGAAGACGATGCATTTGTTGAAGTAGGAGATAAGCTGGTTCTGAATGAAGTTTTTTTCTACAATAATACCTACGCCTTAAAACCCGGTGCTGAAAAGGAGCTTGATCAATTGGTGAATTTTTTAGTTTGGAATGATAATATTTTCGTTGAAATTCAAGGTCATACGGCTAATGATAGCCAAGACATCAAACCAGACCCCAATTTCAAAGGTCAGGGTCCAGAGTGGAATTTCAGAGGTTCAGCTTTTGATTTGAGCGAGAAACGAGCCGAAGCCGTTAGAGATTATTTAATCACAAAAGGCATTAAGTCAGAGCGATTAAATGCCGTGGGATACGGCGATACGCAAAAAAGAATTACCGACGCTGAAACTTTTGAAGATTCTGAAAAAAATATGCGCGTTGAAGTTTTAGTCATTCCCAAATGAAGCACTTATTTTTTCTATCTCTCTCCTTAATCCTTCTTGGTTCTTGCGTTCCCCACAAGAAGATTAGGTATTTCAATGATATAAAGGACGAACAAGAGGGGAATATTGATTTTCAAGAGCCGCCGCAAATTACTCTTCAGCCAAACGATGTTGTAGAAATAGATATCAATAGCGTTAGCAAAGAAACCAATGAGTATTTTTTGAAATCAGGTAGTGCCGTAGACAAGGAATATTCTGGAAATACCTATCAGCTTTCAGCTAAAGGGACTGTGATTTTGCCCCTTATTGGACAGATTCTTCTAAAAGATAAGACTCAAGAAGAAGCCGAGGAAATAATAAAGGAAGCTGCGCTGAAATACCTTCAGTCGCCTACCGTAGATGTGCGGCTGGTGAGCTTTCAGATTACAGTTTTGGGAGAGGTAAATAATCCAGGGATCTACAACATTTCAAATTCTAAGGCTACTATTCTTGAAGCATTAGGTTATGCAGGAGACTTGACTATTTACGGTAAACGTGAGAATGTTCTACTCATTCGAAATGTTAAGGACGAAAAAAAATACCTGCGTTTTAACCTAAATGATTCGCAAGTTTTGTCATCTCAAGAGTTCTATCTCAGGAACAACGATGTTTTGTACATAGAGCCATCAAAAGGAAAATCTTCGGCTGATGACAATGCTTACAGAATTCTTCCGCTGGTTATCAGCACGCTCACCTTTGTAACTGTTCTGATAAGTCTATCCCGATAAAGAGAATGGAAAACCTAAACAGACCAAAAAGAGATTCCAATGAATTCGACCTAAAAGGTTTTCTAGCCCGATACATCAAATACTGGTACATTTTTGCCGTTACCTTGCTTATCGGTCTGGTGATAGCCCGATACTACAATTGGTACACTAATCCCATCTACGCCATTACGGCCAAACTCCTGGTTAAAGACGAGAATCATGGAAAAGACAAACTCCTCCGCCAACTAGAAATTGATAAGCCTTCAAAAAACATTGAGAACGAAATAGAAATACTTCGCTCGCATAACCTTCTGGCCAAAGTTCTGAATGAACTTGATTTTGAAGTCTCGTACTTTTTAATTGGCGATGTAAAAGTGTCTGAAGTTTACAAGGATTGCCCTTTTAGTATAGATGTTATTCAATTGGAGTATGGTGCCTATTTCGATGATTTTATAGTCAAGCTCATAGACCAGAATTCCTTTGAGTTTACCTACGAAATAGGAGATAAGCCGGTAAAACACGTTCTGCAGTTTGGAGATACGTTGGATTTCGAAATCGGAAAAATAGTAGTTAGAAAGCGAGATAATTTTCCAAAGGCCAGAATAGAAAATCCCGGTTACGATAAAAAGAATTACCTGGTTAGGTTTAATACCATTGCTTATAATCAGAATAAGTATCTCTCCAAACTATCGATCAATCTCTCCCGAAACCAGGCTACTATTCTTCAAATTTATCTGGAAGATGAAGTTCCTCATAAGGGACTTGATTTTGTAAATAAGCTTATTGAAGTCTATCTCAGAAATGATATTGATACAAAAAAGCAGGCAGCTACAGCTACAGCAGACTTTTTAGATAGTCAGCTTGATGACATTGCCGCTGACCTGGAACGAATTGAAACGAGTAGAGAGAATTACAAAGTTTCAAAGGGAATCGTAGACCTTGAGTCAGAATCCAAAATTGTTCTGGAAGGAATAAAAGATTTAGACGCTCAAATAGCCGTAAACTCTTCCCGGCTAGGAATGATTAGGCAGCTTAAAGATTACATTAAACAAAACCAGGATTTAAGAGATTTGGCACCTGCCGCATTAGATATTTCTGATCCACTGCTCATCAAACAGATAAATAAGCTCTCAGATTTACAGAGTGAGCGCGAATTAATATTGAATAGGAATACGGCAAGCTCACCCGATTTACTACCAATTAATGCGGAAATAGAGCTAACCAGAATGACCCTCCTGGAAAATATTCAGAATATCGAAAAAAGCCTGGAAAGCAAAAAAGAAGATTTAGAGCAATCGGAAAGTGATTACAAGAATAGAATTTCGCGTATTCCTACTACAGAGCGAGAATTACTTGAAATTGAGCGTCGGTTTAGAATCCAGGAAAGCCTCTATTTATTTCTTCTGGAAAAAAGGGCAGAGTTAGCCATTTCTCTAAGCGCAACGGAGAGCAATACTCGAATAATAGACTCCGCAAGAGTGCTCCCTGGACCGATATCTCCTGTTCATCAAAGGGCATATTCCATCGCAATCATTATATCTATTTTACTTCCTATTCTTTTGATTATTCTCATTGAGAAGTTCAACGATAAAGTAACTGAACTCTCAACTATCAGGAAGCTGACAGAAATACCCGTCCTGGGTCAGGTTAGATTTTCAAAACAAGACTCAGCACTTGTCGCCATTAATAAACCCAGATCTTCTATAGCAGAGGAGTACAGGAGTATTCGAACCAACCTGCGTTTTTTTAACCAGGACAAAGGACCTTCGGTTTTAATGGTTACTTCATCGGTAGGTACTGAAGGGAAAACATTTACGGCTATGAATTTGGCGGCAGTGATGGCTGCTTCAGGTCAAAAAGTAGTCCTAGTTGGGTTAGACATGAGAAAGCCAAGAATCGTTGAAGATTTTAAAATCAGCAATGAGATTGGTTGTAGTAATTATCTAAGCAGCAATGCAGATTTTGACGAAATAGTGCAAAATAGCGGCTATTTTGAAAACTTGGATATTATTCCTTCAGGGCCAACTCCACCTAATCCTTCAGAGCTTGTTCTTTCGGATAATATGGAGAAGTTTATCTCGGAACTTACAAAAAGATACGACCGGATAATCATTGATACTCCGCCCATCGGTCTTGTTTCGGATGGACTTATTGTGGCAAATCATGCCGATATCACTCTTTTTGTAGTCAGAGATGGAGTTACCAGAAGAAACCACCTTTCTCAGGTGAACGATCTTTACAGAAAGAATCAGTTGAAAAATCTGAGTATCATTTTCAATGCCATAAAGAAACGCCCTGGTGCTTACGGATATAATGCCGGTTATGGCTATGGGTACGGTGGCTACGCGTATGGTTCTGACTATGGAAACTACTTTGAAGATGACCAGGAAGATAGAGCCTTGTTTAAAAAGTGGTTCAAGCCGAAGCGCTAGATGTTGAGAACAGTCTTCAGCCGATTTTTTGATCCTTCTGATTTACGTGGAAAGCGCATAGTATCTCATATTCTTTATTCCGCGGGGCTGAAATTGATCAATGCCACCATTAGCCTCATAGTCATTCCTCTTTATCTGGAAATACTCACGGAGATTGAATTTGGAATCTGGTTGACAATAAGCGCTGTAATAAATTGGTTTAATTTTTTTGATCTGGGCATGGGAAACGGCCTGCGAAATAGATTCGCAGAATCTAAGGCCGAAGGAAAAACGGAACTGGCTAAGAAATACGTTTCAACGGCCTATGTGCTTTTGACGATTATCTCTGCATCCATCCTTCTACTTTTCCTGACTGCGCATCAATTCTTTGATTGGTATTTGCTCTTCGGTTCTCCGGAGAACTATGCCAGTAGCGTAAATGAAACAGTAGTAATACTCGTGGTTTTGTTTTGTCCCCAGTTTGTGCTTCAGCTTATAAAAATGCTCTTGATGGCTGATCAGAGACCAGCTTTATCCAACCTTCTCAACACGGTGGTGAATATCTTACAATTGTCCGCGCTTTATGCACTTTCGCTAGGCCAGGAAGTTAGCTTGCCATCAATAGCCTGGGCCATCGGCGGTATTAATCTTCTCATTCCTGTGTTAGCTAACCTTTACTTTTTTTGGAAAGATTATAAGTTATACCGACCCAAATTGCAGTCTATTGATTTTTCTCTTTCAAGAGACCTTCTGGGTTTGAGCTTTGTGTTTTTTATTCTGCAGGGAGCAGCATTGGTGGTTTTTATGACTGATAACCTAATAATATCGCATGTATTAGGTCCTTCCCATGTTCCGGCTTACAATATTTCTTACCGATACTTCAATTTGGCCATCGTTTTTTTTGGGCTGATTACGACCCCATTCTGGTCGGCATTTACAGAGGCTTTCGTTAAGAATGATATGAAATGGATCAAAGACATGTTGAATAGACTCCTGGTTGTGTGGGCCTTGTTCGCCGTATTTGCCCTAATCATGTTTTTTCTGGCCCCTTTTGTATATCGTGTTTGGTTAGACGATCAGCTCAATGTGCCGTGGATATTGAACCTTTCCATGATGCTGTGGGTTGTTTTTTCAACATTGCTCAGCATTTATGGTACCTTTCTCAGTGGTGTAGGAAAACTTCGCATTTCACTATATCATGCGGTTTTCGTTATGGTAATCAATATTCCACTCTCCATCTATTTAGCCGGTTTTGAAGAGCTAGGAAGTGCTGGAGTAATCTTGGCTAGCTTAATTGGCACTTCTTTCAGGTTTCTTTTTCAGCCCTTGCAGACATATAAGATTCTGAAAGGAAAGGCACGAGGAATTTGGAGCCGTTAGTACTTGTAGTAGCGTTGGAAATTCTCAGATTCTCTAAGAATTGAATTATTCTGGGCCAGGGCTTCATTATCTTCACAATAGAAGTTTTTAATTCTCGTACTCAATTCATCATCAAATGAAAATCTTTTCGTCCCTCCCAGCACGTGCTCTCCAAACCAGAGTTTATGCCTAAAAATAGATTTGCCCAGTTTATTCCACTCCAATAGGCTTTTTGCTCGATTGATTCTTCTGATGTACTTTATCTGACGTTGCCCCAGACTTTTGTTTTCCTTCTTTTTAAAAGGAATTTTCTCCGAAAAAGAGAGATCTAGTTTCGATTTAAAATTTTCTAAAAAGAGCTCTTGATTTGACTTAAAGTCTTCAAATAGAAAAATGTGAACCTTCTCAAAATGGTCCTTATAGAGTTTTATTAAGGGGTATAATAAATAGGTTTCAAGATGTTCGTTTCCAGAAAAAGTATCGTAGCGCGGAGTATCTGTTCCAAAAACGAAAAAATCTTCGGGTTTTTTGTGTACTCCACTGTAAATACCAATTGCGTATAAAGACTCTAATAGGCTCAGTTGATTTCTCAACATCAGAATTATTTCACCTTCCGGAAATGCTTTTTTTAAGCGCTCTGCAGTACGGGTTCGATTGGTAGCATTCATGCCAAAAGACTGTCCGCAGAAAAGCTCATTGGATAATAAAATATTCTCAGCATCAGAATCTACTAAGTCTTTTCTTGTCAGCTCTTTGTAAAGACTCTCATCTTGATAAAGGAGCTTTTGAAAAGATTGAGCGTAAAAGGTTTTGTCCACTCCAATAAAGTCAAACCCGCGTACAAGAGGAAAAACTTGTTTCTGAAGAAAAGTACTGGCAGTTCTGGGTAGACCTATGTGAATCAGGGTTCGCACAAATGCCAAATCTAAGTAATTCCTCCGCTTATCTTTGCGCTATGTCAGACTCGTGCATATTAATGACAGCTACTATTCAGCCAAATACTATAATGGTTGAAAGAAGCGATGTGCAACAACGCCTTTCAGACTATAAAAACTGCATAAAATTCTATCTGGCTGAAGTAAATCTGCCAATCTATTTCATAGAGAATTCAGAATTTGAATTAGATACAGATCTTGATTTCATGGAGTTTAATAAATCCAAAAGATTTAAGATCATCAAAATAAAAGCGCTTCCGGATAAGGAAAAAGGGAAAGGCTATCAAGAGTTTTATGCACTAGACAGGGCCATTGATGAGTTCGTGAAAGAATCTTTTGTACTCAAGGTTACAGGTCGATACCTCGTTCGAAATATTTCAAGCTTAGTTCCCAAAATGACCCATCCATTGAACATCGATATGCATAAAAAAATGGCAGTCGCTATTACCGGTTTTTTTGGTGTAAGTAAGTCTGTATACCAGAAGCATTTCAAAGGATTGTATGCAAATGTGAATGACTCTCAGGGTATTTTTATTGAGCATGTTTTGTACAGAGAAATCATCAGCACTGATCTGATTAATCTTACAAGCTTATTGCCGGAAAACCCTGAATATGAAGGGATCTCCGGGAGTCATGGTCATTCCATGAAGCGAAATAAGTATAAAATGAAAGTCCGGGGTCTTGAGCGAAAAATCAGTAATAGCCTTGGAATACGGCAATTTTTAATTGAGTATTGATGCGCTGGATAACCTTCTTTCCTAATCTCAAGCGCGAACACCTCACCAAAGATGTGGGTCTCTTGCCTTTTTATATGTCGAAACGGGGATTTAAAACAACATTACTCACAACTGGACAGGGGGTTGAAGAAGCTGACATACCAAAAGAAGTAGAAAGCTTAAACCTTCAAACTCTTCCCAATCTTGGCAAGCATTACTTCCTTGATAAATCTTTTGTCAACTATTTGGAAAATCACGCTGCAGAAATCGATGTACTCCACTTATTTCATTTCAATCGAGATTCCATCCTTTACGCACTCAAGTACAAGAAGAAAAATCCCCAAGGATTCCTTTATGTAAAGCTGGATGCCTACAACCAGCATCTAAGTCGAAGAAAGGTTTTTTCAAAACATCCGGTAAAAGATTTATACCTGCAGATCAGGGCTCGTAAATTCCATAAAGCAGTAGATCTCTTAACTCTTGAGAATACCGATGGCTTAAAAATTGCCAAGGATACATATCCGTATTGGAAAAACAAATTGCATTATCTACCCAATGGCTGTAATGATCTTTACCTGGAATCTTTAGAGATTGATGATTCTGAAAAAGAAAATATCATTCTATCTGTGGGCAGGCTGGGTAGCCCGGATAAAAATTATAAATTGGTTTTAGATGCTCTTGAATACCTTGACATGCCCGATTGGAAATTGAGAATCATTGGGCCTATATCAGAGAATTTTTCTGAACTTATTAAAGACCGCCGGGAAGCTAACCCAGGATTATTCGAAAGAATAGAATTCGTTGGTGAGATGACCAATCGCGAAGCATTGTACACGGAATACCAGAGAGCAAGTGTTTTTTTCCTCCCTTCTAAATTTGAGTCTTTTGGAATTGCCTTTGTTGAAGCTCTTTATTTTGGAAATATTTTGGTTGGCCATAGTGGAATGGCTGCCTTTAATGACTTGTCAGTAAAAGGAAAGTACGGAGAGTATTATGAAAAGAACAATCCGGAATCGCTGGCTACGAGTTTGAAATCAGCGGCACAAAAATCAGCTCAGCCGGGTATAGCAAACGAAATCAGCCAGCATACCAGGGAAAATTTTTACTGGTCAAGTCTGGCTCGAAGATTATCTTCACATATTCAGAATGACTGATCCCCTGATATCTGTTATAACCGTCTCCTACAATTCGGCTAAAACCATTGCCCGAACCTTGGATTCATTGAAGAACCAAACTTGCAGTGACTTTGAGTCTATTGTTGTGGATGGGGGAAGTACAGATGGCACCCAGGATGTTATTAAATCTTTCGGAAATAGGGTAGATCACTTCACTTCTGAACGAGATCAGGGCATTTACGACGCAATGAACAAAGGGCTTGATTTAGCTTCAGGCGCTTATATTGCTTTTCTGAACAGTGATGACTACTACCCTTCAAACACCATTCGGCTTATAAGCGAACAGGAGGGAGATGCTGACATTTACTACGGCAATATGATCAAGGAACGACAGCTTAATAGCAAAGTATACAAGAGGACAGAAAAGCCAGATCTTACCAGGATGAAAGAAACTATGAGCATCTTTCATCCTTCTGTTTTCGTCAAGCGAGATCTTTTCCAATCATTGGGTAAATTTGCTTTGCAGTACAGCCTTTCTGCCGATTATCACTGGCTTTTACGCGCTTATTTGAAGGGTGCAAATTTTAGCTACGTCAATGAAGCATTGAGTGTTTTTACCATTGGGGGAGTGAGCAATTATTCGTGCAAATCGTATGAAGAAGCAGCAGCAATTCAAACCGAATTTGGATTACCGAATGAATCCATGTTAGAGCTTCACCGTTTGTGCAAGAGTAAGATGAGAAGAAACAGACTCGTTTCAAAAGTTGCTAAACTTCCCGTTTTCAAGTCCATTTACGAAAGCAGAATAAAAAAAAGGTGGTCGTGAGGATTATTTTTAAATATTTTCTGGCCTTTCGCTATCGGTTTAACGGGCTTTTATTAAAGCTCTTCCTGCTTTTGTGCGGTTGCAGGGTAGGCAAGGGGCTCAAGGTTCTGAGATTCCCAACCTTCAAAGACATTCCGCATGCGAACATCACTATAGCAGACAATGTTTCCATTGGGCGGGGAGTGATCTTTGAAATTCCTGAAGGGGGGAGTTTAAAAATAGGTAACCGGGTAACCATTGGCGATTACAATCGACTAAGCACAATTGACCGCATTGAAATCGACGATAAAACAGCAATTGGTGAAAATGTGAGTATTCGCGGCAGTTTTCACGGGGTTGAAAAAGGCACGCCCATTATTGAGCAGCCCAGTCAGGGCATGCCCATTTCTATTGGCAAAGACGTGCTTATTGGTGCTTACACAGTGGTATTGCAAGGAGCTCAGATTCCCGATGGAGCAGTAATAGGGGCAAAATCGCTGGTTATAAGGAGCGATGAATTGAATAGCTATGGTATCTTTGCCGGCACTCCCCTAAAACAGATTCGTTTCCGAGAATGAATACCGCTGAAGTAAAGGCCTTCTTTGAAAAGACAGATGTCTATCTCACCTTTAATTATAATCTCAGAATTCGCGCAGAAACGGTGGGCGCTTTCATAGGCGAAGATCATTTTGATAAAGTTCTGGATATGCCATGCGGAACAGGCGATATCTCGGCCCCGCACATCGATAGCTTTAGACATTTAAGCCTGATGGACTTTTCCAGTAACATGGTTGAAACTGCCAGAAATCGCTTTAAAGATCAGCATCGCTCAAAGCTAAATTTCATTAACGATGATTTTTACAATCACGATTTCAAAGGCCAGCAATACGATCTGGTTATGAATATTGGAATCATGGCTCATATTTCTGAACCCTGGAAGTTTCTGGAAAAATCTATGGGTCTGGTGAAGCCCGGCGGAAAGCTCATTATTCAAAATACAGATTCAAAACACTGGTTCGCAAAGCTCATTCACCTCTATCTATCTATGCGTAGGGTAGTGGGTAAAGACAAGTACTCTTTAAATAAAATTCCGGAAAAAGAACTCCTTCAGAGAATAGAAAAAGCGGGTTTTAAGCTCGAAAATTCCTTTCGCTATAATCAGTCTTTCCTGGGCTTATCGCGCTTTTTTAGCAATGATCTGAAGTATAAACTCACCCGGAAGTATTTTGGAACTGTAGGGAATAATAAGCATGCAAAAGAAGGAAGCGATGCTACCTTCATCTTCAAAAAGATAAAATGAGAGTACTTCTCATTCCCGAGCTATACCCAACTGACGAAAACCCGATTGCGGGAATATTTATAAACGATCAGATTAAGGCCATTCAAAAATTTGCCGATGTGGTCGTTTACAATACCAATCCCTTCTACCGTGGAGTGTATAGTCAGCTTCCAGATGTGGATTATTACGATTTTCACCTGTTCAATCGTAAACCGCCTAACATCTTAAAGCCATTTTTGTACCGGTTTTGGGAAGCCCAGGCCCTCAAACTGGCGCAGAAAATTCCAGATATTGATCTTGTCCACCTTCACGGTGCAGCTCTCCGTGGAAACATGGCTCTCCGTTTTGCTCAAAATCGGGAAATACCATTGGTGGTTACTGAACACACAGGTCCCTGGTCTGCCATTTCTTCCCGGCCTGCAATATTTAAGCGGGTAAAAAAAGTATTTAAACATGCCAAGGTAGTTATGCCGGTTAGCCATCACCTGAAAGATGAAATGATCAGTTCTGGAGTTGAGATCGATCGTAAAGAAGTTCTGGGAAACCCGATAGATGGCGATCTTTATAAACTGAGAACATCAAGCTTGAGCACGGTAAAGCGGATTTTATTTGTTGGAAGGCTTGACGAATTTAAAGGAGCCATGCGAACGCTTAAGGCCTACCACTCTATTGTCTCGGATAATTCAGACTGGAAACTTCTTATGCTTGGCGCAGGACCTGAAGCCGATGAGATAAAATCATATATCCAGAATCATTCCCTGAATAATAATGTAGAGTTTATTGAAGCGGTATTTGACAGGACTCAATTGGCCAATTATTACCGTTCGGCTTCCTTTCTGGTTTTTCCGAGCAGATTTGAAAGCTTTGGGCTGGTAGCTGCTGAAGCAATGGCCACCGGTCTTCCCGTTCTCTGCACTAATCAAACCGGTCCTCTTGACTATTCTCTTCCCGAGAATTCATTGAGTATTAATCCCGATTCTATCAAGGACATCGCTGAAGGCATGTCTAAAATGATTGATAAAATACAGGGCTTTAAGCCAGAAACGATCAGAAGCTCTGCGCTCAATAAGTTTGGTATTCAGGCCTACGCCGAAAAACTTGAAGCTGTTTACAGCTCCACTCTTTGATCCTGATCATTTCAGGAATGTTCATAAACGATGCGCTTGTATTTCTATAATCTGCTACTAGAATTAACATCTTTGCAAATCTCAAAATAAGCCCATGTGCGGAATTTTTGGATGTGTAAATCAGCAAAATCTCAAAGGAGGAGATCTACTCAGGGTATCTCAGCTTTTGCAGCATAGGGGTCCTGATGATGAAGGCTTTTTAACCTGGGAAAAGGATCAGGCTAGTCATTTTTCCGGTCCTGATTCTTCGGTGCAGTCAACTCCTTTAAATCAGAACGCACCTATAAAGAATGCTCTTATTCACCGCAGGCTTTCCATTCAGGATCTGAGTCAGAAGGGACATCAGCCTATGTCGCTTAAAGAGAGAAATCTGCATATCGTATTTAATGGTGAAATCTATAACTTCAATGAGCTGGCTAAAGATTACGGACTGAATCTGACTTCGGGAACTGATACGGAAGTCGTGCTCCAGATGTATGAGAAAAAGGGATTAGACTGCTTTAAGCTTTTTCGAGGTATGTGGGCCATTGCCATTCTTGATTTAAAGAAGAAGGAGCTCGTTTTATCGCGTGATAGATTTGGAATTAAACCTCTCTACTACAATTCGGACCAAAATTCACTCTCTTTTTCAAGTGAGATTAAGCCACTTCTCCATCTTCAGAGAGATAAATCACCCGAAATATCTTCAACTTCTTTAGTTGAATACGTTGTTTTTGGGGCTTCAAATAATCCGAATGAAACCTTTTTCGATGGGATAAACTCAATAAAGCCCGGATTCAATCTCATTATGAATCTGGATAATTATCAAACGAAAGAAGTTCAGTATTACGATTTAGAAAAGTCTATAAAGTCTGATAGGGATTATCATTCTTATAGTTTTGATGAGCTTTTTTCCGAAAGTGTAAGAGAGCATCTTATTGCTGATGTTGAAGTAGGGTCTTGTTTGAGTGGCGGATTAGATTCTAGTTTGATTGTATCTCAATCAGCTCATATGTATAGGGGTACCTTCCGAACCTATACGTGCTCGTTTCCGGGCTCAGATATTGATGAATCGAGGTTTGCCCGGATTCTTGGTGAAAAATATTCGCGTGTGCACCAGCACTTTACGAATCCGCGTGCATCAGATTTCTTAAAGTCCATTGAACATCTGGTAGAAATTCACGAGCGACCGATTGGATCAGCTTCCATTTTTGCTCAATACGCAGTGATGAATTTAGCATCAGATAATGGGGCTAAGGTGCTATTGGATGGACAGGGAGCCGATGAGGTGTTCGGGGGCTATTATCCCTTTGCCGGAGCCTATTTGCTCGGCCTGTTAAAGCGTGGGAATATGCCGGGATTTCTAAGTGCCTACAGGAATTTGAAGAACAACTTCAACCCCCAAATGCAGAAGGCCATGATGCGAGCCGGGTACTATGATTTACCTGCTCAGGCTCAACTAAAAGCGAGGCAAAAAACCCGCTTGGGTTTCGATTTACTTAAACCGGAATTCCAGGAGGCAGCTTTAGATCTAAAACCAACCCAGCGCGGAGATTCTAACTTCAAAAAGCTTGCCTTGAAAAGCATTCACTATGGTCTATACGAGCTACTTCAATACGAAGACCGGAACGCTATGGCTTTTGGTATAGAAACCAGGGTTCCATTTCTAGATCATCGATTGGTGGAGTGGGCATTGAAACAAAAGCCATCGAAACTTATTGTAAAGGGGTGGACTAAATATCCGCTGCGTCAGGTGCTAGACAAAGAGTCTCTGCATAAATTAGCATGGAGAAAAGACAAGCTGGGTTTTGTGGCACCTCAAGAAAAATGGATGAATGAGAGTAGTAAAAAGCTAAAGGATATGATCTCATCAAAGCAGATTCCCGAAATATTTGATGAGCAGAAAGTGTCCCAACTCATAAACAAACCACTGAAGCAAAATGAGCATTTGTCCGAATTTTGGCGCTTGTTTTCACTGATTATTTGGAAGGATAAATTTAAAGTCTCCGTCAAGTGAGAATTGCGCTTGTAACCGGCCACTACATTCCGCGCCTGGGCTATATTGAAGTCCACCTTTCAAGAGCTTTTGCTAGTTTAGGTCATGATGTCCACGTATTTACCACGAATAGATTTCCATCTTATTTAAAGCATAAAAAAGGAGATTTTGGCAATCCTCCTAAAGGAGTTCAAGTAAGCCGTCTGGATCCTTTTTTCTCACTGGGGCAAGTAGTTCGCGCCCGGGGTTTGAAGAAAAGGGTAAAGGCATACAATCCCGATCTGGTCATGGTTATTGGCTTAGGGAAATGGTTTCCAAAGCCCGTTTTTGGTTTAAAAACTCCTATCTACACCTTGCTAGGTGATAATGCTTTTTCCTATGCAAGCGCGAGCTGGAAATCAAAATTGCTCTTTAACTTATTTAAGCAATCTACTTATCAAACAGCTCTTAGAGAAAGCGCAAGACTTTATACCTACACTCCCGAAACGCAGGAAGTGGTTTTGAGTATCATGGGCGATTCCTACCGGGAATCATTGAATAAGGCTAAAGAGATTTCACTAGGCTATTGGAATTCTGAGTTCTTTTTTGATCAGAAAATCAGGAATCAATGGCGAGCCAGATTGGGCTACGGAAAAGTCGATAAAGTTGTGATTACCGCTACCCGGGTAGTGCCAGAGAAAAAACTCGAAGAGCAGATAGATTTCTTCAAAAACGGTGAGAAGAATATAAAATGGTTGATTCTGGGCGCATCAAATAACACTTACACCAAAGAATTAGAGAAAAAGCTCGTGTCTGGTTTAGGTCGTGAACGGTTCAGGCTTCTTCCTTATGCTTCCAGATCCGAATTGAACAATTACTACAACGCAGCAGATCTGGCACTTTTTACGGTGCCGGCCATCAGTATTTTTGAAGCGTTGGGAGCTGGTTTAAAACTCCGTATTCCAGACGTCAAGTCTTTAAAACGCGTGAGTACAGAAACCTACAGGTCCTGTTTTTTAAATAAGCCATTCAATTCAAAACACTTCGAATACAGCCGCGATGAAATTATGCAGAATGGTAGGAGCGAATTTGCATGGGAGAATATTGCTGGCAGGATACTAGCTAAAAATGTTAGTGATTAGTGGATAATTGGCTATCGCCGATTGCTGTTTTTGAAAATCATGCTGTTTACTTTGCAGGACAAGTCCCCTGAACGTGAGTTTTAGAGAATGGTGGTCGTGGTACGCAGATTTGCATTGGTCTCTCAAGTGGTTTCCTTTGCTAGTAGCACTGCGTCCGGTAGTAGATAATTTTTATTTTCTCAAGGAAATAAGTCCCTTTCTCTCGCCTCTTTACATCGTGGGGGTGCTTACTCCGGTTCTGAGTATCACAGCTTTGTTTTATTTCAAAATGCCGAGTTTCAGCAAAACCGATAAGGCATTTTTTTACTGGTCGCTCGCTTTGATCCTGAGCTGTGTAATGCTCTTGTTTTACGATCCATTTTCGCTTCTCTCCATAGAGTTTGTTCTTAAACTCTCGCTGCCCGTTTATCTGTATTTTTTTCTTCGAGTGTTCATTACAGACCTGAGAGACCTACACGGAATTCTGCAATCTTTTCTCTATGCGGGTATCTTCGTGGCCATTATCTTGCTCTACGAAGTTTTGGTCAATCCTATTCGCATTGAAGAAAGTCGCGGCTTAGACCGAATTCAGGGAAATTTTGGAGATGTAGTAAGTTACGGAATGTACATAGTATTTACTTTCATTGTAGCCAGCTATTTCTTTCTCTCAAGGCAACATATTCTTTCGCTCAGTAAAAGACTTTGGCTTTTGGTTCCAGTCTCTATTTTGGGATTAATTGGTCTCTTTAATATTCATCACACAGCTACTTATTCCATTTTCGTTCTCCTGGTTGGCACCTTCCTGACCTTTAACCTCAGATCTAAAAATCAGCCCGTAGCAATTGCCATTGTGATTATCGCAGTTTTTGTAACAAGCTACTGGGGAAACCAGATTATTTCAGAAAACATTGAGCCCCTTCTTGAAACAGATCTCGCAGTATATTCTGGCGAGCAGAGTTCTGATAAATTGCTGCACGGAAGGGTGGGTCGGTGGAGAATGATGCTTCAGCTCTTTTCTGCCGAGTCTGTAGCTGTGCAATTTTTGGGTTTTCCATTGACCTTTGATTACGTATACCACTTCGTAGGAATAGGCTCGCATAATGATTTTATCCGAATTTTATTTGCCACAGGCATCCTGGGACTTGTTCTATATCTAAACTTTATTTCAAAAATTTTCTCCAGGGCTTCCGATTTGGGAGTTGCTCAACGATACCTGGTTTACAGTGTTCTCTTTGCCCTGATTTTGTATAGCGTGAGTGTTACACCAACCTTCTACGCTCCATTTATGTATTTTGCTCTAACGGTATTCGCCTTTTTAGCTCTTGACGAAAAAGAAATGATAAGATGGAAAGACCACGAGTATTAATACTTGGGAAATTACCGCCTCCCCTGATAGGGCCCGCTTTGGCTACTCAGATTATTCTCAATTCAAGCTTGAAAGACCAGTACGAATTGATGCATTTTGATACAGCTCTGAATAAGTCGGTCTCCGAATTTGGTAAGGTTAGATTAGGTAAAATAGCAGATATCCAGGGCAAGTACAGGGCATATCGAAAAATGCTCAAGGAGTTTAAACCCGATTTGGTTTTAATCCCAATCGGACAAACTTCAGCGGGCTTCTTTAAGGATGTTCCTTTTATCCGTCTGGCAGCACTGTCGCGAGCAAAAATTCTCCTTCATCTTAGAGGAAGTGCTTTTAGAGATTGGTATGCAGGTTTGGATGTTTTCAGGAAAAAAATTGTGGCAAAAAGCATTTCTCGTGCTGACGGGGCTATCGTGCTGGGTGATATTCTGCGCGATCAATTCAGTAATTTCTTCGCTAAAAAGGATATCCACGTGGTACCCAATGGTGCTGACTATACCTTCCCCGATAGAAATTCATCTCAAATTCAGCTAACTTATATAGCAAACTATTTGCCGGGTAAAGGAATAAGAGAAATTCTTTTGGCCCTGCAAGAGCTGAAGGAAAAGGATTCACTATCTCCCTTTTGCTTCAGAGCTTTTGGCGCCTGGGATAATGATGATTACAGAAAAGAGTGCGAGAGTATCGCTGCGGATTTGCCGCATGTGGATCTGAACGAAAGCATATCAGGTGATGAAAAATGGCAGGAATTGAGTAATTCTGATGTTTTCATATTCACACCCAACCACCCTGAAGGGCATCCCTGGAGCATTGTGGAGGCAACTGCCGCCGGCTTACCCATTATCTCCACAAGCAGGGGAGCTATTTCGCAATCTGTAAAAAATGGTGAAAATGGTTTTTTGCTAGACAACCCCGACCCCAAATTAATCGCTGAAAAACTCCATTTACTTTTAAGTAATCCGGATTTGAGAAAGAAGATGGGAAAGGCTTCGCGAGAGCTCTACCTGGAGAAATTTACGGCCGAATCAATGGTGAAACTCCTCGATCAATCATTTAAAGCTACTTTAGATTTATGTGTGGAATCATCGGAGTAGTTGGCCAGCAAGTAAACTCCGCTCTTTTTCAGGAAGGCCTGAAATCGCTCGAGCACCGCGGACCCGATAATTCAGGGTGGCTTGCTGAAACCATCGCGGGAAAAGAAGTAGCAATGGGCCATACTCGCCTATCGATCATTGATTTGTCCGAGGCAGGAAATCAGCCCATGCAGTACGACGAAACGCTCATGTCGTACAATGGCGAAGTATACAATTTTAAAGAACTTCGCGAAAAGCATTTGCAAGCAAATTCACTTAAATCTACATCTGATTCCGAAGTCATCCTTCACCTTTACGCAAAGCTAGGTAGTAATTTCATCAATGAGCTTAATGGCGATTTTGCTATTACATTTCTGGATAAAAACGAAGGTAAAATAAGACTGTATCGCGACCGCTTTGGCGTTAAACCCCTCTACATTTACCGCGATCAAAACACTTTTGCTTTTGCCAGCGAGATCAAAGCCTTTAGGGCAATGGGTTTGAACCTAACCTTAGATAGGGAAGAAGTTGGTCGATACCTGGTCTATAAATACACCCCGGGTCAAAAAACACTTTTTAAGGAGGTGAGAAGGGTCAGCCCGGCTTCGGAAATCACCTACGATATTGAAAAAGGAACGATCTCGGAGCGCGCCTATTGGAAACTGCCTGAAGGCAAAAAATTTCAGGGATCGTACAGAGAAGCGAAGCAGCAAATTCAAGAGCTCTTTGGAAGATCGGTTTCCCGTAGATTGATTGCCGATGTGCCTATTGCCAATTACCTCTCAGGTGGGGTAGATTCTTCAATTATTGGATACCATTTAAAGGATGGGGGGCATACGCATTTTTGTGCGGTAAAGAATAAGAGAGATCTCGCCATTGAAGGAACAACCAGCGATGGCTATTATGCCAAAAAGCTCGCTGAAAAGTGGGGATTAACTCTTTCTGAGATTGAAATTGGAAGAGACCAATTATCAACTGAGCTTATCCGCGAGGCAGTGTGGGCATGCGACGATCTAATAGCAGATGGTTCGGCCATACCGGCAATGCTAATTGCTAAGAAAGCTTCAGAAAATTACAAGGTTGTTCTCAGCGGAATGGGAGCTGATGAGATATTTTTTGGCTACAATGGTCACTTCTTATTGCAACTTGATCAGCTAACCTCTAAAATTCCGGGACTGAAAGCAGTTCTGAGTCCACTGATGAAAAGAATTGAACCCGGCAGGGGCTCATTCAAGGCTTATAAGCGTTACCTGAAGAAGTGGGCGGATAATCAGTCAGGTCCCTACAGTGCAGCCAGGTTTAGCCTTGTGGGCGATGTTCAATCGGCTATGTCTCTTTCAGCAAATCAGCCCGGCCTGGATTTCCTGTTTGCTGACTTGCTCGGCCCAGAAAATAGCTTCGAAAATTTAATGGGATTTGAGCTCGGAAATTTTCTCGTCAAGAATAACCACTATCTGGATCGCACATCCATGGCATTTGGACTGGAAAGTCGCGTACCCTATCTGGATCACGAGTTTGTGGAACTTGTCTCATCTCTGCCTACGGATTGGAAGCTGGATTGGAAATTCAAATCGAAAAAAATTCTCAAGGATGCTTATGCAGATGTTTTACCAGATTACGTAACGAAAAGACGAAAAGCGGGTTTCGGAATGCCATTGAGATCTCTTCTATCACAGGAAGCACTGATCCAAGAATTGCTCAATCGCGAACTACTGGGCGATCTTGAATTGTTTGATATGGATACGTTCGACAGGCTTATTAAAGATCACGCTTCTGGAAAAGCCGATCAATCAGCCCTTATTTACGCAATCATTTCATTCCAGGAATGGTATAAACTATTCTTCGAAGAGTCAGTTCCCGTTGGGCAATCACATTCGTTAATAAGTCAGTAAATCCGTGTAAAAATCAATTCCATACCCTGGGTTAACAAACCAATTCAATCACTAGGTTTGTACAAGTTTAAAAAGCAATAATCTTGCAGCAACTCGTACAAAGTCTGAAAAACGGAAAGATGGAGATCATCGATCTTCCCAGTCCCACTCCGGAGCCGGGAACAGTTTTGGTGAAGACACATTATTCAGCTATCAGCACCGGTACAGAAGGAAAAACGGTTTCTGATGCACGGAAGGGCTATTTAGCGAAGGCGAAGGCTAGAAAAGAAGAAGTACACAAGGTTATCAAGTCTGCGCAGACTATCGGGCTGGCGGAAACATACAAAATGGTGCAAAATAAGCTTGAGTCTCTTCAGCCCCTGGGCTATAGTTTGAGTGGAGAGGTGATTGCTGTAGGAAGGGGCGTGCAGAAATTCAAGAAGGGCGACCTGGTAGCCTGCGGAGGAAGTACAGCCTCGCACGGAGAGTTGGCAGTTGTGCCGCAGAATTTGACGGTGAAATTGAAGTCTGAAACTCCACTGGATCAGGCCGCATATACAACGGTGGGGTCTATTGCGATGCAGGGCATAAGAAGGGCTGATTTAAAACTGGGCGAAACTGCTCTTATAATTGGTCTGGGCTTGATTGGCCAACTTACACTTCGTCTTTTAAAATCCGCTGGTGTAAAGGCTTTTGGAGTTGACCTGAAACCCGATCTCGTTGAATTTTCAAATAGCAATGGTTTTGAAGCATCTCTTCGCGAAGATGAATTTCTGGAAGAGCGAATCAATGAATTTTCCAATGGTCAGGGTGTAGATTCCGTTATCATTACTGCCGGAACATCTTCTTTAGATCCGGTAGAGTTTGCAGGTAAGGTTTGCCGAAACCGCGGGAAGGTCGTTATTGTCGGTGCTGTACCCACTGGTTTTAGCAGAAAGAACTACTACCGTAAAGAATTGAGTCTGCTGATGAGCACATCTTACGGCCCCGGCAGATACGATGCTAATTACGAAGATAAAGGTATAGACTATCCCATTGGTTACGTTCGCTGGACTGAGAATAGGAACATGCAGGCTTTTGCCGATTTGCTTGCAACTAATTCTCTCGATATTGAAAATTTAATCACGCATAGATTTAGCTTTGATGAAGCCAGGTCTGCTTACGATCTGATTGTAGATCAGGAGAAGTCCAAAATGGGTGTTCTGTTGGAGTATGACTTAAATAAAGAGCACAAAACAGAACTCGAGCCTAAATCCACTGTAAAATCAACTTCAGTCTCGTTCATTGGAGCCGGTTCTTTTGCCGGGAATTTTTTACTGCCCAGTTTAAAGGGCCAGCTGAATTTAGAAGGAGTCATGACTTCTCGGTCGCACACGGCTGAAAATGCAAAGCGGAAATTCGGGTTTAAAAATATCTATTCGAGCTCTGATCAATTCTTTGCTTCTGATCAAGCCGGAGCCGTAGTCATTGCAAGTCGGCACGATTCGCACGCTCCGCTGGCAATGAGATCTTTGAAAGCGGGTAAAAGGGTTTTTCTTGAAAAACCCCTTTGCCTGACTATGGATCAATACATGGAATTGAAGCTGGAGCTTTCTAAAAGTGAATCGCCTGATCTTATGGTCGGCTTTAACCGAAGGTTTGCCCCTCTGGTAAAAGAATTGAAAAACAAGCTTTCTCCAAAACTGCCAATGGCAATTAATTACCGCGTAAATGCAGGTAGATTGCCAAGAGATCACTGGGTAAATGACCCCGACATAGGGGGTGGGAGAATTATCGGTGAGGTCTGTCATTTTATTGACCTCTGTACTTTTTTATCTGACTCACCGGTAGAAAGTGTTTCAGCTTTCAAGATGCATAACGCGGAAGGAGATATGAATACCCTTGTAGTCAATATGCATCACAGAAGTGGTTCTGTCGCGAGTATATCCTATTTCAGCAATGGAAGTAAAGAAATGGCCAAGGAGCATCTTGAAGTATTTTCGGGAGGGGTTTCTGCCGTGATTAATGATTTTAAGGAATTGACCCTTCATGGAAAAAAGGTCAGTCGATCTAAGCTCAAAAAGCAGGATAAAGGCCACAATGCTGAAATGACATCTTTTTCTGAATCAATCAAAGCAGGTAAAGCCTTTGAGATTAGCACGGAAGAGAGCTTAAACGCAAGCCTGGCAAGTTTTGCCATTGAAGAGTCCATCCGTCAGGGAGGGGAGTTGATTAATCTAATTGCCTTTGAATCAGAATGGATTTCACCGAAGGCCAATTAATCCGATTTAAGCGCTCTCTGCGCTATTTGCGCGATTACTGTGAGAAACGTCAGTATAGAGGTTACGACCCCTATGATGTTTTGCTCTCTAAATTGCCTTTTGAGAAACTGGGTAAGTGGCCCCCTATTTTAGCCATACAGCTTTTTAAAAGGAACCCTTTGAATTTCAGGCCGCTTATCGGGGTTCCAAAATCCACAAACCCTAAGGCCCTGGGGCTGTTTTTAAATGGCTATTCTATTTATTCCGGACATCCTAAGGCCGAGCAAAAAGCACGAGAGATTTTTGAAAAACTGCTTGAAGTGCAAACCCCTGTTGGACGGGGCATGGCTTGGGGTTATCCATTCCCGTGGGCGAGCCCGGTTAAATTCTTACCGGCCTGGTCGCCTACTTCGGTAGTAACCGGCTTTGTAGCACAAGGTCTGGATGCCTACTACAGAACTTATAAAGATGAAAGAGCTCTAGAAGCTCTCAACAAGGCATGCATCTTTCTTTCGGAACAGCTTCATCATACGGAAGAAGACGATCTATATGCCATTTCATATAGTACGGTTGAAGCTGATTTCTGCTATAATGCATCACTACTGGCCGCTCAAACCTATGCCTTAACCTATTCTCATACAGGGCAGGCAGCCTACAAAACCATAGCTTTAAAAGCTTTGGGTTCGGTGTTACAAAGACAAAAATCAGACGGATCGTGGAACTACAGTGAGAATCTTGAAACCGGTAAACAACGAGTTCAAATCGACTTTCACCAGGGATTCATCTTAGATTCTATTCTTTCAATTTGCAAATCTTTAAACGAGTATTCAGAAGCTGCAGAAGGTGCGTTGCAGAAGGGCTTTGAATTTTATCGAGAGAGGCAGTTTTCAAATGAAGGTCGTGCCTATTGGCGACTACCGGAACAATACCCGAGCGATATTCACCATCAAGCTCAAGGACTGATAACAGCATTAAATTATTTTGAGCACACAAATGGGAAAATGGCTGGTTTGATGGCAAAGAAAATTGCGCTTTACACACTAGAGCATTTTCAGGATAAGCGCGGCTTTTTCTACTACAGAAAGCATAGAAGTTTTAAAGATCGCACATCCTACATGCGCTGGGGGAACGCATGGATGTTCCTGGCTCTGAGTAAGATGCTAAAAGTTTACGACACAAAGGAGCGTATGCATGGAACAGTTCCGGAAGGTGCAAAATTATCGTACTGATATGTGCCGCTTTCTCTTTTATCTGGGGCATCCTGCTCATTATCACAACTTCAAGAATCCCGTAAACGAGCTTATTAATAGAGGGCATAAGGTTTTAATCGTTGCGCGGGCCAAAGATGTGCTCTTTGAATTGCTTGAGTCGGAGAATTGGGATGTTGTAAGATTTCCCGAAAGACGCTCCAATTCCAAGAGTGGTATAGTGACGAACATTTTAAATAGGGAATTGAAAATGTTCCGAATCGCCAAACGCTTCAGGCCGGATGTAATGATCGGTACAGATCTGGTCATTACTCATATTGGGAAATTGCTAAAAGTTCCATCCATCGTCGTTAATGAAGACGATAGTAGTGCCGTACCCCTAATGGCCAAGTATGCTTTTCCTTATGCAAGCTCCATCCTGGCTCCTAACTGCTGCGATCAAAGCCCATACAATCATAAAAAGATTGGTTACGAAGGTTATCATGAGCTGGCATACTTGCACCCAAGTGTGTTTAGGGCCGACCGGAATCGCTTACCAGCGGAAGTAGCTGAATGCGAACATTACTTTATCCTACGATTTGCCGCATTAAATGCACATCACGATGATGGCCGCAAAGGAATAGACGATAACCTGGCTGAACAATTGATTGGCATTCTTTCTAAAAAGGGAAAAGTTTTCATTACATCTGAACGACCATTACGAGCAAACCTTGAAGCGAACAGAATAAAAATTCATCCATCTGATATGCACCACGTCATGGCATTCGCATCGGGATATATTGGAGACTCCCAAACAATGGCCGCCGAAGCGGCTGTTTTGGGTATCCCTTCCATCCGGTTCAACGATTTTGTCGGTGAATTAAATTATTTGGAGGAGTTGGAAAAAAAATATAGTCTAACAAGGGGTGTAAAAACTTCAGAAAGTAATTTACTCATCCAACTGGTAAAAAAATGGGCTGAACCAAATAACATCATAGACGAACTGAAAAAGCAAAAAAAATTGATGCTGGATCAGACTGATGATGTTTGCTCTTTCTGGGTGGAAGTATTTGAAAATCAAGCAACAAAGTCTCGTTAATTTCTTTGTGTAAAACTCTTTTTGAGCTCAATTTGACGGCCTGTAACAAGACCTATTTTTAAATGAGCTAATTAAAGTGAAAGGGATGTTACAAGTTGCGGTTCAAATGTCTTCAATGCCCGGGGTTTCGGGAAACAAACTTTTAAAATTTTTAGGTCCTTCTTTAAAAGGCAATGAAACTACTTCTCAAGTAGATAAAATTACCGACCCTTTAAATTTGCTCAAGTATGCTGATGGCTCACTCAGCAACTATACTAACCTGCACCGTATAAACGATATTCATGGAATCAATAAGTTCTTCAGAACGGTTAATGAAAAGCTGCAGGATTCAGGAACTTTTATTGGTTGTGTAGAAACCCTTGAACAGCGACGGAATAGATTATTCAAAAAGTTCCCTCCGGTTTTGAATGGACTTTATTATAGCCTTGATTTCGTTTTTAAAAGAGTCTTTCCAAAATTCAAGCTAACTCAAAAGGTCTATTTCTTCCTTACCAATGGGAGAAACAGGGCTCTATCTAAATCGGAAGTTTTAGGCAGGCTGGTTTATTGTGGGTTTGAGATTATTGCTGTGGAAGAGCTCAATAATAAACTTTATTTCAAAGCACAGAGAATTAAAGAGCCATCAACAGATTCAAAACCGAGTACCGGTTTGCTACTCAGAATCAACAGGATTGGCTACAATGGCAAACCAATAACGGTTTATAAATTTCGTACCATGCATCCATACGCTCAGTACATACAATCATACGTGTTTGAGCAGAATGATCTTCAGGAAGGAGGGAAATTCGCCAATGACTTCCGCATAACAAAGTGGGGGAGATGGATGCGAAGGTTTTGGATTGATGAAATCCCAATGATTTACAATATTTTAAGGGGCGACCTGAAGCTGGTGGGAGTCAGACCTTTAAGCGAACACTATCTGAGTCTTTATACTCCTGAGCATAAAGTACTTCGCGTAAAAGGAAAACCAGGCCTTATACCACCTTTTTATGCCGACATGCCGAAGAACCTGGAAGAAATAATGGAATCTGAGTCGCGGTATATTCAATCTTACGTCCAAGATCCTTTTCAAACAGATCTCATTTACCTAAAAAAGGCTTTTAGTAATATCTTTCTGAATAAAGCCCGAAGTCATTGACCCGAATTGCAATTCTCTTTTTGTTGCTGTGCACTCTATCAAGAGGCTACAGCCAGGTTGTATTTGAACCTTCGCAAAACTCCGTGTATTCCTTTCTGGACGAAATGGCAGCAGAAGGCCACATTCGCATCAATACATTCGCTAAACCTTTCAGCAGAAAGTTCATTGGAAGCAGACTAGACTCTCTTCAGAATCTTAGAAGTGAACTTACCCAGCGGCAGCGCGATCAATTGGATTTTTTTCTTCGAGATTATCAAAAGGAAAGAATTATCGGTAAGGATTGGGATAGACGTAGAGACCTTTTTTACTACAGCGATTCAACTTTCAACCTTACGGTAAACCCCATATTTGGGGGTTCTTATCTGGTAAATAGCAATGGAGACCGGATTCAGACAAGAATAGGAGGGGATTTCTTTGCGAACTTCAGGAATATTGGAATATATGGTTCTCTCAGAGATAATACGGTGAGCGAAGCTATCGCTCTTCCCCAGCATCTCACGGTTCTTCCCGGTCAGAATTATAAGTCTATTGCTGAAGATAACCGGAGCGATTACAATGAAGCAATGGGTGGTATTTCGTACGCGTGGAAATGGGGTGATATTTCCCTAATCAAGGACCGGAATATTTGGGGTAATACTGAGCGTCATGCCAATATCCTGTCGGGAAAGGCTCCATCGTTCGCTTCTATTTATTTGAGGATTCACCCGGTTAAATGGCTTGATTTTCAGTATATGCACGGTTGGCTGGTTTCTGAAGAACTAGACAGCTCAAGGACATATTTAACGCCCAATGGCAACAGAAGAGTCTATACCAATAAAAATATTGCTGCTAATTTTTTTACGATTAAGACCAATTGGAATATAGATATCACAGCGGGAAATTCAGTGATATATAGTGACACAGGCTTTGAACCGGTCTACTATATTCCATTTATGTTCTGGAAATCTGTAGATCATACCTACTCTGGAACGGGAAGTAATGAACTGGGACAAAACTCCCAGATGTTTTTTGATGTGAGCGTGAGAGCATTGAAAAAAGTGCATTTCTATGGGTCGCTATTTATTGACGAGATTAGCCTTTCCAATTTTTGGGATTCTGATGAGCAAACCAATATTCTGAGCTATAAGCTGGGTGCCACTTGGTTCAATGCTCTGCCCAACCTACACGTAACAACTGAATACACGCGTAACAGGCCCTGGGTTTATCGGCACCAGATTAACTCTACAACATTTGCGTCTAACCAGTACAATATGGGGCATTATTTGGGAGAGAATGCAGATGAAATCTTTCTGCAATTGCGTTTTTTACCCTGGCGAATGTTGCGAATTACAGCTGCAGCATGGTATGCAAGAAAAGGTCCTCAGCACGTATATGAAATCATAAATGGAAATGCCAATGTTACGGGTTTGCAATTCATGGAGACTGTGGAATGGGAGCGAACGGGTATTTCCTTCTCAGCCGAGTACGAAGTGATAAATGGGGCCGTTGTTTTTGTGAACGCTATTTATACCAATACGGAAGGGAGTGAGCTATCTACACCTGAACTATTTGAAGGATCCACTTTTTCTACTCAAGGTGGCTTTCGAGTGGGCTTCTAGAATCTTATTTATTAGGCTTTGAAGGAGCTGGCGTAGCTGGCTTTTTTCCGCCATTCAACAGATATTGCATTTCGAAGAGCTTTAATTGAAGCTCAAACATCTTCATCCGGATCTCTTCTAAATCTTCATCTTGAGACTCTGGGTTTATCGGGTTTGATTTTCTTGATTCAAGGGGCTCTTCTAATTGAACATCATTAGGTTTGACGTCATCCTTCTTAGATCCAAAAAGTCTCCACTTTTCCTTTTCTTCTTTATCTTTCTTTTTCTTCTTTGGTGGGTAGTCTTCTTTTGCTCTGTTGAAATTGTAACGCAATCCAACACCTATGTATGAATATTTATCATTTGAGTTAAACTCTCGGCTCCAGGTATCTAGTTTTTTTGTCAAGGTATTGTTCAGCATGTAAGATATAGTGACATCTGTCTGGTGATTTATCCTATAGCCAGCCGTAAAGCCAACAGGAATATTCAAAGCAATTTCGGGTGAATCTTTTGCTTTTAAGAGATATCTTGACGTGGGCGCGTCGGGATTCGTTACCGTGTAACCAACATAGTCTCTCACCATATTTCGTTCAGTATCCCACCAGGAAACAGATCTAAACCAGGTTACACCAATACCAACTTCACCATAGAAGAAAAACTTGTAACCCTTGAGTCCTTTGGAGTCGTATTTTTTATTGAAAAGGGCATTTAGAAAATCGTAATTCAATAAAAGCGAAACGGTATTGAAGTCTGTCTCGAAGTCTACCGGAAGGCTTTGAAGTCCTGGCAGTCTGCCGCCGCTCAAGCTTCCCTTTTCAAATTGAAGTTTCGCTCTAAGCCCCCATTTTAAATCTCTGGATGCATGAACTCTCCATGCAAAATTGTAGTATCGACCGCCATTTTCAATTGGGGCAAAAGTATCGTAATCAACAAGACTTCCATGAAACCAACTATACCCAAAGCTACCACCGATGGCCAGTGTGTTAAAAAATTTCATCTCACCCTTTGGACCTTTAGTATCTTCAGGCAGAAGACTTAGTTTTTGATTTGATCGGTAATTTTGAATCCAAGGATCAACCCCAGATACAGCCTTTACGGTCAACAAAAGCATAGAGACAAACAGAATGCCTGCCAGGGAATTTTGAAGGGGAGATTTCACAAAGTCAAAAATGAAACTTTAGGGCGACTCTACAAAAAGAAACTGAATAGTTTTTTTAGTTTTAATCTGTTAATAACCCAATGGCGACAAACTCCTTGAATTGATAAGATTATTCTAAAATTGTTTGTTGGAGAATTATGCTAAAGAAATTCTGTATTCTGCCCTTATTGATTCTTTATTTCCTACCCACTTTCGGGCAGGACGTCATTGAGCGCGATTATTTTCCAAATGCCAGAGCCAAGAATGCATCCATTGCCGCTGCCAGATACGCCGAAGAAGGTTATTACTACACCAAATTCACAACTTATTTAAGTGCTGTAGATAGTTCTAGAATATATGCTGACACGGCCTTATTCTTTATCAAGCGCTCCCTGATGTTGAGCGATACTGCCATATTTCACGCTCCAGAAACCAACTTCCCTGCTCTTGATTTTTTGTTTTCTGGAGATAAGCGAACATCAAAGGCCGACTCGATTATAAGGGAGTTTTATCCTATGTCTGAAATCAAATCGCATAATGTTTTTGGCACAGAAGCCAGTCTTCACCTCAGCAATGCGGTAATGGATTTCTTTAATGCTTCTCTTTTGCTCAGGTCTGAAGACGGTTCTGAAGATGCAGATAAATATGCAGTACTTCCATACGAAGATGAAGTGCTACGCCTGGAAGCGGATGAATCTGCATTTCAAGCAGTTGCCAATGAATATGAAGATGAAATAGATAAGATGATACTTGTTGGGTTGGCAATGAACGAAAAAGTATCTGAAGCACCTGATCAAAAGACTCGCTTTGCTGTAAGAAATAGGCTTGAGGAAATAGAAAAACAACTCAACCACACAGTTTCCCGATTGCGCGATACTTCATCGCGAATTGAAGAAATACGAGAAATCCTTGACGATAAGTATCTCACTGATGTAAAAGGAGTAGAGGATCCTGAGCACGTATCTCAATTTGACACAAAGAAAAAAGCTGAAGAGATTGAAATGGATCAAATGGTTCCAGATGGTCTGGCGTACAAGATCCAGTTAGGCTACTATCCGAGCGATGTGGATATTGAAAATTTCCACGGCCTATTCCCAATAACGGGCGAAACCGTTAAGGAAGACTTGGTAAGGATTTACGCGGGCTTATTTTTCTCTTACAGTGAAGCCAGCAAGGGAAATAAGTATATCAGGGAGAATGCCATTCCCAACTCATTTGTGGTGCCTTTCCACAATGGAAAGAAAGTCAGTATGAGCCAGGCCATAGAAATAGAAAAAGCCCGCGGAGTAGACTGATTAGAGTGTTTTTTGGTGCTCGCAAATAAGATCAAAAAGATCTACCTGTGCTCTGACTTCTGCTTCACCTTCTTTCTTCGTCACGTAATTGTTTTCTTGTTTTGCAGTAATTATTCTGGCTTTGGAATTATCTCTCCACTGAAGCTCCATGAAATCCTTGATCTCTTTGCGCACGTTTTTATCGTAAATGGCAACACTTACCTCAATTCTATGATCGAGATTCCTTTCCATCCAGTCAGCAGATGAAATATAAATGTCTTCTTTACCGCCATTACCAAAAATGAATACTCTTGAATGCTCCAGAAAACGATCAATGATGCTGTGCACTTCAATATTCTCACTGAGCCCCTTAATACCCGGAACGATAGAGCAGATACCTCTGACAATTAGCCTGATTTTAACTCCAGCTCTACTAGCCTGGTAAAGTTTTCTAATTAGTATCTCGTCTACCAGACTATTCACCTTGATAAAAGCATAGGCATCCTTCCCTTCTTTTGCTAATCTGATTTCACGGTTTAGCATTTTTATATACTTCGTTCGCATAGATGCAGGAGCTACTAATAAATGCTTAAACCTGAAGTTCAGATAGGGACGTTCAATGAACATAAACACCTTCTGAGCTTCTTCGCAGATATCCTGATTTGCCGTAAGGAGAGCCAGGTCGCTGTACACCTTGGCCGTGCCTTCATGGAAATTACCCGTGGCAATCGTGCAATAGTGATGTGTCTGGCCATTCTTAATTTTGGTAACGAGAGCCAACTTGCAGTGAATTTTCATATCGGGAATACCGTATATCACTTTTACACCCGCGTCTTGTAGTTTTTTACTCCAGTTCAAATTTGCTTCTTCGTCAAATCTCGCTCTGAGCTCAACTACAGCTGTAACCTCCTTGCCATTCTTAGCAGCTGAAATAAGTGCATTTACAACCCTTGACTTACTAGCTACCCTGTAAATAGAGATCTTTATTTCTCGAACTTCCGGATCTATTGCAGCTTCGCGTAAGAAATGAACGAAAGAGCGGAAATACTGATAGGGGTAGTGGAGCAAAATATCGTTCTTATCTATAGCGCCGAAAAGGCTCTTTGATTTAACCAACTCAACCTGGTCTATTTGCTTCAGCGGTGCATACTCTAATTCAGGCCCACCCACATTCGGAAACTTCATAAAGTCTTTAGAATTATGGTACCTACCTCCAGGGATAATGCTATCGTCGCTGTCTATTTTTAGTCCTTTTTTAAGTACATCTAAAAGATCCAGGGGCATTTCTTCGTCATACAGAAAACGAACTGCCTGGCCTGTTTTCCGCTGCTTCAAGGTCTTTTTCATTCGTTCATAAAAACCTTTAGAAACATCGTCGTCAAAATCTAACTCAGCATCTCGGGTTATCTTTATGGTATAAGCTTCTACCTTATCGTAGTCAAATATCCGGAAGATTTTATCCATGTTAAACCGAATTACATCGTCAAGAAACATGATGTACTTTTTGCCCTTGTGCTCCGGAAGGACTACAAATCGCGAAGTTCTGTCTGACGGAACTTCTATAATGGCTGTCTGCTTTTTTACTTCCTTCTTTTGAGAGGTGAGCTTCACTGCGAGATAAATGGATTTATCTCTTAAAAACGGAAATCGCGGTACGTTTTTAAGCATGATAGGAATCAAAAGTGGTGCTACTTTTTCTCTGTAGTATTCATCTATAAACTCTTCCTGCGTTTCGCTTAAATTCCACTCGTCTATAATATGTATGTTGTGATCTTCCAGTTTTCTAAGAATCACCTGGTAGGTATCTGCAAAAATTTCTTTTTGACGAACTACTTCGTCGTGAATCTCATCTAATACCTCCGCCGCAGTTTTATCACCTATTAGCTCTTTCTTCTTACTCACGGCTTTAATTCTTCTCATGGTTGCCACGCGAACACGAAAGAATTCATCCAGGTTATTAGAGAAAATACCCAGGAAGCGAAGGCGTTCAACCAG
>Ga0207419_1000047_pt1 | contig 85800 bp, 79 predicted proteins | sample ElkSloMetagenome_4_FD_184723 | JGI IMG/M metagenome (GOLD analysis project Ga0207419, IMG submission 184723) | Hot spring microbial communities from Elkhorn Slough, Monterey Bay, USA - MD2A (version 2) | ecosystem: Environmental > Aquatic > Marine > Intertidal zone > Estuary: Microbial mat ...
GTTATTTTGGTGGATTTATAGATCAGGCGGTCATGTGGTTGATTAATGTGGCCTGGTCCATACCCACACTTTTACTGGTCATTGCGTTAACCTTAGCCCTTGGTAAGGGGTTTTGGCAAGTTTTTATTGCCGTAGGACTTACCATGTGGGTAGAAGTTGCCAGAGTAGTGAGAGGGCAAGTAAAAAGTGTGAAGAAAATGCCCTACATCACCGCTGCTAATGCATTAGGATATTCAGACTTTAGAATTATCAGTAGGCATATCTTACCCAACATTATGGCGCCGGTAATTGTGATTTCTGCGGCTAATTTTGCTGCTGCCATTTTAATAGAAAGTGGATTAAGTTTTTTAGGGATTGGAGCACAACCGCCAATTCCTACCTGGGGAAATATGATTAAGGAACATTACAGTTATATCATATTAGGGCAAGCCCATTTAGCAATTATCCCTGGTTTAGCAATTATGAGCCTTGTCATGGCCTTTATGCTGGTTGGTAATACGCTCAGGGATGCCTTTGATGTGAAAGGGTGAAATAGTTTCAAATTTAAAGTTGGAAAGTTTGAAGTTTTTCAAGTTAAGGCGCAACTATAATACTATTATTGTTATTCAAAACTTTTATTTTTAGAGCCATTCCGCTATGTTCGCAATGTTCTATACCTCAACACTTTTAAATTTTCAAATCGATACATTGATACATTGATACATTGCTACATTGATACATTGCTACCTTAGTCAATTGATCTTTTTTCTCTAATTCTCGATCTTTTTGAAGTTACCAAGTACACTCCAATAAATACCAACACAACGGCAAAAATTTTAATCAACGTTAGCTGATCTGCACCGCTTAAAATCGCAAATGATATGGCAATTACAGGCTGTAAATATGTAAAGACACCAATAGTAGAAGCTGAGAGCTCTTTAAGCGCGTAAACATTGAGTAAATAGGTTAAAAACGTAGGGCCAACTATTACGAAGCCCATTCGCCAAAGCACAGAAAATGGTAAAGCTTGCCAATCTACAGTTGTAAGATCATCCATACCAATTGGTAAATTTACAATGACGGCTATTAAGAAAAACCATTTCATCAACGTGATACTACTGTATTTAGACGTAAGAGGTCTAACAATGATTAGGTAAAGCCCATAAGATGTGGCATTTACAAAAAGAAGTGTATTGCCCAAAGGTATATTTGATGCTGTAGCTGTAGCAGTTTTACTAAAGAAAATCAGCATTAACGCACCGATAAGCCCTAAGATTGCTCCTGATATTTTAAGTAAGGTAATTTTTTCACGAATTAGAATTGCTGAAAGCACGAAGACGATAATGGGAGAAATCGTTACAATCACAGAGGAATTGATTGGTGTAGATAAGCTAAGGCCTTTAAAGGAGAAAAGCATATTTATCACCATACCAAACATAGCACAACCCACAATTCTAAGCCAGTCTCTTCGTTCAATTTTTTCAGAAGTAAAGAATAAACTAATGCACCAAAATAATATACATGCTCCTAAGACCCTTAGCATTACTAAACCAAAGGGCTGAATATGATTTGGCATAAGCCCTTTGGCGAGTGTATGATTAATTCCAAAAATAAAACTTGACGCTGTTGCGGCAAGAATGGCCCAAACGCGCTTACTCACCTAAATGCTCTTTGAGCGCTGTGACGACTTTTTTTGAATTACCTATGAACACGTTGTCCCCATCAATAAAAATTGGCCTTTTGAGAAAAGAATAATGTTCTAAAAGCAAATTTTTAAAATCTTCTTCAGATAACTTTTGATTTTTAAGGTCCCTTTTTTGCCACAATTGGGCTCGTCTATTTATGAGATCTTCGTAGCTATCTGTATGATTTCTCAAGAACTCAATATCTTCTTTAGATGCAGATTTTTTTTTGGTATCCTGTAGTTCAAAATCTTTGGTATTGACTTCAGAAATGATGCGCTTACAGGTATTACAAGTGGATAAAAAAAGGACTTTCTTCATGTTTTCTTTGCTTTATGCTTGGTTTTTTTGTCTTTGTTTTCTGTGTGTTCTGTAAATTAAATACCCTAATCCACCCATCAGTAAATAGGGAAATACCATTAAATACACAATACCATCATTTATCCCTTCTGCTGTAGAATTGTCGGCATTATTTTCTAATACAGCCCGACACATGGCGCATTGGGCTTCTACATTTTCAAAAGAAAATAGTATTATAAAGATAGTCAATATAATTCTGAAATACATTTTAGAGTTCATCTTAGATTTGATTTAATGTTTTGAGATAAGATTCCGGTGTGAAGACACTCAATGAACTTTTCTTGTAGTCCTTTATGTTCCTTGTTATAATAATATTGAGGTTTTTAGTCTCAATAGCTGCATAATTTTGCAACGCATCTTCAAAGTCCTTAAAATCTGAATTTAAAGCTTCAAAGACTATCTTTTGATTCATATTAATGATGCTGATATATTCAAGGAGTTTGATCAAGTCAGATATTAACTTTTCATGCTTGGTTGTTTTTCTTAATATATAATAAACATTTGCAACAATAAGTGGTGTAATAAAACCTTCAATTTTTCTTAGTACACATAAATTTAAAACCTCTGAAGCATCTTTTGAAAAAGGTGTTCTATTGTAAAAGTAATCAATAATAATATCTGAATCGATAAGAACTTTATCCATTATTTTTTCTTAAGTACCTTTCCATTCTTGCTTCTTCAATTTCTTTTTTATAATCCACGCTTAAATTATCAGGCATTTTCACAGAACCTCTCAAAGCGAGAATGTCTGGATGTAAATCATGTTCCTTTTCTTTCTTTTCATCTCTTGATACGTGTTTTAAAAAATTTTCGATCAGATTTGACAAGCTACGGTTCTCTTTTTTGGCATAGCGCTTGGCCTGCTCTATGACTTCTTTATCTATAGTTAAAGTTAATTTAGCATTCATGACATCTTAATTTATTCAAAGATAATAAAAACACGTGTTTTTTTAAAATGAACTATACGTGCAATTAATAATAAGGCTGCATAAAAATATAGACTAAAACACCCGTAATCGATACATACATCCAAATCGGAAAAGTCCATCTGGCAATTTTCTTATGCTTATCATATTGCCCTGTCAATGCCCTGTACATTGTAAAAAGCACTAATGGTACAATTATCCCTGAGAGTACAATATGACTGATTAAAATGACAAAATATAGCGTCCTCATGAAACCTTCACCACCGTAAGGTACTGGCTCGTGACTAATTTTTGAAATCACATAACTCACTAAGAAAACAACAGAAAGCATAAATGCAGATATCATAACATTTCTATGCAGTGTCATTTTATTGTTTTTGATAAGTAAGTACCCAACTGCAAGTAAAATAGCTGTCAGGCCATTAATTATAGCATGAAAGAAAGGATAAGTACTTACATCTAAACCTAAAAGATTTGTTCTTGTTTCAATGTTCATCAATACCACGACTATAATAGGTACTGCTACTGAAAGGGTAATTATGGTATTAACCATAAACCGACTTGGTGCAATTAATTTCATCATTCTTTTATGAGTTTTTTTATGTCTTCAATGAGTATATCTATTTGTTGTTCTTCGCTAAATCTATTTTGGTCTTCGTCATATTCCACCGCACCTTGGTAAAAGACAATCGGATTATCATTTTTGTCTTTTCGGCTTCTTAAATAACCCGCTTTATCCACGAGGGCAAAAAAACCAGAATGTTCAAAACCACCTGCTGCTCTGGATTCTTTTTTAGCATAGAGGTTAAATCCATTGTTTGCCAAATCCATAACCTCATCTATTTCGCCGGTAAGCAAATTCCAATGTGGGTGCTTCACTCCTATTTCATCAGCATAGGCCTTTAATCTTTTGACCGTATCGTTAATCGGATCAATGCTGACGGAAGCAATACCAAATTGATCTTCTCCATAAAATTTTCTTTGCACCTGAACTAAGTTCTTATTCATGATTGGGCAAATTGTGGGACATGTTGAAAAAAAGAATTCTACAACATAAACTTTACCATCATAATACTCTTGAGAAATAGAGTTTCCGTCTTGGTTGGTAAGGTCAAATTCTGGTACTTTTCGCTTTTCACCGTCTATGGTAATATAGACAAGGTCTTCTCCTTCAGAACGGCTTTGAGACTCTCTAAACACCCAAACCCCAAATATGATTACTATCAATCCTAGACCTATGTATCCAGCATATTTTTTCATTCTGAAATATCTTTGTCGTTATTGTATTTCTTTAGTGCCAACCTGTATTCTGCAAGTATTATTTTTACATCATCGTTCATTTCCTTGCTCAACTCAGCAACAGAGGCCATATTATAGCCGTATCTAATACTTCCATCCTCATCTTCAAGACGGCCTCTTAGGTTGCGTTTTTTATCAATAATGAAGACATAGTTTGTGCTATTTAATTCATCTAAATCTAAATTAGTTTGGAATGTATCGAAAAGAGAGTTTAATTTCCGGGCTTCAACTTCTACAAAAAACCATTTATCTGCTTCTGATGTAAAGTCAACATCTTTGATAAAATTGGCTACTTCATCAGTTTGATTAGGGGTAACAATACTTATAAATTGCAGATCATTGAAATCTTTGTTTTTATCGTAAATTTTCTCCTTTAGGTTAAAAGCATAAGCTTTTTTAGTATTCACATCTCCACCTAAAAAGCTTAGAATCGTGATTTTGTCTTCAAAAGTGATTAAACTATCTTGAAGTAAAATGGGATAAGAATCATCGTTCAATACATTTTCCTGAACAGTATCCAGTTTGGCAAAATTATAAACACCACTTGCGAAAAACATGTATGCAAAGAGCGGTAAAATGAATAAAACCGCTAAAACAAAATGCTTTTTTTTAAAATTCATATCCTAAAACTTTAGATCTAGCTAATGTGTTGACTTATCAAAAGTTAACATTGCTTACAATTTTGCAAAAATAAAAAAAGACGGTCTTGTGAATGACCGCCTTATTAATGATTTAACCTATTTTTAGGGTTACGATAATCAGAAATCCCAGGTCATATGACCCTCGGTATAAACTTGCTCTATATATCCGCCTTCTATTAAAAGTATTGCTATCAAATAACAAATAAGAAATACACCTGTCCAGACGACTACACGTCGCAAGCCTTTAGACTCATGTTCCATGTGCATGAAAGCCCAAGTAATATAATAAGCCTTTACAATAGTTAGAATGATGAAGAGCCAATTTAAGTATGACATACCTATGACATCATTCTGTACTAAAAAGTTTGGTCTTATATATCCAAATATTACTTCAACTATCGTAAGGACTGATAGGTAAATAAAAACCGTCCAAATTCGTTTTTTTGCTGCTGATGAATCGTGATGTGCTGTATCGTGAGCCATTTTAAATGTCTTTTTAATTAAACTAAGTAGAAGAATGTAAATACAAATACCCAAACAAGATCGACAAAGTGCCAGTAAAGCCCAACTTTCTCGACCATTTCATAACTGCCTCGTCTCTCGTAAGTACCTATTAGCACATTGAAGAAAATAATGCATAGAATAACAACTCCTGAAAAAACGTGGAAGCCGTGAAATCCAGTTATAAAGAAAAAGAAGTCTGCAAATAGAGGTGCGCCATATTCATTTTTGGTCAGATTGGCGCCTTCTATGATGCCAATACCTCTGTTATTTAAGTAATCCAAAGAAGTTTCTCTGTCAAGTACAGTTTTTTCACCTTCTTCATTAAGCGTCATAGTTCTGATCAATAGATTTTCATTGGCTTCAAAACCGGTTTTTACCTGCTGTAATGTTACAGATGGCAAATCTTTTTCACTCATATACCAAATGCCCTCACTTTGATTCTGCCGGGTTCTTTCAGTACCTCTTTCTCCCATGGCAATCTCTGTGATAGATATTCTTTTATTATCATTAGTAGCATCTACAAACTGCAGGATTTTTCCACTTCTGGTTTCTACAGCTCCATATTCACCACTGATGAAGTTTGCCCATTCCCAGGCCTGAGAACCGACAAAGACCAAACCACCTAAGATAGTCAAAGCCATGTATGTGACCACTTTATTTTTATTCATTTGGTGACCTGCATCAACAGCTAGAACCATTGTTACAGAAGAGAAAATAAGTATAAAAGTCATCAATGCTACATAGAACATTGGAGCATCTACGCCGTGTAAGAAAGGGAAGTGATTAAAAACCTCATCGGCGATAGGCCACTCTGTTGAATATTTAAATCTTGAAAAACCATATGCGGCTAAAAAACCAGAAAACGTCAATGCATCTGATAGAATAAAGAACCACATCATCAATTTACCATAACTAGCCTTGAGCGGTTGGTTACCGCCACCCCAAAGCTTGCCTTCAGTTCCTGTTTTAGCAACAGTAGTCGTATCCATATTTTTAGGTATTTATTAAGAGTTGGGCAAAAATAGCAAAATATTTATTTATAGAAACTTAAAAATAAGAACAAAAATAGCCACAATATGTCCACAAAGTGCCAGAAACTGGAACCTATAGAAAATCCCAACATCCTATCTGATGAGTATTTATTTCTAAAATGGTTTACAATGATGACAGTTAAAACTATAATTCCCGCTGCAAGGTGCACCAAGTGTGCCATAACAAGTACATAGATATATGATGAGTTTATAGTACTGGTAGGGCCAGTAAAGTAATATCCTTCATTAACCAGAGTATCAAATCCTTTAAATTGTAAACCGACAAAAGCGCTGCCAAGAATAAAAGTAAAGAATAAAAAAACGGATGTCATTTTTCTATTATCTGCTTTCAGATATTTCTTTGCAGCAAATAATGTAATGCTACTTATCAGAATTATGATTGTGCTTATCCCAAAAGATTCTGGTAATTCAAAATCACTTACCCAATCTGGGCGCTTACTACTAACAACGTAGGCGCTTGTAAGTCCGGCAAAGGTCATTACCATACTTATTATTCCAAACCAAAGCATCATTTTTTTGGATCGGTCTCTTTTTTCTTTCTCTGATAGCTGATTTATAGCCATACTCTCCATATTTTATCTATTACGTAAACAATTTGTATTAATGTAATATAACTCACACTCGCCAACATTAGTTGTTTGGCTGCTTTTGTATCTCGTTCTCTGTAAAGTTTGACAGCAAAGAATAACATTATCAATCCTAAGAATAAGACTATTCCTGCAGATACAATTGAAAGCCTTAAATCTCCTGTGACTCCAAATACTGGAATTATGGAAATAGCCACAGTCCAAAATGTGTATAATATAATTTGCAGCGCAGTTCCTGAATCTCTTCGTCCTGTAGGTAACATGAAAAAACCTCCACTTTTGTAATCGTCATAGAGCCACCAGCCTAAAGCCCAAAAATGTGGAAATTGCCAAAAAAACTGTATCATGAATAAAGTCCCCGGTTCAATACCAAAACTTCCTGAAGTCGCGACCCATCCTAACATAAACGGAATTGCGCCTGGAAATGCACCAACGAAAACGGATAAAGGCGTTTTAGTTTTTAGAGGCGTATAAATCGCCACATAAATAAAAATAGAAACTCCTCCAAAGAAGGCTGTTGTTGGATTTATAAAGTAGAGTAAAGTTAATCCGAGAAGTGTCAGAAAAACTGCAATACCCCAGGCATAATTAACAGACATTCTACCACTTGGAAGTGGTCTGTTCTTAGTTCTGTTCATCAACAGGTCTAAATCTTTCTCTATGATTTGATTAAATGCATTTGAAGCGCCGACCATAGCGTAACCACCTACAAAAAGTAAAGTCAAAATACCAATACTAAATTGCTCAGCCCCCAAAAAATATCCTGCTAAGGAAGAAAAAACTACACTTAAAGACAAGCGATGTTTAGTTAAAGTTTTAAACTCGCTTAGCCATGATATTTGAGCTGTATGTGCTATGGTGTTAGGCAATTAAAAATTTTTGCAAAGATAACCAATTAAAGATGTTTTAAAATTGCATAATTCTTAATCTTTTCTAATTCACAACTTTTTAAACTAGTTCTGCACATACAAGCTAGCTTTGAAAGCTTTTGGTTTAAAAAGTCCCCTGGGGATTTAAGGGCTTACAGCATCCCCAACTGAATAATCTCTTCCTTTTTTAAGGCTCTAAAGTGACCTCTTGGCAAATTAAGTTTTGTGAGGTTACCGAAAACTGTGCGATCCATTTTTATAATTTCATAGCCTAATTTGGTCATCATTCTAGGAATAATGTTATTTCTCATGCTTTTCAGCTCCAAACCAATATGATGATGTGATTTATTTTGAATAAATGAAATATCATCCACAAAAACTTTGTGACCTTCTACAATAATTCCAGATTTTAAGGTTTCCATATCAGCGACTGAAAATTCTTTTTTTAAATGAAGCTCGTAAACTTGATGTATTCCTTTCTTGGCATTTCCAAGTTTTTTAGCCAAAGTCCCATCGTTAGTATATAAAATCAAACCACAAGCAGAATTTTCTAAGCGGCCAACGGGTCCTAATTTGGCGTTACTTACCTTTCTCAACAAATTGAGAACTGTTTTATTTTGATGTTCTATTTTTCCGGAAGTATAGAAACCTTGAGGCTTGTTAATCAAATAGTATTCTTTAGGCTCAGGATTTATGCTTCGACCATCAAATTTCACGTCATCATCGAGCTTAACCTTGTAACCCATTTCTGTTACAGGCTTACCATTTACAGTTACACTTCCAGCCGCAATAAAAACATCGGCTTCTCGCCTTGAACATATGCCTGCATTTGAAATATATTTATTTAAACGCATTCCAGCGCTTGGGTCTTTTATTTGCTTATCAACCTTAGAGACTTTTTTCTGTTGTCCTGCTTTTCTTTTCCCTCTGCTCTTAGACTTATCAGATTTCATTTTCTAAATTTTTGCAAAGGTACGGGAAAATAATTTTGAATTAAAACTTCTGAATTTTGAATCTTAGGCTATTGATTGAGAGTGGCCTTTTGAAAAGTTGCAAATATCAAAGACTCATAATAAGAAGTATCAACCACGAGCTAATAACTTAGATTTAAATCCTCTTCAACTGGAAGAAAAATCTTAAAAAAATTAATCTTTTATTTTGATTTGTATTAGTGAAAATTTAATTTATTTGCTAAAAACTTAAACAAATGAAGGCAGGTATTAGCTATTTAGCATACGATATTCCGAAAATCTATTTAGACATTGAAGAATTCTCAAAAAATAGAGTTGTTGATGCGGAAAAATTAAAAAAAGGATTAGGAATTTATAAAATGTCGATTTGTGACGTGCATGAAGATACCGCAACCATGGCCGGGAATGCTCTTCTTAAATTGATTGCACAAAATGATATTGATCCAAAAACCATAAACAGAATCTATCTGGGGACAGAATCTGCGCTAGATAGCTCAAAACCTACGGCGACATATGCCGTGGACATGGTTGAGCAAGAGCTGGGCGAACGTGTTTTTGCACATACCGACGTAGTGGATATGAATTTTGCCTGTATTGGTGCCGTTGATGTCTTTCAAAATGCATTGGATTATGTGCGTGTAAATCCGACACATAAAGCTGTAGTGATTGCTTCAGACTTTGCAAAATATGATTTAGAATCACCCGGCGAATATACCCAGGGCGCCGGAGCAGTCGCCATGTTAGTAGAAGCCGATCCAAAATTAATGGCTTTTGATCCGATCTTTGGAGTAGGCTATAAAAGTGAGCATGATTTTTTTAAACCGAGACGAAAATATAAGGTAAACGAACATACAAAGTCTTACACTACTGATGAAAGCTTACAGGTCTATCGTGAAGAACCCGTGTTTGATGGGCAATTCTCCAACAAATGCTACCAAGACAGAATTCGAGAAGCGTATTTCCACTTTAAAAGTTTAAAAGGAGAAGATGGAAAACTACACGAGACCTGGTCAAGTCTAATTTTTCATTTGCCTTATGCCTTTCATGGTAAGCGTATTTTTTCTGAAATATTTCAAATTGAAAAAGACAACATAAATTCTGATGATGTCAAAGAAAATATGTACGAGTTTGAAGTATTAAAAAACCTGTCTAAATCTGAAGAGTATAAGAATTTTGTGTCTGAAAAAGTACTCGATGCTCAAAAAGCTTCTTCACAAATAGGGAATATGTACGCGGCTTCTATTTTTATGAGCCTGATATCTGAATTATTCTACAAAAAAGAGAAACTTTCCAAAGGAGACAAGTTTGGATTTATTGCTTATGGCAGCGGGAGCAAGTCAAAGGTTTTTGAAGGCCAGCTTGTTGAAGGTTTCCAAATTGAAGTTGATAAACTGGATTTAGAAAAGGTTTTTGACAACAGAACTGCTATTGACTTTGCTACGTATGAGAAATTACATCGTAAGATTCTTTCAAGCTCCGTTATAGAACCAGCAAATGAATTTGCCCTCACATCTATCCATGATAATAGCCAAAATCTTCCAGGAAGACGATATTATGCGTATCATTCATAGAACTGTTTTAATATTTTTAATAAATTTTGAGTGTCCCAACTACTATTATTGATTATGTAAAAAATCGGGAAAAAACCCGGTCTAATTAAAGCCTATTTATAGAGGATTAACTGTTTTAGTTCTTAAATCCGTCGTTTTTCAACCTAGTGATTTCATGTTTTTGTTAGAGTACCTCATAGATTTGCATTGATAAATTTTAATCTTAAATTTTTTAATCATGAAACTTAAATTTTTAATGCCATTATTCTTTTTGTTAATCTCGATCTCTACATTTGCTCAGAAAAAAGAGGTTAAAATACGTGTACCAAGCGAAAGCAATCTACTTTTGGAAAGACAAATTAGACTTAAGGATCACAACCAAAAAGAAACCATCACCGTAGAGGTTGAAAATGATATTTATAAAATAAATTTTAATGTGCAAACCCGATTAGTTGGTGGTAAAATGAAGATAGATATTTATAATCCAGACGGAGAAAGGGAAGGTACCTTTTCTGTATCAACCCAACTTTCAGAAACTGTATCTGAAGTTGCAATGGGGCAATTGAATAAAGAAATATTTGAACCTCAACCGGGTATTTGGAAGATTGTCATCGACCCCAAAAAGGCTAACGCAGAAATTTCACTGTCTACATCGGCAGAATATTGAATGAGAAATAGAAACCTTAGGGTCATATGCACTTTAGCCTGCTTGAGCATGAGCTTATATGCCCATGCTCAAAATTCTGAAACAGGGATTTTAAGAGGACAAGTAAAATTAGATTCTACTTGGTCTTCAAAGATTTACTTGTCTTATCTGCCCAGTTTCGATGACATTTATACCATGTCTCCGGAAATGATCATTGCAGAAACCTCATTAAATGAAAAAGGTAAATTTCAATTTTCATTAGAATATTTACCAGAGGTAGAAAAGCTATACAGATTACACATTAGTAAAAAATCTGATTCTAAGTCCAGTTTGATCATTGGCGGTAAACATGAAAACTTTTTAATCTTAATTTTAGACAAAAAAACGCAATCCTCAATTGAGTCTAATGCAGTTTATCCGCCTTTTAAATACTCGAAATTTATAGGAGACACTCTCAATTATAAGTTTCAACGTATCACAGATTTGGTATATAAAAGAGATAGTATTGCATCTCAAAGTAATAGGTATAAAAGAGAATTTGTAGATGATAAGCTCAAAAGAGATTTATTGAAAATAGCAGACTCCGCTATTAATCCTTTGGTTTCCTCATATGCGCTATATAAAAGTGGTTTTGAAAATGAGTTAAGTTCAAATACCGATTTCTATAATAAGTTTATAGAAAAGTGGGGAAAAACCAATAACTCATACGTCAATTCATTCATCAGTAAAAAGAAAAATACTAAACTTGAACATATTTTAGTTTGGGTTGTACCTTTCTCAATTTTGATGTTAGTCATTGGCTTTTTTGCCGGTAAAACCATATCTAAAAAAGATAAACGCATAGAAACATTAAGTGTTCAGGAAAGAAAAATTCTCAAGTTGCTTCAAAGAGGGGCTACAAACAAGGAAATTTCAGACGAATTTAATATTGGCATTAGTACAGCCAAATCTCATGTAAGTAGTATTTTAACTAAGATGAATGTCAAATCCAGAAAAGCATTGATGAAATAAAGGCATTTAATCTTTACTTTTCTCCCGTTTTCTTTTTATACAGATGTTCGTTCAAAAACCAGGTAGTTAAGGCATAAAATCCACCTCCTATGACAATGCAAATCACCAATTGGATCAAAAAATCATATGTCGTTTCGAACTTGGCTTCAGAAAAGAAATAATTGTAGGCAGTTAAAATAACAAACAATAAGACCCCAAAACTTAAGCCTGTATTAATAAGGTGCTTTTGTAAACCTTTTTCTCTTATTTTTCCCCATTTTTGAACAAACGGATCGTCTTGATTCTTCATATTGTCTGAAATTTAAAAACCTAAAATTATAAAATATTACTTATTTAAAAAAATGCGTCAAGAAAAACTCGAACCCTCTTTTTTTCAATCCAGTGATGTTGTAGGTCTTTCAAAAAAACTTATCGGCTGCAAGTTATCGACTTTTATTGATAACAGACTGACTTCAGGTTTAATTACTGAAACAGAAGCTTATGCCGGGCAAGGCGATAAAGCCTGTCATGCGCATTTAGGGAGATTTACAAAACGAACTTCGGTAATGTACGAACCTGGCGGTATAGCCTACATTTATCTCTGCTATGGTATTCATCACTTGTTCAATATTGTCACCAACGCCAAAGACCATGCCGACGCTATTCTCATTCGTGCCATTGAACCCATTGATGGCATTGACATCATGCTCAAAAGACGACAAAAAACTAAATTAGATAAATCACTGACTTCAGGACCCGGCAATCTCACCAAAGCATTTGGTCTGACCAAGGATCACAATGCACGGTCTGTCTGCTCAGAACGCATTTGGTTGGAAGACAAAACAACTGAAATAAATAATATTATTGAAACTACAAGAATAGGTATAGATTATGCCGAAGAAGATGCCTTGCTGCCCTGGCGATTTTACAATGCGGATTCTCAGTTTATTTCGGTGAGGTAGTTGAACCAAATACACCATAAAATAAGGGAAAGGGTAGTTTAATTACTATTGTAAAGGAAAACGATTTTCAGGTTTATGGGTTTATAAGTATATGGGTGTATTTTTTGGTCGCTTATTCTTTGTAAACTATGCCTAACATTCTCCTATACCTAAAATTTAAAGCGGCTCACTAGCTTCTTTCTTTTAACAAAAACAATTCAAACAATAATAATCAACATGTCATAACAATTTGGATCATGTTCAGTGACCATCTAGCGGCTAAGACCTAAACGCTAAAATTCAACTCCTCAAATAACTCGCACCATTCACATCAATGATCGTCCCTGATGAGTACGCAGCTTTTTCTGACGCTAAAAATAAAACCGCATGCGCTACTTCTTCAGGTTGAGCCATGCGCTTGAATGGGGATTCTCGAAGTAAATTGTCTCTTTCAATAGGGGTCAACGTTTCAGCGGCCATATCGGTTTCGGTAAATCCAGGTGCAACTACACCAACGCTAATATTGTGAGGTGCTAGTTTTTTTGCCAATGACTGGCTCATAGCATTCAACGCCGCTTTACTCGAGCCATAAGCAGGTTTTGTCGGTTCTCCTCTAAAAGCACCACGAGAGGAAACGCTTACTATACTGCCACCGCCATTTTTCATCATGTGTTGAGCAGCCAGAAAACTTAAATTAGCTGCTGCAAAAAGATTAGTCTGGAAAGTATTTTCAAAAGCTTTTGTCCAATGTTCAAAATCGACTTTATCTAATTCATGCTCTACAGAAATACCAGCATTATTGACCAAAACGTCAAGTTGACCGTAATGTTCAACAACTTCACTAACCAGTTTTTGTTGATTTTCTTTTGTTGAAATATCATATTGAAATAGGGCATGACCTTTACCTTCTAATAAGCTGAGGGTGTCTTCAGCTGATGCGGTATCAGACCTATAGTTAATCGCAACTTTTGCGCCTTCTTTGGCAAAGGCTATTACCGTTGCTTTTCCAATTCCACGTGATCCACCACTGACCAATACAACTTTATTTTTAAACTCATTCATAATCTTATATTTTTTGTAAATGCTATTTTAATACTTTTCCTATGTGAATGCCAGCATTTAACCAACATTCTTTAAAATTTATACTCAATCCTTTTAGTTTAATATGAATGTTGGTTTGATATCTTAAATTAGAATTTTATTGATTTAAGATATCAACTTTAAGACATTATGAATTTCAAATATTTACTGTCAATCCTTTTTATTTCGTTACTGTTTACAAAATCATTGTTTAGTCAAAAAGAATTTATTGCTAATCAAAACAAAAGTGAAATCGTTATTATAGGAACTTCAAATATTCACGATTGGGAAATGGAAGTTGGAATCGTGAAAAGCAGCATTCAATCTAGTTCAAATTCAATAGAAGATATTAATCAAATCAACCTTGAGATTCCTGTAAGAAGTTTGAAAAGCGGGCAGAAAAAGATGGAGAAAAACACTTACGAGGTTTTAAACGAAGCAGAACATGCCAATATACTTTTTAAATCTAATCGAATAACAGTTGGCGACACAACTTACCATGCTTATGGTGATTTGACAATTGCTGGTAAAACAAAACAGGTTAAAATACCCTTTAAGCTATCTGAAAATAAAGGGGTTTTCAAGCTTACTTGTGATTATAAAATAAACATGAGTGTATACCAAATAGAGCCACCAACAGCTCTATTTGGCATTCTAAAAGTTGGAGAGATTGTCAATGTCGCATTCAATATTTCATACCTATTAAACTGATTGCAAATTAGAATTATTGAAATTTCACTCAATTACAAAATATAATCTGTACTCATAAACTTAGATTGCTTCTTCTCTAAAAGCTCTTCTAAAATTTCAAGATTTTCAGGCGTATCCTTGGACGCTACAAAAGTCCTTATTGAAAAGGACCTTAACGCATCATGTACGCTTAAAGTTGCTTTTGCGGAATCCTTTCTACCGGTAAATGGGTATACGTCGGGACCACGCTGACAAGAACTATTTAAGTTTACTCTACAAACCAAATTAGCCAGCGTATCAATGAGGGGCGCTAAATTTTCTACATCTTTTCCAAATAGACTGACTTGCTGTCCGTAGTTCGATTCTGCCATATCATCTAAAGGTGTGTTGATGTCTGTAAAGGAAACTACTGGTATTACAGGTCCAAATTGTTCTTCCTGATAGACCCGCATGTCTTTTTTTGCAGGGTAAAGCACCGCTGGCCAAATGAAATTATCAAAGTGTTGGCCTCCTTTTTCGTTCAGTATTTTTGCTCCTTTTTCAATGGCATCATCAATCAACTCTTGAATATATTGAGGTTTATCCGGTTCAGGAAGTGGTGTTAATAATTTGTCTTCCCATGGGTTTCCAAACCCTGCATTATCAACCGCTTTGTTGAATTTTTCTAAAAATTCCTCTTTCACCTCTTCGTGTACATAAATGATTTTAAGGGCTGTACAACGTTGACCATTAAAAGACAAGCTTCCAGAAATACATTCTTTGACAGCCAAATCTAGATCAGCATGAGGTAAGACTATACCCGGGTTTTTGGCTTCTAAACCTAACACTAATCTCAATCTGTTACTTTTAGGATGCTGATCTATTAGCGCATTAGCTGATTTACTATTTCCGATTAAAGCTAAAACATCTATTTTCCCAGTTTTCATTAGAGGGCTTGCTAAAACACGACCTCGACCAAAGATAACATTTACAACGCCTGGGGGAAAACTTTCCTGGAAAGCTTCGAGCAAAGGGGTAATTAATAAAACGCCAAATTTTGCCGGTTTGAAAATCGTGGTGTTTCCCATAATGAGAGCGGGAATCAGTAGAGCAAAAGTTTCGTTCAGTGGATAATTATATGGCCCCAGACATAAGACTACACCCAATGGTCCACGACGTATATGCGCATAAACACCATCGTGTTTTTCAAATTTGGCCGCGTTTCTATCGATATTTTTGTAATCTTCTATGGTATCGTAAATATATTTTACCGTACGGTCAAACTCCTTTTGGGCGTCAGTCAGGTTTTTTCCGATTTCCCACATGATGAGTTTGACAATAATTTCCCGCTTTTCCTCCATCTTCTTCACAAATGTCAGCATACAATCAATGCGCTCACTCACTCGCATGGTCGGCCAGAGACCTTTGCCCTGGTCGTAGGCGCTTAAAGCCGCATCTAGGGCCTCATAAGCTTGATTTTCTTCAAGTTCCGGAACGCTCCCAAGGTAGGTGGGCTTATAATCTTCTGTTGAAGAAATGGTAGAATTAGCCTCAGCTGTCTTACCTTTCCAGGATTTGAGCTTACCATCTATTAAATATTGGTCGGCTTCAATTGGAGCTTTAATTTTATAAGCTTCAGGAATAAGTTTCATAACTAAGATTTTCATTAAAAGAACCATTTAATACTAAAGCAATTCATCGATGCCGATTTTATTAATCATAAATTAACTAAAGTGTAAATAATGCTACATTATTTTATGATATTAAAATTATTTTATAAAATTAAAAGGGTTTTATACATTAAATACTCTGCTTGAAACCATACCGCTTTCATAATATTCATAAGGATGCAGATGAAATCAATTTTATTGATAATACGATCAGCCAATCTATATTAAAAAATAGAAGTAACTAATCAGTATCAAAATATCGTTAAATTAAAATTTCCAAATATATCATTATCAGTATTTTATAAATTTTTTATAGCAAAAACCGCGAAGTCTTTCGAAAAGACTATAAATTCTTCAATAAATAATAATCAAAACTTTGCGATTCTTTGTGTTTTTCTTTGTGCCCTTTGCGTGAAATAAAAATTTGATTATCAATGCTTAAAGTAGACCGATTAGTTACACCCTTTGAAACTGTAAAAATCTCTACTTAAACCCATACACCAATTTCCGCCACACCCATTCCATTGGACCAAACTCAAAATATTTAAGCCAAATACGACTGATGATTACCTGGGCTGCAAAAACAAGTACAGCGATGATCATGATTATGGTAAACCCGTATTTTCCTGCGAGTTGAAACCCAAACCCATAGAAAATTACAATACCAGCTAAAGTATGCACGAGATAACAAGTCAGCGCTGTTTTACCAACAGAAGCGAATAGCCTTAAAAACGAGCTCCCATTGATACAAAATAATGCTATACTCGCGGCAATGCTTAAAGCTAAAGGAACCGTACCTAAAGCATAACAAGTGGAATGTAAAAATTTAGTTGTAATAACATCTTCAGCATAGAACTCTAAATAACCCCTCATTAGGTTAAAAGGTAAACCAATAATTAACCCTATCCAAAACACTTTTTTTAAGAAGAGTTTATCGGTTAATAGATTGCCATTCAGTATTTTTCTGCCTACCAAAATGCCTATTAAAAATATGCCAAACACTTTAAAGATTCGGCCTTCGAGGAGAATCATACCTATTCTTCCGAAAGTATTACCTAGGTTCATTTTGAAAAACCCAAAAATACTCTCATTGAGCAGATAAGCCTGAAAGTTTGGTATCTTATTACCATTATTTTCTATGATTGGCATATTAAAGTATTGATAAACAGATACATCTAATGTAAAAAACAGCTTCGGGTAAGGTAATTTAGCGAAATGCATGACTGCTAAATTTACAATGGGCAGCAATATTAAAATACTGGCAGTGATCAGCAATGTTTTATTTGATTTGTTTACAAACCAGATCAGACCAAAACCCAGTAAAGCGTAGAGTGTTAAAATATCACCAGGCCAGAATAAACACAGATGAATCAGTCCAATGATAAAAAGCCAAAACATCCGTTTTCTGAAAAATGAGGCAAAAGATTTCCCTTTTGAAGTGGCATTATTATACTGAATCACACATCCTATACCAAAAAGCAATGAAAATATGGAATAAAATTTACCGTCTACCAAAACATAATGGAGATAACGCAACACTTCATCACTAGCCCAATTGATTTCACGAATGCTACTATCCGCATCAAAGAACCACAATCCTGCGAAAAAAGGAATGTTTGCCGTAAAATGAAAAAGATAGACATGCCCCGAAGGATATCTAAAAATTCAATGCGGTCGAGATTGGAAATGGGTTTTAGAGTTTTCAATAGATAGGTTTTGAGTTATGTTTGTTTAATTATTCCCATAAGCCCTGCAAGGAATTGAAACCCTTGCAGGGTGGCTTTTAGTTTGCCTTATAGACTTCCAATTCTATTTCAATCATTAATTCCGGTAGAGCCAATTCTTTTACACCCAACCAGGAGCCCGCAGGAAATCCATTGTTGTAGATTTCTGCACGATAGCCTGCCACTTCCAGAAATTTGGACATGTCTGTGGTAAATACATCTTCTTTTACGACATCATCAAAGGTACAGTTATAGTGCTTGAGTATTTTTTCTAAATCGGCGTAGCAATTTTTCATTTGTTGTTCCATATCGCCAATAGCTAAAGGGTTGCCATCATCATCCATGCTAACGGCGCCTGAAATTTTGATGTGGTTACCAATTTTCACCGCATGCGAATAACCATAAGCGTCTTCAAGTTCCGGTCGTAGCTGAAAGTATTCAGGTTTTTCAATTGATGGTTTTTCAACTGATTCCGTTGTAATTTTTCGGGTGAGTTGTTTGTCTTTGTCAACGCAACTCAATATTGAAGTCAGGGTTAAAAAGATAATTCCGAAAGTCTTAAGTTTTAGTGTTTTCATTTTCTTGTTTTTATTGATATTTTTAAGAATATCAAGACCTCAAAGGTCTCGAAGACCTTTGAGGTCTGAGTTAATAATAGATGTTATTTCAATTTTCTTTACTTTTTCCTTTAACACTAAACTCCCGACAACCATGCTAACACAACTGGTCACAAACCCATATATAGTAGCATCAATTACCGTATCTAACATCAAGCATGTAAACCAAGTTAAACCACCTACAGCCATGGCCGACCAAGCCCCACCAACAGAAGCTTTTTTCCAAAACAGGCCAAAGGTAAATGGCGCAAATAGACAGACTAAAATCAAGGCTAGAGAAGCTTCAACAAGTGCAACAATGTCATTATCCCCATACGCAAAATAACAGGAGACAACGGCAACCAAAACCACGCTTAATCGTGTATAAAGGAGTAATCGCTTATCGGTGATTTGTGACGCATAGGGTTTGATGAGGTTTTCGCCAATCACAGAAGCCGGGGCGAGCATGGCACCACTGCACGTACTTAGTATTGCCGAAATTAAAGATCCATAGAATATAATTTGCACTGGCAAACCCATCATAGAATTCACTAAGGCCGGAATGACATTCTGGTAATCGTCATCTTTGATAAGTTCCGGATTGAGATGAACACCACCTAAACCTATGATTAAAGGCACTGTCGTGACTACAACTAAAAGCAGACCTCCTAACAATAACCCATTTCTCGCCGAGGCTACGTTTTTTGCAGAAAATACACGTTGGTAGATCTCCTGAACCGGTATTGCACCGGCAGTAAATGCCAGAAATAAAGCAATATATTTTGACCAGTCTTCAAGGTCGCCACCTTTTGGATAAAAGCTAAAAAAATCCTTTGGCTGATTCGCGAATATTGGCCCTATGCCTCCCGTTTGATCCAATATTTCAATGAGGAGTATAATTAAGCCAATAAGGATCATGATACTCTGTACCATGTCTGTGTATGCCACAGCCCACATCCCACCAATGTATGTGTAAAATACAACAATGGCCGCCCCAATTAAAATTCCATAATGGATAGGAATGCCCAATAATGACTGAAATAAGTAGGCTAAAGCCACAAATTGTGCGGCGATCCAGTGCGGATAACTAAATACCATGATCACCGAAGTCGTCGTTTCTATGGCTTTGTTGTACCTGATCCTAAAAAAATCGTTGACGGTTACTATATTCAAGCTATATAGCTTCCGAGCAAAAAAGAAAGCAACAATTAGCAAACAAATCGCAGTCGTTAGAATAAGCGTAAAATAAGCCGAAAAGCCATCTCTGATAAAATAGCCGGGATTCCCCATAATAGAGCCACTGCCAAACCAGGTTGCAAAGAGTGTAACTGCAACAAGAGGTGCTGAAAGGCTTTTCCCTGCAAGCGTAAAGTCTCCGGAGGTTTTAATCCGTCTCGACGCCCAGAACCCTATGCCAATGGTAACTAAAAGGTAAGCTACTATAAAAAAGCTAATCATGAATCATATTATAAGATTATATGTCTGTAAAGTCCATTTTATTTGCTAAGCTTAACTTATCACTCAAAAAATCTTCATATAAACCTTAGAGATCATCACTCGCCCTTTACCAGACGATCAAAGGTTGCTCTAATGTCTTCTGATGAAGGTTTAGGAGCCACAGCATTCACAATCTTACCCTTTGGGTCTATCAATACAAAAGAAGGATGTCCTGAAATCTGATAATCTTTATAGGTTTTAGAGTCCCAGCTTCTTTCTGCTCTTAGGCTGGTTCCTATATCTTTATTTTCCTTAACATAGTTGCGCCATTCCTCTTCGTCATCATTTCCTGATACACTCAGAAAAGCGATGTTTTTATCCTTGTAATCTGAATACAAATTCAAAAAATAAGGTAATTCTCTTGCTGAACGTGAACATCCCGGATGCCAGAAATCAATATAAACGTATTGGCCTTTAAAGTCATTTAAAGATACCATTTTGCCGTCAATATTTTCAAGCTTAAATTCCGGTGCTGGTTGGCCTGGTGCTAAGCGCTTTTTGATTTGATAAAGTGATTTTAGCTCTTCTGCATAAACAGGGTCTTCATTATGAGCAATAAAATAGTTGTAATGCGCCTCGAAGTTCTCCAGACCATGTGTTCTTAATCTGTAATACATGGTTTTGTAAAGTGCAAAGGCTCTTACCTTATCATTTTTTAAGCCCTTAACTACCTTTAAGCTTTCATGAAAAAGCGCATCTGATTCTTCTTGTTTAAGAGAATCTAAGGCACTATAGCTTTCGTTGGCTTTGATATCTATATACTGACTTAAAAAGCCTTGGTAGCGTCCAATATCTATGTAATCTTCATTTTCAATAACTACATTTTTGAGAAAATCGTAATAATTCTCCGGTTGTTTGTCTTTTCGAGTTGCTATATAGAGTTTATACATGGCATTGTTATAATCAATCGAGGCTTTGGTGTAGCTTAAAAAATCTCCGGCGAGCGTTTCGTTTATACTAAGACGTTCAAGCAATTTTTTTTGCGCTGTTGACGCAGAATCGAGGTATTGAGTAGCCTTCTCTAAAGCTGAGCTGTAAACATACCTGTAATTCACTTTGTCTTGCTCTACTCTTAGAGAATCCAGAATATTGTTTTCATTTGCAAGACTACCTTTAAAAGTAAATGTGCTGTCAACATTTTTAGTGTCAAAAGAAAAGCTTAACGTCTCTCGAGGCTTTAGAAAAACATTTTTGAACACAGTGCTGCCATAGCTTATCCTCCTTATCCCAGGTTTTTCCATAAGGAGATGTATTGAAAACTCTCCGTCTTCTAAAGGCATTTCGGTCTTACCCATAAAATCATAGATTTTCAGGATGTTTCCATCGTAATTTTCAATACTGCCCTTAATCAATACATGTTTGGGGTCGTCTTTTTCCGGTTTCGATTCTTTCTGTTGACAGGCTGCACAAACGAATAAAACAGCCAAGCCTAAAATAAGTTTTGATTTCATGAAATGTAATCTATGATGATATTAATTTTTTGATTTTGGTTTGGCATCGGTCAAAATTGACATAATGGATTAAAGGAATGATCATTAAAGGTAATAAGGCAGAAGCGAGTATTAGATTCGGCCAGCTGAGGTATTCTCTTAATGGGCCAATGACCCCAGATCCAAGAGAGCGCCCAATATTTGAAAAAGCCATGAATAATGTGAACTGCGTAGCAGCTATGATTTTCCAACTCAGCTTCATAGACGCTGAAAAAAGACCAATAGTAGAAAAGACATTAAAAAGGTAGAATAGTAAAAAGAAGCCAAATATAAATATGTTCTTTTCCCAAAAAGAAGAAAAGACAGCAAACAAAACAATGATTAATACCTGAAGACCAAAATACAGTTTGAGCATTCTTTTATCTCCAAAAAAGTCAACTAATGGACCGCCGACAAACATCCCGAAAATACCTGCAAAAAGTGAAGTCATGGAAAAGATTTGCGAGTAGTAATCATTGGTCCAACCCAAGTCTTGAATGGTTAATACCGAGAGGGTTGTGTCGTAAAAACCCATTATAATTCCGCTGATAAATGAAATAGCAATCATAAGAGCTACGGATGGCAGAATGACAACTTTAAGTAAGTTTTTGACTATGGTTTTCCAACTTCCCAATTGTAAACTCTTAGATTCTTTGGAAGCTTCCCCTTTTGTCCACGGGAAGAATTTTTCGCCGGGTCGCTCTCTAAAACAAATAGGAATAAGAATGATAAACGCAATAGGAATCGATAGAGCAGCAATCGCATATGTAAAACCTATCAGGCCAATGAGTGTTGTTCCAATGAAAAGTGTTAATGAAACACCAATCGTTTTTGCACCCCACATCAGACCATTTGCCCTTGCTTTTTCATTTTCAGGCACCACATCTACTACCATGGCATCAGTGGCTACATCCTGAAACGCTGCAAAAAAGCCAATTAAAAACCCACAAACCATCAGGCCGGTCATATTGTTGAGCGGATCGGGAATCAAACCGATAGATAAAAAACTTAAAATCAGGCCTAATTGGGCGACGATAATCCAGGGTCTTTTTCGTCCCATGGAAAGAATGGTATATCGGTCTATAATTGGTGCAATAATAATTTTAAAACTCCACGGCAAACCTGCTATGGCTACAAAAGCGCCTATTTCTGTTGCAGATTTTCCGTTCATTGCCAACCACGCAGGAATCGTAAACAGCCAAGTGCCATCCGTCAGGCCCTGAGCCAGGTATAAACCTGAAAAACTTAAATACCTTAAAACCGGATTTTTAGATAAAATCTGTTCTCTTTGTGGTAACCTATTTAAAGTTTTTGTATTCATAATTTAAGACGAACTAATAAGATGAATCGATTACAAATTCGCTTTATGCTGTCCGCCATCTACGGCCAGGCAAGTGCCAACAAGCCAGCTTGCTGCCGGTGACACCACAAATGTGGCGACTTTGCCGACCTCATCCGGTGTGCCCAATCTGCCAGATGGTATCATGTTAAGTATCATCTCGTAAAAAGGCGGATTTGCGGTTTTAGTCTGTTCCCATAATCCACCGGGAAATTCTATTGATCCAGGCGCTAAGGTGTTGACTCTGATATTTTTTGGTGCTAATTGTATAGCAATAGTTTTGGAATAACTGATTAATGCAGCTTTTGCGGCTGCATAGGCCGGTGGTGAACCCGCTTCAAGTCCGGAACCTGAGGATATAAATAAAATACTTCCACTGCCGGCTTCAATCATCCAGGGTATGACTTTTCGGGTGCCGCGTACACTTCCCATTAAATCTACATTGATTGAGGCTTCCCAGTCATTCATTTCATCACCCAAACTCAAGGCTGAAACATTATTGACCAAAATATCAACGGTTCCAAACTGCTCTTTGACCTCGTCCAGAAAATCATCTAACTGCTTATCGTCTCCAACATCACAGGTTAGTGCGATGACTTTTACGCCTTTATCGAGGAGTTCTTTTTCAGTCTCTTTTAATGCGTCTTTGCCACGGGCACAGATGGCGACATTTGCGCCTTCTTGCGCCAGGTTTAAGGCAATACTTCTGCCTATACCTTTACTTCCTCCGGTGACGATGGCGTTTTTTCCTTTGAGTTGTAAATCCATGATTCTAAAATTTTTAATATGTGACTTTTTATTAGTAAGTGTTCAATTTCTGATGTTTGATGAACTTTGACCGAATCTTTTAAAATACTTGTCATCATTTGTTTTTATTTTTAATTAAAAAAGCCGGATTAGTCTAGGAACTATCCGGCTTTTAGGACTAATTAATAGTTTTAAATATCAGATTAGTTAGATAACTCGGGTATATCTATCCAGGTGTAACATCATAACTCCATATTAGCAGAATCCCAGATTTTGTACATTTTGATTGGTTATTTTTTCTTTTCTTTTAATTCGTACCCCATCATATCAGCTACAGCCAAATTATCATAATAGATTATACCCCGTTGCATTTTTCCATTTTTAACTTCTGCAGTGTATTGATAAGGTAAAACAATGTCAACATTGTTTTGAGAATAATAATATGTGCCCCAAACTGACACCCAATCTCCTTCTAAATCTCCTCCCTTTACTCTGAAAGAGTGACTAACATAATCATTCTTTTTATTGGTGCGTATTTTGTTAATTTCAGTCCAGCTTGTTATTAGCTCTGACTTGTTTTGAGTATCACCATTGGCAGGGCCGGATCCTACGAAATCATCTGCGACTAACTCTGAAGCAACCTCCATTTTGTTAGTCATTAGAGCATCGATGTAATCTGCAACAACTTTAATGTCTTCTGCAGCGGTTGGGTTTTCCATGGTTTCTTGTGCAAATGAAAATTGCCCTAAACATATTATTGCGGCAATGACTAGTGATTTTAATGTTTTCATGATAATTTTATTTAATTTAATATTTGAGCAATTTAGACTAGATTTTAGCTGTAATCAACCACATGTTGATGTGGTTGTGAATGTGTTGTGCGTAATGGCTATTTCTTCAAGTTTTAACGCATGAAAAGCCAGGATGATAATTTTATCAATCTGGCTTTTGACTAATCAAAATTAAATTATTTGACAACTTAGGGATGTCTCTGGTATGTTGATGGAATACCAATAAAACAATAAGAATGTTTAATACATTAGGTTGCAAATTCAACTACTCTTTAAAAATTATTTTATGTATTTAAAAAAATGTATGATATTAGTTTCCAGCAATATTTTCAATATCAGGCATTTGGTTGACCAACAAAAAATTATCGAAAGCATCAATCCATTGAGGAAGCTTAAGTGCGATATAGAAAAAGCAAAAAAAGAAACATAGGAATACAAAAAAATAAATAACTTGAGTGAGATTGGAGGCCAGAGTTTTCATAAGATTAGATTTTTGATTAATTAGCATAACATTCTCAATTTAGGCAAGAAGTAAACTCATTGCAATCACATAAAAATGTTATTTTGAGTTGACCATTAATTAAATAAGACTGTATTGCGCTAGTGTTTTTTATTATCATTCTTCTTAAACCTTAAACAAATTGAGTTTTGTTCAATAATTTGGATAAATTAGAAATGTTATATTCGATATTCAAAAATCTATCGTTGTGAATGTTAGAGCTGTTTTATTTATCATTTTTATAGGTTTATTTCAAGATGCATCTCTACTTTTTGCTCAAAACACGATTCGGCTTAAAACCTTATCTACAAACGATGGTCTCAACTTCAGGCACGTCAATTGTATTGCACAGGATCAACGAGGCTTCATGTGGTTTGGAACTACACAAGGCTTGACTAAATATGATGGCAATACTTTTAAAACTTTCAATAACAGCAGAAACAATCCCAATTTTATACCATACGAGGACATATTAGATTTTGAGTATCAAAATTCAAATAATATGCTTTGGTATATTGCAAATCATAAATTATTTGCATTAGACCTTGATGATGAAAAGCTTGAGCCGATAGAAGGACTTGAAAAAGCCTTGACTGGTGAAGTTCTTGATATTGCATTGGATAAAACCAATAATTTATGGATTGTATTGGACGATCCCATTGATAATCAAAAGGCTCAACACCTTATCAAGTATGACGGAAAGTCTTTTAAAAAAATAAAATCATTTGGTCGAAAAAGTGCTGGTTTTACTTCTATCGATATTACCAACTCCAATCAGGTCTGCTGGACAACTGTAAATCACGGCTTGACTCTATTTAGCCAAGATGGTCGTATTATAGAACAAAAAATTTTAGATACCTATGATTGGTACGGTAATACAATTCATTATGGGGAGTCTTTTATTGACTCTAAAAACCGACACTACTATTTTTCTGAATCCAAAGGAGGTATAGATGTTTATAATGATTTCGAGTTTGATTACACTTTAATAAAACACCCTTCGATTTTCTATAATGCGGTAGAAGATAATAATGGAGGCGTGTGGTTTACCGGAAAAAAGTCTGTGGTTTACCTTAATCCTTCCGGAGAAGTTATAGATTATACCACAGAAATTGGAACTGTTTTAAACTCTTCAGACATCACGTCGGCTTTCGTTGATTTTTCCAATTTACTATGGCTCAGCACCGACAACGGTCTGATTAAGGTAAAATTAATTCCCCAGAATTTTCAAAAAATACTTCATTTCTCCAACTTGGAATGGGGCATCAGCTTTAGGAATATTTTTGGCTTAAAAAATGGCGATATCGTTGCCATGTGTGAAACTGAAAGCCGATTGTATAAAATAAATGCTCAAAATGAAGCAAAAGGTATTGCTTTACCTGAAGGACGACAAATACTGAAGGACGCCCGTTTTTTTGTTTCAGATACTGCAAATAATCGAGCATTTACAGTTACCAATGCTCTAATTGAAATTGATTTTAATAAAGAGACATCTATCCTTTACAATCAATTTGCACCTTACTTAAACGAGACTAAGGCTAATCCTGTAATAGGTCTAAACGATGGTTCGCTTTTAATGGGATATAGATTATCCCGATTAATCCGCGTAGACTCAGAAACCAAAGCATACCGCCCGATATTTAAGGAAAAGCCTGAAGAAGATTTTATGCTAAGGACCCTTTTTCAAAGTAAGAAAGATCCAAATATTGTCTGGGTCGGCACCAAAAGTAATGGTCTCATAAAGCTTAATCTCAATGGTAAAATAGAAGCACAGTATAATATCACATCCAAACCCTCTTTGAATAAAAATACGGTATTATCATTATTGGAACATAATGATATGCTTTTAATAGGCACCTTTGGTGGTGGAATCAATCTCCTGGATTTAAAACAAAATACTACCAAATTTATAAACACACAAAACGGCCTTTGTGATAATAATGTGGTTTCTATTTTATCGGCAAATCAAGATGTTGTCATTGCGGCAACATATCATGGTTTGAGTCGTATAAATCTTAAAACGCAGGACATTCAGAATTACTTTGAAAAAGACGGCATTTCAGACAATGAATTTAATTATACCTCAGCATATAAAACGGATACCGGAAACTTTTACTTTGGCGGCTTAAATGGCATTACAAAATTTTCATATGAAAACCTTTCGGGGAAAAAGGTATCACCAGCTTTAAATTTTACCCAACTTGAAATTTTTAATCCCGAAAAAGATACACTTATAAAAAAGACTAAACTGGATAAGAACCCCATTATTTTAACACCCTATGACATTAATCTCAAAGTAGACTGGTCAATACCTGACTATTTTAATAAAGAGAACTATACCTATTATACTATGATGGAAGGCTTTGAAGAACAGTGGTTTTATCAATACAATGCCAATAGCATCCGTTATAACAAATTACCTTCCGGTGAGTATAAATTAAAAATAAAAGGCGTAGATATCAATGGTAACGAGAGCAAAGCTGCATTAGTCATTCCTATAGTTGTCAATCCTATTTTTTATAAAACCTGGTGGTTTATTCTATTAGTGATACTTTGTATTGGTGGAATTATTTACGGTGTTTTTCAATATCGGCTTAATCAGGCTTTAGCCATTGAACGACTGCGTACCAAAATATCAAGCGATCTACACGATGATGTTGGTTCAATGTTGACGGGTTTGGCTATGCAAACTGAAATGTTGGAAATGCAGTCGACTAATGAAAAAGATAAAACTAAACTTCACAAAATCACAAATATGAGCAGAAAAACTGTGTCTCACATGAGGGATTTAGTATGGAGTATAGATAGCCGAAAAGATACATTTGGAAATTTAGTAGAACGTATGCATGAACTGGCTGAGGATTTGTTATTACCTGCCGGGATTTCTTACCACATAGATATAGAGGAGCTGAATCTTCAAAAGAAAATTAACTTTAATTGCCGTAGGAATTTATATTTGATTTACAAAGAAGGCATCAACAACATTATCAAACATTCGGATGCCAAAAAAGTTACAATTGAATTTAATAATCATGAAGGTGCTTGTCTATTCATTATAAAAGACAATGGTTCTTTAAAAACAAAGAAATATTCATCGGGTCTTGGTCTGGCTAATATGAAAATGAGAGCTAAAAGCATCAACGCTGATCTAAATTTCGATATAGAAGATGGTTTTGGAATCTATATCTCTATACCAAATCTGAAATAAAATAACATGATAATGTGATGCCGTGCATAATTTTAATTAATAAATTGCTCTTTATACAATTTTGAGGCATTGAGTGACCAAGTAAATATAGTGATTGTTGAAGATGAGCCTGTGGTTTTAGATAGCCTAAGGTCTTATTTGGATAACCTTCACAAGTTTCATGTTTTGAAAACTTTCGGCAGTACAGAAGACCTTTTAAGCTGGATAAAACGGAATAAGGAGAATCCATTTATTTTACTTTTAGATATACAGCTCCCCGGAAAAACCGGTGTTGAAGCTTTACCAGAAATCAAAAAAATTCTACCTGATCTTGATGTAATTATTTTAACTACATTCGAGGAGACCGATATGATCTTTAAAGCACTTAGTGCAGGCGCTTGCTCTTATGTCTCCAAACGGGTGTCTCTTAAAAAAATTCAGGAAGCCGTTGAAGTTGTTGCTTCAGGAGGGTCGTACATGTCACCGGCTATTGCCCGAAAAATAGCTGATTTCTATAAGCCTAAAAAAAGTAAAACCCTTACTGACCGACAAATTGAGATCGTAAATGGTATTGTAAATGGAAAAAGCTATAAAATGATCGCAGAAGATTTGTTTATATCCTTAGATACCGTGCGTAGTCACATCAAGAATATTTACAGTACACTTGAAATTAATTCTAAGGCAGAACTCATCAAGAAGTCTTTTAATAATGAGCTTTAGATTATTCGCTCAACTTAGGCAAATCATCAATCAGTTCCTTATTGTCTTGACTTAATTGTACCAATCTCGTCCAAACCGTTTCTGACAAACCGTTAAGAATGGGGTAGGTGAATGACTCATCAAGAGTTTCCTGTTGAACTAACTTCACTTCAGAATTTATGACATTAAAAAGTAAAAGCAGAACGCTCATAAGCAATGCAAATTTGAGCAACCCAAACAGACCGCCAAGTATTTTATTAATGAGACCAAGCGCTACAACGTCCATCAACTTTGTAATTAACTTACCGATAAGTGATACAACAATGACAATGAGTAAAAAACTGACCAGAAAAGTCGTAATTCTCAGATAATCATCTTCCCAATCTAACCACTGACCAATGTATAACCCATGGTATTTGGAAGTATAATAAGCGCCAAAAATCCCAAGAATTAAACCCAAAAGCGAGGTGAGCTCCACAATGAGTCCTTTTCTAAAGCCATTATAAAAGCCTAAGAGTAAGATGACCCCGATAAATACATCAACAAGATTCATGGGGTAAATATAGAGAAGTAATTTAATTTCGTAAGTTTCTGTATAAATTCAAATTCATTAATATAAACTCAGCAACGTAAGTTTTAGTGTATGGTTATACTTTCAAATCTCCTATCTTTATCCCATTTACAGTTATAAAATGTGGAATTCTAAAGTCATATTTATCTTATTATTAGGTTTGATTATTATGTCTTCTTGTCAAAGGGAGTCTGCTGATAATCCTACAACAGAAAAGCATAATCAAGGGTTTGAAAGACTATCGCCTAAACACACGAAGATTAACTTTTCAAATACCATCCAAGAAACTGAGTCCTTCAACTTTTTGTATTATCAATATATGTATAACGGCGGTGGAGTTGCGGTTGGAGATATTAATAACGATGGTTTACAGGATTTATATTTTGTGAGTAATACTGGTCAGGATAGACTCTATCTCAACTTGGGAAATTTTCAATTTGTGGATATCACTTTTAAAGCTGGTATAATCAACAAAGGTGGCTTTAAAACCGGCGTGAATATGATAGACATCAATAGGGATGGCTATCTGGATATTTACGTTTGTCGCTCTGTTGTTCAGGAAGTCAATAAACGAAAAAATCTGCTTTACGTCAACAATGGTGATAATACCTTTATTGAAAAAGCCGAAGAATACGGACTGGATGATGCAGGCTATTCTGTTCAGGCTTATTTTCTGGATGCTGATAAAGACGACACCTATGAAGTCTATGTCTTAAATCATCCCAAAGACATGAACAATGCCAACAACATTCGTGTGAAACAAAATGAAGATGGTAGCTTTAGTCAGGAAAAGTTGAAGGAATACAGCTACATTTCAGACCGGTATTATGTGTTGAAAAACGGGAGATATGAAGATTTTTCTGAAAAAGCTGGTATACTCGATGATGCTTACGGTTTGAGCGCAGTTATTGCTGACTTTAATCAGGATAATTTACCTGATATTTATGTGGCTAACGATTACATCAAACCAGACCGGCTTTGGATCAACCAAGGCAATCATCAATTTAAAGATGAATTAGACCAATATTTTAAACATACAAGTTTCTCGTCGATGGGGTCAGATTACGCAGATTTAAATAATGATGGTAAACCAGATTTATTGGTTTTGGATATGCTGGCTGCAAATCCTGAGCGCCGTCATCAGCTAAACCATTTGACGAATGTGAAAAAGTTTAAAGATATGCAGCGTTTTGGATTGGGCTCTCAATTGTCTCGAAATGTATTGCAAATCAATCAAAGACCTACTCAATATTCAGATATTGCTTTTATGGATAATGTTGCGAATACGGATTGGAGCTGGAGTGCGCTTTTAGCCGATTTTGATAATGATGGTTTGAAAGATATCCACATCACCAATGGCTATTACCGAAATATTACAAATTTAGACTATATGGATTTTGAGATTAATAAACTTCAAGATAAATATAGAAAAGGTCAAATTTCCCTAATGCAGTGGCTCAATGAAATTCCTTCTGAGCCTACACAAAACTTCTTTTTTAAAAATGAAGGTAGACTGAGATTTACAGACTATTCAGACCATTGGAACGCTCAAACTGAATTCTCAAATGGAGCAGTTTATGCAGATTTAAACAACGATGGTTTATTGGATGTGGTGGTCAATAATGTAAATGCAGAAGCCCATATTTTGAAAAATGTGATGCCTGATAGTACTCAAAACTATTTGAGTCTGGAGTTGAAAGATCCCGAAAACAGTGTTTTAATTAACACAAAAGTGAATTGTTATACTTCTGATAACCAAATTTTTACAGAGTTTTATAATCCACAACGTGGTTTTATTTCGTCTTCACAGCATAGACTTCATTTTGGGTTAGGAAATGCTAAAGTTGACAAATTGGAAATCTATTGGCCCAACGGCAATTATCAAATTATAAATAACCCAGAGATCAATCAAATTCTGAACCTTAGAAAATCAGAAAAAATCTCAGAGAGTAAAAAACAGTCAAGCCCCAAGAAGCTTTTTAAGCTGAAAGAAATGGCTTTTGAGAAACACCAGGAAAATACTAATTATTCTGAGTTTGATTATGAGAGATTAATCGATAGGAGCTATAGTGATTTAGGTCCGGATGCTTTAATATTTGATTTTAATCAAGATGAAAAAGAAGACATTATCATAACCGGTGGAAATGATCAAACCACCCAATTTTACAAACAAATTTCTAATGGAGAATTTCAATTAACCGAAGTTTCAGCCTTTGAAAAAGATAGAGCCTTTGAAGATACTGCTTTAGCAACAATTGATGCTAATCAGGATGGTTTTCAGGATATCTTGGTAGGAAGTGCTTCGAATGAAAATACCTTGTCAAAAGAACATTTCCCCGTAAGACTTTATTTATTCAATCCTAAAACACAAACTTTTGAAAGATCTGAATTTCCAGACATAGCGATCAGTACGACTAAAGTTCTAGTTAAAGATTTTGATAATGACGGGCTGGACGATGTGTTTATTGCTGCTAGAAATTATCCTAAAGAATATCCGAACAAGCCAAAATCTTATGTGTTCAGGCAAATTGAAAACGGCTTTGTAAATATGACGGACAAATGGTTTATCAACTCCAATTTCGGAATGTTGACAGACGCTGTTTTTGAAGACATAAATCAGGATGGAAAACCAGAATTAATAATAGTAGGAGAGTGGATGGCTCCAAAAATCTATGAATTTGAAAACGGCTTTAAAGATGCTTCTGATAATTTCAATCTCAAAGACTTGAAAGGACTGTGGGAAAGCATTTTTGTGTCAGATGTAAATAATGATGGTAAAAAAGATATTTTACTTGGTAATCGTGGTTTAAACAATATCTACAAAGCAAATCCAAAAGAGCCTTTAAGAATGGTAATTAGTGATTTTGACAAGAATTCAACAACAGATTATTTAATATTCCAGCTTGACGACAATGGAAAATATAAACCACTTTTAGGATACAAACGTGTCGCTTCTCAGTTGCCAAAAATCAGAAAGATCTTTAACTCTTTCGAATCCTATTCTAATGCAGATTGGGGTGATTATTTAGAAAATTCAGATTCTGAAAAATATGAAGTTACAGAGTTAAAACATCTACTATTATTAAATGAAGGCGATAAGAATTTTAGAAAGATTGACTTACCGTATTTCACACAAAATTCTATTGCAAAATCATTTACTTCAATAGAAATTGAAAATAATAAATATTACCTTTTGGCAGGCAATCACTACGATACTGATGCAGAATTTACCGTTTATGATGCTTCAAATGGGCACGTCATGGTTTGGAATTCAAAAATAAATACCATGGAATTAATCCCTATTTCAGAAACTGGATTTGTTGCGGAAGGTGATGTTAGGCATTTGAAAAGTATCAAAATTAATGGTAAGTTTTACGTTTTAATATTAAATAATGATAGTGATGCTGCACTATTCAAACTATCAACTAATTGATTATCCTAATAAAAAAAGCAGCATTCATAAAATATGATGCTGCTTTCAAAACTATTTAAGATTTATTTACTCAGTTTCAGAACTTTTTTCCTCTTCCTTATTAGTTTCTTCGTTTGTTTCTTCTGATTGAACAGGGTATTGCTCGTTTAAAGCTTCAGTTACTTCAGAAGTAATATCAAATTCCACTTTTCCGTAAAGAATATTTCCTGATTCATTAGACCCATAAATAAAAGCATAACCATTTTCTTTTCCATAGGTTTTTATAAAATCTTTTACAACTGTAACTAAAGAATCCATTTCAGCATTTTTCTTCTGTTGAAATTGCTGATTGTTTACTTGTTGTTGTTGCCCTAAAGTTTGTTGTAATTTCATGATATTGTTATACAACTCTTCTTCTTCAGATTTTGGCATCTTTCCTTGCTTGCTTTGATATTCTTGGACTAAATCCTGATATCCACTCTGGGCAACCATAGCATCCATTTTTGCTTTCATTGCCTCTTCTTCCTGAACAAATTTTTCTTCAGTTTCTTTTAACTTTAAAAAATCTTCCATGACATCCTGATTATTAACGAAGGCTGTTTTCTGTTGACAACTTATTAATGTAACAATTGCTACGAATAAGATTAAAATTTTTTTCATATCTATTTTTTTTTTTTGCAAAAGTAAGTATCTAAAGTCAAAACACCACAAGTGCATACTATTATTATTTCTTATAAATAAACATAGTTAAATACTTTTTATCTATTAAAAAGTAATGATTTTAAAGACTCCTGAGCTAATTATTTTTATTTAAAGTAAGTTAAGAGTGTAGTAGATTAAAAAGGCTTTAAAACGTACAAAACAGAGGAAAACTCATTATTTCGGTTTGCTTTTAAGTTTGAGAGATATCCTATATAGAAGCTGCGAGCTACAATTCCTTTTGCTTTGTATTTCTCAGAGAGTAAGGATACATAATAGGAATCAAACTTTAAGCCTTTTTCTTCTTCACATTTTAAGGAGTATTCCCTGAATATCTTTTTTATTCCATTTCTTGAAAAATGCCAAAGGTGTCTCGGCACATCCCATGCTGCCCAAAAATTTTTATAATATTTTGCATCATAGCTTTTATAATTGGGAACAGCGACGAAAATTACACCATCATTTTTGAGCACTTTTTTTAATGAGAGTAGAGTTTGTTCTAAATTTGATATATGTTCTAAGCTATGCCAAAGCGTAATTACATCAAAAGAATTCTCATCAAAGTCATCTAGATTGGCTAAGACAGCAATATTTTTTTTAAAAAGCGTATTTTGTAATTTAGGAGATGGTTCTATGGCAAATTTAGCCCAGTTTTTATCTTCAAAAGTGTTTAAAAAATCTCCTGTACCTGCACCAACATCAAGAATTTTACCTGAATTGCAATAATCAAGAATCCAACTTTTTTTCCTTTTCAGCATCAACGATTTTACCAAATTGTAGACTAGATCTTTTAATGATTTCGATTCTGTTTGATGAGAAATATATTCTGAGGAATCGTAGTATTCAGCAAGCTTATTGCCTCGAGGTTTTGGATAAGTTTCCAAAATTCCGTCATACTTCGAGGCTTTGATCTCAAAAATTTCCTGGCTTAAAAAGTGATCTTTAACCTTCATAGAGAATGTTCCACGTGGAACTTATCGTCCTAAATGGACTAATAAAACTGAAATGTCACTTGGATTCACTCCGCTAACTCTTGAGGCCTGCGAGACTGTGTGTGGCTGAATCTTAGTCAGCTTCTCTCTTGCTTCTAAAGACATTGACATAAGTTGATAGTAATCAAAATTTCTGGGTATTTTGAGGTTTTCTAATCTATGAAGTTTATCCGCATTGGCTTTTTCTTTTTCTATGTAGCCAGAATATTTGACTTGAATTTCAGTTTGTTCTTGAACTTCATCATCTAATTCTTTTTCAATAATAAAGCCATTTACTTTCTGTATTGCTTTTAAGTCTTCAAGATTAATATTTGGTCTTGCAAATATTTTAAAGAGCTTCCCTTGTTGGTCTACAGGCTTAGAATTATTTGCTTCTAGAATAGGATTAATTTCAGAAGTCGTAACGCTAGTCTCTTTGAAAAAATTCACAAAACTTTCTGTCTTTTTAATTTTTTCATCCACTAATTGCATGCGTTCTTCAGAAGCTAAACCAATTCTGTAAGATCTTTCTGTCAACCTGATGTCTGCATTATCCTGTCTCAGCAAAGTTCTATATTCTGCTCTTGACGTAAACATTCGGTAGGGCTCTTTTGTTCCTTTTGTTATCAAATCATCGATAAGAACTCCTATATAAGCTTCATCTCTTTTGAGGATGAACGGTTCTTGCTGTTTTACTTTAAGCGCCGCATTTATGCCTGCCATCAGCCCTTGAGATCCAGCTTCTTCGTATCCAGTGGTACCATTAATTTGACCAGCAAAATATAAGCCTGAAATTAATTTAGTTTCTAGTGTATGCATTAATTGTGTAGGAGGGAAGAAATCGTATTCTATGGCATATCCAGGTCTGAAGAATTTTACATTTTCAAAACCTTTTACAGATCGTAAGGCTTTAAATTGAACATCTTCTGGAAGAGAGGTAGAAAAACCATTGACATAATATTCTATGGTTTTCCATCCTTCTGGTTCTATAAACATCTGGTGTCTGTCTTTGTCTGCAAAACGGTCTATTTTGTCTTCAATACTTGGACAATATCTTGGTCCTATACTTTTTATTCTGCCATTAAACATCGGTGAACGATCAAAACCTTCACGGAGTAAATCATGAACTTCTGGCGAGGTGTAAGTCATATAACATGATCTTTGGGTTTTAATCTTGTTTATATCCCTTAAATATGAAAATTGTCCGATTTTTTCATCTCCAGGCTGTTCTATCATTTTGGAAAAGTCTAATGAACGACCGTCAACTCTTGGTGGAGTACCTGTTTTCATTCGTCCGGCTTCAAAGCCAAGATTTACAAGGTCTGCTGTTATACCTGTAGAAGCACTTTCTCCTGATCTTCCGCCACCGAAATTCTTTTCGCCAATATGAATTAGGCCATTTAAGAACGTGCCATTAGTTAGTACCACGCTTTTAGCCTTAATTTCTAAGCCTAAACTTGTCTTTACACCAGTTATTTTTTCTTTATCTACTAAGAGTCCAGAAACCATCTCCTGGTAAAAGTCTAGGTTCTCTGTTTCCTCAAGTAATTCTCTCCATCTCAAGGAGAATAGCATTCGATCAGATTGTACTCTAGGACTCCACATTGCCGGCCCTTTAGACCTATTAAGCATTTTAAACTGGATTGCTGTTTCGTCTGAAACTATACCACTATAACCACCTAAAGCATCAATCTCTCTAATTATTTGTCCTTTCGCTATTCCTCCCATAGCAGGATTGCAGGACATTTGTGCAATATTCTGCAAATTCATAGTAATGAGTAGGGTAGAGCAACCCATATTCGCTGCGGCGGCTGCAGCTTCACTTCCAGCATGACCAGCACCTACTACAATAACATCATATTCTTGATTAAACATTTTCATTCGTTTTTAAGTGTTCCACGTGGAACAATTCTATCATTTTATCTTCTTCGTCTCTCATATTCTGTTTCCCTTCATCTGATTTGTCATCAAACCCTAAGCAATGCAAAATACCGTGTATTAAAACTCTTTTTAACTCTTCTTTGAATTCGATTTTTCTAGCTTTTGAATTGTCTCTAATTCTATCAATGCTAATAACAATATCAGCCGAAACTGTTTTGTTGATCGTATTATCAAAAGTTATAATATCAGTATAAAAATCATGATCTAAATACGCTTTGTTGATACGTCTTAATTCTTCGTCTGAATAGAACGTATAATTTATTTCTGAATAGTCAAATCCATAATGTAATATAACGCGTTCAATCCATAATTTTATGAGTTCTACATCTTCAAAATGATATAAGTCCCTAGTCTCTAAATTAATTTGTGTTTTCATTAAAGTACTTCTTAATCAAATCTTTATACTTGGTTTGCAAAGGTAGTTGTTGTCGGTTTAATATTTCAAAACTTTCAAAATATTCTTTGATGCTATCTTCCTTTGTAGAAGGCGACTTATTTTGATAATTTTTATAATTGGTTGTAGCTTCTCTTTTGCTATCCTGTCCTTGTTTTTGAGCGGCTTTTTCAAGTTTTAAAAGTTGATGCTTTATATTCTCCATTTGCTTTAACACATTTGAAGAAAAACCTTCCATAAGTAAGTCTTCTTCTAAATAATCTAAACTTTTTTCAAGGTTTCTTGCATCAGATTCAATCCCTAGCTCTTTAATTTTATCTTCTAATTGATTCCTTAATTCTTGTTGTTGTTTGTATATTTCAAACAACTCACCACTCATTTCATTATTAAGTCCTTGTTCATTTCCATTTGATCCCTCATTAGCATTATTACCACTTTCTCCATTACCACCATTTTGACCCTTGTTTCCTTTTTTTCCTTGGTTTAATCCTTGTTTAGAATCACCATCCTTACCATCTTGTCCAGACTGATTTCCTTTTTGCGAACCTCTCCCTTTATCTCCAGGCTTCTTTCCTTGACCCTGCATTTGTTTCTGAAGTTCTTCATGAGATTGAATAATATCCGAAAGTTGGAAACCACTTCCTTGTGACTTTCCTTTTCCTTTTCCGGAAGATTGACCTTGTCCAGAACCACTCATCTGCTGATTCATTTGATCTAGTGAGGAATCCAGCATGTTTGATAACTCATTGGCATTTACCATGACATACTGTTGACTAGTTGTACCTAATCTAATTTGTGTTTCTGCTAATCTCTCAATTGATTTATCTATATCATATTGAATATCAGTTAGTTTTGACAATATTTTTTCTGAAACAATAGGATTTCTTAAAGCCAAAGCGAAAAGACTATCGTCTACGTGTTCAAAATTTTCTCTTAACTGGCCTTGTCTCCTTAGTTTCTTGGCAAAGCTGGGATTAGCTGAATTTAATTTTTTAAAATCATCCATAAGTAGTTCCTGTTCTTTAGAAAAAGTAATAAGGTTATCTAGGATTTGTCTCAACATTTCAGCATCTTCAGATTTTTGTTCTTCGCTCATAGACATCATAGACGAAGACATGCTTTTTGCCATTTTCTTCATTTGCTCAGAAGCTTTCTTTTGCTGTTGATTAGCTTGTTGTTGTTGATTCTGTTTTTGATCTTGATTGGAATCTTCTTGTTCACTTTTTTCAAGATTTTCCTGGGCTTCATCCTGAGCTTGATCAGCTTGTTTTTCTGCTAACTCATCTCTTTCAATTTGCATTGGTTTTTTTAACTTTTTATTTTCTTTTTCAAGATTATCAAGATCTTCTTTTACTTTTTCAAAAGCTTTATTTAGCGAATCCTGAGATTTGCTTTCTGCCTCCTTAGATTTTTCACTTAAGTCTTCTTGTTTCTCTGCCAGCTCATTAATTTCTTCCGAAATTTTCTGTGCTTTTTGTTCTACGTAATATCTCTTTGTTAATTCCAAAAGCTGTTCAAGACTTCTCTCTTGTTGTGTGGACGATTTAGAAAACTTATCAAGCTTTTCTTTTAATTTCTCGTCTTCAAGTTTGTTTTGGTATTTTTCTAATTCCTTTAATAATTCTTCGTTCTGCTGGAGCATTTTTTCATTGTTTCTTAAGCGCTCCTGCAAGGCTTCTTTTTCTGGATTTTTGTCTTCTGGTTGAAATTCTGAAAGCGATTCCTTTAACGACTTCATATAATCTTTCATCATTTCTCTCTGTTGTTTTTGACGTTTTATGAAGTTCGCCATCTTCTGCTTATCAGAATAACTGAAATTTTGTTTCTCTTTCTGAAGTTTCTTAATCTCTTTTAAATCTTTTTCCTGGAGTTTCAGATTTTCTAATCCAGCGTTCAAACTGTCGATGCTTTTACTTTGTTTATTTAATAGTTCATCTTCAACTTCTGACCTTGTTTTTTCTCTATAACCAAACACTTGAGACTGGCTGGATTTATTTCCATTTACTGAATCATTGTCCAAAACTTCAAAGTAATATTCATAATTTATTCCATCTACAAGCTCTAAGTTTGCATTTGGAAAAGTGTAAAACATTTGATGATAAGTAGCATTTTGGATAGGAAGATTTTTATACAGTTTTTGATTTGGTTTTTCCTGGTCGTAGTAAACCAGCTGTAAGCTTTTTAATCCATAATCATCTGTAATGTTTATTCTATAATAAGATAAATCTGACTTAGCAGAATCTCGTTTTTGTTCTACTTTTATTTTAGGATATTGGTCTTTAATTACTTTGATATGATATGAAAGTGTCTCGTAGTTATCTAAATTTTGATTGGATGTAGATATACTATATGTTGTGTTTTTCAAGATGTTCTTTCTGAACGAGAACACATTTGATCGTTTTTGAAATATATCCTTTTCATTCTCAGAAATAAAATCCACTTGATCTGTGGTTTGCGTATTGAGTTCCCAAAGCACTTCTGTGCCTTCCGGAATATTAATACTGCCTTGACCTTTTATTATTTTGTCTTCAAGTTTTGTATAACCTGGAAATTGTAGACTCATTTGAAAGTCTAATATTTTAGGTATTTCTATAACTTCAACATTAAACTTTTCAGATTGTACGTCATTTGAGGTTAGAAAGAAATTGAAATTTTCTTTAATATTTTCGAATGTGTAAGTGAATTTTCCGTTTCCTACAGGTTTTAAGAAATAACTTTGACCTAAATAATTTATTCTTGCATTTTCCGGTAAAATTTCACCTCTTGCAGAAACTGAAATCGTCAAACTCTCGCCTTCATTAATAAGAAGATCATTATTATTGACAATAAAGTAAAATGGTGCTGGTGGTTCGTAATCTGTTTTATAATTAACAACTCTGGAATAGCTTTCGGTAAAGACATCAACCCTTCCAAACAATATAATCGATATGATTATGATCAATGGTATAACAGCATATTTGGTGTACTTAACATTAGATTTTAAATCTATAGCGGTCTGAAAAGGTATTGGTTTTAACTCTCTGGACTTTTGTTCGATGCCGGCTAATATCAATTCATCATCGCCTCCTTGTTCTTTTAACTGTAGAAGATTTAGCAGTTTATCACTAACTTCTGGAAAATGATTTCCTATTTGTTCTGATGCCTTTTCATAATTTATTCCTTTTAAAAACTTAAATAGTTTACCGATTGGAATAAGTATGAATTTTGTTAAGAGAAGTATGCTTAAGCCTATAAAACTCCAAAAAAGAATGCCTCGACCAATAGAATTCAACCAAAAGAGGTATTCAAGTGCAGTGGTAAGTATGAAGTAGAAAAGACTAGCGGATAAGAAAAGAATTAGACCTTTAATAAGCTCGTTTAAGTAGAACTTTCGGATATATTTATTGAGATTTTTTTCAATTAAACTATAGGTCTGCATTGTATCTTTTCTATTTAATCTAAATTACTACAAAAATAGATAGTTATTGAGTTGATTTTTAAAGTTTAACCTTTTTACAAGGAAGGTAAAATTCTAAATATTGGCCAGCATTGCGATATGAGGAATACCGTCTTCAAGATAGGGATCACCAGTTTGAATAAAACCGTGTTGACTGTAGAAAGGTTTTAGATGTTCCTGAGCAGAAATTTTAATGAAATTTTTATTGTACTTTGATCTGATAAAATCAATACAAAATGTCATGAGTTTATGACCATAATCCAGACCTCTACTTGATTCTTTTACAATAATTCTTCCAATGCTTACTTGTTTAAAATATGTATTTGGCGGAAGTATCCTGGCATACACAACTAAAGTCTCTTTGTTATAAAATAATACATGAATTGATATCTGGTCATTTCCATCAATATCCTGATAAACACAATCTTGTTCTACTACAAATACTTCTGATCGAAGTTGAAGGATATCGTAGAGTTGCTGATTTGTTAACTCTGAAAAATTATAAGTCTTAAAATTCATATCTAATCTTGAACTATGAGGTCCTTAGGGTCTTTTTTGTTGTATTCTGGTTGAATAGTAACATGGTTAATTTTGAAATTCTTTTTCATTATTTTTTCAATTTCAACAATTCTTTGATCAAAATTATACAAATCGATATTGTGAGCAAATTGTAGATGAGCTTCTAAATGAACTTCATCTTCATTGAGTTGCCATACATGAACATGATGCAATTTTTTTACATCTTTCATGGCGTTAATTTGCTTTGCTATAGCATTTATATTTATATCCTTTGGTGTGAATAGCATAAGTACCCTAAAAGATTTCTTTAAAAGATTCCAGCTCATCAAAATAAGATAAAGAGCAATGATAAAAGTAAGTAAGCTATCTATCCAAAAGAGCTGGTAATATTTCATTAATAATCCTCCAATTAAAACTGCAAAAGAGGCCAACATATCGGTAAATAAATGCAAATATGCTGATTGTAAATTCATATTTCTGGTGCTGTCTTTTTTTAATAATAAAACACTGATTCCGTTTCCAATGATTGCTACAATTGAAAGAATAATAACCAAATTAGATTGAATATCCTGCGGATTTATAAATCTCTCTACAGCTTCTTTTATTAAAATTATTGAAATAACTATTAGACTTAGAGCGTTGACAAACGCAGCAAGTATTTCTGCCCTTTTATAACCGAAGGTCATCTGAAAAGAGGCATTTCGTTTAGAATAAATTGATGCTACATAACTAACTATTAATGATAAAACATCGGTAAAATTATGAAGTGCATCTGAAAGTAGGGCCAAGCTTCCGCTTAGAATTCCACCAATTATTTGAGAAACGGTGATACCGATATTCAAGAAAATACTAAAAAGTAATTTTATTGAAGAAGAGTTTCTATATTGGTTTATGCTATCCAAAGCCGGAATTCTAGGAACAAGCTATTTTTTTGACGCGTTTTTCATGTCTGCCGCCATCGAATGAAGTATTTAAAAAAATTTCAACGAATTTGATAGCTTGTTGTAAAGAAACAAAGCGGGATGGAATGCTCAAGATATTGGCATCATTATGTTGTCTGGCTAATTCTACAATTTCATTATTCCAACAAAGAGCAGATCTGATGCCTTGATGTTTATTTGCAGTCATATTTGCACCGTTCCCACTGCCACAAATAATGATACCAAATGAAGATTTTTTTTCCTCAACGTCTTGAGCAACAGGATGAATAAAATCAGGATAGTCTACAGATTCATCTTTGTTAGTACCATGGTTAATAACTGTATGGCCAGATGTTTTTAAAACTTTTACAATTTCATTTTTATACTCTGTACCTGCGTGGTCGTTACCTATTGAAATTTTCATGACTTAAGATTTAATTGACAAATTTAAAATTATTAATAACACCCCTCAAAATGCTTATATGCTGAAAATCAAAATATTAAATTAATGTAAACAAATGGTTAATCGATTAGTTCAGTCAATTGATATTCAATTATTTATAAAAAACGTTTTTTGTTAATAAAAATAATGAATTTAATTAATCAATAATTTGCTTTCTAAATTTTTTTTCTCTGATAAAATTAAATTTTACATGAGAGAGAAAAGCTTTTACTTTTTAAAACTGATTTATTAACCAGTAAAAAGGTGTTATAAACAGATCAATTTCTATTGAATTGTTTTACACTTATTATTTTTAAGGTTATCAACATCTGTTTATAAAATGTATAAATACTTCAAAACAAATAGTTTGAATGTAAACTCAATGTTAATACAATTTTACAGTTTTTAATATTTGATGATTACAAATATTTGCAAAAAAAGTTATTGCACCTTTTAACAAGCCATAATAACTATCATTTATATTTTAAAATTTTAAAAAAGAAAAATAATGATGTATATATTGTTGATAAAAAAAAAGGAGCAGAAAAACTCTACTCCTTTAATTACTAACTCAACCCAAATTTTTATTTAATCGCCACGCTCTACTTCACTTTCTAGTTTAAGAACGTTGGTTCCATCAGATTGTTCTATAAAAAGGGCTTTGTTTCCCTCTTTTCCGTCTCGTGTGACTTCGTTGCCTTTAATCGTTTTTGTAATAGATTTGGTGTAAGTTTTTTTTACTTTACCTTCAGCTGTTCCATCACCCCAGTCCCATTTTACATTTGTGCCTTCTTGTATCATGGTTTTATGCCTTTACTTCGATTCCAGTTTTAAAATCTTCTGTATCCATTCTTTCTAATTCATCTTTAGAAAGATCTATAACTTCATCTTTTTGATGTTCAGCTGATTTTTTAAAATCATTTAAACTATCATCTGTCTGTTTTTTTTTAGAATGGATTGCATCCTGGACTTTGTTCTGAAAATTTCTTGCCTTAGATGAAACATTGTCTTTAATTTTATTTGTTTCATTTGTCACGTTTGCTGTAAAGTCATTTACTCCTTTTGCAATATCATCTCTGGTATCTTTACCTTTTTTCGGTGCGAGTAATAGAGCTATACCAGCTCCAACTAAACCACCTGCAAGTATTGATAAAATGTTTTTTCCTGTTCCCATAGTTAAATATTTAATTAATTATTTTTTTGAATTTATCATCCAGTTAATGCCATATTTGTCTGTACAGCGTCCATAATAGGCATCCCACTCCATTTCTTGAAAATTTTGATGAATTTTTCCGCCTTCTGTAAGCGAATCGAATATATCCTTAGCCGATTCTTTATCGTCTACATCTACACTCATATGGATATTGTTACCCTGAGTAATTGGCGTATCCGGTGAAGCGTCATAAGCTAATATATGAATATCATTACCCTTTAATTCTATGTGTTGTAGATTATTTCTGTAGCTTTCTGGTATGTCTCTGTCTGAATCCTGATAAGTAATTTTATTTGTAATATTTCCTCCAAACAAACCAGCGTAAAAATTTATTGCTTGTTCGCAATTTCCTCTAAATGCTAAATATGCGTTTACTTTCATTTTCTTATTTTTTTAGTTACTTTCTGTAGGAATTATCCCACAGTATCTATGTTTTCTACTTTGTTGTAATTTTCTTTTATTTCGTCTCTCTGCAGTTTTAATAATTTTTCTGTTGTAGGAGGTAAATTTGGATCTTCGAGAATCTTGTTGTAATCTTCTACAGCTGCTTTTTCTCCTCTTTTAACTTCATCCATAACAGCCTCACTTTTATTGGAGGTCAAATATGATCTCAAGTCCATCCAATTTCTGTGAACACCAGCTTTTACGCTTCCTGATTCTTCTCTGATTTCACATCCGTTGTCTAAAATTTCTTTTCTTAGCTCCGTTCTATATTTAAGTCTTTCCTGTGCTTTTTTTCTAAAATAATTCTTTAAGTAATCTGAATCTACAAGTTCTGAGGCGCTATCAAATCCTTTTTCCGCATCATATGTTCTTTCGAGTAACTCATTCAATCTCGATTCTGTACTTTCTGAAAAAATTCCCATTATAATTAATTTTTTGACAGTAAAATTTTGATGCTTACTGTGTTGCATCTTGATTATACAAATCTAAATTTAATAGAAAATATGTTTTAATTGAATTAAAATTGTTTTTAACTCAAAAAAAAACTGCCTTCAAAAGACAGTTTTTAAGGTTCTAACTGTAGTTATAATTTTTTTGATCTTCCCGTAAATAAGGAAATTACAAATAGTATCAAGAAGACAAAAAATAAAATTTTTGCAATTGTTGCTGCTCCTGCAGCTATTCCTGTAAAGCCGAATACGGCTGCTATTATTGCTAGTATTACAAATATAAAAGTCCAACGTAACATAATTTTTTGTTTTTAGGTTATAATCAAATTTAAAACTAAAGTGTATTCTACTTTAACTGTATAATGTTTATCACTAGCTCAATCGATATCAATTATTTTGAGAGGCTTCTTGCTCTTCTTGTTTATAAGAACCATTGAGACTTAACTTATTATCAAACTGTAAAGTTCTAATTGGGAATGGTATATTTATTCCTTCTTTGTCAAAAGCTTTTTTCAATTCTATCATAGCCAGATTTTTGTGTTTCAATCTATCTATAGCTTTTTGACCCTCTATCCAAAATCTACATAGAAAGTTAATAGAACTACTACCGTATTCCGTATAGAAAAATTCTACCTCTTTGTCAAATTTTTTCTGATCAAAGTGTTTTTGAATAGTATTTTTGGTAAGCTGCATAACTTTTTCAAGATCAGATTCATATCCTACGCCGCATTCTAAACTAATTCTCCATTTTGGAGTGATAGAATAATTTTTTATAGGATTATCCATCACTGTTTTATTAGGTATAATAACCGTTTTGTTATCCGGTTCGCGAAGAACAAAATAGTTTAACTTTATATCTATCACTTCACCTGTAAAGCCAGATGTTTCTATCCAATCTCCAATTTTTACATTTTCTCTAAATGCTAAAACGATACCCGAGATCGTATTGGATAGTGTACCTTGAAGTGCAAGTCCTATCACTATACCGGAAATTCCTGCTCCTGTAAGAAGACCAGTAAGGGCATCATCTAAATTTAAACTTGTAAGGGCTAAAAATAATCCCAGCAATACTACTACTACAGAGAATATCCTCGCAATTAATCTTGCAATAGATCTTTGTTTAATTTTCTTTTTTAATAATTTGAGGCTGTAATTGTATACTCCTCTGGAAATATAAAATGAGGCCAATAGGACTAATATCGCTATTGCTATGTTAGGTAAATTACTGATTAAGGTATCTAACCAGGTTTGTAGTTTCTCTGTAATTTTGCTTAACATGATTTACATTTAATCTTTATCGTACTTTCTGTGTTCTTCTATGTATTCTTTATATTTTTTTCCATAGTTATTTTTCTCTTCTTCTGATAACACTTTACCGGCTAATTGAAAAATTGCTTTTTCTTCGTCTTCAAGATGATGCTCTACTTTATCCTGTAAATCCTTAGCATACTTTAACCAAGCCGAAGAATCAGTATCGGTTTCTTCTAATTTTTCTACGATTTCATCAATTTCATGATGCTCTGCTATACCATGTCTGGCGTGATCTTGTGTCTTATCAATGGTTATGAGGGGTTTGTAGAAAAAACGCTCTTCTCCATCTTCGTGAATAAATAATTCGTTTTTTAATGATTCAAAAGCGTTTCTTCTCGTTTTTGTGTCCCCAGAAGTATTCACTATTACTTCAAGTAGTTCTCTTTGAATATCGTGATCTTTTCTTAATGCTTCAAATATTTTCATGTCCTATCGTTTTTGAAATAAAATATCATTAGCCATCACAGGATGGCTAATGATATTTTAATTAATATTAGTCAGAATAAATTTCTTCATAGTCTTCATACTTTCTCATAGCTTCTTTTTCGCTTGCTACATATTTGTAAGAATTGTTGAAAACTCTATTAGGCTTTTCTCCAACAATAATATGTTTTACATTAAGATCGGGAGCATTAATTTCTATCCTATCTGATATTCTTAATTTCTTATCACCAAGGTCCTGATCTTTTTTCTCCAATTTAGAAATCACGATCAGCTGATTGTTTTTTGCATAAATCTTTTCAATGTTGAGCTCATGCTCGACATCATCAACTTCAGCTTCCACCATGATAGTTCGTTCTTCATTTTCGCCATATTCCTCAGCCATATTTACATCTAAGTAAGGTACTTCTACTTCCTCTTCTTCCATGACAACGACAACTTTTGGTACTTTGACTGTTTTAGTTTTTGTACCCATATCTACATCTGCCCAGTCAACATCATATTCTGGTAAGTTTCCATCTTCAACATTTACATCTACGTCGGGTAATTCTGTTTTTTCGGTTTGATCTACATTACAACTTATCACTAAAAAAGCGATTAGTGATGCTGTAAAAATTGTTTTGGTATTCATAATTTATGTTTTTAAGTATTTTGTTTAATACAAAATTAAAGCTATAGTTAAGTTTTGATTTGCTCATTCCAAATCCATATTAACTTAAACCAAATCCTAAAAAATATTATAAAGTTTTTTTATTTATAGGGTTTTGGCACTTAGCTTATAAAGATTATCATTAAAAAATAATAAGATTGATATCTTGAGAATGTCAATAATCTTTAAAGTTAATGATGCACTTGATAGAGCTACTTAAGATAGATGTTTGAGCTTATTTTTGCTCCTTCCAAAACAGATTTTTTGAGTACACAGGATTTACTTTTATCACCAGAAGAATTTGCAAAACAACATGATTTGCATTACATCACTTTAGATCTGCTTAATGTAGAACGAAAAAAAAGGAAAGAGAACTTTGTATTTATTCATGATGGTAAGGAAATTACATGTAAAAAAAAAATTAAGATCTTCAATAGTTACAAGGTACCACCATCCTGGGAAAAAGTAAGATTAACGGCCAATACAAAAGCTCACCTGCTGGCTATCGGGAGAGACCTAAAAAATCGTCGTCAGTATATTTATCATCCTAAATGGCATGAACTTAAAGGAGTCACAAAGTTTGTGAAATTGTATGGCTTGTCTAAGAAATTACCAATCTTGAGAGCACAGGTTGACAAAGACCTAAAATTAAATGAATTCCCGAAGAACAAAGTAATAGCTATAGTAATTATGTTATTGGAAGAATCGCATATAAGAGTTGGTAACAGATTTTACACCAACAAAAACAATACTTATGGTTTATGTACTTTACGATCCAGACATCTCAATTTTGAAAAAGATAAATTGATAATAGAGTTTAAGGGTAAAAAAGGTAAAACCAACAATGTCACATTAGAAAATAAAAAACTACTTAGGCTAATTAATCGCTGTGAAGAGATACCAGGTTGGGAACTCTTTAAATACTTTGATAAGGATGGAAACAAAAGGAATATTACTAGCTCAGATGTTAATAATTATATCCATGATACATGTGGGGATATTTTTTCTGCTAAGGATTTCCGGACATGGTCAGCTTCATTAATTTGCTTTACAACATTAAAGGAAAGAATTAAAAAGGGAAAGAAAGACAAAACTAAGAATATCATAAAATCCATTGACAAAGCAGCTAAAGCTCTAAATAATACCCGTGCTACCTGCAGGAAATATTATGTTCATCCATATATTATTGAATCTTATGAAAAGAATAATTTGAATCAGTATTTCGAAAAAGCTGAAAAATATAAGAATGATCAAAAAGGACTTTTACAACCTAATGAAAAGGCTTTACAGGATTTATTAAAAACGTATAAGCCAAAAATATCGAAATGATTATGAAGAAAATTTTATTAATACTTTGTTTATTTATTTTGAACTCTTGTGCAACTTACAAGAAACAATATAGAGATGACAAAAAGAACTTTCAAAATTTACCAGATAAAGAGATATCTGCACAGTTTTACCTGATAGGTGATGCCGGTAAATCGACAAAGGCCAGCGAAGCTAAGGGCGTTGTTGCCTTTAAAAAGTACATAGAGAGAAAGGGTTCCTCAGATAAAGATTTTTTAATCTATTTGGGAGATAACAACTATCCTATAGGCATGCCGGACAAAGATGATCCATATCGTGAAAAAGCAGAAACCAATTTGGATGTTCAGCTCAAAGCTACCGAAAATTTTAAAGGGCGCACCATTTTTATCCCTGGTAATCATGATTGGTATTCTAATGGTATAGAAGGACTGAAAAGACAAGAGAAATACATAGAAGACTATTTAGGAAAAAATTCTTTTTTACCTGAGAATGGTTGCCCGATTGAGCATGTCGATATTGGCGAAGATATAGTTATCGTAATGATAGATACCCAATGGTATCTTGAAGATTGGAATAAAAACCCCGGAATAAACGATAAATGTGAAATAAAAACCAGAGATCGTTTTTTTATGGAAGTCGAAAGTAGACTGAAAAAAGAGCAAAATAAAAATGTAATCTTAGCCATGCACCATCCTATGTTTACCAATGGAGTTCATGGTGGATTCTACCATAGTTCGAAGCATTTATATCCTAAACAGACCAGAATACCATTTCCAGGGCTGGCTTCATTGGTAACGCAAGTAAGAACCCAAGGCGGAATTTCTCCACAGGATAGATATAATAAAAGATACAATGAATTGATGGATCGCTTAGAAACCTTGTTTATAGAACACAGTAATTTAATTGTTGCTTCCGGACATGAACATTCCTTACAATACATTGAGAGCGATTACATCAAACAAATCGTTTCTGGTTCAGGAACAAAAAAGACTGCCACGGCACTAGGTAAAAATGGAGATTTTTCTTACGGTATACAAGGTTTTGCAAGATATATTGTTTATACAGACAAAAGTACCTGGGTAGAATTCTACGCTAATGAAAATGGAAAAGATGAACTAGTTTTTAGAAAACAAATTTTCAAGCCAGAAGAGAATTTTGACTTCTCATTATTAGGAAACAACTTTCAACAATTTACAGAAGCTTCTATTTATACAAAAGAAGAGACAGATAAGTCAGATTTTTTTAGGGCTTTATGGGGTGAGAATTACAGACATTTATACAGTAAAAAAATTAGGGTTCCAGTTGTAGAAATTGACACTTTATATGGAGGTTTAGAAGTGGTACGAAAAGGTGGAGGACATCAAACTCGTTCTATTAGACTAAAAGCAAAAAATGGTACAGAATATAATATGAGGGCTTTGAGAAAAAGTGCAACACAGTTTTTGCAAACATCCATGATCAAAGACGAATACATACAAGATGATTTTAAACAAACAAAGTTTGAAAGCTTAATACAGGATTTTTACACCTCTTCTCATCCTTATGCATTTATGACTGTACCAACATTGAGTAGAGCTATAAATGTACTTCATACAAACCCAAAATTATTTTACGTCCCTAAACAAAAAGCCTTAGGCAAATATAATTTAAACTACGGCGACGAACTTTACATGATAGAAGAACGACCAGAAGAAAATTATGAGGGCAAAGCAGTATTTAAGTATCCGGATGATATTGAGAGCACGCATGATATTATAGAAAAACTTAGGGATGATGAGAAATACAAAATTGATGAGAAGGGATACATAAGGGCTAGACTTTTTGATATGATTATTGGAGACTGGGACAGACATCAGGACCAATGGCGTTGGGCTCAGGTCGATCAACCTAATGGAGATAAACTGTACAGACCAATACCCAGAGACAGAGATCAGGTATATTCCAATTTTGATGGAAGTCTGTTAGATATCACAAGGTTTTTATTTAGCGGTAGCAATCAACTTCAATTATACGATGATAACCTAAACAAAAGAGACATTGAATGGTTGAACAACGCAGGCGTTAAATTAGACAGACTTATTGTTCAACAATCTGGTAAAGAAGAATGGTTATCGCAGGCGGAATTTATTAAAGATAATCTGACAGATGAATTAGTAGAAAAAGCATTTAGGCAGGTTCCTGATGAAGTTAAAGATGAATCTCTTGAAACCATAAAATCTAATCTTAAGGCAAGAAGGGATAAAATAGAAAACATTGCAGAACGTTATTATGCATTTTTCTCAAAACTTGTCGTATTAAGCGCTACCGACAAAGATGATTTTATAGACATTAAAAGATTACCTGATAGTAGAACCTCAATTACAATATCCAGAAACAAAGATGGTAAAAGGAAAGATACCTTAGTAAACAGGGTTTTTAGTAAGGACGATACAAAAGAAATATGGATTTACGCCTTAGATGATAAAGATCAAATTAACGTAGAAGGGGAATCTAAAAACCCTATACAAATAAGAATTATAGGTGGTCTTGAAAATGATATTTATAATATTCAAAATGGTAAAAAGATCAAAATTTACGATTATAAAACAGAAGACAACAAAGTAAAGAATAAAGACAAGGCCAAAGTAAAGTTTACAAACTTCTATGAGTTCAATACTTTTAATTATAAAAAATATAATACCTCTAATACGCTCGTTGCCCCAATTTTAGGGTTTAACCCAGACGATGGTATCCTGACAGGAATTACTTTAAGCAGAAAGTCTCAAGGATTTGAAAGAAATCCGTTTACAACAAAACACGACTTAAGCTTTGGATATTTCTTTGCAACAAACGGGATCAACTTGAGTTATGATGGAGAGTTTAATGTTGCTCAAAAACTAAATTTGAAAATTGGTGCAACGTATACGTCAAACAATTTTGCCAGAAACTTCTTTGGTTTTGGAAATGAAACAGTAAATAATGACGATGAATTAGGTCTTGATTTTAACAGGGTTAGAACTTCAATCTATCGTTTGAAGACCGGAATTATAAAAAGAAATGCGTACGGTAGTGAATATGGTGCAAATTTTCTTGTAGAAGGTATACAAATTCAAAATACACCAGATCGATTTATAGGAGATTTTAATTCGACATCATCTCCTAATATTTTTGACAGAATCTTTTTTTCCGGGATAGACTCACATTTCAAATATGAAAGTTTTGATAATCCCATCAACACAACCAGAGGAATGCTTTTTGACACACAAGCTGGTGTAAAATATGAGATGGATAGCGGCAATACTTTTGCATTTTGGAATGCTCACCTTGGTTTTCATAACAGTTTATCCAGAAATAGAAAGTTAGTCCTTAAAACAGACTTAAGATCGCAATTAAGATTTGGGGATGACATTTTGTTTTATCAGGCCGCCAGCATTGGTGGTAACACGGGTTTAAGAGGTTATAGACTTTACCGATTTACCGGTCAAAATTCGCTGGTAGCAAATGCTGATATTAGGTATAGCTTCGATCAATTTAAAACAAAATTACTGCCACTTAAACTTGGTATTTATGGAGGATACGACATAGGACGAGTCTGGATAGAAAATGAAAATTCCGATACTTGGCATCAATCTTATGGTGGTGGATTTTGGGTTTCATCTTCAGACAAAATTTCAGCTATGTTTAATCTTTTTAATGGTGATGAAGGTTTAAGATTTTCATTCGGGGTCAATGTTGTGTTTTAATTCTGATTTACACTTGAAATTTGTGTTCAACAATATTTACTTTTGAATAGATAGTTACAAGAATTTTTTAATCAATTCAATAGATTTTAAGCCTGGTAGATTTAAACATTATTATCTGTTTTGAGCTTATATACCAGGTTTTTTGGAACTGTAAGGTAACGCGTATTCTACAGATTATATTCTGTTTAAAATATCTAAAAAACAAATAATTTTTTTAACAGTCAGGCCTCTGGAATAAAATATTTTTAATTCTAATTATTTTCAATCAGCCCGAGTAGAAATTTGACATTTTACAAAAGCTACTCTCCTGTTTAAAGTATGGACAAACATTGCTTACTAATTTTGTTTTATCTAACCGACATTTTTATGATTTTTTGATACGTAAAATGGAAATTTACCTCTAAGTGATATGTCGTTGTAGATATTAATAGATAAAGATGTAAGCATAAAAAACCCCAAAAATTTATTATTCTAAAGTTTCATTCTCTGGGCGAGCTCATGAATCTGAAAAAACTCCTATAATTGAACAAGAATCAGCAAAGTCTAAATCGTAAATAGTAAGCGTATCTGTATTTCTATCAGCGGAGTTGAAACTTACACTATTTTTGAGTTTGGGTCATCAAGATAAATAATAACTATAAAATTTCCACTGGCGAAATGTCCACTTGACTTGCCCCAGAATCTAAACAAGATTCAGAACCCTTATTTAATGTAAAACTGATTAAAATTTAGAATTTAATAACGATCAATAAAACAGTTATTTCCTTATATATAATCTTCTTTAAATATCTCTAAAGGTAAATCTTATGTATTAATTATGTAATTTAACCGGAAAGCGCGATCAACAAAACAAAAACCCAGTCAGAATTTATCCAGTTTTCAAATCTACTCATGAGGAGTATTAGAGCCTTGAGTGAATTTTTAATTAGAGGTAGGTAATATGAACATTAGAATTGAACAATCTCCAATTAATCCTGCTTAAATAGCCGTATTTATTTTTTTCGTCTTCCTGTCAGGATATTTTTTTAATCTGGAGCGATGGCTTATTAATTTTTTTTCTGCGTCACGATCCAGAATATTTACTTTACCCTGTTTAATAATCAAAGGAAATTTTAAAAATGCTTTATGTTCTTTGGTAAGCTTTAACCAGTCAGCGTTTGTGAATTCTTCAGTTTTTTCATTGCTATTTAACATAGTATCTGTTTCTAAAAGATCTTTGAATTCAAATTTTAAATTATCTAATATTTCAAGCCAAATGATATCACTTAGCTCTTCAACGGAAATATTAATGACTCTTATATCGCTTTTGTAGAGCTTAAATATAGAAATATTATTTTTATCAATAAGATTATCACTATAGATAACTAGTATTTGTTTTGAGTTCGATGAAAACGTACACATACCTTTCTAATTTATCCAAAGATAATTTGATAGAAAAAATAGGATTGATTCAAAAAAACTTTTTGTTAACTCAAAATAATTTAACTTAAAAGAGACAAAAATTAAATTATTCAAGTTAAAGATTGGTAATTCAAAAAAATAATTTGCAAAAATATCAATTTGAATTTTATAATAATAACTACTAAATTCATAAGCTCTATTTTAATAATGTAATTGATATACATTAAAGCAACAATTTGTAAATGAAGGATAAAAATTTAAACACTGAAATTGACTATTGGACTATAGAAGATTTACAAAAGTCCACTGCTTTTATAAAAAATTTTTTTCAAAACCGACCCAACGAAAAACTAGTCTACCATAACCTGGTATTTACGCTTTTAACACTAGAAAGAGCAGAGCTGTTTTTTAAAAATGAAAACTTAAACCATAAACAACAGATAATCATCAGATTGAGTTTGTTGTTTGCCAATTTAGGCTTTTTAATAGATTATGACAATCCTTATCAGGAATCTATTAGAATTTTTGAAGAGTACGCAGAGAAAGAAAATTTGAATGATAGTATAGTTGAAAATACAATTCCGGCCATAAAATCTCTTGTAACACAAAAACCTACGGACGTTACTGAGCAAGTACTTTCAGATATTTATTTTCTGGATTTTGGTGTAAAAAAATTTGAAAGAAAATCTTTATTGTTGAAATATGAGATCCAGGAAAATTCCAAAAGAGAAATATCGGATAAGGAATGGTCTTCAATTTTATATAAACTTATTTCAAAACATAGATTTTATAGTAATTATGCTATCAATAATTATGCACAGGAAAAAAGAAATAATCTTGTCAGGGTTTTACGAGATCTGGAAAAAGTAAATAAAGTTGAACGCAAAGAAAAAACTAAAGCTTACTATAAACAGAAATACAAAGATGAAAGCCCTGAAAGAAGTATTCAAACCTTGTATAGAACTGCATTAAGAAACCACATCAAATTAAGTGACATTGCAGACACAAAAGCAAATATACTTCTCTCAGTAAATGCCATCATAATTTCATTGGTAATAGCAAATCTTGTTTCTAAGTTTAATGATCCGATGTATAGATATATGATTTTGCCTACAATAATTTTTGTTTTTTTTTCCGTAGTATCTATGATGATTTCTATTAAGGCTACACAACCCAACGTGACAAGAAAACAATTTACAGAAGAAGATATTAAAAACAAAAAAATTAATCTCGCATTTTTTGGAAACTTTCATAAAATAGAATTTGAAAGATATCAGGATGCCTTTAATGAGCTCATTAAAAAAAGAGGCGATGTGTACAACACGCTTACAAAGGATTTATATTTTTTAGGACAAGTTCTGGATAATAAATATAGATTACTACGATATACTTACTTAGTGTTTATGATAGGTTTTGTTATTTCAATAATTGCTTTTACCTTATCCTTTATTTACAGAGATTCTTTTACACTTTAGACCAATTGAGTTAATGCATAAATTTATAAAACTAAGATGACGTCTTATTATAATTTATTTTTGAATAAATTGAAAATGAATAAATTATGTCTTTACTTACAATCATATTAAGTATACTATTACCACCTCTTGCCGTTGGTTTAAAACACGGTATAAGTGGGACTCTTATAATAAATATATTATTAACAATTTTAGGATGGGTGCCTGGTGTAATTCACGCCCTTATTGTAAATAAATAATAAAAGCGGTAATATTACATTTATGAAAATTGCTAAACGTCTGGCTTTTATCATCATGATTTCGCTGGCTGTTTTCATCATTTTGTTTATTTATGCTGTAAAAAGTTCGTCTCAAAACACCAATAGAACAATAGTTATAGAAAGTAAGATCACAGAAAGATCAAGCTCTTATCCAGAAGATTCTCTGACAGTTATTACGTCCTCTTACTATAAAGCTGATTTTATAAAAAAATTCTTTCAAGGTAAGAATTACAGAAAAAGCTGGACGATACCGGTAAAGGTTCCCAAACTCAATTTAGACACTTTACATGGTGGTGTAGAAATAATAAAGGAAGGAGGAGGTAAACAAACATCATCTCTCCGAATAAAGAATAGTGAAGGGATGATTTTAACTTTAAGAAGTGTTTTAAAAAATCCAGAGGAATTAGTTCCCGATTATTTAAAACGTTTAGGCTTAGAAAATATAGTGCATGATGGAATTTCTGCCCAACATCCCTACGCCGCTTTAGTATGTAAAAAATTATCTGAAGAAATAGACTTATTGCACACTAATCCTCAACTAGTCTTTCTTCCGGAACAGAAAAAATTGAAAGATTTTGAAGAATATAAAAATCAACTTTACCTGTTAGAGTATGAAAACAAAGGAACTTACAACTGGATCGAGTCTGAAAATTTTCAATCTATTGTAGACACAAAAGATTTGCAATCTTTAAGAAAAGAGTTGAAAGATAGTCTGAACATAAATTACAACAACTTGGTTAGAGCAAGACTTTTTGATTTTGTTATTGGAGATTGGGACAGACATGCAAAACAATGGGGTTGGGTCATCACCAAAGAAAATGATTCCTACCAGGCCAACGTTCTTCCTACAGATCGAGATAATGCTTTTTTTAATGTAGATGGTTTAATTTCTCAGGTACTGCTTAATTCAGGAAGTATACCTTACGTCCAGAATTTTGATAAAAAAACGATAGATTTTGAAAACAGCGTATATGATTTTGATGTGTACTTCTTAAAAAATGTAGAAAAAAAGATTTTTCTTGAGGAAGCGAAATACATCGAATCAAAACTTACGGATGATAAAATTAAAAAAGCCTTTGATCTTTGGAACAAAGATCTCATAAATGCAGATGCTGATAGACTATTAGATGTCATTATTCATAAAAGAAATAACTTAAAAACAATTGCCTTAAACTTCTATGCGGCATTACAGCAAAGTGGCCAGGTCGGTGCACATTTAGAGGGCTCTGACTTTGATGATTCAGACTCTATTCCTGTAAAATGTTTTGAGTGTAATTTTTGAAAATTAATTTTTTTGCCGTAATTTAACATTCTGTAAAAAATTATGGCAAAAGTTAAATCAAATATTAGAGAGAATCCCGAAAAAGTACTAAAAACTATTGCCAAATCTCTGGATGCAGATATAGTAGAACATCAAAATCAATGCGAATTAAAAATACCAGAAAAAAAAGGTGAAGGTATTATTAGACTCTTCAATTTTTCTTATGGTGTATCTCTTTTAATCTTTAATTTAAAACTTAAAAAAAAACTCAAGCTCTACTACGACAACGAGCAAATACACCCTCTGAAATTAAATCTTTTAAAAAAAGGAAGCTTAACTCACAGTTTTGAAGGAAAAAGCAATACGAACCACATCAAAGAGTTTGAAAGTATAATATTTGCCAGTACACCTGAAGAAGCTCACATATTTGAAATACCTAAAAATAAAAAAATAATAGCCCTTAGTATTCAAATCAATAGAAAAGAGTTTGAATCCAAAATTGAAGCTTTCATATCTGAAATGGATAGCGACATATCAAAATTATTTAGAGATGTGAATGGCATCAATTCTTTTTTTTATAGGAGTTATTATTCCCCTGAATCTATTAATCTGATAAATGACATACTATCTGGAGAAAAAAAACAATTTACTGAAGTTGTTAATTTGGAAGGACTTACGTATCAGCTCTTGACTAAAATTCTTGAAAATTTAGTTTTAGACAGAGGTATATCAGCAATAGATAATGTATCTTCAAAAACAAAGGCTAAAGTTCATGAAGCTGTAGAAATAATTCGAAATGATATTGAAAACTATAAAAGTGTGAAAGCACTTGCCAAACAAATATCTATTAATGAAAAGACATTGCAGGCCGCTTTTAAAAAAGTTTATAGTTGTACAGTTAGTAAATACGTACAAGATTTTAGAGCTAAAAAGGCTGTATTGTTAATGGAAAACACTGATCTGAATATTTCAGAAATTGCCTATAAATTGGGATTTAGCTCTCCCGGTCAGTTAACCAAATTGTACAAATCCTACTACAATTGTTTACCTTCTGAAGCAAAACAAAAATCGTGATTTCTTAAATTTACATTAAAACGGTTCTTTTCTACTATTTTCTTATCGTTTTATAAGAGGTAATTTCCCTTTATTCAAATTTTTTTCCTTGTCTACATATTTATTTTTGTCTTTTAAAAATAAATATAAATGAAGGAGTTACATTTTAGTTTACTGGAAACTAAATTTTTGCTAAGGGTATTCAAATTATTTTTTAACCCATTTGTGATTACCAACAAAAATGAAATAATATTGAATTTTGATAATGAAAGAGGTAAAGGATCATTTTTGTTTTTCACTCAAAAAAATGAATTTCTTAATATTAGCTTTAAAGGTAAGCTTTTTGAAGAATTAAGTTTTAAAATACTAGACCAGGCAAAAACTATTTATGCCATGTACTTTAGTAAAGGTGTATCACTGATAACTACTAATAATAATTTGTTGAAAATTGACTCAGATTATTGTAATCAGATAGTGTTTAAGAATGATTGCAAAATAAAAACTAACATTTCTTTTCCTGCCAAAATTCAATTAGAATTCAATTTTATGAAAATCAATAATTTGGATTCAAAGGAAGAATCTCAGCTAGTTTTCTCTCATTTTCTTAATAATGACGTAAATTCTTTCACGTCTCATTATCCTTTGCCTATAAATAATGGAGATGTTCTCTATTCTGATAAGGTTGGTGATGACAGAATTTTAGATTTAAAAAATCAAATTGTAAATCTTAAAAAATTACATTCCAAACAATTATCAAAACAGTTAAAAAAATCATTCTAGATTTGTATTAACACTAATTTTTTTGTATAATATAATAAACAAATAAATTAGCAAAGACGATGACGATTGAAAGTTTTGAAAATTTTTTACTGGAACAATTAAAAGTTATATACGAACTAGAACTAGAGTATAAGCAACTTATACCTAAACTTAAAGAAAAGACCGATAATCTAAAATTAATTGAAATTTTAGAGGGTCACAAAATTACTGCGATATCGAATGCTAAAAAAATTGAAAATTTAGAATTTGTCGCTGAATATAATTTTGATGAAGCAGAAAATGCAGAAACTAAATGTTTATTAGATTGTTTCTACTCATATTTAAACAATGAATCTATAATTGATTATGGCATATTATGTTTTTTGGATAAAATTAATGCCTACAAGTCTGCTACATACAATACAGTAATTAAGCTCTCAAGAAAAATAAAGTATTTTTCTGATTATCAAATATTACAAAACTTGAATAACCATAACTATAATATGATAGACAAGTACCATAGATTTGAAAATGACAATTATGATTTAGAATTGTTAGATGAAGAAGAATAATAGGAATAATATTACTAAAAATAAAAAAGCCTTCAATTCGAAGGCTTTTTTGTTTATATATATTATGCTGTAGCAGCTAACTTGATTTTAGCTCGGTAATGACTCGGAGAGCATTTGTATTTTTTCTTGAATATTTTAGAAAAATAACTTCGGCTCGAAAAACCTAAGGTGTAGAGAATTTGAGAAAGGTTCATATCTGTTGTTTTTATAAGCTCCTCAGATTTTATAATTCTTACATTTCTAACATAATCGTTTACAGTTCTATTGTGCATTAACTTGAAGCCTTCTTGTAGTTTACTTGGTGTAAGACCAAATTTTCTTGACATTTCACTCACCTTCAGCGGGGTTTCAGGATGGTTATTTATAAATTCAGACAGCTCTTTTATTTTAGACATTTCATTACTGGTTAGGGATCCCGTATTTTGTTTTAGTTTTTCTAAATCAACGCCATGTTGATTTATTTCACGAGCAAGAATAACATGCACAAATCCTTCAATAAGCAAACTTTTTATCATACCTGATTGATTTATGGCTTTTATCTCACGAATATTGTCTGCAATCTTCAAATTGGGTGAACCAACATAGATCAATTCTTCTTCTGTATCCTTAACAAACTTTGATTTTATCTGCTTATTAATTTTATATTGAGATGTAAATTGTTCTTCAATATTTACACTTATGATGTGAGCCGATAAGGGATTATCTTTTTTTAGAATAACAGAATTGGTTTTACCTTTGGCATTATACAAAATTCCTGTCTGGTAACTATTTAATAGTTTTGTTTCACCAAAACCCATCCTATACCTCATTTTACCTTCTGAGCAATAAGCAAAGTTTATAAAGCTGTTGTTTTTTTCGTTTTTGAAATTTATACAAATATCATTTTGACTTTTTATATCAAATTGCAGATAAGAGATACCACCTTTCATTTTCATTCCTTTAATAGATCCGAATATTTCATTACTATCAAATGTGAGACTAATCTCTTTAAAATCTTGGTCAATATGGCCTCCTAGATTATTTTTTAGTTGAATTAGTGTTTTCTCCAAACTACCCTTTGCTAAGTCTAACGTCATCATAATTATTTGTTTTAGAATACATGACAAAGGTAGGCTCATACCTTAAGCGTTATGTTATACAATTTCGGGATTGCGTTATACAATTTATGGATTAGTACTTCTTTAAGAAATTAAAGATTGATAAACCTTTGCTTACCGCTGGGGAAATAAATAGTAAATATGCTGCCTTTGTCTTTTATACTATTGGCGTAGATATAGCCGTTATGTCTGGTCACAATTTTTTTACAAATAGCGAGACCAATTCCGGTGCCTTTATATTCACTTTTTGAATGTAGTCTATTAAAAATTTTAAAGATATCCTTACTATACTCCTGGTTGAAACCAATGCCATTATCAATTACTTTGATTTGATGATAGTACAAATGGGTCTTCATAAAATTTGCCGGAATCTGCTTATTGTGAATCTTTATCGACTCTATTCTTATTTTGCATTCTAAATGCTCTCGTTTATATTTTACAGAATTCTCAATAAGATTTTTAAACAATTGTTCTACAAGAAAGGGTATGGCATAAATTTTTGGAAGGCCACTAACGTTGAAAGTAATATTTTGTAAAGGATTACTTTCTATGACTTCGTCAAAAATATCATTCACCAAGTGATTCAAATCTACCATTTCTGACTGTAAAGACTGATTATCAATTCTGGAATAGGCCAGTAGATTGTTTATCAAGGTTCTCATACGTTTGACAGAACTAACAATTTTTTCGAAAAATTTATGATTGGGATTATTTTCTTCCTGTTCGATATAATGATCTTCTATTCTCGAGATAAACATTTGTATTTTTCGGAGAGGTTCCTGTAGGTCATGACTAACAATATGATTAAAAGAATCCAGCTCCTCTACCTTTCTGGACAATTCTAGATTTTTTTCTTTTAAAGCTTGTTCAGTTTTAATTTTTTCAGAAACATCCTGAATAATTCCTATCATAATTTGCTTACCATACTCTTTTCCCAATCCTCCTTTTGTGTATAGATGTTTGGTTTTTCCATCTTTAGTAATTATTCTAAAAACGAATTTGACAGGAATATTTTTTCTTAATGCATTTTCTACCGTTTTGTCATAAAGTTGCAGATCGTTCGGATGTGTAAATTCTCTAAATTTTTTAGCAGACATTGGCATTGAATGTGGTTCATACCCAAGTATTCTATATACATTATCAGACATAATCGTTTTGTCCTCATCCATATACCATATATAGCTACCAAGTTTTGCAGATTGCTCTGCTTCTTCGAAAAGTTTGGTCTTAATATTTAATTCTCTGTTAAGTTGTTCTAACTCTTCTTGTTTTTTGTAAATTTCTGTCAAATCTGAAAAAACTACCTGAATACCTTTTGCAAAAGGAAAATATCTTACATTATAAAAACTTTTTTCTGCTTCTTCAGGAAACTCTAAGACGTTTTCAAAAAAGATATTGTTTTTATAAGAATGAATAAGTTGCTCTAACAAACCACTTTCTTTATAAAACGAAAACACTTCAGATAGCAATTGTCTTTTATCTGATTTTTCAAATTTGGGAAACGGTAAATCGTTTACACCCTTAGTTGAGACGAAAAAGTCAATAATCTTATTGTTATCATCATAAACCGGTTTAAAGAAATTAAGCTTATCATTTGTGTTTTTCAAAGCTTCATCTATGATGACCGACTTATTCCTGCTCTCACGTGATAATTCATAAAATTTAAAGATGGAGATAAGAATAATGATAGCTCCAATGATGAAAAGTAGTATGATTACCCTTGGATAAATTTTATTACTGTTATAAAACTGTTGTAAACCCCGTTTTATATTTTTTTCCTGCCATCTAAGAAGTTTTGATTTGTATGATATACCTGAGTTAAATAGTTTTTGTAAATCAGGCTTTTTAGTAGTATCATTTTGATAAACTATAGACTGACGGATTTCGTCGTAAATTTTGTTGTGATTCTTTTTAAAACTATCAATCTCGTTATCTGAATATTTTAAATCTTTAATTATACCATTACTAAGATTGTTTATTGAATCGAAAACTATCAGAGACAAATCATTTTTTTGAAGTTTGTTTTCTAAAAACTCTAAATTGTATTTTAATTTTAAAATTGCAGCCCTATTATCAATATCTTTTATAATTGCATTTCCAGATTTTTCATAAGTAAATACTTTTATGATGATCATGGCCATAACAGCCCCAATGATAATAATGGATAGAACAAATGCTACTTTATACCCCTTTAGAATTGACTTCTCTGATCTCAAACGTTTACAATTTTAGAAGAAAATTTTCTTTATTGAGATTGGAATTTAAATATTGCCAGTTCAGCTTTAAGACTTTGTTCAATACCATTTTTAGGTCTCTAAAAGTTTCTGGTTTCTTAATATAAATATTTGCACCGAGCAAAAAAGTCTTGTCGACATCTTCCTGAGATGATGAGGTAGAATAGATGGCAACGACAACTTGATTCATATCATGTATTTTTCTAATTTTTTTCAGACAATCAAAACCTCCCATTACGGGCATATTTAGGTCTAAAAAAATAAGATCTGGTATTGGCCTGTCCTCATTAATTAAATCCTCATACAGCTCTTTTCCATTTTTAAATAAAGTACACTCACATTTAATCTCCAAGGCGTTCAAAGCTTCTTCAAAAAAGAGGCGATCGTCTTTATCGTCGTCTGTTAAATATACTTTTATCATTCGTTATTAATTTGCAACTTGCGTTTAGAAACTATCTCTTTGAATTTTGAGGGGGTTAAACCCGTATTTTTTTTAAACTGCCTGGATAAGTGAGATACGCTGCTATAACCATATTTGTAGGCTAATTCTGTTAGTGTGCAATTTTTAGTTAATAGATCTTTTTTTACCTTTTCTACTCTTTTTAGAATGATAAAACTTTCTATGGAAATATGGGTTTTTTCAGAAAAAACCTTTGATAAATGCATGTAGGAGTAATGAAGTTTCTCTGATAAATATTCTGAGATATTTAAATTTCTTTGGTTTTCCAGGCTCAAATATTTCTCAATATTCAACTGTATGTTTTCCAAAAAATTTTTCTCGTCATTTTCTACAATGAACATATAGTTTTTCTCTAAAATCTTGATGATACTTTCTGGTATATCATCGTCGATTTTTTTAAAATCGATAGTTATCTCGCTATCATTTATCTTTTCAATACATATTTCATAATCTTGAAATAGTTTCACAATATATTTCTCAATAAGAGATTTCGAGTTGTATTTTAATTGAAGTTTCAAATTTTGGTTTCATTAGTTAGTTAGATCCTAAAATCAATTTTGAAAATAATAGGGTAATATTAATTTAAATTGTGTTTCTAAAAAAAGAATTGATTAAATGTTAAGAATAATTATAAAAAATGGTTTAATAAGTGAATTGCTTAAGGTTTTCAATGAAGAAATAATTTTGCGATAATAGACCTTTAATTAATTGAAGAAACTTAAAGGAACTCAATGATTGTAGTAAAGTTTATTTTAGATTAAAAATGATAGCAAAAAGGCATATAGCTTTGACTACATGGTTTTATCAATTATCAATTTTAAATAAAACCAAACGCTTACGATACCAAATATAAATATGATAAGAAACAGTAAGAGTATTTTTAGGGACTTAGACATAAAAGATTCGTAAATGCCAAATTTAACAAAAAATTATTTATTTAAAAAGTTAATATCTCTGTTCAGCTTTATTTATATGTTATCAATTTTCAATTCAATATAAATATTTAACCTATTTATATTATGGTATTTACAGCAAAACCAGATAAATAAAGTTAAATTTGAAGTATCAATTATTTATATGAATAAAAGAAAACAAAAACACAAACGAAACTCTACTAAACCTTCTCAAAAATTTTCTCATCACATTCTTGAAATACTAAGAAAAGATGTTTCTAAAAGCTATTCTTTTCCACAAATTATTAAAAAACTGGAAGAGAAGAACAAATTAAAGCCTAAAGCAGACCAAAAAGAAAGAAATAAAGTCATTAGAACCCTTGGTGATCTCGCCAAAAAAAAGAAGGTCATTCAGCATAAGTCTGGAGCATTTCAATTTAATGATAGTTCCAACGTATTTACAGGCGAGCTTGATATGACAAGCCAAGGCGATGCTTATGTCATAGTGGAAGAGCTAAAAACGGATATTTTTATACCTCAAAAGTTTTTGAATACAGCCTTTCACAAAGATATTGTAGAAGTTTATGTTTCAGACTTAAAACCTCACGGAAGAAAATCTAAAGGTGAAGTTACCAAAATTATTCAGCGTAACAAGAATAAGTTTGTCGGTAAAATAGAAATAGATCCAAGATTTGCATTTGTGGTCATGCAGGATTCAAAAATGTATACTGATTTCTTTATTGATAAAGATGATATCAATGGAGCTAAAAACGGTGAGTTGGTTTTAGTAGAATTTACCAAATGGCAATCTGGGAAAGACTCTCCCAATGCTAAGGTTATTGAAGTCTTAGGTCAACCAGGAGAGCACGAAACAGAAATGCATGCCATATTAGCGCAGTATGATTTACCAGCCAGTTTTCCAAAAGAAGTTGAAGATTTTGCTGAAAATATAGACACAAGAATTAAACAAAAAGATATTGATTCTCGCCGAGATATGCGAGATACGCCTACATTTACAATTGATCCCGCAACGGCGAAAGATTTTGATGATGCCCTAAGTTTCAAAACTCTTGAAGATGGTAATTTTGAAGTCGGTATTCATATAGCTGATGTCTCACATTATCTTGAGAAAGATAGTGTTCTAGATAAAGAAGCTTATTCCAGAGCAACGTCAATTTATTTGGTGGATAGAGTTGTTCCTATGTTACCAGAAGTGCTTTCAAATGACGCCTGTTCACTTAACCCCAATGAAGATAAATTGACTTTTTCTGCTGTTTTTACACTAGATAAAAATGCCAGACTCATCGATCAATGGTTTGGAAGAACGGTTATTCATTCAGATTTTAGATTTGCATATGAAGAGGCACAATATATTATTGAAACAGAAGACAGTACCGTTGATAAAAGTGTATCTCTTACACAAAAAACCTATCAGGTAAAGGATGAATTAAAAAATGCCATTTTACAATTAGACAATTTAGCTAAAAAGATGCGAGCAAAACGCTTTAAAAATGGGGCCATTTCATTTGATAAGTTAGAAGTTAACTTTCATCTTAATGACGAAAACGAACCAGAGGGCGTTTACTTTAAAACTTCTCGAGATGCTAACAAGTTAATTGAAGAATTTATGCTTTTAGCCAATAAAAAGGTATCAGAATTTGTTGGTAAGCAATCAAAAAATAAAGCCCCTAAAAAAACATTTGTTTACAGATGTCACGACGAACCTAGTGAGGATAGATTACAGGCATTAAGTAACATAATTGGTCAGTTTGGTTATCAATTAAATTTTAAATCTCAAAAATCACTCAGTCAATCTATCAACAGACTTCTTAAAGATGTTGTTGGTAAAAGTGAACAAAACCTGGTTGATACATTAGCGATAAGAAGCATGAGTAAAGCCTATTATTCTACAGAAAATATAGGTCATTATGGTTTGGCGTTTCCTTACTATTCACATTTTACTTCTCCTATCCGAAGATATCCGGACGTCATAGCACACAGATTACTTCAACATTATCTTGATGGCAATCCGAGTGAAAATGCTGTTTTATATGAAGAAAAATGCAAGCATTGCAGCGCTATGGAAAACTTAGCCACCAATGCAGAACGGGATTCTATAAAATTTATGCAAGTAAAATTCATGCAAAAACATGAAGGAGAAGTATTTAAAGGAGTGATTTCCGGGGTAACAGATTTCGGAATATTCGTAGAGTTGATAGACAACAAATGCGAAGGTATGATACGACTTAGAGAATTAGAAGGAGATTACTTCGTATTTGATGCGGAAAACTATGAAGTTATCGGTAAAAAAACAGGAGAATCTTATCGATTAGGAGACGAGGTTGAAGTTAGGGTTAAAAAAGCAGACCTTATAAAAAGAACTCTTGATTTTGAAATGGCTTAGTTTTTATAACAGAATGCCTTTTAACATTTTATAACAAAACTTAGATAGGAAATAAAATAATACGATTGTCATATATTTAACAAATTAAATCTCTTGTAATGAAATATTTATACAGCTTAGTTTTAGTTTTATTTTCAATTTTTAGCCAGGCCCAAAATTTTTTCATCTCAAATCCCACTCTTCCTCTGGAGAATAAATCTGATGAACAAATTTCAAAACAGAGTTATTTCAATCTTAATCTAAACGAACTTAAAAGCTTTATTTCAGAAATAGACAATACTCAAAATGAAGATGACAAAATTTTGACTATTCCTTCTCCGGAAGGAAAATTAAGATCATACAAAATTTATAAATCACCAGTTTTAGAGCCTTCTTTTCAGGAGAATTTTCCAGATATAAATGCATATACTGGACGTGGTATTACCAATCCAAATGAAATTTTAAAATTTACAATAACATCTCTCGGCTTCCAAGCCATAATTTTAAATACATCAGATGGCACACAATACATAACACCAGTAGAAGATAGAGACAATTTATATTCTATTTATTATACAAAAGATGTCGAATTACATAATCACTCGTTCGAATGTCAAACTTTGGAAACAGCTTCTTTTGTAAACGAAAACTTTCAAAATTCAACATTTAATGCTAATGATGGGATCTTAAGAAATTACAGATTAGCCATTTCAGCGACTGGAGAATTCAGTACTTTTTATAATTCAGACCTCGATGATGTTATATCTGCAATGGTCATAGCAGTCTCCAATGCCAATGCTGTTTTAGAAAGAGATTTGTCGGTAACCATGACAATGGTAGACAATACATCATTAATTTTCTTTGATCCAGAAAACGATCCTTTCACAAATTTTGATAATACTATACTAATTGGGGAGAACCAAATTCTTATTGACAATACTATTGGTGATGCCAATTATGATTTGGGACATGTGTTTAATACAGCAGGAGGTGGTATTGCCGGTGTTGGGGTTTCTTGTTTTTCAGGATTTAAGGCTTTTGGTGTAACAGGTGATTTTAATCCAGAAAGCATTTTTTTTGATTTTGTTTTTTTACATGAATTAGGTCATCAATTTGGATCGCCACACACTTTTAATGGAAGTGCAGGAAGTTGCGGGCCTAACATTTCGACTATTACAGCTGTAGAGCCTGGAAGTGGCTCTACTATAATGGCTTATCCCGGATTATGTGCACCACAAAATGTTCAAAGTTTAGGTGATTTTTACTACCATCAAATTAGTCTTTTCAATATTTGGTCTCATATATCTACATTTAGCTCGTGTCCAACAGATCAAATTCTAACTGGAAATAGTGCACCAACAGCAGACGCCGGTCCAGATTATATTATACCAAAAGGAACACCTTACAAGCTTGTTGGAAATTCTTCAGATCCAGATGGTGTATCCAGCCACACGTTTACCTGGGAACAATATGACTTTGGTCCTCAAGGAGCTCCAGATGAAAACTTAACCTCTGGCCCTTTAGTCAGATCTCGAGAAGGGACCAGCAATCCAACTCGATTTATACCAAGATTGGAAGATCTTATTACTATTCCAGGTTCTCAAGAATGGGAAGTTTTATCTAATGTGGACAGAGATTTAAATTTTAGGCTTACCGTTAGAGATAATGGTGTTGTTGGAGGACAGACAGCAGCAGATGCTATGGTAGCTACTGTAAATGAAAATGCAGGTCCATTTGTGGTAACGTCTCAATTTCAGGAAAATCAAATAGTATGGAATCCTGGTACTACTGAGACTATTACTTGGGATGTAGCGGGTACAGATGCCAACGGAATTGATGAATCTTCTGTGAACATATTACTATCAACAGATGGTGGTCTAACATTTGATACAGTTTTAGCTACAAATACTCCAAATGATGGAACAGAAGATATTATTGTTCCAAATCTTGATTCACCAGAATGTAGAATAATGATAGAGGCGTCAAACGGCATATTTTTTAATATTAATGAAGCTTATTTTGCAATTGGAAATTATATTTACGGGGAAGAATGTACAGATTATGTCATAGATTTTAATACTACAATTCCTGAAAATGCAGCGTCTTATGTTCCTTTTTCATTTCAAATAAATGAAAGTGTAGAGATAGAAGATTTAGATTTTAGTGTAAATATAACCGGCAACGAAGACAATGGTTCTATAACTTTTGGATATACGCCTCCAGTCGGTGGGTTTTATGAACTTGGAGTATATCCTTGTGCGGGCACCACAGGTCTAAACCTGACCTTTGACGATGAAGGTAATGCTATAGATTGTACTAATATAACTTCCGGTGATAATGTTTTACCACAAGAACCACTAACAGTTGTTGATGGACAAAACGCACAGGGCAATTGGACGTTTTGGATCACAGATGTCAATGAAAATTTAATAACTTCCGACATTAATTCAGTTACCTTAAGCATTTGCAAAACAGGTGCAATTCCAAATTTATCAATTGAGGAAAATAATTTTGAAGAGTTTGCTATTTATCCAAATCCTGCTTCAAATAGCTTTAATTTGAGGCTGAGTTCTAAATTTACAAAAGATATTTCTGTCGAAATATTTGATATAAATGGAAGAAAGTTATTTAATAAATCCTATAGCGGCAAATCTATTTTTGAAGAAAATATTGATGTAAGTACTCTTCCTCAAGGCTTATATATTGTTAAAGTAGAGCAAGCAAATATTCTTACAAGTGAAAAGCTGATTGTCAAGTAAATTTAATTTTCATAAATAAAAATTTGTTCAACTTCTTGTTTGAACAAGCGACTCAATTTAATTGCTAAAACTAAACTAGGATCAAATTTTCCTTTTTCGATAGCATTAATGGTTTGCCTTGAGACTTCAACTTTGTTGGCTAAATCCTGCTGAGTCATTTCGTTTTCTGCTCTTAGGACTTTGAGTCTATTTTTCATGCGTATCTATTCTTGTTTATAAGTAAAGCGGTGATATAAGTGACCCCCATAAAACCTACTAAAATTCCAATTTCCGCATCCATTAATATTAGATTTGTAATGTCTAGAAGGGAATAAGTAATCCCTACAATTACTGTTAGCCCTAGTGTAATAGCTAAAGATTCTATGTGTATTTTTCGCTGTAATTCATCCAGCGTATTAAAAAAATTTCTGTTTGCCACAATCATTAGAATACCATTCGCAAGGTTGACAGAGATAGATAATACAGTCAGAAGAGTGTGGTCGTCCCAAATAAACTTTGGACCAAAAGTGGCAATTGCCATAGTAGCGACCCAGGACCAAGTCCAGCCTGCTAATTTTAAGGTTTGCTTTCTTTGTGTTGTCATTGAAAAAGTAATTAAAGTTATACAAAATGTAAATAAAACTTTACAAATATAATTAAAATGTAAACAAAACTTTACTTTTCAAAGAATTTCAGTTATTTGTCTTAATCTTAAATTTTGATATTCGACGCTAAGAAACCGTCATTACAGATTATATCCCTCAATATTTTTTTTTATAATTTTTGCGGGATTTCCGACAACGATACAATTAGGCGGTACATCTTTAGTTACAACCGCACCACCTCCTACGATTGAATTAGAGCCGATATTTACCTTAGGTAATATAGTCGAGTTTACTCCAATAAACGCCCCTTCACAAATTTTCACATGACCTCCTAATACACAGCCGGGTCCAAAAGTTACATAATCTTCAATATTGACGTCGTGTCCTATAGACACACTTCTATTTATTAAAACATGCTTCCCAAATACAGAATTAGAACCAATTACAACTCTTGCATTAACATTAAAGCCTTCAGACCATTTAACCGTTGAAGCTATAATAGACGTGGGATCAATTAAATTATAAAATGATTTGAAACCATTTTCAATTATTTCTTTTTCTAGTTTTTTCCTATAAGCTGGTGTTATCAGGGGTATAATAACGGGAATATTTTTATCGCATTTTTCTATTTCGTCGAGTAGAATTAAAGGCTTAAAAGCATCTAAATATTTATCATTATTTTGATTGTGAATAAATCCTTTAATTTCTGTTTTAGATCTTTTTAAAGATTCAACACAATCAGAAGTGTACGATGATGCTATTGCATATAAATAAACTTTCATATCATCATTAGTTAGTCATTACCTACCATATTTACCATTTCCTTCTTGAAGATTAAGCATTTTTCTTAAAGCTGATGGTTTCATAACTTCTCTCTCATTAGCATTTGCCATGACGTGTATTCTTTCAAGAAGTTCTAAGTTTGTAGCCAGTTTGGTTCTAGGTGCATCATACCAAATATTATCCTCTAATCCTACTCTTACACCACCACCAGAAGCAATTCCTATAGAATTCATCATTAGTTGAGTATTTCCTATTCCTGCAAAACTCCAATATGAATTTTCTGGTAAGTCTCTCACCATTAAACCAGCCATAGTAAGATCTGCTTGAGCACATGCTATATTACCAAATAATAAATTAAAATAATAAGGAGCTTCTATAAGTTTCTTTCTTTCAAGATATTTTGAATAATTAATCATACCAACATCAAAAACTTCTAATTCTGGTACAATTCCTTTTGATTTCATTTCTTTAGCTAAAGCTTGGATCATCTCAGGAGAATTAACACTTTCAGTCTTATTAAAATTTAGTGAACTTAAAGTAAGACTTCCCATATCAGGCTTCAATTCATCTTCTAGCTGGAGAGGTGAAGCACGCTTTTCAAACTCTTTAATCCCTCGGCCGCTTAATGAAACACATATGATTAATTCTCTATCAAATGAACGTATTCCTTTAATTATCTCACCATAGATTTCTTTTCTATAGGTAGGAACGCCTGTATTTTCATCTCTGGCATGCAGATGAACCATTGAAATACCTAGTTCACATGCTTTTCTCACATCTTCTACTATTTCATCTACAGAAACTGGGACATGAGGGGTCATTTCTTTTGTTGGAATCATTCCCGTTGGTGTAAAGTTGATAATCAAATCCATAATTTTATTTTTAAATCTAATGCTTATTTAGGGTTTTTATAATTATAAAATAGAGCTACAGGATAAAATAGAATACACAATACTTTATTCCTCTTTTTATCAATGTGTGACAAAATTTGCCTTAGTGATAAACCTGCTAGCAGTCCGTGAGATACGCATGCTCCTATTCCTCTTAACCTTCTTTTTTTATTTTTTATGTAGTATTGGAATTCGTTTGTCCAAACGACATGATAATTAAAGATGGTTAAAGGCTTAGTATCTCTCTTTGACGTATTTGTCACAGAGGTCGGCTCGGTATAGCGCGTTCTTAATACTTTATTCACATAGACACTGTCATATTTTGTTGCCAACCTTCCCCACAACCACGAGGAAGACTGTTCTTTATTTTTTTCCAGGGGAAATGGATACACCTCTCTTAATTTTTCAATTTTATGACAACCTATTTTGTCTCTTTCATTTTTTTTGTCATAAAATTCAACCCAATAATTTGAAACCAGCTCATTTTTTTCAACTTTTCTTCCTATCAGTTTTCCTGTCTCATCTTCTAATAGCCCATAAACAGTGGAGATTTTTGGAGAATCGAATTTTTGAAAAGTTTTGTAAAAGGTTTCTAGGGCATCGTGAGAAAGGGCATCATCGTGACCACAGGATACATAATATTTACCTCTACCTTCCCTAATAGCTCTATTAATGTGGCTTTTCATACCTTGATTGATTTTTAAATCTGTAAAAATCACTGGAAAATCTACTGTTTTTATATACTCTTTTATTAACTCTGAAGTATTATCAGTAGAAGCATCATTAACAACAAACCACTCAAAATCCTTAAAAGTTTGCTTCTTTAAACTTTCAAAAATTCTATGTATAAAACGAGAAGAATTATAACAGCCTGTCAAAACTGTAAAAGTTGGTTTATTCATTTAAAAATATATTTATCTTTTCTGTTATAAATTTAATTTGTTCCTTTTCCAACCCAATCCATAAGGGAAGACTTAGAGTAGTATTTGCAATTTCCTCAGCAATGGGAAAATCTCCTTTTTTGTAACCCAAATTTTTATAAGCATTTTGCAAGTGAGGTGGTATAGGATAATGAATTAAAGTGCCAATACCATTTTTTTTCAGGTATCTCTGTAAATCATCTCTTTTTTTTGTTCTAATTGTATATAGATGATAAACATGATCGGACTTCTCAGATATTTTTGGCTTTATAACCTTAGAAGAATCTAAGAATTGATTGTAATAAGAAGCAAGATTTTTTCTTGTTGTAGTCCAATCCTTCAAATACTTAAGCTTTACTGATAAGAACGCTGCCTGTATTTCGTCTAAGCGTCTATTTAAACCAATATACTCGTTATAGTATTTTTTTTGGCTTCCATAGTTTCTTAGAGCATTAATTTTGATGTATAAATCTTTATCGTCTGTGGTTATAGCACCAGCATCACCTAAAGCTCCTAGATTTTTTCCGGGGTAAAAACTTACTCCGTTGACTTGACCAAAACTGCCGGTCAATTTCCCATCATAACTTGAACCATGAGCTTGAGCATTATCTTCTACAACTAGCAAATTATATTTATCAGCAATTTTCATGATTTTATTCATTTCACAGGCTTGACCATATAAATGAACTGGCATAATTGCTTTAGTTTTATCTGTTATTTTTTCACAAATTAAATCAGGATCTAAGTTGTAAGTGTCTATTCTAGGCTCAACGAAGACAGGTTTTGCACCAATTTTAGTAATAGCTATAACAGAAGCTATGTATGTGTTGGAAGGTACAATAACCTCATCACCTTCTTTAACTCCAAGAGCCTCTAAAGAAATAATCAGGGCATCAAGACCATTGCTAATGCCTACGCAATATTTAGTTTTATTGAATTCCGCATAACTTTCTTCAAAACTCTTTAGTCTTTGACCCATGATATACCAGTTGCTATCATAAACCTCTTCAAAAGCATTTCTTATTTCTGATTTGATGAGTCTATTGGTAGGAGAAAAATTGAGAAAAGGAATTACAGAATTCATAAATCAATGATTAATTCAATGATTTTAAGTAGGATAAATAATCATCAAAATTTCTTATATAATCTTCTTCTTTATATGTGTCAGAGGCTAAAACTAAACATGTTGCGCATGATGTGAAATTTAATTCTGAAGCCCAAAGACCAGGAGGAATATGTAAGCCTTGATTAGGCCTCATTAATGAGAAAGTCTTTTCTGATTTACCATCTGACACTTTCACCTGAAAACCTCCACTTGCCGCGATTAGAAATTGATGACAGTTCTTATGAGCATGAGCTCCTCTAGACTCCCCACTAGGAATATCATATATGTAAAATACACGTTTGATTTTAAAAGGAAATTTATTGTTATTTTCTAGAACAGACAAATGACCGCGTCTATCACCTATTTGTTTTATGTTTAAAACCATACAGTCTTTTATATTAGGTATTTTCAAAACGATTCACTTTTATTAAAATCTTTAATATAATCATCTTCGTCATATAGTTTGCTAGATAAATGAAGACTTACTGCATTTGTAGAATGGTTTTCAATATGTCTCCAGGTTTTAGGTGGAATATATAGCGCTTTATAAGATCGATTTAAAGTGAACTTTAAGACAACTTGACCCTTTTGTCTAGTAACTACATCAAAACTCCCAGACAAAGCAACAATTATTTCTTCTTGTGTTTTATATGCGTGACCTCCCCTAACCTGTCCACCAGGCACATCATATGTTAAAAAAACTCTTTCTATTTTAAAAGGAATTTGATTTTCTCCCTCTATAAATGTCAAATTACCTCTTATATCATCAATTCTTTTAAGATTTATAATTTTAGGATAATCAATCATTTAAATCTAATATTTAATAAGCATTTGCTTTATTGTTAAAATTTATAATAAATTGAAACAAATTTAGTTAAAAGAATTGAAATGAATACAAGATTAATCTGTATTAAATTTTCTTATTTTTAAAAAATATCTTTTTAACGATGCATTTCAACACCAAAATACTACATGCTTTAAATGAAGGAAATGACCCCGCGTTTAATTCTGTCAATACTCCAATATACCAAACGACCACTTATCAATTAGAGCATCCAGAACAGCATTCTAAATTTCAGTATTCTAGAACTTCCAATCCCACAAGAGAGAATCTCGAACAAACTCTAGCGACCTTAGAAAATGGTAAATTCGGTATAGCTTATAGTTCTGGTGTAGCTGCAATAGATGCTGTATTGAAGACATTAAAAAATGGAGATGAAGTTATTTCTTCTAAAGATTTGTATGGTGGTACATATAGGATATTTACAAAAGTGTTTCAACAATTTGGAATAAGATTTCATTTTGTAGACTTAAATAACAATAAAGAAATCATACAAAGCATAAACAAAAACACTAAGCTCATCTGGCTCGAGACTCCAACAAATCCTCTTCTGAACATTGTAGATATTGAGTCACTATCAAAAATTTCGAAAAAACATAACCTAAAATTAATTGTAGATAATACTTTCGCTTCACCCTACATTCAAAGCCCTTTAAATCTTGGCGCTGATATTGTCATGCATAGTGCTTCAAAATACCTTGGAGGGCATTCGGATGTAATTCTTGGTGCTTTAATAGTGAATGATGAAAAACTTTTTAAAAAATTGACATTTACTCAGAATGCATCGGGAGCTATTCCCGGGCCTATGGATTGTTTTCTCACATTGAGAGGTATAAAAACGCTTCACGTTAGAATGCAGAGGCACTGCTTAAATGCTGCAAAAATAGCAGAATTTCTCAACACTCATTCAAGAGTAGAAAAAGTGTTTTGGCCTGGCTTTTCAAATCACCCCAATCATTTGGTAGCCAAAACACAAATGAAATACTTTGGAGGTGTTGTCTCATTTACAACTAAAGAAAATTCAATTTCCCAAGCCTTAAAACTTATTAAAAATCTGAAACTATTTACTTTAGCAGAAAGCCTTGGAGGTGTTGAGTCTCTCGTAGGCCATCCAGCAACAATGTCTCACGCCAGTTTAACAAAAGATGAACGGGAAAAAGCAGGAATATGCGATGGATTAATTCGCTTAAGTATTGGGATTGAAGAAAGTGAGGATCTAATAAATGATCTTGATAGAACCTTAAAAACCTAATATTTTATCATCTAAAAATATATGTACTGACCATTGATATGTTAATTATTTAACAAATTTTTATTGAACATTCTTTAAAACACCTGTTTTTTTAGTAAAATTTTGGGAGAATAATTAAATATGAGCTATATTCCTCACTTTTTTAGATTTATGAAAATATTTTACAGCATTTTTATTTTATTTTTCATTAATCACTTCACTTATGCTCAATTAAAGTCTTCAATTGAAGAAAATGCATTTGATCAAGGTAATAATTATTCTTTTATAAATCCAGATCAATTAGACCAATCAGATGGCGTTTTGTTTTCTAAGCCTATTGATTTTACAAATGACCTTACCATTTACTATCAAAATAATTTTGATAATAAGTACAGAAATGGAGTTGATGCTATGTCATTAGCTTTTAAAAGTACATCTACACCAGAAATAGGTAAAATTGGAGACGAGATGGGTATCGAAGGAAAATCGAATTTTATGGATATAAAATTTGACACCTTTCGAGATACCATAAAATCAGGAAACTTATGTAATTTAGATACCTATCCAATTTACTATCAAGGTGATGCAATACCTCCACAGCCTACTACATCCAAAAATACAATCATAAGAACATGGTCACCTCCGATAGATAGTATCCAAACTACAACACCTTCATTTACACCAAACACCGATCAACTAGGTACAACTCAAACTTTAACAATCAAAATGAATTCTACAGATACAGATGGTGATGGTATAATAAATGATTTCGATATAGATGATGATAATGATGGAATTTTAGATACTAACGAACAGAATTCTCAAAATTTAGCCACTGCGTTTTTTGATCCTGCTTTTCAAACCTGGCAGACAAGCAATTTTAATGTACAAATGGGTGAAGACTATCAAATTAATCCAACAGGTTTTTCACTTCCCATAATTACCGTCAACGGAGGTCCGTTTGATGGTCAACCAGTCCAACAAGCGGTAATATTTGCCGCAGGGGATGGAAGCTGGGTAGACCTTGATGGTAACTTTTATGACCTTAATAATAATTTTTCAGATACGGAAAACCCTGTGGATTTACCGTTTGCTAATTTATTAGATACTGACTATTCAAGGTTATTGACTTATGTAGGGATGATAGATACCAATGGAAATGGTAATTATGATAGTAATGTTGATGAAGTTATTCACCCTATTTTTTCTGTTGATAATTCAGTAACATTTACTCCTAGCGTGAGTGGAGAATTATTTTTAGTCTTTGCAGATAACTTCTATAATGACAATCAAGGGTCGTTATGGTTTGATACAATCTTGATCAATGACATTGATTCAGATGCTGACGGTATTATAGATAGACTTGATCTTGATTCTGACAATGATGGAATACCAGATAATATTGAAGCACAGTCTTCACTAAACTATATTGTACCAAGTGGAATTTCAGCAGGAATTACTGATACTGATGGAGACGGTCTTGATGACAATTATGATTTAGATTTTAGTATTGTAAATCCAGAAAACTCAGTCGGCTTGATTCCTGTAGATACAGATGACGATGAAATTCCAGATTATATAGATACTGATAGTGATAACGATGGACTTCCTGACATTACAGAAAATGGCTTGCCAAGCTCAATAAGTAACCCATTTGCCGACAATGACGGTGATGGCTTAGACGATATTTTTGACACTTCTGATGGATTTAACGTAAACAATAACATCAACGATCCAGTATCTGTATTTCCAGACTGTAATGACAATGTTCAATCTGGCGGAGATTTAGACTACAGGGAAGAATTGGTACTTCCTATATTCGAAACACCTAACCCCATTTGTGTTGGAGAGCAGCTAGATGAATTACCACCAATATCTAATAATGGTATCTCTGGAACCTGGTCCCCAAATATAGATAATACCCAGACCACAATCTACACATTTACACCAGCTGATTTATCCTGTGCTCTCATTACTTCAATAGAAATAATTGTTAACAATCCTGAAACACCAATTTTTGATCCCTATCCAGTACACAATCAAGGTGATGTAATACCTCCACTACCCACCACCTCCAACAACGGAGTTTCTGGCACATGGACACCACCGATTGATAATACCCAAACTACTACATATACATTTACACCAGATGCTGATCAGTGTGCCTCAACTCAAACTTTGACAATTACTGTCAATGCAATAGATACTGATGGAGACGGTATTGCAGATGAAATAGATATAGACGATGATAACGATGGAATTTTAGATATAAACGAACAAGGCTTTGAGAACATAGCATCTGCTTTCTTTGATCCAGCTTTTCAAATTTGGCAAACAAGTAATATTGATGTTCTGGCTGAAATAGAATACCAGATAAATCCAACTGGTTTTTCTTTACCAGAAGTTGTTGTTTCTGGTGGTCCGTACGATGGCCAAAGTATACAGCAAGCAGTTATTTTTGATACAAGTGACGGTCGATGGGCGGATCTTGATGGTAACACTTATTCTAACCTAAATAATTTCATAGGTGTTGAAACTCCAACAGCAATACCCTTTGCAAATTTACAAGCTAATGACTATTCTCCTTTACTGACTTATGTAGGAATGATCGACACTAATGGAAATGGAAACTATGATAATGGAGTCGATGAGATTATCCATCCGATATTTTCAGTAAACAATTTTGTGACATTTACTCCAAGCGTTGATGGAGAGCTTTACATAGTCTTTGCAGACGGTTTTTATGATGATAATGCAGGTGATTTATCCTTTGATACAAGTATAAGCACAGATATAGATACAGACGGTGATGGCATCATAGACAGGTTAGATTTAGATTCAGATAATGATGGAATACCAGATAATATTGAAGCACAATCTTCACTAAACTATATTTTACCAAGTGGTATTTCTGCTGGATTAACTGATATTGACGGTGATGGCCTTGATGATAATTATGATTCAGATACAAATAGTACTACAACTGAAAGTTCAGTTGGTCTTATTCCAGTAGATACTGATGGAGACGACATACCAGATTTTATAGATGAAGATAGTGATGATGATGGAATACCCGATATTGAAGAAAATGGTTTACCTGATGCAATAAGCAATCCATTTGCAGACACAGATGGCGATGGTATAGATGATATTTTCGACACCTTCAACGGATTTAACGTAAACAATAATATCAACGATCCCGTTGTCGGACTTCCGGATTGTAACAATAATGTGCCATCTGGAGGAGATTTAGACTTTAGAGAAGAGGTCTTACTTCCTACTTTCGATGTACCAGAACCAATTTGTGTAGGTGATCAATTAGAAGACCTACCTTCGGTTTCTAACAATGGTATTACTGGATCATGGTCACCTGCAATAGACAATACTCAAACAACAACCTATACCTTCACACCAGATGACCCAACTTGTGGATTAGGAACGTCTTTAGTAATTGAAGTTAATGATCCTATCACTCCAGTTTTTGACGAAGTTCCTTCGATATGTGACGGCGATCAAATAGAAGATTTACCAGTAGTCTCCAACAATGGCATTACAGGAACTTGGTCTCCGGCACCTGACAACACACAAACAACAACCTATACGTTTACACCTGATCAAGATGAATGCGCAACAACAGCAACACTAGAAATTGTTGTTGTACCAAATGAAACCCCAACATTTCCTGAACAACCATCTTACTGCAGTGGAGATGACGTCCCACAATTACCGACAGTTTCAGATAATGGAATTGAAGGAAGCTGGTCACCGGAAATAGACAATACCCAAACCACAACTTATACATTTACGCCTAATGAAGGTGAATGTGCCGAGCCAATAACTCTCACCATTGAAATTATTGATTTAATATTACCCGTATTTAATCTACAAAACAACTATTGTGTTGAAGATGAAATTCCTGATTTACCAACAATTTCGGAAAATGGATTCAGCGGATCCTGGTCACCAGAAATAAATAATTTAGAAACAACAACCTACACTTTTACTCCAGATGAAGGTCAGGGCTGTGTAGATCTGGTGACATTTACCATTACTATAGACCAAGGAATTTTACCAGAATTTCAAATTGTGGATTCAATTTGCGAAGGAGATTTTATTCAGGAATTACCAACCTTGTCATCTAACGGTATTTCTGGTTCTTGGACACCAGCACTTAACAATTTTGAGACGACAACCTATACCTTTACTCCTAACGAAGATGAATGTGCTCAAAGTACAGAGCTGACTATTTCAGTAAGTCCTGTTAATGAATTAACGCTAGAGGCTCAACTTACATCAGCTCCTTTTAATAACAATCTGAGAGTAATTTTACAGGTTTCAGGAGGAGACGGCCTATATGAATATCGTGTAAACGAAGGACCTTGGCAAACCTCTAATTTATTTGAAAATTTGCCTAACAACAGCCTTTACGTATTTGAAGCCAGACAACAAAATACGTGTAGTAATATCGCCTCAGATAGTGTTACCGGATTATCCTTCCCTGACTTTTTTACACCTAATGCAGACGGTATTAATGATTATTGGAATATCAGTGATTTAAGAAACCAACCAGACGCACGAATTTTTATTTTCGATAGGTATGGTAAGCTTCTTACAGAAATAAGTACAATTCAAGTCGGTTGGGACGGTATTTACAGTGGTAGACAAATGCCATCTCAAGATTATTGGTTTCTTGTGGAATTTAATGATGAAAGAACAGGTAATAGGATAAAATACTCTAATCATTTCACGCTTAAAAGATAGGTATTCAATAGCTACTAGCTAGTAAATATTTTAATGCAACATTAAAATCATTTAGAATTTAAAAGTAAATTTGAAATAAACAGGTTTAATTTGTTCAAAGGTCTTATTGATTTAATTTTTCCAGAAATTTGTACGTCATGTCAAACTTCTCTTTTAGATAAAGAAGAGGTGATTTGTACAGCATGCAGACATGACTTACCGCTTTGCAACTGGAAAGATTTTCAAAACAATTTAGTTTCAGAAAAATTGAAAGGCAGAATAAAACTCAGCTATGCTGATGCTTTATTTTATTTCGAAAAAGGCAATAAAGCACAATCTCTGCTTCATGAACTAAAATACAAAAATCAGGAGCAGATAAGCGCTTATTTAGGTAGATGGCACGGTGAAAATTTAAAACATTTGAGGTGGACCAAAAATATAGATATAATTATCCCTGTACCAATTCATTCAAAAAGGCGAAGAGAAAGAGGATATAATCAAGTTACAGATTATGCGAAAACTATTAGCCAAAAAATTGGATGTGAATACAGTGACAATATTTTAAAGCGAAAATATTATTCTAAAACAAAAACTCAGGTATTTAAAAGTAGAAAATCAAGAACCGATGTGATAGAGCATAATTTTGTTCTTAATAATTCGGAAGAGATAAGAGGAAAACACATAGCTCTAGTAGACGATCTTATAACAACCGGAGCTACTGCAGAAGCTTGTTTTCTACAACTATCAAAAAGTCAAGATATTAAGTTAAGTTTGATAGTTATGGCTGTTGCAGTATGAAACCTAATTCAAAATCTGCTCCAAAATCTTTTCAGTAATCAAATAAGTAGGTTTTACGCCGGTTGTTCCTAATCCACCTGAGGCCAAAGTACTTCCTGTTTCTAAGGGATTATCACTGGCATAATAGGCATACCTTACTTTGACATCTGGAGAAATATTGCCTCTTAATCTACCGGCAGCTTGAATTGCTTTTTGGTAATGCGCACCTTCCATTTCTAAACCAATTACGTCCCAGGTTGAGTTGTGAAAGAATGTCAACAAATCCTTGTTTTGCAGCGAAGTTCCCAAAACAGAAACCATAGTTCCATCAAAAACCTTTAAACCATTTCCTTCAAAATCATCTTTTGTGAGTTCATTTTTAAAAGGATAATTATCTGCGGTACCTTCAAACAGGTGTGCTTTGGGTATCATAAGGTCTCCTTTTCCGCCTTGTAAAATGCCTGCTTTACCCATGATGGAGACAGAATCAACATCTAGATATACTTTGTTTTTGTTTTCTGCCATGTAGGGCTTTAATAGTTCGTCCATAGTTTCGTAGGCTTGTTCACCAAAGGCATAGTCCATCACAATAAGAACATCTTTTGTATTGGTTTTAGAGTATTTCTCTAGGTCAAAAATTTGTACATCTATATTTGTACCACTTTTATCTTCAATATAGGTCATCCCGTTTTGCATAGCGTAATCTGAAACTTGTTGTCGTAATTTCTGATTGTTGCTGTTACTCAGGGCTTCATAAATTTGAAGATTAGTTTTATTTTCACAAAAATCCTTTAAAGCTTCTTTGGCGTAAAGTGTATTCATCACCGAGTGCATATTTGCACTAACAATATGAATTTTTCTATCAATTAGATCTTGAATTTTTAAACTCTTCTTTACAGTGTTTGCCCATTGTTCACCATGAATGTGATGCCCAAGTCTTTCCCTGAGAATAGGACTAAAAATGATAATTCTTTTTTTATTGTTATGAAATTCATCAATAGCCAATTTGCCTAGATTATAGATAATTTTCAAAAAGCGGTTTGGGTCTTCAGAAGTTTCAAACCTATGATAAATCTGGTTCACTTCCTGAAAAGTTCTGCCTAAAATATTCGCAGTGTGTGATATGGCAATTTCTTTTTCCTGCTGATTTAGATCTACCTTTTGAGTAGCCTGTCTTAACTTCTCCCAATCTCTTGTCAGGTCATTTCCGTTATCAATCACTACATTTTCCATAATCTTATGAGATTCGATATAGAGAAAAGTCAAGTGTGTCAAAATATCATAAATATCACTTCTGCCACGAGTAATTTCTATATTCATCTGTTCACTATCAATGCGGTAACAATCTCTGCGTCTCTTTTGAGGAATAATGGCTTTAAAATGTGAATCTGCATAACCTTCATCACTAGTCAAATTGATATATCTGCATTCTTCAATACCTAATGGTAAACGTTCCATAACGTAGAGCAGTCCATCAAGCTCTACTTTTTGTTCTGCAATACTCCCATAGATTTCTGGTCTTAGAGTGAGTAAAGATTCTCTTAAGGTCTTACCAGAAACGCCCATGGGCTTATAGAAACCTCTGATAAATAGATGTCTCATTGTAATGTAAATGCGCTCTATGGCAGCTGTACTTTCTTGAGCTCTACTTCTTTTATTTTCGTTTAGTTTTTGCATAGTTTTTTACTTAAGGTAAGAATAAAGCTGATCTGCTATTTTACGATTATCTGATAGTCGGGGAATTTTGTTTTGTCCTCCAAGTTTACCAATAGATTTCATGTATAGGTTGAAACTGTTTTCGGGTAAATTTCTTATTACGATTTCTCTCAGCATCTTTCCTGCTCTCAGGTCTTTATAATATGAATTTTGCTTGACCAGAGAATCATCAATAGTTTTTGCAAAAGCCTTAATGTCTTGAGGCGGACTATTAAACTCTATCCACCATTCATGAAATGGCAATCCTTCTGAAGGGTTTACTTCAGGAGCAACAGTAAACTCATTAATAGAACAATTATGGGTTGCACATCCTTCCTGCATTGCGTTTTCTACTTCACTCCCAATAACATGTTCTCCAAAAGCTGAAATAAAATGCTTCAATCTACCGGAAACCCTAACTTTGAAAGGTTCTAAACTAGTAAACTGGATGGTGTCACCAATATTGTAGCGCCATAGCCCGGCTGTTGTTGAAATAATCAAAGCATAATTCACACCAATTTCAACCTCTTTAAGACTGTAAACTTTCGGGTCATCATCAAAAAACTCTTCAGACTTGATAAATTCATAAAACATTCCGGAATCTAATTGAAGCAACATCCCTTTGTCGTTTTGTTGATCCTGAAAGGCAAAAAAACCTTCAGACGCTGGATATAATTCAATACTATTTATAGGTCGACCGATCAATTCTTCAAACTTTGGGCGGTAAGGTTCGTAATTTAATCCACCATAAATAAAGAGTTCTAAGTTTTTAAATAATTCTCCAACCGGTTTTCCTGAGGCATTGACAAGTTTTTCAAAATAAGTCTGCACCCAGGATGGTATACCACTTATTATCGTCATATCCTCATTGATGGTTTCTTTTACCACTTCGTTTACTTTGGTTTCCCAATCTTCGATGCAATTTACTTCCCAGCTCGGCAAGCGATTTTTTTGTAAATATGAGGGCACAAAATGGGCAACAATACCTGAAAGACGCCCTAATTTAATACCATTTTTTTCAGTAAGCTCCGGACTACCTTGTAGGAAAATCATTTTGCCATCTACAAAATTGCTTTTGCCAGTTTCTGCGATATAACATAAAATAGCATTTCTTGCAGCAGCAATATGTGTTGGCATCGAATCTTTTGTTAAGGGTATGTATTTTGCACCACTAGTTGTTCCTGAAGTCTTAGCAAAATAAAGGGGTTTTCCTGGCCAAAGAATATCACTTTCACCTTCAACAACTCTATCAACGTAAGGCTTTAATTCTTCGTAATCTCTTACGGGCACAAACTTTGCAAACTCTTCAGGCTTAGATATTTTTTCAAAATTGTGATCTTTTCCAAACTCTGTGTTTTGGGCTTTTGCAATAAGCATTTCAAAAACCTTCTTTTGGGTTTGAATAGGGTTCTCAGCCCATTTATCAATCTGGCGCCTGGACCATTTTGCATATATTTTTGCTGCGAAAGATTTAATAGACATTATTCAAAGTTTATAAATTCTTCTGGATCGATGGGATTACCATCTATCCAAATTTCAAAATGTAAATGAACTCCTGTTGAAAGCTCTCCTGTATTTCCAGCGATAGCTATTACTTCCCCAGAAGTTACAAAATCCCCTTGCGACTTTAAAAGGGATGAATTGTGCTTGTAAACAGAAATTAAAGCATATTGGTGTTCTATAATGATAACAAACCCAGTTTCTGCTGTCCACTCTGCAAATATTATTCTACCGTCGGCAACAGATTTGACAGATTGATTTTTGTCAGTTGCAATATCTACGCCATAATGTTTAGACTCGGCATCAAACTTATCTGAAACAATACCTTCAACGGGTTGAAAAAGTGAAAAATCACCTTCATATATTGCCCCTTCAAAAACATTAAATTTATCTTCTTCTTCTACCTTTGCTCTTAAAAGTGAATCTGACTTACTTGGCATCAACTCTTCTTTAGAAATACTCACCGGTAGATTATCTTTTATAGAATCTTCATTAAAAAAAATAGTATCTACTTCACCTTTCAAAACTTTTCTTATACTTTCAAAATAGAGTTCTTGTTTTAAAACGACTTTTTGTAAAGAGTCTATCTCAAGATTGATGGTCGTTGCATCTTTTTTGAAATCTCTGGTTGTATATCCTGGAATATATGTTTTTAATGGAGTATAAATAATGAGGGCTGAGGTAAGCGCGACCATGACTAAAGAAAAAATAACAGCAAATATTATGACGAAAAGCCGATTGATCTTAAAAGAAATCCGTTCCTCGAAGGTGTCTTCATTAAGAATTACTAACCGATAGCGGTGTAATAACTTTTTACCTAAACTCTTCTTCTTTTTAGCCATTAAACAGAATTCATCACAAATATAAAATAAGTTTATACACCAATTTTATAAGCTCAGTAAAATATACTGTTCCTTTAACTAGCTCTAATATATGGCTTGAACTAAAGAGTAAAAAAAAAGAAAATGTTTTCGTAATTTTTTTATTTTTGACAGACTAAATTTACAATTAAAACACTTGTTTATCAATTAAATAAAATATTTTTGTAGCAAATTTTTAATCCTTAAAATTGAAAGAAGAATATTTTAAGTGGTACTCGCCAACTTTAAACAAAGACATAGAGATGCTGGTGTTTGGTCACCAGGGATATCCTGTGATTTTATTCCCGACGACAGGAGGTCAATACTACGAATGTAAAGATAGAGGACTCATAGAATCCGCAAGATGGTTTCTAGAACAAGGACTCATTCAAATCTATTGCCCTGACAGTATAAATAATATGAGTTGGTATAACAAAGATCTACATCCATCAATGAAAGTTAGAAACCATATGGTTTATGACGAATTTATAATGAATGAATTGGTGAATAGAATCTGTCATGAAAAGCAAATACAAAAGGTAGCCGTCGCAGGACCAAGCTTTGGAGGTTATCAGGCGGCGAATTTTGCTTTTAGACATCCCGACCGTGTAAGTCATATGTTTAGTATGAGCGGTGCTTTTGATATTAAATCCTTTTTGGACGGCTATTATGATGATAATGTGTATTTTAATAATCCAGTCGATTATATGCAGAATTCCAATCATCCTGATTTATGGAGCATGAACATCGTTTTAGGTGTAGGCGAATGGGATATTTGTTTGGACGCGAATCAAAAAATGGCTAAAATATTGGGAGATAAAGATATACCGTTTTGGTGGGACGAACATAAATGGGCCGAACATGATTGGCCATTGTGGAATAGAATGTTCCCGCATTACTTATCTAAAATCTAAAAAACTAAAATCAAGGTTATGAAAAAAATTGGAATTTTATTCGGACAAGAAGACACGTTTCCGTGGGCATTTATTGACCGTGTTAATCAAAAAATTGAAGAGCAGGGCATAAAAAATATGATGGCAGAAGCTGTATCAATAGATGCTGTAGAGCAAGGCAATTCTGACGAGTATGCTGTAATTATAGATCGTATATCACAGGATGTGCCTTTTTACAGAGCTTATCTCAAAAACGCAGCGATAACAGGAACAGCGGTCATTAATAATCCATTTTGGTGGAGTGCAGACGAAAAGTTTTTTAACAATGCGCTGGCAACGAAGGTCGGTGTGCCAGTCCCCAAAACATTTATTTTACCAACCTCACAACATCCAGCAAATACCGACGGTAATTCGTTTAGAAACTTAAAGTATCCATTTAATTGGGAAAAAATGTTTCAAACTGTAGGTTTTCCAGCGTACATGAAGCCACACGATGGCGGTGGTTGGAAAAATGTTTACCGTGTTGAAAACCCAGACGACTTATGGGCTAAGCACGGTGAAACAGGAG
>Ga0207419_1000050_pt1 | contig 84318 bp, 75 predicted proteins | sample ElkSloMetagenome_4_FD_184723 | JGI IMG/M metagenome (GOLD analysis project Ga0207419, IMG submission 184723) | Hot spring microbial communities from Elkhorn Slough, Monterey Bay, USA - MD2A (version 2) | ecosystem: Environmental > Aquatic > Marine > Intertidal zone > Estuary: Microbial mat ...
CACGCGCTTTACTTAGGGTTAACCCCGTTTTTGAATATAGCCTGCCCCGATAAACGGGGTTGCTTTTCACCCAATAGGTGAGGTGAAAAGCTTACCTTTACTTAAACGATTGAGCGTAATCGCTCAATTTGGGTTTAATTGAAAATAATAAAAATTCATTATTTTTGTAAAAACAATCGAATTATGAAAGTTTTCACATTCTGTGCTTTTTTGTTCTTCACTTTTCTAACCTATGGACAGGAAGATACTGCCTATTACGAAGATTATTACAAAACGAAATATTCACATGCTGAAGAAAAAGCCCCTTCATTAAGCAATAAACTTTCAACCCGGGTTACACTGGGCAGCTCATTTTCCACATTTGGCAATGGAAATGCTTTTAACAGTTACACCAAACCTGAGCTTAATTATCGTCTTTCGCCAAAATTATCCCTAAGTGCAGGCACCTATTTTATATCAAGCCGATACACGAATGTTCCTTCGTTAAACGAAAATTTCCAACCTTCAACCAGTAGTTTTACCCAAAACGCTGTTTATTTTTTTGCTGCTGGCAACTACCATGTAAATGAAAAGCTCACCATTTCAGGGCAGGTTACCAAACAGGTTGTAAATCTGAATAAACAGAAATATATAAACCCGGCATTATATAACAATGATTTTCAGAGCCTTTCTGTGGGATTTACCTACAAAGTAACGGACTATTTCGAAATAGGAGGACAAATCAGCCATACTCAGGGATATGATCCGCTTTTCATTCAGACTAACCCATATTCCAGCTTCAGATCATCCTCCCCGTTTCATAATCCCTACCATCCCACACTGGGTAATGGTTGGTAATAATTTCTATTTCACAAATAATTTCCCTTCTGATTGTTTTCCGCTTTCCGTTTTTATGGTATAAATATATAAGCCCTGGTTCAAACCATTAAGGGAAAACTCCAGGTTATGTGCGCCAGGGGATTTCCTGTTGAATGTATGAATTTGTGCAGTTTTTCCAGTTACCTCAGATAGTTCCACCGTAATTACAGCGGATTTACTCAGGTTTACACTGAAGTTTACCACGTCAAATGCAGGATTCGGATATACATTAGAAATAAAGTTTAATCTTGCATTAGAAACAGAAGTAGCTCCGGAAGGTAGATGTTCATCAATAGCACTGATCACATTATTGATATCCCCGCCGACGTTTTGTGAGCCTTTATAAACCAGCACCCCATCTGCATCAATAACCAGGATTCGGTCATAGGTAGTTTCAAAGAGAGAAGCAATATTTCCTGCTTTAACCACCAGGTCAAAGGCAACACCTGTACCGGATTTGAATACATTAACGGAAGAAACAGACGATGAATTATCCCAGGTATCCAGTCCTAACATGGTAAAGTTTGGATTGGTGTTGTATACCTGGTAAATATCCTCCTGCACAGTGGGTGCAATGCCAATGCATGAGGGACAACTGTTGCCAAAGAAAAAAAGCACTACCAGGTTACCTGCTTCTTCAGCCAGGCTAAAGCTGCTACCGCTTGCAGTAGTAACGGTAAAATCCGGAGCCGTTTCTCCCACCTGTTGGGCATAGGTGCCGGCAGTAAATAGCAAAAGAAAAGATAATAAAAGTAAAGATTTAATTGTTTTCATGGTTTAAGGGATTAAGGGATTATACATGATTAAATATAATTCAGATTAAAAGCGACTGGAAAGACGTAGCTCCATTCCCCGAAAATCGGGTACATCATAACAAATGCCCGAGGTACAGGAAGGGCCACCCCTGCGCTCACCAATAAAAAGTTGCAAGGTATGTTTTTTAAGAAGCTTATAGGTTCCGGTTAATCCGTAATAGGGCCGGTATCCTTCTTCAATTTCCGTAGTATTTACCCGGTCTGTCAATACGGGGTCGTTGGTCAGCTCCACCAATACCGCAGCGCTGAAAACATGCGACTTTGCTAAACCCAGGGAAACAAGATAATTCTGCACACGTTGAACAGTATTAAAAGGCCGTTCAAAATGCTGTGCTTCAATTTCAAAATTTGTACTCCAGTAATTCTTTAGTGATGTTTCAAAAGTTACTCCCCCAGTTATTCTGTTGGTTTGAAATTGAATGTCATCGGCTGCATAATCAATAAAAACTTTGGCATGGTTATTATCCAGAATGTTAAATGTGTATTCCAAAAAATATTCGTAGAAATAAAATGAGGTACGTATCTCATTAATGGTATGCGCTGTATTAAAAGTAAGCATGGAACCTGATGCAAAACGATAATACATTTCCGCCTGAATGCCACTTTCATCATCAAGTTGGGGCACATGGGTGCTTCTGTTTAGAAGACGGTAGCTATGTTCTTTCACAAGTGTTGGCGGATCGTTAAACGAAGAACCCAAAATCAGATTGGCGTAATCTTTAAATTCAAAACTGGCACCAAATGAACCGGAAAAATAATTTAAACTTCCGTAAATGGCCGAGGTAGCCAATTCATTAAAAGAAAAATAAGCGTGTTCACCATTTAGCTCGTGCATAACCTCAAAAGAATAGGATAAACCTGTAAAAATATTACCAGACCCAATCCATGAAAGATAACTTGCATTTGATTCGGGTCGCTGATTTCTTAAAAAAGCAAAACCTACTGTTTGATCCCTGATGTACAAGCCTGCTTCGGCAGCTTCCACCAGGTCTATCCTTCTGTCCCCAACTTCCAGTGTTGGTGGCAACTGATTTATAAGCGGTCTTCCGCGCATGGCCTTCACGTAGAATAAATCGTGTTCATACTTGAGTTTCACCCCCTGAATATCACGGTAAAACCCATGCCTGATACGATAACCAGGATCTTCGAAAATAGAAGCGGGAATTTCATATCCCCGTAACAAAATGCCATTGCCAATCATGCCATAAAAATTCCCGATCTCAGCAGAAAATCCTTTATCCCGATAAGAAAAGTTGAATTGTGTTAGATCAGCGTAGCTTCTTTCGGCCAGTGGGGAATAAAAATATTCAAACTTACCGGAAACCTTCATGTTTTGATGCCTGTAAGTCAGGTTTAACTGATCGTAATGCGTACTCATATCTTCTGGTTCGATATCAGGAATATTTCCATATTGATATTCAAACAGGTTATTTCCTGTGAGCTGCGCGGTGGCAGTCTTATTTATCATAAATGAACTTATGATAATCAGGAAGAACGATATTGCAACAGCCCTTATCATTGTTTAGGAGTTTTATTAAGCAGCTGATTTAGTTCTCCACGGATTAGCTCTTCATCGCCGGGTTTAAATCCTTCATGGAAATAAAGCACCTCATTATCCTCATTTATCACAAGCAATGTAGGTACTGCCAAAATATTCCAATTACTCATGGTTTCACTGTTTGGATCAAGGACAACAGGGTAAGTAATACCTAAAGAAGCGGCCATGGGCCTCACCTTAGAGAGATTCCTGGGACTGTCAACACTTACTCCTATAAAATTCACTCCCTCATCTGCAAACTCAAGGTAAATTTCTTCCAGCTTTGGGATAGAATAAATACAGGGCTTACACCAGGTGGCCCAAAAATCTACTACAGTAAGGCTCTCTCCCTTCAAGTCTTCAAAAGTTACCGTTTGGTTTTCAAGATTACGAAGCTCAAAGCCGGTAACATAATCCTGTCCGCTAACAGCTATAAATGGCAGCAGAAACAATACAAATACGAATTTTCTTATTTTTTTCATCTTAATGTTATTTAATAAAGCGCCAAACAATTTCACAAATTAAAAGAGTATAACATTCTTTTAGCCTATTTGTCGTCTGTAATATCGTTTCATTACAAAAAATTTTGTAAATTTTTTTTTAAAGAACAGGTTAATTCAGCTATCACAGGTAGAGTAAGATGATTTTAAATATATTTGCATCGCGAAAAGCCATTGTGAATATGTATAAAAAAATCCTTTTTTATATTTTAATTTCTTTAATTGCTGACAAAGCCGTTAATGGCCAGTCAATCATGCAAAGGTCAGTGATAGAAGCCGGGTACACACGTGGTTTTATTTTGCCGCATCATAAAGAAATTGAATATAATGTTACAGATCATATCAATGCTTTTAGCGCAAGCCTAAGCTTTTTACCACAGGCTGACAATGATTTCACTTCCCTTTACCGGCTTCCAAGGGTGGGTGTGGCTTTTTATACTGGAAATTTATCAAATAACACCATTTATGGCAGGGCATATTCCTTCTATCCATACCTGACAATTCCTCTTTCGCCACCATTGAATAAACTGGTTTGGAACATCCAGTTCGGGCAGGGAATTTCCTGGCTCACAAAAACATTTAATGCTGAAAATAACTGGAAAAACACTGCCATTGGCACACACCTGAATATTCATGTGCATCTGAGTACCGGTATACAATACCGCCTTACCTCTAACCTGGAGATTTTCAGCCACCTAACCTTTGTACATGTTTCCAATGCACGGATAAAATCACCTAACCTGGGGTTAAACATGGTGGGCAATAAAACAGGTATTAGTTATGCGATAAAACCATTTCCTGTTAAGTATACCCCATGGAACAAGAAAAATAATGTCAGACATTGGTCCGGATTGGTTAGTATTTCGGGTGGAACCAAAACACGAAATCATTATGATAACAACCGGTACTACGGTTTAATGCTTGCCCTTGACCTGCGAAAACACTTTTCTCCCGTAAACGCCCTGGCAATTGGCACTGATTTATTCTTTGATAATTCCCTGGCAGAGGAATTGCGCTTAATGGAGGAAAACAGAACACAAACCTCTTTTGGCGATTTGTTGCGAAGTGGTATACATATGGGCTATGAAGCCCACTACAGGAAAACAACGTTTGTTTTTCAGGCAGGATATTACGTGTACAATCATTATTTTGATATCACCAGGTTATACAACCGGGTAGGCTTTCGGTATACTTTGTTTAAAAATACCGGCATAAGCGTACTTTTACGATCGCATAATTTTAAAGCAGATTTTATGGAATTTGGATTAACCTACCAGTGGCAATGATGCACAAGTGGAACATAGGCATATTTTTGATCGTTTCAATTCTATCCGGTTGTGAAAAAGAACCGGCGCTTTTTGAATCTGCCGGACCGGAAATTACGGTAGAATTTGATAAGGGGAATTTTACCCAAATTGAGTTGTATGATGTTTTTGATGTTGTTCTCATACAAGACACGCTTTGTAAAATATCAGTAACTGCAGGAGAAAATATATTGCCTGCCATTCAATTTGTTAATGATTCCGGCGTGCTGAAGATTGATAATGCAGCAACTTTTCGCTGGAGCCGTGCATACACCCGGCCAAAGTTACACATCCGCGTAAACAAGCTTGAAAAAATTGTATTCGAGAGTCCTTCAAAAATAACTTCGGCAAACACCATCATGGCTGACCACCTTACCATTTACGCCATTAGTAATTTAAATGAAGGAGAACTGGATATTGACGCCAACCTGTTGGTGCTTCATTCAAGCTATACTTCTACAGGCAAATTCATATTAAAAGGAAAGGCAAACAGGGCCCGATTTAAAGTGTATGCGGCTTATCATCTTGATGCATCAGCATTCAATGTTTCTCATGCACTTGTCCGAAATGCATCCATACAAGACCTGGAAGTAAATGTTTCGGAATATATGGAAATGGAAATCCTTAATTCCGGAAATATAATTTTAACTGGAAAGCCTGCAATTAATATTACTGATAATTCCGGCAGTGGTAAGCTGGTAAGAAAGTAAGTTATATAAAAATCAGGGGAAAGGAGCAAATTCTTTGATTTGAATTCCTGAAAAATAGAATTCCAGTATTTCACGAAAGTTCTTACCTTTTTCTGCCATAGACATGCCACCCTCCTGGCACATACCCACTCCGTGTCCATATCCTTTACCCGACAATAATATACTATTCCCCTGCACCTTTGCCGAAAAAAAAGAGGACTTTAAATGCAAATCGTAGCGGATTCGATTAAGTGGAAAGAAAAAATCGTTAACCTGGTAATTTTCTTTTCTTACAGACTGTGTAAAGTTAAAATCAGAAGTTTGATAAGGTTTTGTAAGTCCGTTTTTTAGGAAATAAGCTTCCCATTCTGTCAGGGGTATTAATTTCTTCCAGGTTGCATTACGCTTGTGCAAACAATAAGGATCCTTCACAGAGCGCAGATAAGGCACGCTACTAACCCATACGTCTTCAGAATTCTGAGATTGTCCACCACAATTTGAATGAAAAGCGGCAGTAATAAGGTTGTCAAGGGCATCGTACACCACGATATTCTCCGTAGCCTTCACCGATTCATTGATTAATGGAACACCAGAAATACCTTTAAACGCCTGACAATGAACTCCATCACACAAATGAAAACCTTCTTCAATATGTCTGTTCAGATTATCAAAGGCATAAGTACGGCAAAGCACTGACTGGGCTTTATAAAACTCCTCTTTTGCTCCTGGGCCTGCCTCCGTTAATACTACTCCTCCAAGGTAAGTATTCAGGGTAATAACATTATTTGCCTGAATACGGTTTAATGAGTAAAAAAAATCAATATTACCGGCATACTGACGAGCAACCAGGGGAGGAAAAACAGGTTTTAGTTGAAAAAGTCCTTCATTGTTATTACTGCGGAATGAGGCATTTTTATAGGAACCCCATTCCCGCCCAATTTCTCTAATATGAATAGCAGATCCCTGATGGGTAACATAAAATATAGAATTATTCCGGATGGGAACAGGTTCATTATCATCGAGAAACAGCATATACTGCCCGGCCAAAGGGGTGAAAACATATGTTTCTACAGAAAAATCATTAAAAAGACTGATGGTAACCTCCTCTGAGGCATGAATTGAAGGAAAAGGGTAACAAAATAAAACAGTACCATAAAACAAGTGTAGAAAAAACGTGAGAAAAAACTTAATCATCCGATTTTCCTTTTTCTGCACCAGATTTTAAAAGGGCAATCATGGTGCGGGCAACCCTTTCTGAAGCACCTGACTTACCATATTGCTGCTGAAGCTGTGCATAATTTTGCAGCATTCTATGCCGGTAAGCAGAATTTTCAAGAATTTCTTTAAGTTCAGTGATAATATCCCTGGTAAGGTTATGTTGCAACAACTCTTTTACCACCTCTTTGTCAAGAGAAATATTTACTAGGGAGAAAAATTTAACATCCACCACCAATTTCCCTATTGCATAAGTGATATCGCCTGTTTTAAATACGACAACCTGGGGCACATTTAGCAAAGCAGTCTCCAGGGTGGCGGTGCCGGAGGTAACGATAGCTGCCACAGCGTGGCGAAGCAACTCATATGTTTTGTTTTTCACCAGTTTAACCTGTGTATCTTTCAGCATTGGGGCATAGATTTCTTCCTGTAATGATTCTGCTCCTGCAACAACAAATTGATAATCAGGAAATTTTTTTGAGGCTTCTAACATTTCAGGCAGCAATCTTTTCACTTCATGTTTCCTGCTGCCGGCAAGCAGGGCTACAATTGGTCGTTCATCCAGGCCCAAATGATGTCGAAAATTATGATGATCCGGCTCTAAATCTATGTATGGTTGTAGCGCATCAATGGTTGGATTGCCTTCAAATACAACATCCAGCTGATGTGATCGGAAATAATCAACCTCAAAAGGAAAAATCACAAATAATTTGTCAGTATATGCTTTTAACTTCTTTACCCTTGATTCTTGCCAGGCCCATACTTTAGGAGTAATGTAATAAAATACCTTTATCCCTTCTGATTTTGCAAAGCGTGCAATCTTAAGATTAAACCCGGCATAATCCACGAGGATTAAAACATCTGGATTATAATTTTTAACATCCTGACGGCAATATTTGATGTAACTAACCAGGGTCCGGATATTTGCAAGCACATCAAAAAGCCCCATAAAGGCCATTTCCTTATAATGCTTAACAAGCCCAGGGTGTACGCCCTGCATTTTATCACCTCCAAAAAAACGGAATGCTGCTTCAGAATCAATCTCTTGAATACCCTTCATCAGGTTAGCAGCATGCATGTCTCCGGAAGCTTCACCGGCAATTAAATAGTATTTCACATAAATGAATTTACAGGCTTAAGGGTGCAAATATATTCTGTCTGATGAGCTTACACAAAACTTTTTAGCAATTTTCACAAATATGCAACATAAAAGGCACTAATTTAAAACATAAGGATAAACTCTAATCAAATACGATAGACTATTCACATATTAATCAGGTATTTATAAAACAAATGTGGATAACCTCAAAATATTGTTGAAAATTATTCTGAATTACTTTGTAACGCCCGGTATATTTCCACGTTAAACCACCATTTAACGGAGTTTTTATAAAAAATTATCTATGCCTTTTAATCTGAGGGTTTCAATTTCCTTGCTGCTGCTTTTTTCTCATTTGTTAATGGTAAAAGCACAATCTGTGCACGATAGCATCATAAATAACCTTGATGGATACCGTGAAAATGAGCGGGCATCGATTCTTTTAGAGAGAGCCTCTCAAAGCATAAAAACAAACATTTCACTTGCAGAGGCATATTCTGCTTTGGCAATAAAATATGCAAGGCAGAATAAGCAAAGTATGGCCGAACTCGAAGCACTGATGCTTTTGGGCGATTGTGGATATAACAACGGCGATTATGCTACTTCAACCTCGAGATATTTCGAAGCAATACATATTGCAGAGGCGAAAAACCAACCTGAAAAAGTTGCAGATTTACATATCAGACTGGGGCTTTCACTAAGCCATGAAAATTTATTTGAAGATGCCCTGCACCATTTAAATAAAGCCCTGTTATGGGCTGATGATCAGCAAAATTTCAACTACAAAGCCACGGTTCTTCAGCATATTGGAATGCTCTTCTGGCAGAAAGGAGACTATGCGGAAGCGCTTTTAACCTTCAATAAGGCACTTGGGCTATATGCAGAAACAAACAATGCCCAGGGCAGGCATGGAGCCTTAAAAAAGAAGGCAATAGCTTTGCGCGATATGGGAGATTATCCGGAGGCAGAAAAGATTCTGAATGAGTTATTGGAGGATACAAACAAAGGCGCCTCACCCCTGGAGTACGCGGCCATATTGAACCTAAAAGCCAGCGTTAGCTGGAGGAAAAGCAATATTGATAAAGCACATAGCCTTTATGAAGAAGCTTACAACCTAATTGTTGAAAACGGCGATGCATCTGCAGCAGCAAAGGCATCAGTAAGTCTGGCACTGGCTTGCCGGGACCAGGGAAACTATAAACAGGCGCTGGAATATTACACCCGCGCACGCATGCTGTTCGAAAAAGAAGGCAATTTACCTGCTCAGGCAAACCTCTATAAACTACTTGGGGGCCTTTACCTAAAGATGACAGCATATGGCAGCTCACTGGAGAGCTACATCACTTCACTTAAACTATATGAGCAAGTGAACGATAAAAAAGGCGCCGGGGAAGTACTGCTAAATACAGGAAACCTTTACAGGCAAGCGGGTAATAACCATCGGGCCAAACAACATTACAAAAATGCACTCCGATACTTTACCGAGGCAGGCATACTTAATGGGATTTTAAATGCTAGTGTTCAGCTTGCCCACACTTACCAGGTAGAGGATAGTCTTGATATGGCAGAACAAATGCTAAACCAGGCTCAGGCGATTTCAGAACAAAATAATAATAAACAATCGCGGATAAATATTCTCCTAAATATCGCATCGCTTAAAAAAGCACAACATAAAATTCCGGAAGCTACAAAAGTTTACCTTATGGCCATTGATGAAGCACTTGCAATTAATGATATTTCAACAGTAGCTTACGCACATAATTTCCTGGGCAGTATTTACCAGGCCCAAAATGATTATGAAAAAGCCATGGTTGCTTATGCCTCAGGTATTTCATTCGCCGAAAAGGCAAACAATAAACTTGTTGCTTCCCATTGTTACAGAAAAACAGGAAATATTGAGTTTGCCCGCGGAAACGTTAAGGATGCCATGAAACATTATGAAAAAGCCATGGATATTGCCATGCAAACCAATAATGAAGAACTACAAAAACTCGCTTATTATGCTCTTTATCATTGGAATGTAAAACAAAATGAGTACGCCAGAGCGCTGGATTACTATAAGAAATATGCAGCATTATTAAATAAGCTTGATCTTAAAAAGAACGATCAAAAGCTTTTGGAAATTCAAATGAACAATGAACTTGTAGAAAAAGATGCCCTTATCATGCAGGCTGAGCAAAACCTGGCTCTTTCTGAACAGGAAAATCAAATCCAGCAGCTGAGGATAGAACGACAGACTGAGCTACGCAATTTTTTATTCATTTTAATAATGTTGCTTTTTGTTATTGGGCTTCTGATTTATTTCCAATACCGTACAAAAAGAAAAAATAATCTTTTGCTGCAGGAAAAAATAGAAATCATTACTGAAATAAATGGTAAACTGGCTGCTTCAGAGAAAGAACTTCAGAAACTAAATGCCACCAAAGATAAGTTTTTCAGCATCATTGCCCACGACATCAAAAATTCACTTGTAGGAATTATCAGCATAAGCAGGATATTTGGGAAGGATTTTGCACGGCTCTCAGAGAAAGAAATCCATGAATTTTCAAATGTAATTCACAACGGTGCCAAACAACTTTATACCCTGCTGGAGAACCTGCTGCACTGGGCGCGCTCACAAACCGGTAAAATAGCATTTAATCCTGAATATTTTGACATTGCAGATATTGCTGCAAAAACTGCAAGCCTCCTGGAATTAAATGCAAAACAAAAAAACATTGCAATAAAGGTCACCACCAGTGAGCCTGTTAAAGCATTTGCTGATGAAGACATGATAACCCTCGTAATCAGAAACCTAATATCAAATGCCATTAAATATACACCTAAAGATGGTCAGATTGATGTAATTATCAGCACAAAAGATGACATTGCCCGGGTAGAAGTAAAAGATACTGGTATTGGCATGGATGAAAAAAGCCTGCAGCGCCTCTTTAAAATTGACGATCATTTTTCCACCAGAGGAACGGCTAATGAGGAAGGTACCGGTCTCGGACTTATCCTTTGCAACGAATTTATTTCTAAAAATAATGGAAAAATACATGCTGAAAGTAAGGTTAATCAGGGAACTAGTTTTATTTTTACAGTCCCTGAAAAACCTTTAAACTAAAATGGCAAAAAAAAATCCATCTTACCAGCAGGCAGTATCTGAAATTGAAGAGATAATTATTGAACTTGAAAGCGATGATTTTGATGTTGATCTGCTTACATCGAAAGTAAAAAGAGTAGCAGAACTTATTAAATACTGCAAAAATAAATTACATAAAACTGAGGCAGACGTTCAGAAAATTCTTGATGAAATGGATATGCCTGACGAAATGGAGTAAATACTGCCCCTTCAAACTTTTTTCCTTATTTAATTGTTTCCTATAGATATTTTCCTGCTGATAAAGATAAAATCATCTGTTTTTACCCATGAAATAACTAAAATTATAATGGCTGATCTCCTTATCACAAATCTGTTTATCATAGGACGTAAAATATTATTCGTAATTTTTGTTTTACCAGCATTTCTACTTTTTTCAGGTTGCAATACTAAAAACACCTCAGATATGATATTCACCAATGCAAATATTTACACCATAGATAGTACTTTTTCAATAGCAGAATGCATGGTCGTTGACCAGGGAAAAATAGTTGCAGTTGGACAAGAAGAAACCATATTGAATGCATACACAGGGCAGGAAATAATAGATCTTGAGGGCAAAAGCGTATATCCCGGGTTTATTGACCCTCATTGCCATTTTTTAGGTTATGGCCAAAACCTTAATCAGGCACGCCTTTTTGGCACCCAGTCTTACACAGAATTGCTCGACGTTTTAAAAATATTTGACAAAGAGAATCAGCCGGATTGGATTATTGGGCGCGGATGGGATCAAAATGACTGGCCACGCAAAGAATTCCCTCGTAAAAAAGACCTTGATGAGATTTTTCCGGATAAACCAGTATTCCTTACCCGTATTGACGGCCATGCCGCCCTGGTAAATTCTGAAGCACTTCGCAGGGCTGGCATCACTGGAGAAGAAATCATAAAAGGAGGCACCATCCATCTTGAAAATGGAGAACCAACAGGTATTTTAATAGATAATGCTATTGGGTTAGTGGAGCAAATCATCCCTAAGCCTGGCAGAAAAGAGCTTACTGAAGCATTATTAAAATCCCAGGATAACTGTTTTGCAGTGGGCCTTACTTCCGTTGGAGATGCAGGTCTTAACAAAGATGAAATTCTCCTTATCGACAGCTTACATAGAAGTGGTGAGCTTAAAATGAGAATCTACGCAATGCTAAATCCAACCGAAGAAAACATCAATCATTTTGTTCGCAATGGGATCTTCGCTACTCCTCACTTAAACGTGCGATCCATAAAATTATTTGCTGACGGCGCCCTTGGAAGCCGGGGCGCATTATTGCTGACCCCCTATGCCGACGATACCGACAATAAAGGTCTGATGCTCCACGATACCGCCTATTTTGAAAAGTATATTGAAATTGCAAATAATGCCGGATACCAGGTAAACATCCATTGTATTGGGGATGGAGCAAACCGTATGATATTAAACCTTTTCAGCAAATACCTGAAGGAGGGGAATGATAAGCGATGGAGAATTGAGCACGCACAAATTGTGCATCCGGATGACGTTTCAATGTTCTCAAAATTCAGGGTAGTGCCCTCTGTGCAATCGACTCACGCCACCAGTGACATGTACTGGGCAGCTGAAAGACTTGGTGATAGAATTAAATATGCATATATTTACCAAACTCTTTTGCAAGCCACCGGTTGGATACCAAATGGCAGCGATTTCCCTATTGAAGATATAAATCCTTTGTATGGTTTTTACGCTGCAGTAGCTCGAAAAGATCAGGAAGGTTATCCGGGGAATGGTTTTCAGCCGGAGGAAGCACTTACAAGAGAAGAAGCTTTACGCGCCATGACGATCTGGGCCGCCAGGGCTGCGTTTGAAGAAGATCAAAAAGGATCTTTGGAGCCTGGAAAAATGGCCGACTTTGTGGTGTTGGAGAAAGATATTATGGAGGTTCCTGAAAATGAAATATTCTCAGTTAAGGTGCTTCAGACCTTTTCAAATGGAGTTAGGGTTTTTAACAGCAGAAAATAACCGAAAAGTAATTATATTCGTATGGTTTTATTACCTATATGTATCAACCTGAAAATCATGACACAGAAAATTCGCCAGTGATGAAAAACATAACTATACGTCTGGCAGAACCTTCACAGGTGTTTTCTATTTTATATATTCTCAAAGAGGTAATAAAAGGTGAAAATAACTTTGTTAATTACACGTTTGATCCGGAAGATATAAACACCGTAGTTGCAGATAAAAACCAGTTAATTGCTTTTCATCTTGGTGTAACTGCCGGTGTGCTTTCCATTAAAAAGGAAGGACAGGCAGCTTACGAGCAGGTTAAAACCTATCAACCTTCAAAAGCTTTATTTCTGCATGCTTTGGGCGTGCATCCGGTTTATCGAAAAAAAGGCATCGCTACTGCCCTTGTGCAATTTGCGCTAGAGTACACGGCACAGCTAAAGGCTGAAATAATATACACTGATGTTTCTTCAAAAAATACTGCTGCAAAAGCATTGTTTTTAAAAAGAGGTTTTACGGAGGAAGGCCAGTTTTATTTTTCCGATACCAACCATCCTTACATTCTTCTTAGGAAAAATATAAGCCCCCTCTGAAGCAAAACAAAATAATATTTCTTTATTAAAAATAAAAGACTACTCCTCCCCCAATCACGTGCCATGCAGGGTTATTAAGGCCCACTTCTGCTTCCAATATAAAAGCAAGATTCTTTCGTAATCCTATTTCAACCCCAATGGGCAACCATACCGGCACTACTACATCATTATTTTCGGGAAAGATAAAGTCCATATCCAGTCCGGTAAATATTCTGGCGCTACTGGTTAAGGGAAATGTGATGTTAAAAGCGAGGTCCAGTCCAAAATTGCCGAAATCATGCACTCCGGTAGTCAGGCTGGCGCGCCTGCCCAACGCCCACTCAACGTCAGCACCAAAATAAGTAGTATTACCAGCACCAAATTTTAGTCCCAGGTCAATTCCTGATGTTAGTCCATAACCACCATGAAAGAACATGTTAAAACCATCTGATGGTCCACCAATAAAAATAACCGGCTCCAGTCCTAGTGAAAAACTATTACGTTTGAGGGTTGTACCGGTGTTGAACATTTGCGCATTCATATGCATACACAAAACAGCAGCTAAGGCTGAAAGAATAAGTTTCTTCATTTTAACTTTAATTTTAATTATAACGGTCTGGTTTGTTAATACGAAAAGAAGTGCTGAAAGTTTCCCATAATTTTAAAATTATTGTGACATCCAGACAAAAAGAATTTTTTTGAAATAATAAATTCCGTTACTTTTGAAAAGGCACTTTTATCATAAAACACAATAACAAATAAAACAATTATTATAACCGACTACCATGAAGATAATCTGTATTGGGAGAAACTATGCAAAACATGCCAAAGAGTTAAACAATCCTGTTCCGGCTGAGCCCGTTTTTTTCATGAAACCGGAGACTTCCTTAATTCTTAACGGAAAACCATTTTTTCATCCAGACTTTAGCAAAAACATACATTTTGAAACTGAGCTTGTATTGAGAATAAACCGCCTGGGAAAAAATATAGAGGAAAGATTTGCTCATCGGTACTACAATGAAATAGGCATTGGGATTGATTTTACAGCAAGAGACATCCAGGATGCCTGCAAAAAGAAAGGCCTGCCCTGGGAAAAAGCAAAGGCCTTTGATGGTTCCGCCCCACTTGGGGAATTCATTCCTAAAAGCACTTTCAAATCAGTGGATGATATTAACTTCTCGCTAAATATTAACGGGGTGGAAAAGCAGCGGGGCAATACACAAGACTTACTTTTCTGCTTTGACAAAATCATTGCCCATGTTTCTAAATATCTCACGCTTAAAATAGGTGATCTGATATATACCGGTACACCTGAGGGCGTTGGCCCCGTGAAGGTTAATGATAAACTGGAGGCTTTCATCGAAGGAGAAAGAATGTTGACATTCCAGGTGAAATAGCATCAAAAACCAGTCTTCAGCTGTATTTAAAGCTAAATATTGATCCTGAACAAAAGATAAAATCCGGTTGTTTGTTGGGTATAATTTATGGAATTAGAATAACTTTTGTTCTCGTAAAATGATCGAACTAATTGCGCTGGGTTTAATATTTGGTGTAGCCATAATTGCTCCCTTTCTGGTAAAGAAGCTTCCCAATACTGGTGGTTACTGGTTGGCCGCCATTCCTGGTTTACTGTTTCTGTATTTTTTATTTCAGGTTGAAAGCATATTCGAACGCGAGGTAACCAGGTATAGCATTAACTGGATACCTGAATTGGATATCAATCTGTCTATCTACATGGATGGGCTTAGCCTGCTTTTTGCATTGCTTGTAAGTGGCATAGGAGCGCTGGTATTTATTTTTGCCGGATATTATATGCGATCATACCACAATAAACCCCGCTTCTTTTTATACCTGATGCTATTTTTCGGGGCTATGCTCGGCATTGTGTTATCGGGGAATTTAATGGTGCTCTTTGTATTCTGGGAGCTCACCAGTATAAGCTCATTCTTACTTATCGGTTTTTACAACGACAAACAGGCTTCGCGGACAGCCGCTTTGCAGGCCATGCTTATTACGGTTTTTGGCGGGCTAATGCTTATGGCTTCGCTGGTATTGCTGCACCAGGTCACCGGCACTTTTGAAATAAATGAAATTTTAAAGCAAGGCGATCTGATTCGATCCCATGATTTGTACATTCCAATTTTGATACTACTGATTATTGGTGCTTTTACCAAATCCGCCCAATTTCCTTTTCATTTTTGGCTTCCGGGTGCCATGCAGGCTCCGGCTCCGGTTAGCGCATTTTTGCATTCCGCCACCATGGTAAAAGCCGGTATATTCATTCTGGCAAGGCTATCGCCAGCTCTTGGCTACACGCCACAATGGAATTATATACTTACCCTTACAGGAGCCATCACCATGCTTGTGGGAGCATACCTTGCCCTGGGCCATACCGATTTAAAAAAAATACTTGCCTATACCACCATTAGTGCACTGGGAACATTGGTTATGCTTCTTGGAATAGGCACAGCGCTTGCTGCAAAAGCCGCCATGTTATTTTTAGTGGTGCACTCCCTTTATAAAGGAACACTTTTTATGATTGCAGGCGCCATTGAAAAAAAAACCGGCACACGTGATATCATGGAGCTAGGGAAGCTTTTCTTTAAGATGCCTGTTCTGTCAATTGCTGCTATAATGGCTTTACTATCTATGGCAGGGTTACCCCCTTTTTTAGGTTTTATTGGAAAAGAAATTATTTATGAAGCAAAAATACAAGCGCCCGGAATTGCAAATTATGTTTTAGTTATTGCCATTGCAGCCAACATTATGATGGTTGCCATTTCTGTTCTGGTAGCATGGGAAGTCTTTTTTGCACCACCGGGCAATAAAAACCTGGATATTAAGCGCCCCACCTGGGGATTGCTTGCAGGTCCTGTAGTACTGGCTGTTTCCAGTTTGTTAATGGGCATGTTTCCAAAATTACTTGCAGAACCCTTTATATTACCAGCTATCGAGGGTCTGAAAGCCCACACCATCGATTTGAAAATTAAGTTATGGCATGGATTTAACCTTGTGTTCCTGCTAAGTGTGATTACTGTTGTTAGCGGGGTTATTTTGTTCTTTCTGCGTAAGAGGCTGGTTCCTTTTTTAGTACGCACAAACAATTCACTCTTTAAAATAGAACTGGCTCATGTTTTTAACAGGCGGATGGATAATTTTATTGCTTTTACTGTTAACCATACCCGTACAATACAGCATGGATATCACAGGTTTTACCTGATGCTGATATTTGTTGTTACCAGTGTACTTGTATGGGTTAAACTTATTATGACCCAGGGGTGGGAAATTGGTCTCGCAATTAAGGGAGTACCGTTTTATGCCCTGGGAATTACCATTCTGCTGGTGTTGGGAGCCCTGATAAGCGTATTTAGCCGCAGCCGGTTAGTGGCAATCGTTTCTCTTGGTGTTGTGGGATATAGTCTGGCACTGATATTCCTCTTTTATGGTGCCATTGATGTAGCCATTACCTTGCTGCTGGTTGAAACATTAACACTTATTCTCTTTGTTATTGTAATTTATCATTTGCCCCGATACATGCATTTCTCTTCAAACCGTTCACGTATCCGTGATGGTGTTATTGCGCTATTGTTTGGTAGTTTTATGACGGCACTGGTTTTAAAAGCCGGTTTCATAAACCTGAGCCCGCCCATTTCTGACTTCTTCCTGGAAAAAAGTTATACCGAAGGCTTTGGAAAAAACATAGTAAATGTTATTCTTGTTGATTTCAGGGTACTTGATACGTTTGGAGAAATTACCGTACTGATGATAGCTGCCGTAGGCGTTTACGCCCTGCTGAAATACGATGCACAAAAAAGACTTTAAACCATGGAATCACAAATATTCAATATAGCATCGAAAAAATTAAGGATAATACTTCTCCTGCTTTCATTTGTTGTATTCTACAGGGGGCATAATGAACCTGGTGGCGGATTTATCGGTGGTTTAATAGCGGCTTCAGGATACATTCTATATGCCATGGCTTATGGCGTTAGTAAAGCCCGGAAGGCGCTGCGCGTTTCACCCATGATGTTTATTGCCGCAGGCATTTTCGTGGCCATATTAAGTGGCTTACCCGGCATGTTGAATGGCTACTACTACATGAAAGCAGAGTGGATAATACTTACTTTTACAGAAAGTTTTTCCTTAAAATTAGGAACCCCTTTATTATTTGATCTTGGGGTGTATTTAACGGTAATGGGGGTAATGTTAACAATTATATTTTCAATTCAGGAGGTAGATAAACAGGAGGAATAATATGGAAATAATATTAGCGGTTGTAATTGGACTATTGTATGCTGCAGGGATATACCTGCTATTGCGAAGAAGCATCGTAAAACTAATTATAGGAATTATATTTTTGGGACATGCAACAAACCTTTTAATCTTCGTTTCAGGTGGACTTACCAGGGGTGAACCCGCATTTATTGCCAAAAATCAGGTCATAGCATCAGCAAATATTGCAGATCCACTGCCACAGGCGTTAATCTTAACCGCTATTGTAATCGGATTCGGAATAACAGGATTTGCGCTTACACTTATTTATAAATTTTATAAAACATCAGGCACTGTAGACCTTGATGAAATAAAGGAGGATCACTAGCATGGGAAATCTTGTAATCCTTCCAATCCTTATCCCTGTAATAGTTGCTGTGCTAAGCCTGGTGGTAAGAAACAACAGCATCGCTGTGAGGGCCATGGGAATTACGGGTTCTGCGGTATTGCTGGCGATATCTGTATTTATATTGGTTACTGTCAGTAATTATGGCACCCTGGTTTACCAGGCAGGCAATTGGAGAGCCCCTTATGGCATTACCCTGGTGGCAGACCTTTTCAGTGCAATTATGCTTACATTCTCAGGCATTATAGCTTTTACCATTAGTATCTTCTCCTCAGCTACCATTGAAAAAAAAGCCTACAAGTTTAACTTTTTTCTGTTATTTCATACCCTGCTTATGGGTGTTAATGGTGCTTTCCTTACTGGAGACCTGTTTAATCTATACGTGTGGTACGAAGTTATGCTGCTATCCTCCTTTGTTTTGATAACACTTGGCGGAGACAAAAAACAATTGGATGGCGCTATTAAATACGTAACGATAAACCTGGTATCTTCATTATTATTCCTGGCTGCACTGGGGCTTTTATACGGGAAAGCAGGCACCTTAAACATGGCAGACCTGGCCCTTAAGCTAAGAGAAAACCCAGATGCCCGTATGTTTAATAGCTCAGCCATGGTGTTTTTTGTAGCTTTTGGTATCAAATCGGCCATTTTTCCATTTTTCTTTTGGCTACCAGCCTCATACCATACTCCACCGGTAGCTGTCACCGCACTTTTTGCCGGCCTTCTCACAAAAGTAGGGGTTTATTCTTTAATAAGGTTTAACACCCTTTTCTTTGTTCATGATATTGAGTTCTGGAAAACACTGATGCTTATTATAGCCGGGTTAACAATGGTTATTGGAGTTATAACGGCAGCTTCACAATATGACATCAGACGGATTCTGTCTTTTCATATTATTAGTCAGATTGGGTATATGGTTCTTGGGCTTGGTTTTTTCACTCCACTGGGTATTGCTGGCGCCATTTATTATATGGGACATAATATCTTTGCCAAGACCAACACCTTTCTTGCAGGAGCTATGGTGGCTCGTTTAAAGGGTTCTTTTTATCTAAAAAGCATTGGGGGATTGTACCAAAAACATCCATGGATAGCCCTGTTGTTTATCATACCTGCTTTTACACTCGCAGGTGTTCCTCCATTTTCCGGGTTTGTAGGTAAATTTATTCTTATAAAAGCCGGATTTAGTGCTGGTTATTATTTTATAACATTTGTTGCTTTGCTCGTGGGACTAATTACATTATTTTCTATGGTAAAAATATGGAATGAAGCATTCTGGAAAAACCAACCAAATAAACCAGTAAAGGAAGAAGCTTCTACCGGAAAAGTGACTTTTGGTATATGGTTTCCATCTTTAATACTTGGAATTATAAATGTATTAATGGGTGTACTGGCAGCTCCGGTATTCAGACTCTGCATGCGTGCGGGTGAACAATTAATGGATCCTACTTATTATATACGTACAGTATTAAATATTCCCATGTAAATGAAGCCCTTATTTAAAAATATAGCCAAATTGCCTTTAACACTATGGTATTTTATTGAATTTCTGCTTTTTTATCTGAAGGAGCTTGTTTTGGCAAATTTTAAACTGGCATATGATATATTAAGAAAGGACATTAATATGCAGCCTGCCATTATAGAAGTAGAACTTGCTATTACCAAAGATATAGAAATTCTGACATTGGTAAACCTGATTACCATGACACCCGGTAGCCTGAGCCTTGAACTTTCTCCAGACAAAAAGAAATTGTATGTACATGCACTTTATGTGAGAGATATTGAAGAACATAGAAAACAAATCAAAACCGGACTTGAAAAACGGGTACTAAAATTATACAGATGATGCAATTAGAATCTTCCATATTGTCTATAGCTGTTCACTTTTCATTTATACTTATCCTGGCAGCTTTCTTTATTGCTTTTCTGCGCCTGGCCAAGGGTCCGGAACTGGCTGACAGGGTATTGGTGCTGGATTTGTTTGCCATTCTCGTGATAGGTATTAGCATAATATTTACCATAATAAGTGAAGAACAGCTTTTTCTGAATGCAGCGGTTGTCATTGCTGTAGTAGCATTTATGGGAACTATAATTTTCGCTAAATTTTTAAAAAAACGTGTAAATGATAAATGATATAATTGTAGCTATCTTTCTTGTGGCTGGTTCATTTTTTATGCTTGTAGCTGCTATTGGCATCTACCGCCTTCCGGATACGTACATGCGTATGCATGCCACCTCCAAAGCATCTTCATTTGGCAGCCTGCTTATGCTTGTTGCGGCTTCAGTGCATTTTCAAACATGGTATATCATCATTGAATCCCTGCTCATCATTATTTTCATCTTCTTAACCACGCCCGTGGCAACACATATGATTGGCCACGTTGCACATTTATTAAATATCCCGCTCTGGAAAAACACACATACGGATGAACTAAAGAAAAGCCAGGAAAAAGTATAAACGTGTATTTTTTATTCTTCATGCAGAAATATCAAGCGCTTCTTGTCATATTACTTTTATTACAATTTATTCCTTTACACAGCCAAAAACAAAAAGTAAAGGAAACTGAAAAGCTGCCATTCAGCCTGGGAATAAACACTCAATATGGCTTTATCATTCCACACTCCCAAAGCATCCAGTCGGTTTCTGATTCAAATCCATATGGAATACAAATCAATTTCAACTGGCTTAACATCAATAAATCTGCCTGGAATCAATGCCTGTGCTATCCAAGGTTAGGGTTTTCTGCAGCTTATTTTAATTTTAATAACCCCACTATTTTAGGTTCAGCATATGCGCTCTCGTTCTTTGTGGAGCCATTTCTTACTTATCGAAACAAGATAAACTTTTCATACAAGGGCGGATTCGGCATTGCTTATTTGACGCAAATTTATGATCCTGAAACCAATCCACAAAATTTATTTTACAGCTCTGCAATTAGCTTTCCCCTGCATCTGAGTTTTACACTTAATTACCAGATAAATGAACATGTTAACCTTAGAGCAACGGCTACCTACAACCACATCTCCAACGGGGGAATAAAAGACCCCAATAAGGGAATAAATTTCCCCACCGCAGGAATTGGTGTTGATTATACTTTTAAAAAATTTCAGTTACCTGAATATAAAGAAAATGAAAAAAGTATTGAAAGCCCTTCAAAGTTTCATTTTTTGATTTTGGGAAGTGCCAAAACTTATGATGCTAATTCAAAAAAACGATATCCACTCTATGGATTTGAGGCAGGATACAGGTATCAGTTTGCACGGCTGAGTGCCGTTATGGGAGGAGTTGAATGGGTGGCTGATTATACAATTAAGGAAAGAATTTCACGTGAAGGGTATCCCCATGATTTTACCCGTGCTGCTTTTTTAGCCGGTCATGTATTTGTAATAGGGAACTTTAACTTTTCGCAGATGCTTGGCGTTTATTTTTATAGTCCGCAAAAAGCTAAAGATCCTGTTTACCAGCGCGTAGGCCTTACATACCAGTTTACAGAGAGATATTTTTTTGGCGTAAATTTGAAAACACATCTCCATGTGGCTGATTTTCTCGACTTTCGCACAGGTGTGAGATTTTAAAATGAATATGCAATGCTAATATCCGCCTGCCTGATTAAATATAGAAAACATGGCTGCCCCAGTGGTGACAGAAATAATAATTCCCAAAACAATTGAAATCGCTACCCAAATCAAAGCTGCCTTTGCAAAATTTGCTTTATTAATATTAGTACCACTACCAAAGGCCCATACAAAAAGCATGATAAGATTTACCAGCGGAATGGCCAAAATAAGCAAAGTTATTACCCAATCACCTGTAGAGATTGTGCCTGTTTTTCTTGTTGTCATAATAAAATAATTTAATTCACCTACTATTATGGCATTTCGGTATATGCCCCGTTTTTATTGGTTTCCGGTCTCCAAGAATTATCCTATGCCTTCATGCTACGCCTTTAGTATGGTTGATAATCTGTTTAGATTACTGTTTTTCACCATAAATATATTGCTTGCTTTATGCAAGATATAAGATTTAATAGAAATTTCCAATTAATATTTTCTTTTTAATATTATATTAAAACCTTAATGTAGTGGTTCATTTTTTCTTTATAGGTATAGTTTTTGAGAAACTTTTTGCTTAAAATGTTAAAAAAAATATGTTTTTTTTGAACATTCAAATTTCTATTCGTAATTTAGCATTAATGAGTGATTTGATGAATACAAGGAAAGAAACAAGTACTGGTTCGGGAATTGATCTTTCCGGGCTCAATATTTTAATAGCTGAAGATGACGGAGCATCAAAGGAATTCCTCAGGGCTCTGCTTGAAGGGGCAAATGCCAAGGTGCAAATCACCAACAATGGACAAAAAGTATTGGATTTGCTTGAAAAGGATTATTTTGACATCCTGCTCATGGACATAAACATGCCTGTAATGGATGGGCTTGAAGCCACCCGCCTGATCAGAAAATCAGGAAATGCAATTCCAATTATTGCACAGACTGCCTACGCTTATCAGAATGATGCCAAAGCGTGCTTTACAGCCGGTTGTTCTGCTTATATCTCCAAACCCTACAAAAGCCAAAAACTTCTTACCCTCATTCATTCCTTAACGCGGTAATATTCAATTTTCTTTCTTCCCTTCCTTCTACTACCAAAAAATACGGTAAATAAACATATAGCAAGGTATATTGTTATCACAATGTTTATGATAAATGCACAAACATTTTTAAGGAGATATATTAAAAAACTTCCCCAAATAAATCCCAAGTGAAAAAACCAGAAAACCAAATTCTAGTAATCTTCGGCGCTTCAGGCGACCTTACAGTAAGAAAATTGATTCCTGCTTTACATGATTTGTTTGCACAGGAATTATTGCCTGAAAATTTTGCTATTCTGGGTGTTAGCCGTACTTTCTATAACGATGAAGATTTTCGGTTAAAATTAATGGAAGGAATAAAGACGTTCAGCAATAAAAAGACCATAGAAAAATGTGATAATAATGCCTTTTTAAACAATATATATTACCTCTCCATAGCTACTAAGGAGGCTGCAGAATATACAAACTTAAAAGAAAAATTAGCCACATTGCATAGGAAATATCAAACCAATGGCAATACTATTTATTATCTCTCCACTCCTCCTTCCTTATATGAAATCATCCCGGAAAATCTGGCCAAAGTTGGTTTAAACAACCATGCCAATGCGCTTGGATGGAAACGATTGATTATAGAAAAACCATTTGGCACAAATCTGGAATCTGCCAAATCTCTTAATAAACAATTGTTGCACCATTTTCATGAAGATCAGCTATACCGCATCGATCACTATTTAGGGAAAGAAACAGTTCAAAATCTCCTGGTTACCCGCTTCTCAAATGGTATATTTGAGCCGCTGTGGAATCGCAATTATGTGCATCATGTAGAAATAACAGCTGCCGAGAACATAGGCGTAGGAAGCCGTGGAGGATATTATAACGATAGTGGCGCTTTGCGGGATATGGTGCAAAATCATTTATTACAGCTTCTTGGCCTGGTTGCCATGGAGCCTCCCACCGTAATTGACTCAAATTCCATAAGGAATGAAATTCTAAAAGTATTTCAATCCCTTCGTCCGTTAACCCCTGATGACATTAGTAAAAATGTCATCAGAGGCCAGTATACAGCAGCTTCATTTCTGGGTGAAAAAGCGATCGCTTACCGCGATGAAGAAGGTGTTAGACAAGACAGTCGCACAGAAACTTTTGTGGCACTAAAATGTTATATCGATAATTGGCGATGGGCAGGAATTCCTTTCTACATCCGTACTGGTAAACGCCTGCCTACACGTGTAACTGAAATTGTTATTCATTTTAAATCTACTCCGCACCACCTGTTTATCAGTAATCCTGATATTGCAAAAAATCATAACCAACTGGTCATTCGTATCCAGCCTGATGAAGGCATTCTGCTCAAAATGGGGATGAAAGTTCCTGGCGCCGGCTTTAATGTTCAAAATGTAAATATGGATTTTCATTACAAAGATTTGGCAGATACCTATTTACCTGGCGCATATGAACGTCTATTGCTGGATGCTATGCTGGGTGATCCAACGCTTTATACACGCGGAGATGCCCTTAAAGCCGCTTGGGAATGGGTGCAACCCATACTTGAGAAATGGAAAAATGACCCATCTCTGAAAGTTTATGGATATCCGAGTGGTAGCTGGGGCCCTGAAACAGCAGACAGCCTGATTGAGGAAGACGATGTTACCTGGCGCTATCCTTGCAAAAATCTTTCAAATGATGGTATTTATTGCGAATTATAAAGGTTTTGCCAAAGATTTATTAGTTTAGACATCTTATAAATATTTTCTGTTCTATGGAAAGATCTAATATTAACATTTGTAGAGATATAGAGGAACTAACAGAGGCATTTTCCCAAACGCTTGTTGTACGGATATTGGAGATATTGAAAAAACAGCCGTTTGTAAACCTGGCACTTTCCGGTGGATCCACACCACAGTCTATATTCCGGCATTTGAGCCTGCGCTATAAAAATTCTGTAGAATGGAACAAAGTACGATTTTTCTGGGGCGATGAACGATGTGTTTTGCCAGAGGATAAGGACAGTAATTACAAACTTGCCGAAGAAAATTTATTCCGACACATTGAGGTAAATTTAGAAAATATTTTTCGTATTAAAGGCGAGAATGATCCGTCCAGAGAGGCGAAAAATTATGCCGATTTGCTTAATGCAACACTGCCTGAGAAAAATGGGAAACCAGCTTTTGACATTGTGCTTCTGGGCGTGGGTGAAGATGGGCATACGGCAAGTATTTTCCCTAACCAAATGAGTTTGATGAAAACTAAAAATGATGTTGCCGTAGCAACTCACCCCATTAGTGGACAAAAAAGAATTACCCTCACCGGTAACATCATCAATAATTCCTCAAATGTTATGTTTGCTGTAGCCGGGCGAAAAAAATCGAAGCGAATTAAAGAAATATTTAATAATAAACAAATTGCAGTTATTTATCCGGCTTATCATATTAAACCTGTGGAGGGTCAATTGTACTGGTTTCTTGATCAGGCTGCAGCTTCACAGCTTAATCTTTAATTAAGTGTTTACGGAAGGGAGTAAGTGGGTTATCGTAATAGGTTTATGCTCCCTTGTTTGGTAATTACCCGATCATCATAAAGCTTCACAACCACATTAAACACATAAGTATCAATTGGTTGATCTGCACCCTGCAAAGTACCGTCCCAGCCGGTGGCAATATCATTGGTGGAGAAAACCAGATTTCCCCATCGGTTATACACCTGAAATTCAAGCAATTCCTTTATCCCCCACCCCTTTACATAAAGCATATCATTAGAACCATCACCATTTGGCGTAAACGCCGTAGGCATATCAAAGTTTAATTCCACATCACGTAAAGAGATCTCTGCACTTTCTGAAACTTTAAAGCAATTGTTTTTATCTGTAGCTTCTACCGTAATTGTTTCATAATTCAATACCTTTATCCATGGGTTGTCACAGGTAAAACAGGATAATACGGGACCCGGCAGCCATTCCAGGGAAACAGGTTCATCAGTAGTTACCAAAAATTCAACTTCTTCACCAATGACCACCGCCGTGTCCGCTGGTACAATAGATATTTCTGGAATCTGCTGCACAGCTATAGGAATGGAATCTGTGGTACTGCAGTTATAAGAAGTATCAGTTACCTGGGCGATAAACACTGTGGTGATTTCCGGGCTAGCCTGTGTTTGGTATCTCCCCGGATCATCAATTATTGCGGACGGATGCCATTCAATAATATCACCACCTGTAGCCGATAACTGAGCTTTATTTCCGTAACAAATAAGCGCATCAGCGGTTAAATTTAGTTCCGGGCTTGGGGAAACTGAAACTGACCTGGAAATAGTATCCCTACAACCGTTTATATCATTCCATACCATGAGATTCAGCATATAGCTCCCTGGCTGGTACCAAATTTCAGGAGTAATGTTGTCCGTGGTATTTCCATTGCCAAAATCCCATATAAGACTTGTAAAGCCTTCCGCTCTGTTTTCAGGAATAATGGAAGTTCCCGAGCAAATACTGGTGTCGTTGATGTAAAAGTCAGCAAATACCCTGTTAATATAAATTGTATCTAATACAGGAGGAGGAATGCATGTTCCTGAATCACCATAAAGCAGCAACCCAACAATAATGGTATCCACCATATCATATCTGTGGCTAACCGGATTTCCCTCGAGCAGAGACCCATCACCCATATCCCATTTAAAATCAAAAACATTGCTGGTGTCGCTCAAGGTAAAAGTTATGTTTTCTCCAATACATCCGCTGTTCTTACTGGCAAAGAAAGAACCTGAGGGCCCGGTTATTATTATTTGCTGTACTGCTGTATCCCTACAGCCAAAACTTGTTTCCACACGATGCTCTACCTCAAATGTACCAGGTTTTGAATAGGTGTATTTTTTTATCGATCCGGGTTGCTCTGTATCGTCGCCCGTTCCGAAATCCCAATAACGATAAACCAACAACTCATCAGCAGCATAATTAAATGTGATTTCTTCCGGGTAACATTTCGCTACGGTTTCAGAACTCACAAAGCCGGCATCTGCCATCTGAATTTGAATATAATTACTATCCGTAGTATGCGTTTGGCTACACCCAAATTTATAAGTTGTAAGAGAAACCTGATAGGCGCCCTGATTCTGGTAGGCATGCGTAAGCACAGAAGTGTCAGTTTTTTGAAGAGAACCATCACCAAAATCCCAGAATAAACTGTCTGCAATTGTATAATCTGCGGTAAATTGTAAAGGTAATCCTGCACAGGTGTTGGCAGAACTGCCCCCCGTAAGGCTGAAAATAGCAGAAGGATTGGCTGTTCTTATCACAATGGTATCGGTACTTGAGCAACCAATTGTATCACGGACCGTTAATACCACATCAAACTCACCAGGATTCTGGAATAAATGAGACTGGGCGGCAGGAGAAGATGTGAATGCATCCGGTGAACTTCCATCACCATATGTGAATTCCCATGTTTGCAAGGCGTGAAGGTCAGGCGTTGAACCATCAGTAAAAATTACTGGAAATGGGGCACATCCCAGAAGGGTATCTGCATTGAAAGAAGTGAATGGTTCAAATACCCGGATCTGTTTTTCAGTAGAATCTATGCAACCATTTGCATTTTCAATAAAGAGTTTAACAGTAAAATGCCCTCTTTCAGTAAACGTATGGGAAATACTGTCGTCGTTTGTCCTGATATTGCGGGAGTTATCGTTGAAATCCCAAATTATGTTTTGTTTACAATCGGAAAGATGCAGTGGAGAACTTGTGCGCTCAAATGCGAATGGAACATTTGTGCAACCAACGGTATCGCTAATTATGTTTGCAATATTAGTTCGTGCACGTATTGTTCTGCTAAACGTATCAGTACAGGTGTTTTTATAGGTGACAAGCGTAACTAAAAAATCACCTTCTGATGCAAAAGTATGAGAAAGCACTGGATCTGTATTGTTCTGGGTACCATCGTTTATTATCCACTGATAAGCGGTGATATCTTCGGTTATGGATGTAAATGTATAACTTAAAGGATCAGCGCAATCAATATCAGATGTAAATTTGCCATATGGTCCTTCCACAAAGACAGCATCATCAATAAATTTTGTAGCATAACAACCTTTGCTCCCCACCGTAAGAGAAATGTCTTTATACCCCGGACTACTTTTAAATCTAATTTCAGGATTGGGCTCATTTGGACATGAAGAGAACAGCTTATTATCTGTTTGGTAATGCCAGCTGTCAATACTATCTGAGGCAGGTGTAAGATCTGTTATCTGAATTGATTCACTGCTACACACGGTGGCCTTGGAAATAGAGAAGTTTGGACTGGGAACATTACCTGCCTTTATGGATACATGATAACTGGTATCTGTACATCCGGCTTCGGTGCTAATAATTACCCTTGCCTGATAAACTCCTGCATCTTCATATGTGTATGACGTATCCGGCAGGTTAGAAGTCAGACTTTCTCCATTGCCAAATAAGTATGTATAAGTAATTATTTCCTGATCAGAAATGCTTTGATCCCTAAAGTTAACCTTCAGCGGCACGCATCCCTGAACGGTATCGGGAATGAAAATAGCTGTGGGCTTTTTCACTATCACTGCCTTGGTAATTACGTCCTCGCATCCTTTGCTACTGGTTACTGTAAGTTTTGCACTAAAAGGAACGCTTGCCGAAATAGCAAAAGGATCATTATCCGGCGGCAAAGTAAATGTTTTTTGAGGATTCCTGAGGTCTGAAAAAGTGCCGTCAGAAAATTCCCATTGATAGGATTCTGCATTCACTGAAGTATTGGTGTAGCTGACGTCCACGGGCGAGAGACAGCTATACGAAGGGTCAGCCTCATAATCAGCATTAATGCCATCAACATAAATATCCCAGGTAAGGGTATCGGCGCAGGAAGTGTTTGGAGAAGCAATCAAAAGAATTTCATACATTCCTGAGTCCTCATAAGAATGCGCCACATCTCCGGCAGTTGAAGCGGTTCCATCGCCAAAATCCCAAAGGATAAATCCCGTTCCTTCTGAAGCATCTGCAAAATTAAGCACCCCTGGACAAATGGTATCTCCTGTTTCCACAGGTTGCCCGCTCAGGCTGATGCTTCCATCTACTATTACCTCACTTACATTAAACTGCGAAGAAATAGATGATTCACACCCATATTCGCTGGAAGCAGTAAGTGAAACCTGAAAAGTTCCAAAACTCTCAAACAGATGGGTGGGACTTTTTTCTATGGAAGAATTTCCATCGCCAAAAGTCCAGTTATAAACTACTGATGGGTCTCCGATGGAATTATTGTTAAAGAAAACTGAAACCGGCGCCTTACATGATGATGGTGGATTGGATGTAAATGATGCTACCGGAGGATTTACTACATCAATATAATTAATCTTTGAAACCGTGTCCTGGCAGGAGTTTGCATCAACAACAGTAAGGGTGATGCTATATTTCCCCTGATTTAGATATGAATAATCTGGAGATTCACCAGACAGTACATCACCATTTTTGAAATCCCATTTATAGCTTTGAATTGCGGCATCGCCAGGAGTTGAAAGATCGGTAAACGAAACATCGTGTGGCACACAGCCTTTATTGTTGGCAGTAAAATCAGCACCTGGTGGATTATATACATTAATTATCCTTTCAGTTTCAAACTGGTTGTTATTTGCATAAGCGATTAAGGTAACAGCATATATGCCGGGAGAAGGAAATAATGCACTGGGGCTGGCTAATCTCGAGATATTTCCGTTACCAAAATCCCATTTAAATGAATCAATTTCAGCTAATGGCGTGCTTTCATTGGTAAACGTAACCAATAACTTATCACAACCTTCTGTTTCACTGGGGGTAAAAGCGACTGTGATTTGGGTCAATCCAGCCCCCTGAATGGCAAAAAATAAAAAAAAGGAAAATATCAATTTAGGAATCTGACATTCAAAAAATCCGGTTTTTACTGAAGGCTTAGTTTCCATTAATGGCAAAAGTTAACAAGAATTGCGGAAGTGTACGCAAATGAAATTATTTTGTTATCATTCGCATCAATTGATTTATTCTTAATAAGGATTTGATAATAAATATATAACAAAATTCATCTGACCGAAACATTTTTATTTTTTTTTGGTACAATAGCATGAATTGCACGAAAAAACCTATGTCATCAGAAAAAAATATCCCTGTCAGCATCATTTTCAGTGTATTTATAAACGCTTATAGATATGCATTGCTTATCATACCTGTATTTTTATGGATGCCGGGGTCAGCTGTTATAGGTCAGGAAACACATAACAGTCAGTTCTACTTTAATCCCTTAAATTTAAATCCCTCATTAACAGGGCATTTTGACGGAGACTGGCGCGCTTCTGTTACCTACCGGAATCAGTGGCGCTCAATAGCCGTACCTTATAATACGGGTTCTGTAAGTTTCGACAGACAATTTTACCTGTACAGTCAGAAAATAAGCGGAGGATTACTTTATGTTAACGATGTTTCCGGTGATATTTCATTAAAAGTAAATAAGTTATATTTTTCAGGTGCTTACCATTATACAATAAATGATCATGAATTACACATCGGGATACAACCCGGAGTAGTGATGAAATCAATTAATTACGATAAGCTTACTTTTCCGGATCAGTTTGATATGGGTTCCGGCACTTATAATGGTACTTTGCCTACAGGTGAGAATGGCGACGGAGAGCGCTTAACATATATCGACCTAAATGTTGGAATTACCTGGAATACGCGCATTGGAATATTTGAACCTGAAGCAGGTGCCGGATTATTACATTTAAATAGCCCGAAAGAATCGTTTTATAATAATGATAACCGCAAACCATTGCAAACAGTAATGCATGCAAAATTAAAAACTAATATCGGTGAAGAACTTTTTGTAGAGCCTGCTTTATTTATGATGGCCGGCCGCAAGGCTAGTGATATGATAATTGGAGCCCGGGCAGGTATACAAACTATTTCTTCGGCAACTTCTATCCGGGAAGTGCATGCAGGTATTTTTGTAAGAAACGGCATTGGACTGAATACTGATGCTTTTATTGTAAATATAGGGATGATCAGAAGAAATCTCCAGTTGGGCATCTCTTACGATTTGAATGTTTCTCCCCTGAGTGAAGCGTCAGGAAGCAGAGGTGCTTTCGAGCTGACGCTTATTTACCAGAGCATTAGCACAATTTTAAATTCATATTCTATTCCCTGTGAAAGATTTTAGCCATAATATAATTCTTAATATCCTTGTGGTTATAGTTATCTGTGCCTTTTGTGCTCCTGTAAATGCACAACAGAAAGATGCCCTAAAATACCTTGCTCCCTATCAGCTTAAGAATTTTGGGAAAAATGCCGAACGTTCCGGCGATGTATTTACAGCCATCGATTATTATGAAGAATTCCATAGCCGAAAACCCGGAAATCCGGCGGTTTTGTACAAACTTGGAGAGTTATACCATGCTTCCCGGAATTATGAAAAAGCGCGGGATTATTATCAAAAAGCGTTCAAAAAATCACCTAAAAAGTATAAAAAAGCACAATTTTACTACGCACAAATGCTTAAATCAACCGGTGAATATGATAAAGCCATAGAAGAATTTGATGAATTTCGCCGGGCATACCGTGGGGAAAAGGATTATAAAGAATACCGTAAACTTGTTCGCAGCGAGGTAGAAGGATGCGAGGCCGCTTTGAAGATATACAATGACCCGCTGAACATAAATATTGAAAACCTGAATACCACTATTAACGGAAAACATGTTGATGTAGCTCCTTTTCCTGTTTCAGATAAAAAGCTTGTTTACACCTCTTTAAAAGTGGACACCACAAAGTTTTTTAGCCAGGAAAACCCCGAGGATCTGCCTGTGCGACAATTGTATGTGGCAGAAAAAGAAGGAGCTGACTGGAATGGAGGAAAGAAACTTCCCGGCCCGTTTAACATAGATGGTGTAGAAACGGTAAATGGCGTTTATTCTAAAGACAGGAACCGGTTTTACTTTTGCCGATGTGTAAAAAACTGGCAGAACAAGCCCATCTGCGCTATTTATGTTAGCAGAAAAGTAGACGGTGAATGGCAGGAACCGGAGAAATTACCACCGCATGTCAATGATCCCAACTATACCTCAACCCAACCGGCCATTGGTGTTACAGCCAAATATAACCGCGAGGTTATTTATTTTGTCAGTGATCGTCCGGATGGACGAGGCGGCATGGATCTTTGGTATACGATTTACAAAGAATCAAAAGACGAGTATTCAAATATTCGAAATCTTGGATTGCGCGTAAACACACCAGGGGACGAGTTATCCCCCTTTTATGATTACGAATCAAGAAGCCTGTTTTTTAGCTCTACCGGACATGCCGGGCTTGGCGGTTTCGATATTTATGAGGTAACCGGCCAGCTGCGAAAATGGACTAAATCCAAAAATATCGGATATCCGCTGAACTCAAGTTTTGATGATCTTTACTATTCCATAAGCCCTGGAAGAGAAGATGGCTTTTTCGTTTCCAATCGTCCGGGAGGCTACACATACCGGCATGAAACATGTTGCGACGATATTTACTATTATAAAAGGCTCGATTTTGTGAAGCTTGATGTAAAAGGACAGATATTTCCCGCTGAAAAAGGGGTGTTTAACTGGGCAAAAGAGAGTGAAACACTGCTGAGTAATTCAAATGACAGCGTTGCTCCCCTTGAAGGTGCCATCCTTGCCCTTTACATGATTGATGAAGAATCTGAGGAGCCAATATTCATCGCGAGAGATACAACAGAAGCAGACGGTGCTTATCATTTCAATTTGCTGCCTGAAAAAGATTATACATTTGAAATGGAGGGATTCCAGTATTTTAATGAAGATATACACATCTCTACAAAAATGATAAATTTTTCATATACCATAGAGATGCCCCCAATTTGGGTGAACATTTTACCCAAACAACCCATTGTTCTTGAAAACATATATTACGAGTTTAACAAAGCTGAATTAAGTGATCTCGCCCTTGAATCCATCGATAAAACGCTGTTGGCTATGATGAATGAAATCCCCAATATTATTGTTGAGGTAAGCAGCCATACCGACTCCGTAGGTAATAAAAAATACAACAAGGAACTCTCGCAGGAAAGGGCTGAAAATGTTGTAAATTATCTCATTAATAAAGGCATCTCCTCAGAAAGACTGGTAGCCAGGGGATATGGATCGGAGCACCCTGTGGCACCCAACTCAAACCCGGATGGGTCAGATAATCCAGCCGGAAGGGAGAAAAACAGAAGAACAGAATTTAAAATAATAGGAACAACAACATCTGTCAATTATGATGAAGATGAAGAATTTTAATCATTTGCAGCAACTAAAAAAAGCCGGATTGATTATACCATTGCTGGTATTTTACATATTTGCCATGCCTGTAAAGGCCCAGTTTATATCCTGCGGGACAATTCTGCAACAGGAGCAAATTGACCTGGAGGTCTCGTTCAATACCAGTTCCGTTTCTTTTGTTGAAGAGTTTAAAAGCCTGTCTGTCAACATTCAGGTAGTTAATGATAAATCAGGAGCAGCTGGCATAACTGAAACAGCAATTTACAATGCAATTGAAAGCCTAAATGAAAACTTTACAGGTTCCTTTATCCGGTTTACTGTATGCGACATTCAGTATATTGAAAACTATCAGTACAACAGCATATCAACTTCCAATGAGTCGGAACTCATTAATAAATACCTGGCGCCTAAAATGATAAATGTCTTTGTTGTTGAACAACTTGCCGATTATGCCGGAAATCCTGTATGTGCTTATACCTATTATCCCTCCGCGAATAAAAATTACATAATAATTGCCAAAGATTGTTTCAATTCCATAGATATTACCCATCAAATGGGGCATCTGTTTGGGCTTTACCATACACATGAAACAGTTTTTGATAAAGAAACGCCTAAAGGGACAAATTGCAGCACCTCCGGCGATTTAATATGCGATACTCCTGCTGATCCGATGCTCGCGGGCAAAGTGGATAATGATTGTATATACACGGCCAGTACTAAATTGGAGGGTGAGTATTATATCCCTGAGGTTACGAATTTTATGTCGTTCAGCCGTCCTTCATGCATGTGTGAATTCAGTGAAGAACAAAATAAAAGAATGCAGGCTGCATTCTACACCTATAAAAGCGACCTATGGTAGCAGCAGCCTTGTTGATATAGATTATAAAAATTTACCTGATATCAAAACTTTGATAATGTACCGGCTCAGCCTGCTCAGCATCGACATTTTTTACCCTGGCATGTGATGGCCCCTGGTGTAGCCATTTTATAAACTGGTTTACATTTTTTTCATTTCCTTCTGCTTCAACGTAAACATTACCATTGGAGAGATTTTTTACAAATCCTTTAATTCTATATGAGTTTGCAGTTTTTTTTGCCGCATATCTAAAACCAACGCCTTGCACATCTCCCGAAATAGTTATATTTACATGATTCATATGCCTTATAATATTTAATTAATCGCTTTAAGAAACCCGGTTGGGTAAAAAACACAAATTAAAGCTCACGCAGCAATTAATCGCGAAGTTTACTAAGGTAAATGAGCACTTTTGTGGCAAGTGTAATGAAAAGAGTCCTGGGTTTTACTGTTTTCCTGCCATAAAAAAAGTTTTAAAACATTTCCTTATTAAATAAAGCAGTTATTGAGTTGATAGTAATTGAATTGAATCGTGCCAATCGGCATGACGGCCAACACGGATATCGAAACAACTGTATGACTAATTAATAATCTGGTTGCGGATGGCAGAAATTTTATCGCCGATGGCTATAATTTGCTGAATTGCAGGCGTGGGATTATCATAATCTACAGTAACAGAATTCATGGGCTGAAGAATATTTTTTAATTGCGTCAGGTATTCAGCAATAATTTCATTTTCCTTATGTTTTTCAAGCAATTCAATAAGGTTCTCCAACGATTCAGACTGATCTGCAATCTTCTCAAGTAAAACAGGGTCTTTAAGTCCATCACGAACCATGGCAGTTGCAATATGCATGGCTTCAATCCAGCCACCAAGAATAATAAGTGCAGCTGAACCTTCACGGCCATTTTCATTGAGGTAAGTATCAGTAGTTACGTATATTTCGTTTGCAATAGCATAAAGTGAATCTCTGTCATTAATATTATCCTCAAAGCGGCTTACTGTTTCATAAAAATGATCACCGGGAATTCCAAGGTCTTCGGAAAGCTGATGCATGGCAGACAGATAACTGCCGGCTTTATCATATTTCTCAAACACATTTACGTAACTTAAATCGACTGCATACACCCCAAGATTGGTAGCCATTTCAGAACTCATAATATATTCACTTGTTTTAGAGGCTGGATTGATATAGTCTTCCTCGTATACGGCATCGATTGATTCAAATAATGAGGACATCTCTACAGTTAAATACATATTGTAAAAGATAGGAATTGAACCATCATCAATATCTACCTCATTTTCTGTGTTTTGAACCTCCGGTTCTGCGGAAATTGTATCCGGACTGATTTTTGCGTTCCTATTGGCATCCTGTGCGCAATTTGTTAGAGCAACTATTAAAACAAAACTTATCAAAAAAGAAAACACCCTGTTCATAATATTATATTTTAAGTTAATTGTATCCGGCATTATTTCCGGTTAAATGATAAATAATCTGTAATAAATAGTTATTTTGGATGCTAATGTATTAATTATTTTGCTTATTTCCAACGATCCACTATTTCTGTTCAATAAGAATATTGCTATGCTCAAAGCCCTCGACATTTTTTTTACAGTTTTTCATACTGCCCTTATACTGTTCAATCTGTTTGGATGGATGAGTAATAAAACTGCTATGGCGAATTTCATTACCCTTTCACTAACATTGCTGTCATGGACTGTACTTGGAATTTTTTACGGCTTTGGTTATTGTCCGTTTACGGAGTGGCACTGGCAGATTTTAAGGCAACTGGGGTATCAGGACCTTCCACTTTCATACATTCAATTCCTTGTACATCGAATTACCGGATTTATGCCACCGGAAAAACTAACTGATATATTAACAGTGGCGGGACTATTAATTGCATTTACACTTTCTATCTATGTAAATTTTATAAAGAAAAGAAAATCGTAATTAAAGATTCGCTTATCCTTTTTTTCTGAACATTTGCAAACAACTAAGTGTTACAATTTTGATAAATATATACCTGTAAAATTAAAACAACAATACAATGAAAAAAATAATCAGTTTCATAACTTTAGCTTTTGGAATAATGGCTTTTACCCACAGTCAGAGTTTCTACGACTTTACTGTTAAAACAATAGATGGTGAAACATTTGATTTTGAAACCTTGAAGGGGAAAAAAGTGCTCGTAGTAAACACCGCCTCCAAGTGTGGCTATACACCACAATATGAAGGTCTTCAGGAATTATACGAAAATTACGGCGGTGATGATTTTGTAGTTATTGGATTCCCTGCCAACAACTTCATGAATCAGGAGCCCGGAACCAATGAGGAGATTAAAACATTTTGCACCAAAAACTATGGTGTATCATTTCCCATGATGGCCAAAATTTCTGTTAAAGGAAACGATATCCATCCTTTATATGAATGGCTTACAGAAAAGGATAAAAATGGTAAAATGGATTCAAAAGTAAAATGGAATTTTCAAAAATATTTAATTGATGAAGAAGGCAATCTTGTTGAGGTATTTGGTCCCAAAGTGAAGCCCACATCTGAAGAAGTTGTAAAACTCATTGCAAATAAATAAATTTGCTGTCACCATGATTTTTTTTGGTGCCTGTCCGGAGAAAAAGTAGTGTCTTAAAAGTTTCTCGTAGACGAATAAGATTTTTTTTCTCCGGACAGTTCTTTTTTATAATATTGCAGAAAATTTGAAAAAACAGACGAATGAGTGCTAAACAGGGAACCAAAGGAGGCTTTTTTGATAAGTTTTTAACAGTAATTGAACGTGTGGGGAATGCATTGCCCCACCCGGCCACATTATTTGCCATTTTTGCTTTGCTGGTAGTGGTTTTATCAGGGATTACAAGTTTGTTTAACCTCTCTGTTATCCACCCAGGTACGGGTGAAACAATCCGACCGGTTAACCTCATGAGTGTGGAAGGCCTCCACATGATTCTTACCAACATGGTTGACAATTTCACAGGTTTTGCTCCACTGGGAGTAGTGCTTGTGGCAATGCTGGGTATTGGAATAGCGGAAAGTAGTGGATTGATTGGCACTGCTTTGCGCTTGCTGGTGCTATCTTCTCCAAAAAAAGCACTGACCTTTGTCATCGTATTTGCTGGCATATTGTCAAATACTGCAAGTGAAGTAGGATATGTTTTACTTATTCCCCTGGCTGCCATCATATTCCTCGCCATTGGCCGTCACCCCATAGCCGGTATGGCAGCAGCTTTTGCAGGTGTTTCAGGTGGTTACAGTGCAAACCTGCTGCTTGGCACCATAGATCCGCTGCTTGCTGGTCTTTCCCAGGAAGCAGCCCGCATTATCGATCCTGAATACCGGGTTAATCCTGCAGCTAACTACTATTTTATGTTTGCCTCAACTTTTTTTATTGCCATTGCCGGTACCTGGGTAACAGAAAAAATTGTAGCCCCCCGTTTGGGAGAATATAAAGGCGATGCGAAGCCTGAAGAGATAAAAACTCTCAATAAAGATGAAAAAAGAGGTCTTAGATATGCCGGTATATCGGCTATAATTATGACAGCACTCCTGGTATGGGGTACAGTGCCCGCTAACGGTTTTCTTCGTGACCCGGAAACCGGCAGCCTGCTTCATAGTCCATTCATGAGTGGCATTGTGGCACTCTTGTTTCTGGTGGCAGGAATTGCAGGTGTGGCTTATGGTGTGGGAGCTAAAACACTTAAAAATGACAGTGATGTCATGAACGGTATGGGGAAAGCCATGGAAACCATGGGTATATACATTGTGCTGGTATTTTTTGCTGCCCAGTTTGTGGCCTATTTTAAATGGACAAACCTTGGATTGATATTTGCCATTGAAGGTGCCAATCTGTTGCAGGCTTCGGGTCTGGGACAAATACCGCTGATGCTGAGTTTTATTGTGCTTGCCGCTATCATTAACCTGGTGATGGGGAGTGCCTCTGCAAAATGGACAGTGATGGCACCCGTTTTTATTCCGATGTTTATGCTTTTGGGCTATTCCCCTGAGCTCACCCAGGTAGTTTATCGTGTTGGTGATAGTGTAACAAATATCATCTCTCCTATGATGTCCTATTTTGCACTTATTATCGCTTTTATACAACGTTATGATAAAAATGCAGGAATAGGCACAGTAATCGCTACCATGATTCCCTACTCTATCGTATTTCTTCTTGTCTGGAGTGTGATCCTAATCGTATGGATACTTCTTGGAATACCTATCGGACCCGATGCGCCACTTGATTTTGATGTTAATTCCATTGGGCAATAGTTTAACAAAATCAGGTTATTGCCTTATTTGGATCATATTGTTTAATACCATTTATAAATACGCAATCCTAACAGGAATGTGGCAATTCCAATGGTGAAAAGAATTAAGGTATTCAGCCATACATCAGCAAGTCCGGCCCCTTCAATAAAAATAGCCCTGATGCTGTCCGCAAGCATTGTCAAAGGAAGTTTCTGAATGATGGGAATAACCTTATCAGGAAAATTATGGTAGCTAAAAAAAATGCCGGAAAGAACGGTCATGGGAAGGGTAATTACATTTATCAAGCCGGTACCTACCCTTGAATTATTCACTCTTGAAGCAATAAGAATGGCGATTCCTGAAAAGGTCACTGTTCCGGCAAAAAAAACAACAACAAACGCAAAAGCACTTCCTTGAATGGCAGTATCGAAATAAAAATGCGCAAATCCAAACAGTATACCTGCTTCAACAATGCCTAATAATAACCTGGCAACAAAATGCGACACCATAAAATAGGATTTTTTCATTGGCGTGGCCACCATGCGGCGCAACAACTTCTTCACCCGCATATCAATAAGGGCATAGCTAATTCCCCACATGATGGAGTTCATTAATCCCATGGCAATTAATCCCGGTACCAGAAAATCAATATACCTGCCACCTTTTTGTGTTAAGGGCTTAATTTCAGCCTCAGAGATTACACGTGAATCTTCGAGTATTGCATTTGATAGTGTAATATATAGCAATTTGGCATCAGGACTTTGCGGATCGAACCTGAAGGATAAGGTATCCGGATTGTCAAGAATGATCATTGAAGTAATGCCTCTCTTTATCATCAGCAGCGCATCATCGGCTGATACAAGTGAAAATTTATATCTTGTATCTCCAAGCTTTTGGCTTTCCATTGTTCTCACATACTCCTTTCCAAAATCTCCACCCTGCATGGTATCAGCCACTAATAGGAATTCTTTCAATTTCAGATTTTGAAGACTATCACTATTTACTTGAATAGCAACATGCTGTACCATAGTGGGTTGCCTTGAAAAAGCTATACCCAGAACCCAGGCCATCAGAACAGGAAATATAATAGACCAGAAAATTATTCCCGGCTCTCTGATAAATTCTTTAAAACGAATAATGATAAGTTGCCCCAGCTGATGTTTAATGTGTATCATTCTGTAATTTTTCTACCTGTCATTTCTACAAAGAGATCGTCAAGTGTTTTTTTTCTGCACTCAATATTTTTAATGGCAATGTTCTTTTCAGCCAGTAATTGCAAAACATTTGGTAAAACTCTTGTAGTTTCATTTACGTAAAAATCAATTTCTGTGCCTTGCTTCTTGATTTCCTTTCGCTCTACGCCCTGAACTTTACTTGTGAGTTCACGAATGTCTTTCTCAGCTTTAATGGTAATCACTTCTGAAGCATTTTGTCCAGTAAGGAGCTCATCAAGTGAGCCTTCAGCAAGTATTTTCCCATAATCCATGATAATAATCTTATCGCAAAGCACAGCAGCCTCCTCCATATAATGGGTAGTTAAAATAAGGGTAGTACCCTCATTATACTTTAAATCCAGCAGAATTTGCCATATTTCCCGGCGCGAATTAGGATCCAGCCCAGTAGTAGGTTCGTCAAGTAACAATAAAGGGGGCTTATTAAGAAGGGCGATCGAAAGCGCAAGCCGTTGCCGTTGCCCGCCTGAGAGATTAACCACAAGTGTAGATTCTTTCTCTTTTAATTTAACCAATGCAATTACCTCTTCAATACGGCTTTGGGGCAAAGCGTAAAAGGAGGCAAATAATTTGAGTGTTTCTTTTACGGTGAGTTTATCAATAAACCGGGTTTCCTGCAAAGAAATGCCAATCATTTTATGCAAAATATGGCGGTGATGGGTCCAGTTTTTACCAAAAAGTTCTATCGTGCCCTTATCCGGATCCTGGAGACCCTCTATCATTTCCACCATAGTAGTTTTTCCTGCGCCATTAGGCCCCAGTATTGCTGTGTAATTTCCTTCCTCAATGTATAGATCAAGGTTATTTACAGCGGTAACTTCTTTAAATGTCTTTGTAACTGAGCTTGCTTTTATAATTGCTGCTTCTGTGTCTGTTTTATTCATGCTTCATCTATCGTGATGCAAAACTAACACAAAGTAATCATAAAGGTTTGAAAGGAAATTTTTATTTTAGGAAAATTAGGGAAGTGTGATACGCTACTCAGAATCTATTGGGCCTAACACACCTTCAGAATTTTCTGTGTATTCTGGTGCAATATCAATAAGGTAATGAAAAATCATCATGGATGCAACAGGTATGGTAAAAAAAAGTAGTAACATATCCGTGTAAATTAGTAAGATTTCTCTGTGACTTTTAATAATGTAAAATTAATGAAATTCGTCAAAGAATTAATGACATTCGTCAAAAAATAATTATTCACCCCCTTTAAAAACGGCAGTAATAAAGTATATTTCTAAATAATATATATATTTACATATCTGATTACGTGAATGTTATACAACTATTACTTACTCAAAAGAAAAATAAAAAAGAATTGAAAAAATATGATCCAAATGATGAAAATAAAACGATCTGACTTTTTAATCTATAATACTAAATGTTTATTCAGGGAAACCAGATAGACTTTTGATTGGTAAACTCCCGGATACCCAAAAAAGATAATTCCCTGCCATATCCCGAATGTTTAACTCCGCCAAAGGGCAGGTCAGGTCTTGATGCTACAAGGTCGTTGATGTAAATCAACCCGGATTCTATTTCCCTGGCAATGTGTTGTGCTTTGCTAATATTTTCAGTCCATATGGAGGCGCCAAGACCAAAGTGTGAGCTGTTGGCAATTTCTGTTGCCTGATCATCATCATCAAATGAAAAGAATGATGCTACGGGTCCAAAAAGTTCTTCAGACCAGGCTGGAGAATTTGGTGGAATATTCTCAAGGATAGAAGGCTTAAAAAATGCATTTCTGGAAACAACCTCGTCAAGTGTCCATTGTATGGTAGCTCCGCTTTCTTTACTAGCTTTAACCTGGGCTTTAAGTTCCTGTGCCATCTCAAGGCTGGAGAGTGAGGCAAAGTCAGTATCTTCTTGCATAGGATCACCGAATTTCATTTGCTTTATTGTATTCTTAAAAACAGCTGAAAATTTCTCATAAACTGAAGAATGTATAATGAACCGCTTGGCTGCAATACAGCTTTGTCCGCAATTAATAAGCCTGGCTCGGGCAGCGATTTTGGCGGCATTTTCAACATCCGCATCAGCAAATACAATAAATGGGTCTGATCCACCAAGTTCAAGCACTGTTTTTTTAATTTCCTCACCTGCTTTTGCGGCCACCTTACTTCCAGCTCCGGCACTCCCGGTAAGTGTAATCGCTTTAACAGCTTCATGCGCTATTACTTTACCTACTCCTGATGAGCTTATTAACAAGGATTGAAAAACTCCTTCAGGAAGTCCTGCTTGCCTGAAAATATCTTCAATAGCCAGAGAACATCCGGGCACATTAGAGGCATGTTTTAGCACAGCAACATTTCCAGCCATTAAAGCGGGAGGAGCAAACCTAAATACCTGGTAAAAAGGAAAATTCCATGGCATTACAGCCAATATTGTACCCAGGGGATCATACACAAGTTTACCATGGCCATTGGAAATATCGAGGGTTTGATCAGCCAAAAAAGAGGCCCCATGTTCTGCATAATACCGGCAAACCCAGGCGCATTTCTGAATCTCTGCCTTTGATTCTTTTATTACTTTACCCATCTCTCGGGTGATGAGTATAGCATATTTTTCAACATTATCTTCCAGAATACGAGCGCATAAGAGCAAAACATTCTTTCGCTCATCCATAGATGTATTTCTCCATTTTTTAAAAGCATCATGCGATAAGCTCAGTTTAGCTTCCGTTTCTTTAATAGTATGCGCAGCATATACTTTGTTTAATTCACCCGAATAAGGATTTATAGATTTCAGCTCACTCATTGTATAATTAGTAATTTGATGTATATAATAAACAAGTAAAGAGCCAAAGCTGTTTAGGAAATAGTGTGCAAAAAAAAAGCACAGCAATATTTTGCTGTGCTTTTTGTGTGAATCAGCTGAGGTTCGAACTCAGGACCCCATCCTTAAAAGGGATGTGCTCTACCAACTGAGCTACTGATTCATCATTTTTTGTTTTCGGTTGGCAAAGATAATATGTTATTATTAAAAGCAAAAAGAATTGACGGATTTATTTCTGATAAACCAATTTGGCTTGCCGAATCAAGTACATTATTCATCACTCTTTTAGAGTTTTATGAAAATAAAAATAAAATGAAAAAAATATTTTTATTTTTTACCCCATTTGAATGTAATGTTCATGGCTGGCAAGTCGTCTTATAGATAAATAAGCAATACAAAACACAAAAATAAAATCATACCATATTAATATACAGTCATTTAATAAAAACTAATAAAGTGAAAAAAATTAAAGGAATCATTTTCGTCATTATATTCATGCCCATGGGCATATTTGGTCAAACAAATTCACTAAATGAATCTTTCTCTGATTATATATCATCAAGGGCTTTTAATTTTGCTGAAATAGAAGGCAATTTATTTAGTATGCAAAAAGCTGAGAACGAAAATTCAGGTGAAGCAAATATTTATAAAATTCAAATATTGGCCGGAAAAGATTCTCTTTTGAACAGCAACTTTGAAAAAGATGCATTGCTATTTATTGGTGCCTATGAAAAATTGATGGAAAGTGTGCATGAAAATAAAAAAATGCAATGTCATGCAAAATACACCAACGGAAGCATTTCACAATTGCTGCTATTGGTAAAAAGGTTTGACAAAATTGTTTTGATAAACATTGAGGGAGAGATTGATCAGGAATTAATGGAGATTTTTACCTCACCCAAAGGAATTACTGATCTGGAAAACGTAATTATTTGACAGACTATTTTCATGAACATGCATCTTACGCACAAAAAGCAAATATTCAGGGAAAAAATATTTCCTGTTGGCAACAAGCTGATATCTTTTGCATCGGCCATATTAAAAAACAGGCAGGAAGCTGAAGATGCTGTGCAGGAAGTATTTATAAAGCTCTGGAATAAGTTTGAAGAATTGAATACAATTCATAATCCTGAGGCTTATGCCATGCGTGTTTTGAAAAATCATTGCCTAGACAGGCTAAAAGCAAAGCAATTATTTTCTTTACCAAACAATGATGCAGGTACTTCACAAATTGATAATGATACACCATACAACAAAATAGCAAACGAAGAAACGGGCGAAGTGATTCAAAAACTGGTAGACCAGCTTCCTGCACTGCAACGCATGGTAATTCAATTGCACGACGTGCAGCAATACACTACTGAAGAAACAGGTAAGATATTACAAATGGCTCCGAATGCGGTGAGGGTAAATCTCTCAAGAGCGAGGCAAACCATTAGAAAAAACTTTAACACATATCAGGTTTATGAAAAAAGAAGAATTAGATCTGCTTCTGGCAAAATATTATAAAGGAGAAACCACGCCTGACGAAGAAGAATTCTTATTGCATCATAGCAATCAAGAGCACGGTTTTAATAAGTCCTGGTTTGATTACCTTCATAAGGCAAAAAATCAGACTATTGAGCTGGATAATCCTGAAAAATATTTGGAATCAGCAATTGAAAAAAAGAGCAAAAGAAATCACATCCGGAAATATGTGCTAACATTTTCAGGCATTGCCGCAGGAGTAGCAATGCTGACAGGTTTATTTTTGTTCTCCCCACGGTTTAATAAGTCAGAGGTTGCACAAACAAATCAATATACCCTGGAGAACCCGGAACTTGCGTATATGGAGACAAAAAGAGCCCTTTTAAAAGTTTCTGATAATCTTAACAAAGGCACTGCCCAACTGGCTGAAATAGAAAAACTTAATAGAAATACAGAAAAGCTGAATAAAGTGGTATTATTTAATATAGGCGTGGTGCAGCTAACAAAATTCAAACATATACCAGAAAAAAGAAATAATAATAATTGAGTAAAAATTAAAACAAATAAATCATGAATATACACTTAAAAATCACACGAATGAAAACAGTAATTTTAATGGCACTATCAGCAATAATAATTGCTACTGCCGCAGCACAATCACCAGCCGATAAGGTATTTGACAAGTACAGCGGATTGGATGGCTTTACCACGGTTTATGTTTCAAGTGCAATGTTTGACCTTTTCCGGCAAATGCAGGAGGAAAATCCGGATTTAAAAGATGAAATGGACGAAGCTATCAGTGGACTGAATGCCATTAAAATTTTAACCTATGAAGTACCTGAGAATGGACAAAATATTGATTTTGTAGGAGAAGTATTGAAAGACTTTCCAAAGGGAAAATACACCGAACTTATGGTTCTTAAAGAAAAAGACACGGATATGAAATTCCTGATTGATGAGGTCGATGGGAGAATACAAGAGTTGCTTTTACTATCAAAAAGTCCTGATGAAAGTTTTCTCATCACCATACAAGGTGATATTGACATGAAAAACATCGCTAAACTTTCTAAAGGGATGGCTATTGAAGGAATGGAAAACTTTGAGAAAATACACGAAGAGAAGAAAAAGCAGGAAAGCGGTAACTAAGCAGCGGGAAACCACGCTGTATTCAATAAAAAAAATTAATTTGCAGCATTATTCTGCCTTCAGAATAGTGAATAGAAAGACAAAAAAAACCCCGCTGATCAGCGGGGTTTTTTAATTACAATAATATTATAAAATATTACCTATTCTTCAATTACTGTAACTTTTGTAGCCTGTGGCCCACGTTTTCCATCCACAATTTCAAAAGATACCTTTTGGCCTTCATCCAGACCACGATAACCTTCTTTTTCAATTCCGGTATAATGTACAAAAACATCGCTACCATCTTCGGTTTGAATAAATCCATAGCCTTTGGCTGAGTCAAACCATTTTACACTTCCTGTCATAATAAAAATATTAAATATTAAAAATAAAACTAAATAGTTTACAAATATCTGAAAAATTATTTGCTAATAAAAAAATAAGCAGGATAAAAACGTATAAATGTTAAAAAAAGTCGTTAAAATGAGTCTATTTCGTCATTCTTACCTCAATTGGTCCATGATTTCCAAAATTTGATCAGAATATTTACACAATAGCTCAAAATCTGCTTTTGCTGCCTGGATATCATTATTAACCACTGAATAGAATATTTTATAATAGAGGGTATGAGATTTTTTATGTATCGTTTCAAGTTCCGCGATAAGCTTATTCTGTCCATGTAATGGTTTAATATATGTTTCTATCCATATATGCAATTCACAATCTTTACTTGAAATTATATCACTTTCCTCAATGTTTATCAGTCCAAGAATAAAGGCATGTAAATTTATTACCAATAGTCTGTGGTTATGGCGGGCATAGAAAAAGCCCAAATTTCTGTTATCTGAATCTTTTTGCATGAGATATTTAGAATTGAAATTTTATTATATTAAATGAATAAATTTCAGCACTAAGTATATTAACTGATTTTACCTTCAGCAGCATCTAACTGTTGTTTCCACATCAAAAACATATCATCAATTTCCTTTTCGTACGCTGCAATGAGGTCTTTATCTTTCATTTTTTGTTCTTCTGCCTCTTTGCGTATACGATCTTGAATTGATTTTATCTGGCTTATTTTCTTCTCGTTTTCCTTTTGCAGATTCGCAATATGCTTCTTCTGATCTACTTCAAGTTTTTGAAGTCGCACCATATTCTCCTGTTTCTCATTTTCAATCTGTCCCCTGTCTGACAAATCTCTTATCATCCCAATAAACATGTCATGGCTGCCATGGCTTGCTCTATCCACTCGTATTTCGATAGGAAAAGCCTCACCAGTTTTCTTTTTGCCGTAAACTTCACGGGACCGACCAATGACATTGCTTACTCCATCTTTGAAGTAACGCTCAAGATATCCGTCATGCTTCTCAGCATCTTCTGTCGGCATCAAATTATTGATACTCCGACCAGAAATTTCATTTGCAGTATATCCAAACATTCGTTCGGCAGCAGGGTTAAACTGATCAATGATTCCGTACCTGTTAATTGTAATAATTCCATCAAGCGCACCATTAAATACCATCATGGCTTTAGACTGGCTTTCCTGCAATGAATCCTGCGTAGCCTGCATCTCTTCCATATTTTGCCTTAATTCCTCCTCTTGCGAGGCCAATTCTTCTGATTGCTGCCTGGCTTTATTGGCAAGCAGGGTTGTTTTCATGTTTACCCTAATTCCCGATACTGAGGATGCTACATTCTCACTAATCTTTTGAACAAAAATTATTTCATGCTCAGCAAATGAATTAAAAGAAGCGATTTCTAAAGCCCCGAATACCTCCTCATTAACCATTATTGGCACTATTAAAATGTTAGTAGGTCTGGCATCACCTAAGCCAGAGGTAATTTCTATAAAATCCTCTGGGATTTCAGTAAGATGGATGATTTGTTTTTCCTGTATACAGCTCCCAATCAGTCCCTCTCCCATCTCAAGGCGCCGGTTATTATACTTTCTCCTGTCGTAAGCAAAGGATGCAACAAGTGCTATGTGTTTTTCAGATTCATCCTCATCCTTAATTAAATATAAACCGCCCTGAATGGCTTTTGTATAGGAGACAAGGTTGCTGATAATGCTAAATGAAAAATCTGAAATATTATTGGAATTCTTCTGCATGATATCACTAAACTTGGCAAGGCCCTGGTTAACCCAATTAGCCTTTTCATTTTCTTCCTTTCTTAAAGCTTCATCTGCTTTGGACTGCTTTAAACTTTGCTGCATTTCCAATAAGGCTTTACCCAAAACATCATTATCAGTATTGCGGGTATAATTATAAGCCAAATTTCCCTTACCCATTTCCATGGCAAAGGTGGCAATATTGTTCAACTCGTCTATTAGCCTGTTTACAGCGTGTGCCATTTCTTCTACCTCGTCATTGGTGCGCACATCCAGCTTGTTCTTCTGATTTATGTTTCCGGCGGCAAGCTCATTAAGCGCTACCGTGGTTTTTAACATAGGGTTTGAGATATCATTAGCAATGTAAACAATAACAAGGGTTAGGAGTATCAGTCCGGCAAACCCAACAAGAAGAGATATTAGGAAAGTTCGATCTGCTTCCCTCGTAATTTCTTTGTAGGGAGCAATAATTGACAGTGCCCATGGCGTATTTGTTCTGCCTATGGTAAAAGGGATGAGCGTAAGAAAATATTCACTGCCGGAAAACGGGTGATTTATGACAGTGGAATAATTCTTACCAGATTTTAAAGTTTGTCCAATTAAGGTGTCACCATCCATTAATGAGTCGCTGGTATATGGTTTTCCCAAAAGATCATCATTATGATGAGCCACTAAATTACCTTCGTAGGATATTAACATGGCATAACTATCCTCAAAAGGTTTAATGTCTTTAATGAGTCTCTGGAATCTGTCCAGGGGAACATCAAAACCGGCCAAACCGACAAATTGGCCATTATCCAGTACAGGTACACAAATGCTTGTTTCCAGGATCTGGTCTTCCTGATTCCCGGTGTAAGAAAAATAATATGGTTCAATAATGGTTTCTTTACCCTCGATTTTCATCCTGTAATAAGCACTTTCAAAATCATCTCCATTTGTATTCAGAACTTCTTCCTTGTAATTGATATCTCCCCCTTCACGGTAAAAAGTGTATCTTCCTCTCCCATAAGGAAGTGTCCAGGCTGTATCTATAGCTTCAAGCTCCCAGTTTGTCCAAACCGATATAAAATCTTCATTTTTAATAGCAATGGTTTTCATAATATCATTATAGATATTCATCCGCTCCCCCTGTGCCAGATCCTTGTATCCATGGAATGAATGGGCCATGGTTCGGGCTGCACCCATATTATCATTCATTTCAGACATAATTAAGTTGGCATGCTCCTTGGCGAATGTAGTAGCAAGCGTCTGCGAATTTTCCAGCGTAGTTTCCTTTAATCTAAGGCTTATGTATCCTATTGCTATTATATAAATAAAAGCTGCGGTAAAGAGGATATAAACTATCATCTTTGCCCGTATATTCAATCCGATTTTCACCTGTTTATTATTTTTCTGTGGATGATTTATATAAATAATTTTGGAGTTCTCTTTTAAAACATCTACCAATGTATAAATAAATTTTCATTTTATTGTGATTATATTCCTTACTTCACAATCGTTTAGTAAAATATTAGCTACGTAAAAAAAAATAATTAGTTATCCATAATCAGGAAATTCTAATTAAAAATATATTCTTTCGGTTAAACAAAACTTATTGATAATCATAGAACAGTAAAGGGATTTGAGAATCTGCAATAACGCAGGAATAGGCTAAATCCGCATAGAATATCATTTGATTAAAAAACTACCATGCTTTACCATTGGGTAAAAAAAAGGCCTGCCTGGTATTTGATCAACTTTCTTCTTACAATTGCAATTCAGAACTGACTTACCGTCTATTCTGCTGTATCATGAATACCATTACAAAATGTATATCTATACAAAATGAGACTTCAGTACCGATACTAAATATCCTTCACCAGTTTGTTTGCCTCCGAGTTCTTTATAACCCTTTCAAAACTATTTAAAATATCGTTAATTTTTCTGATTTCGGAAGTTTCATGCACTTCCAGATTATCATTCCCCAAACCTTCTACACTGGATAATACAAGTTCAACTGTAAGGCTGTTAGGATCCATGGCTATTTGATATCCATTTTCTTTTGGACTTTCGGTAACAGTTTCAATAAATATTTTTGTTTCAACCAATTGATATAAGATTTCTCTTACAATCTTAACCGGTACATCAAGATTTTGAGATATTTGCTCTGAGGTAAGCGGTGTTTCCCGCTTTAAAAACCGGAAAAGGGATTTATGAACTATTAACAAGGTAAGCAAACGCTTATAGCGACTACTAATTTTGAGGGAATCCGTTTCATGGTGATAATTTCCCACATTCTGGTAAGCAAAAGATATTTCAGCTCCGAATAACATAATGAGCCAACTCACTTCCAGCCAGATCATAAATAAGGGCAGGGCAGCAAAGCTACCATAGATCGCATTATACCGGGAAACACCTACCTGAAAATAGATATAAACCCATTGCACTAATTGGAAAGAGGTGCCTGCTATTACACCGGCAATAAAGGCTGCTGAAAAATTCACCTTGGCATTGGGCATCACCATGTAAACCATGGTAAATAGTGCCCAGATAAGTACAAAAGGCAAAAACTGTAATAAAAATAAAACTACGGGCCCTATCATTTCAATTATTCTGTGGTCGTTGGCCAGGGAACGTAGGGTGGTGGAAACATAAACATTGGCGCTGCTGGATAAAATAATGAATAAGGGTGCAATCAACAAAATTGAAATATAATCACTGAATTTACGGGCGAAGTTTCGTGCTTTTTTTATTTGCCAGATATCGTTCAATGAAGATTCAATATTTCCCATTACTTTCATCACACTCCAAAAAAGTATAACCAGTCCTATACCAGCAATAAGTCCGCCTTTTGTGCGCTCAATAAAATTATTTGCAAATTCCATAATATAATCAAGCACTTCCTGTTGTCCCTGAAATTGCTCCTCAAGCTGCGTTCGGAGTAGGTTATCAAAGCCAAACCCTTTGGCGACACCAAAAACCATAGCCACTATGGGAACAACAGAGAGAAGGCTATAAAAAGTTAAAGCAGAAGCTCTTAGCTGCACTTTATCTTCCATAAACTTTTTTACACCCAGCATAATAATCCTCAATACCTTAATAAGTATTGATAAGTGGCGTGGCAAATTCTTTAATGATATTTGCCAAATTTCCTCAGTAATAAAAAACCTGGCCTTTTCAAGCTTTTCTTTGAAAGAAGAATTCTGAGATTTACCTTTGACTTTGTTATCTGCCATTTAGAATCGATTATATTTTAAAAGTAAAATCATCCCGGTCATTAAGTACAGGAAAATTTTTTCGAAATTCATACATTTCATCCAGGTTAATTACTCCGGTATATATACCTTCAGTATCAGCGGCTTGTAAAATTATTTCTCCTTTGGGATCTATTATCAGACTGTTGCCTATATAGGCTATCCCTTTACCATCAGTACCCACACGATTGGCACCGACCACAAAGCACTGGTTCTCAATTGCCCGTGCCTTAAGTAAAATTTCCCAAACCGGGTTTCTAACGGCTGGCCAATTAGCCACATTAATCATTACATCGTAATTCATATCATTTCTTGCCCATATGGGAAAACGGAGATCGTAACAGATCTGTGGCATTATTTTTACGCCATTGGCATTAAAAACTGGTCGATGAGTTCCTGGTGAATAACCCGCACTTTCCGAACCCAGACGAAATAAATGATGCTTGTCGTAATGCCGTAATTCTCCTGCGGGTGAGGCAAATATCATCCGGTTAAGCAGCTGCCCGCTTTCTTGTATAATAATGCTTCCCATTACATATGATCTGTACTTATGTGCGGCATGGATCATCCATTCCACGGTCTCCCCTCCCATCATCTCTGCAAAACCCTTTGGTCTTTCAGTGAAGCCGGTGGTAAACATTTCTGGCAAAACAATTACCCCATTGGATGGATGTTGTTTCTCCAGGATACCAGAGAGCCGCACCAAATTTTTGGCTGGTTTTTCCCATTCTGTGTCCAGCTGTACAATATGTATTTTTACGCTATTCATTAATACAGGTAAAATTATTTATATTTGCTAAGGTAATATCTTTATATTATTCAACACCCATAACAATTATCCATTTAAAAAAAAGGTGTAGGGTGCTTGTGATAAATGAAAAGTGCCCGTAAGAAATTATGGCGCCGCCAGTAGTTAAAAGCTATAACCTAAAAAGGAGATGCTTTACCCTATTGCAATGCCTTATAGCTTCATTTTTTTGCTATAGGCTTGGTAAACCCTTCGCGTTCCATTTTACCCCAGGCCTTTTTACCTGTAAGATAATCAAAATTTGCTTTTACGGCCCAAACCACAGTGAGGGGGTGATAGAAGAAAGGTTCTAAAAATCCTGTACCAATTAAAGCCAATACATCCCAGCGGCTGTTGTACTTGTGGTAGGTTTGCTCCTCAAAAAGTACTGCCCAGGTAGATAAGGATACTGCAAAAGTGTACACAAATGCAAGGAGCAATAGAAAAAACGACCAGTTAACCAATCCAAGAAAAGCCAATATAAAAAAATATAGAAGTCCAAAAAATTCGAGCAGCGGGGCCAACCATTCAAAGAAAAACCAAAACGGATAACCAAGCATACCAAATTTCCCATAACGGGGTCTAAAGAATATATTTATATGCTGAAACAGTGTTTCCATGGTTCCACGTGTCCAACGGTTTCTCTGCCTGTGAAGGATCTTTAATTTTTTTGGCACTTCTGTCCAACACAAAGGATCTGGGATGTAAGTAACAAGATAGGGCATTTTGTTCTCCACCATAAACCTTCTCATGCGCACCACCAGCTCCATATCCTCACCTACTGTTTTGGTATTATATCCCCCGCTTTTTATCACTATTTCCTTATCAAACATGCCCAGGGCACCTGAAATCAATAACAATCCATCCAGCCGGCTCCAGGCCATACGGGCCATCAGGAATGCACGGGTATACTCCAGCACCTGAATACGGGGAAGAAATTGCTTCGGAAGGTTTATTCTTTTAATCTGGCCTCCCTCAATGTCGCAATTATTTGCGATACGAATAACTCCTCCGGCTGCGATAACTTTTTTATCGGTTTCCTCAAGGAAAGGTTTTACAAGCTTTAATAATGAATCCGGCTCCATAATAGAATCGGCATCAATACTAACAATTAACTGGTTATCACTAACATTTATTCCAGCGTTTAAGGAATCTGCTTTACCACCATTAACCTTATTAATTACGGTTAACCTTTTAAAGGAGCCGTTTTGAGATTTATATATCCCTTTTATTCTTTCGCAGGGAATTCGGTAATCGAGTGCATAATTTACCCTTACCAAATCATAGGCTTTTATCACTTTCTGAAGAGTATCATCTGTACTGCCATCATTAATAACAATCACTTCAAAATCAAGATAATAAAGGGATAGTAATGCCCGAATATTTTCCACTATGGATTTACTTTCATTAAAGGCCGGGGCAAGGATGGAAACAGAAGGCAAGAATGGTGACATCATCAACTCATTGTAATCTACATAGCTGTTTTTGCGCATATAAGTTCTTAAGGTAAAAGCGCTTATAACTGCTAAAGTGACATAAGAAAAAAACACCACTATGGTAAGCAGAAAAATGAGATTATTTGCAATAAAGCTTAAAAAATCTAAAAATATATTTGCCGTAATATTTACCATGGGTTAAAATCTTTTATCAAGAACATGTTTCAGAATAATCTGATAATTGCGATATTCTTCACTCTTCAGTAACAGTTGTAATTCCAGCTCTCCTTCTTCCCCTACATCCCTGATGCCTTTTGCAGCCTCCACCTGCAGCCAAACATTTTCTTCATCTTCCAGAACGGCCTTAAAAAAAGGTATATTGGCATCATTTTTAAAATAAACCAATGCCCTAAGCAACACAAGCTTATTCTTGTGGGTTTCCCCCCGGTATATTTCTTTAAATACGGGTTGTACGGCATCCATCTCCAGCTTTCCAAGTGTTTTGATACTGCAGTACCGTATATCTTCATCGTTGGCGTATAGCAATTCCTTTACTTCTTCGTAAGCCTCTGTTTGTTTAAAAGCCAGTATCATTTTAATGGCAAAAATTTTCACAGTTTTATTGGGGGAATTAATCCATCTTTTAAAATCAGGGATATTAAGTCCATGATACACTATTGTTTCATGAATAATGGTTTGTTCCCAAAGTGTAAACGGACGCTGCAGATAATCAAGAAAACCGTATGGATCGTCCTCATTTAATCTTACAAGGGCCAGCTGTGCTTCCGAACGTACCACATTATTTTTGCTGTCGAGGTTTTTTATAAGAAATGGCCGGGCTTCGTCAATGTTCATAAATGAGCTTTCTCTAAAGCCCTTAATTCTTATATGCCACCGCCTGCTGCGCACTTTTTGCATGGTATCTTCATTCAGAGACAACATGTAATACAATTCCCTTAGCCTGTCTGCGACGCCTCCTTTTATATTGATAGAAAGATCAATCATTTCATCAATCAGAATACGTCTGTTAAAGTTTGTTGTAGCCTCTTCTTCAATAAGCTGTATTGATGTACCATCTATATCTTCTTCGTAGAGGTAATCCAGGATAGCACTTTGGTATCGTTCTTTTAGCCGGTTAATTTTTTTATATTTTCTTTTACGTTTTTCTCTGTCTAATAATATAAAAAACAGCAAAATGATCATTGATGCAATGGAGTATGCAATGATAACCAAAAGCACAAGAATCAAAGTTACAGGCTTCTCAAAATCCACACGTGGAAAAATTGATATTTTTTGCGATTGAAGAACAGAATCCACTTGTACTATTTGTTCAGTAGAATAGGAATTTGTGCTGTCAATTTTAAGTGCTGATAAATAGGTTTCTTTTGCGAGCAGGTACCTTTGTTTTTTAAAAAAATTGTCTGCTTTTTCAATCCTTTCATTGAGGAGGTTCCTTTCCGGGCCACTTACAGCCGGTTTAGATACTTTCTGAGAAAATGAAGTTAGAGATTCTGAGCCGCATTCCTTTACAACTGTGCCATATCCCTTTTCACCTGCAAAAAGCAGAGAGAAAATAAAACATATGGCCAGAAAAGAATGCATGTTTGAATTTTTAGAATCCATATTGAAAGCCTACCCGTATATCATACCTGTTCCGGTATACATTATTTAAAAACTCCTCATATTGATAGCCTAAAGCAAATTTCAACAACCACCGGTTTATTCGGTAGTTAACCCCGGAACTGATTCGGGCACTTTTAAAATTTCCAAATTCTTCTACCAGAAATAAAGGTTGATCAGGAGAATCGCCATACATCATAAGGAGGAAAAGATAACTTCTGTATGCATTAAAGTACCTGCGTCCTTCAAGTAAATAAGCATTGGCAAAATCTTTTCCAGTAATGGCGAAAAATGGCCGGAACGATACCCAGTTTTCCCCTATATACTTTGATACTGAACCTGTAAGAAATAGAATATCATCTTCCCAGCGCATGTATCTGAAACCACCTGAAATAGTAAAACCTTTGTTTAATCCCCGATAGTATTCCCCACCTGCGCGATGTGATGGAAAAAAATTGCCGGTTGACATCCCATAATTTAAATATAAATAGCTGTTTGAAGATAATACAGGGTAAAAATCAATCTCTGCCTGGTAGGAAGGGTCCTGCATATAACTTTCACCATTCAGCACATTATCACCCGTATTTAACCGGCCAATAAGGGGCCCGGGGGCAGTATGCCGGATATATTCCAGGGATAATATATGACGCCGGGCGATATAGGGTCGTTTAAAAAAATCAAACAGGTAGGTTGCACCTATTTCATTTTTATAGCTTTTCCCAATCGTAACTTCCGGTACTCCCTGCAGGCTATCCTGTTGCAACTGTATGAGAAGGCTATCAAGTTTCTGTTGCTTTTCAGCAAAATCGGAATCCCTGGGATATGATTCAAATCCTTTATCGATATTTTGTTGCGCCAGATTGATTGCCGACTGCCATAGATATATATCAACCAATCCGAGCAAGGCAGGCTTAGAAGTTGTATCATTTCTTAAAATACTGCCATACAGAAACTGTGCAGTATCATATTTTTGCTCCCATGCATAGGTGCTCGCAATTATAATTTTAAAATCTGTATAATCGGGATAATATTTAAGAATCTCATTGCTTATATGCCGTGCACTATCATAGGCTCCTTCAAATGCCATTCTCCTGACTGCAAAATAAATCGAGTCGGGATTGTTTTTGCTTAAATTTGCCTCCTGGTTATAACCGTTTATAAAAGGAAAAAAAAGAAAAAACCCAATAATTCCAAAAAGGGGCAAACGTTGCATTGATTATTTTGGTGATTTAAGTAAAGCTTTTTTTATTCTCAGCGATAACTCATCCGGACTGAAAGGTTTGGTAACATAATCATCAGCACCTAATTCAAAAGCCTGGAGCACAGTATCCTCAACCCCTACCCTTGTTAACATAACCAACGGTGTGTACAGTTTAAGTTCATTACGGATATAAGTGATGATTTCTAACCCGCTTACATAAGGCATATGTAAATCAGTAAGTATAAGATCATAAGCTTCCTGATCAATTTTTTCAAGGGCTTCCTTACCATCTTTAGCAGTAACAACGGTGTATCCATCAAGTTTTAAACGATGTTCAAGTGCTTTTAATGTCATGGTATCGTCTTCACAAACAAGTATTTTCATATTGTATAGTTTAATTTATCTGGTTCTTAAAATCATATAATTCTATATATCAAAATCTTCTTTCAGATCTTCAATTGCTTTTAGACAGTGATCTGTTAGTCGAATAAGGTAATCAGGAACTTCGTCTAAATTTTCCTGGTGGAAAGTTCTTTTCTCCAGGGTCAAAACAAGGTCGTGTATGCTATCCAATCCAATAAAATCTAGTGTAGGTGCAAATCGGTGAAGCGTCTGGTACATTTCCGGCCATCGTTTTTGATCCATATATTCTGATATTTCCAGCAGTACCTGGGGAGCTTCACTAATAAACTGCCGGATCATATCCTGCACAAAAGCTTCATCACCTGCTGAAATTTTAATTAAATATTTGAGATCGTATGTGCGTTTTTCATTCATATGATGCGATGTCTGTTTCAAAGTATATAGAATGTACGTTTAGTATTTGTATATGTTACTCCAATTGAAAAAGATTAAATATTAAAAGCATTCAAAATATTAAAATGTTAAAATTACTGATTAATTAGAAATGTTTATACAATTTTTCTACTAATATGAAGACCGGTAATCTTTTAAAATGCCCGAAACAACAGGCTGGTAAAAATCCCAGTAAAATTTATTTGCTGTATTTAATTTTCTGGTTTCTAAATACCGTTGGATAAACCTTGCACCTTCAAACTTTGAAGTAATTATATTCGGTTGGTAAGAAGAGAATTCACAAGCAAAATAATAGAAAGGTCTGTCTTTACATTTCAAAACAGCCGGGTATGTAGATGGCAAATTGAGAGAGTCAAGCACTGATTTAAGTTGTGGATGATTTGCTAAGTGAAAGTTAGCAAGCACTTCATTCTTGCTATTTGTATTCACAAATTCAACCCAGTCCAGAAAAGCATCTTTTTCGGGAACATTAAAATGGCTTTGCATGTTTTCTGAGGCAATAAGTGAAACTACATTCTCAACATCCTGATCAAAGGGTATAACGATAATTTTTTCAAGCGTCCTTTTCATTAAAATAAAGCCTGGCCCACTAAGTTTCCATTTCTCGTTTTTACGCGTTTCATAAATTGAAATAATTTCGGGTGTTATTTCTTCATTGCGCAAAGGGTCTAATTCCTTAAAATATCTGGCAATCCAACCGGTTGACTGAATGCCGGTAATTTGTTCTACCTTATATCTGATTAAACTGGAAGTGGTATTATCTATAAAGCTATATTCGGCCAGCAGAAGTTTCTTCTGATCATAAAATAGTTTGAAGAGAAGGTAATCATTTTGCTTAAGACCGCCATAGAGTTTTAAATGCTTTTTGTTTTTATCTCCATACCAATCCTCAAAAGAAAATCCATAAGTATCAATATAATATCCTCCCTGATACCTGCTGGCGATACTATCTACCTCTTGAATGGAAACTCTTCTTATGGTATAATCTTTTTGCTTATAGGGTTTAACAGGTAAAAATCCGTAATAATCTTTACGGTAGTCGTAAAACTTCTTGTCATGGTCGGACCTCTGGTATTTTTCATTATTCAAAAGCCAGAATAGCGACTTATGTTTTATGGAATGCTCAGAAACTGTTTTGTTCATAACGAACAATTGCAATTCATTGGATGGTTTTATCCTCCAGAAAAGGTGACTTGTTATCAGCACAATAGCTATTATACCTATAATAGTTAATAAAACACGAACCAAACTGTTTTGCATTGGCAATGATTGATTAATACTCAAAATAAATAGTTAACTGCATTGTATTTTTAACCCAAAATGTACAAAGTACAGTGCAACGGTATTGCAACATTAAAACAAAAATACTTCATTTTCTATTTAAATTATACTTGATTTGACGAAATCTGTTAATTAGTTAATAAGAATAATAAAATGGGCAATGGAAAAGGAGATTTATTTCTAAAAGTCACATTTTGTATAAAGCTGTAATTTTTTCCTTTGCTAATGCCAAATCATTCGTTGGTAAATCGCACTGCTGATTGCTGCATACAAATACTTGCGTTTGTAAAGGTGAGACACGGTTTTCAAAAACCGGCAAATTTTCTTCCTGTTCAGAGGCAATTATGAAAGCATTTGGGAAATGCCGGTGATTGAGTTTTTTTAAATACGGGATGGCATCTTTTCCTGTAACAATTATTTCATTGAATGGAAACACGTGCTTAAGCAATTGCATACCCCAATTGGCATAATATGAAGGATTTCCAATAACAGCGGGTGCCATATTCTGAATCATCTGAGCTGACATTTCCCTGTATTGATGCTTTCCCAAAAGGGTTCCGAGCACATAGAGAGCAGCTGCCATCTCACTATTCGACGATGGAATAACCGTATCTGAAAGCTCCATTTTACGGTCAAATAATTCATTGTTTTCTTCTTCCGTATAGAAAAACATGCCTGAATCTTTGTGATAAAATTTCTGCATGCAATGCTGAACAAGATTGTTGGCAGTTTTCAGGTGACCAACATCAAAACCAGCAAGGAATAAAGAAATATAACCAGAAATAACAAATGCATAATCATCAAGAAAAGCAAGGCGAAAAGATTTATCTGGCGTATATTTTCTTTGCAGACCTTGATCAGACATCAAATCTGCTTCAATAAAACCAGCAATTTTAAGCGCAGTCTGATGATAATGTTTATTTCCGGTTACTGCATAGCCCTTTGAAAAGGCAGTTAATGCCATTCCATTCCATGAAGCCAGTTGTTTTGTATCGAGCAATGGTTTAATCCTCGCGTCCCGCTCCTTTTTAAGATTTTGCAAGCATTGATCAAACTTATTCTCCAAATCATCACTGTCCATCTGGCGCTTATTAGCAAAACTTTCAAGGGACTGAGTGGCATGTAATATGTTTTTTTCTTCCCAGTTGCCACCCTCTTTTATATGAAAAAAGGTTTTAAAAGCATCTGAATTGTCAACGGAAAGGGCATTTATCTGATCAGCTGTCCATACATAGTACTTACCCTCTACACCCTCACTATCTGCATCGTAAGCGGAATACAACCCACCATTTTTGGCCTGAAAATCCTTTTCAAGGAAATCCAAGGTTTCTTCCAGCACCTTTTTAAAGCGGGGATTTTTAAAATGCATCCACGCATCAGCATATAAAGTGGCGAGTTGGGCATTATCATAAAGCATTTTCTCAAAATGTGGTACCATCCATTTTTCATCTACAGAATAACGGAAAAAACCACCGCCAACATGATCATAAATGCCGCCGTATGAGATTTTTTCAAGGGTATAGGCCACGTGTCTGGTTAACTCATTATCACCTTCAAGGATTCCAAAATCAAGTAAAAACCTCCAGGTGGCAGGCAGTGGGAATTTAGGAGCTCGCTGCATGCCTCCGTGCTCCTTATCGAAACGTGATTTCATGCGGTCTACGGATTGTTTTAGCTGACTACCATCAAATTCTGTTTTACTTTTGGTTGCAATAAAATCATTTTCCTTAATACCTGCTTTCAGTTTTTCTCCAAATTCCTCTAATTTGGCTGGTGTTTTCTGGTGCGCATCGTGCAGTGCATTTAAGATTTCCAGCCACTGGGATTTAGGATAGTAAGTTCCACCAAAAACAGGCAAACCATTAGGCAAAGTGAAGCAATTCAAGGGCCACCCTCCCCTGCCGGTCATCATTTGCACAGCCATCATGTAAATATGGTCGACATCAGGGCGCTCCTCTCTGTCTACTTTGATGCATAAAAAATGTTTATTCATCAATGCTGCAACCTCAGCATCAGAAAAAGACTCATGCTCCATCACATGACACCAGTGGCATGCACTGTATCCCACACTTATAAGCACAAGTTTATTTTCCTTTTCTGCTCGTTTAAAAACATCAGGGTTCCAGGGTAACCAGTGAACAGGGTTACTGGCATGCTGAAGAAGGTAAGGACTGGTCTCGTTGATGAGTTGATTTTGTGGCATAATACTGATTTAGATTGCATATTTAATATCAATAACATATATGTTTGCTTTTTGATTAGTATTTTTGGCATATTTTTAGATATACATCAGTTGAATTAGAAAAAATGGAAATTAAAATACCCATAACTGAATTATTTTATAAATTGCACGCTTTTGAAAATTCTACATTCTTTATAAACATTTAAATTAATTTTTTTTACAATGAAAACATTAAAAAAAGCCAGTACATCGATTTTATTAGGCCTGACTTTATTTCTCTTTACTGCGCAAGCGCAAGACTCTTCAAATAATTATGGTGAAGATAGTATTGCATGTTTGTCAACTCTTTCCACCATGAGCGAATTCATGAAAATTGATCTTTACGACATGGCAATTCCTGCCTGGCGCGAAACATTGGCAAATTGCCCAGGCGCCAGCAAAAACATTTACATTTACGGGGTAAAAATTGTAAAGCATATGATGGAAAGTGCCAAAACTGAGCAGAGAGAAAAAGAATTGATTGATACACTTATGATGCTCTATGACTATCGCATCAAATATTTTAACGACAGAGGTGATTTGCTTGGCAGAAAGGGAATTGACCTTATTCGTTATAACCGGAATGCTGTGGAGGAGTCCCATGGTTACCTGAAAGAATCCATTGAGCTGGAAGGAAAAAACAGCAGCAGTGCAGTACTTGTTACCTATATGCAACTTACCAGTGTATTGTACAAAATGGGTGAACTCCAGGGCCAGGATGTTATTGATAATTACCTTATGGTGATGGAAATGATAGACCAATCCCTAAACGGAAATCAACCAACTGGAAATACGTTGAAAGCCCTGGAAGGTGTTGAGAATATATTTGCAACCAGTGGAGCTGCCACTTGCGAGGCCCTGGAGGAAATATTCAGACCAAAATTCGAAGAGAACCCTGGTGATGTTGAGCTGCTTAAAAAAACCCTGAAGCTGCTTGAAAATTCTGGCTGTGATGAAACAGCCCTGTTCACGGATGCATCGGTGAAATTATTTGAAATTGAACCTTCAGCTACCTCAGCGTATTATATTGCAAAGCAATACCTGAGAAAATCAGATTATGAAGTAGCTTCAAAATATTATCTTGAAGCTACCCAAATGGAAGAAGATCCTGAAAAACTGGCCGATTACTATTATGAGCTTGCCCTTGTAAAATCAAAGCTAAATGACCCTGTACAGGCACGTACTTTTGCACGTAAAGCCATTGAGAACAGAGAAAACTGGGGAGCTCCCTACATTCTCATTGGCAACCTTTATGCTGCTGCAGCACCCACATGTGGTGAAAATGATTTTGAAAAAAATGCTGTTTACTGGGCAGTAGTTGACAAATATGCAAAAGCAAAAAGTGTAGATCCTGCTGTGGCTGCAGAGGCCCAGGATTTAATATCCAAATATGCCCAGTACTATCCGAATAAGGAGAATGCATTTTTCTACGATTATACTGAAGGAAAAACATATAAAATCGGATGTTGGATTAACGAAGCCACAACTGTAAGATTTTAACTCCCTATAAAAGGATTTTAAGATGAAATCCGGAATTTGTATTGGCTACAAAATAGCTTGAATCAATACACATTCCGGATTTTTTAATAGAATTATTATGAAGAGCGATTTTTAATTAAAAATACGCTCATCCTGATAATGTTTTTACATTAAAACTATGGTCCAAAATTCCGTAATTGACGTTAGTCTTATCATTTCATTTTACAATGACACTCATTGGTTAAACCTTATTTTTGCTGCGCTCGAAAAACAATCTTACAAATCATTTGAAGTGATAATAGCTGATGACGGGTCCGGCGAAGAGGCACAGCATTTTATTGCAAAAGCAAAGAAGGAACGCTCATTTCCCATACAACATGAGTGGCATGAAGATGAGGGGTGGCGAAAAAATATTATTCTAAACAAAGCAATAGTCGCATCAAAAAGCCCATATCTTATATTCATTGATGGGGATTGCATTCCCCACAAACATTTTATCAAGGAACATTACATCCACAGAGCAGAAGAGACCATACTTGCTGGCAGAAGAGTAAATCTTTCTGCACGGATATCTAAAAATATTACTGCAACTAAAATTCAGAAAGGCTATCTGGAGGGGTGGCTGACCACAAAGTTATTTTTACATAAATTCTTTTTTCACGATGGAACGCATCCTGAAAATGGGATATATATAAGTTCACGATTAATCAGAAGCAGGCTTAACAGGAAGAAGAATAAAGGCATACTGGGTTCAAACTTTTCCTTATATAAAAAAGACATATTGGCATTAAACGGCTTTGATGAACGTTATCTGCTTCCAGCTGTAGGGGAAGACACAGACATTAATCAACGTGCTGTATTTGCTGGCTTGCGCGTAAAAACCCTCAAACATCTGGCATTGCAATATCATAAACATCACGAAAAGTTAATCCGGGATGAACGAAATCTGCAGATTTTACAACAAACCATTGATGATAAGCTTAGTTTCACACCCTATGGCATAATTAAGGATGAAAAATATGGATCAATGTAAAAATAGTTTTTTTCACCAATCCGGTGGATTGTAGTTGGCAATATGATAATAGTTTTTCACTTAATTTTCTAAAGCTCTGCTTTAAAAGCTCAAACAGCATTCAATCCTTTCATTTCTCGACTTATTCTTCAGCTGAGCCAGCTTTCAGATAACAACTGCTTGTAATAAAACTTTTTATTTAATGACCAGCAACAAAAATTTTTGATACCTTTTTTCTCATACCTCAAATTTATACCCAACACCTTTAATGGTTTTTATGCTTTCAAGACCAATCTTTTCCCTAAGTTTCCTTATGTAAACATCAATGGTGCGATCCCCGACAAAAACATCAGCACCCCATATTTTATCAAATATCTCTTCGCGGGTAAAAACTTTCGAAGGTTTTGAAGTAAGCAGCAATAATAAGTTGAACTCTTTTTTAGGCAAATCAAGCGCCTGTCCGTTGTTAAATACCTGGTGCCGTTCTTTATCTATCATAATGCAGCCAAGTTTTATTTGATATTCATTAAATTCTTCTTCTTCTTCAAATTCGAGTGTTCTGTATCGTTTTAATAAAGCTTTAATCCGGCTTATAAGTACTTTTGGTCGTATTGGTTTGGCAATATAATCATCACCACCAGCTTCAAACCCGGCAATTTGGCTGTAATCTTCTGATCGTGCCGTTAAAAAGGCAATGATGATGTTTTTCCCTATTGTCATTTCCCGGATTTTCTCACAGGTTTCCATCCCATCCATCACGGGCATCATCACATCCATTAAAATTAAATGAGGCCGTTCCTTCTGCGCAATCTTGATAGCTGTTTTGCCATCAGGGGCGGTAAACACGTTGTATCTTTCCTTCTTTAAGTTATAACTGATGAACTCAAGTATATCTTTTTCATCGTCTACAACTAAAATTTTTTGGCTTTTACTTTCCATTTTTATTGCATAATAATTAAAGCTAAAAGTATTGTACCAATGTAAAGTATACATTAAGGTAAATTTATTTATAAATAAAGTTTTTAGTTTTGCTTGTGAAAGCATTCATCATATGAAACATGGCATAGAAGCATAACTAATTAGAAGATTTTAAGATGCTTAAGGCTTATTTATCAGGGCAATTTTTCATCAAATTTCACATTGACTTAACATAAATTTAACATAAAATGGCTGCCAATTGAATCGAACCATGTACCTTTGGCAAAAAATTATTGTGATATAAATGGAAACTTTTTACCTGATTATTGTAATTGTTCTTTTTACGCTTGCCATTTCAGATTTGGTTGTTGGCGTTAGTAATGATGCAGTAAATTTTCTGAATTCAGCCATTGGCTCAAAGGCTGCCCCCTTTCGTGTTATAATGATAATTGCCGCCCTGGGTGTGCTTTTTGGTGCTACATTTTCCAGCGGAATGATGGAGGTGGCCCGGAAAGGAGTATTTCATCCGGATATGTTCTCCTTCTCCGAAATAATGATCATTTTTCTGGCCGTGATGATAACAGATGTGCTTTTACTGGATCTGTTTAACACTTTTGGATTACCAACCTCAACCACAGTATCCATTGTTTTTGAATTGCTTGGGGCTGCTGTTGCGGTTACGATAATAAAGATTTATGGCAGCGCAGATACCGTTGCAGAAATGGGTGCATATATAAATACCTCAAAAGCACTGGCAATTATGGCTGGCATCCTGCTTTCTGTTGTAATAGCATTTAGTGTGGGGTTAATTGTACAGTTTTTTTCAAGGATCATATTTTCGTTTAATTACAAAAGGTCTTATAAATACTTTGGTGCATTATTCGGCGGTTTTGCTATTACAGCCATTGTATTCTTTATCCTTTTAAAAGGTGCTAAAGGGAGTTCTTTTATTACACCCGAACGCCTGGATTGGATAAATTCCCATAAGATGATGATTTTATTAATAAACTTCGCCTTTTGGACCACGCTATTGCAAATATTGGTTTCTTTTTTTAATATCAATATTTTAAAAATAATTGTACTAGTAGGTACATTTGCCCTTGCCATGGCTTTTGCCGGGAACGATCTGGTAAACTTTATCGGGGTCCCACTTGCGGGCTATTCCTCTTATACCGCCTGGGTCGCTGCAGGGTCGCCCGATGCCACAGGTTTTACCATGGACATACTGAAAAATCCCGTTCAGACTCCAACCCTATACCTGCTTATTGCAGGCCTGGTGATGGTTATTACCTTGTGGCTTTCGCGCAAGGCTCGGTCCGTAACCGCAACCACCATAGATCTTGCCAGACAGGGAGATGGAGATGAGCGGTTTCATTCCTCATATTTTGCAAGAGCATTGGTTCGCAGGGCTATGTCATTGTACCACGTTTCACAAAAAAACCTCCCCGCCTCATTTATGCAGAAGATTGAAAGGCGTTTTGAAAAAGCAACATCAAAAGAAGATGAAAAAGGCAAGCCGGCCTTCGATCTAATTCGTGCTTCAGTGAACCTTATTGTAGCAAGCATTTTAATTTCCATTGGTACAGCGTTAAAGCTCCCGCTTTCAACCACATATGTTACCTTTATGGTAGCCATGGGTACTTCTCTTGCGGATGGCGCATGGGGCAGAGAGAGTGCCGTATATCGCATTACGGGTGTTGTTACCGTAATCACCGGATGGTTTTTTACCGCTATCATCGCCTTTTCGGTGGCATTCATTATTGCTATGCTGATAAGCTGGGGAGGATGGATATCCATCACTCTGCTTCTTGCAATAGCCATATTCTTTATCATAAAAACACATGCTTTACATCAGAAACGTGATACAGAAAAAAAACATGACGACCAATTGAATACGCCCAAAAAACTTCATGATGGCACAACAATATTTAGTGCCTGCAACCAGGAAGTTGAAGCCTTTATCCTTGCTTCGGCCAAAATTTACTCTTTATTAGTGGAGAATTTCATAAAAGAAAACCGAAAAGAGCTCAAAAAATTAAAAGGAGAAATAAGAGATATCCAGGAGAAAATATCTGCGCTTAAGAAAAATATTCCTAATACCATTCAACTTCTCCGTGAAGACTCTATTGGAACCGGCCATCATTATGTACAGGTAATTGACTACCTTAAAGAAAGTGCAGACAGCCTTTACCGTTTGACCAAACCGGCCTACGACCATGTAGACAACAACCATCCGCCGATGATTAAAACCCAGGTAAAGGGAATGCAGGAACTGGAAAAACTAGCCTCTCATTACCTGTCGCTGGCTCACCGGATTGTATCTGACAAGGAATTTACCAAAACTGATCAAATGATAGATATGAAAAGCACTATTATCAGCACTATCTTTGACTATAAGAAAAAGCAGATTAAACTTATTAAAAAAGAATCTGTAGGTAAGAAAAACAGCATGTTCTTCCTTAATTTCCTTTCAGAAACAGGAAATTTGGCAAACCTCATGCATCAAATGATCGAAGCTGAAAAGGCCTTTGTCTCTTATAACCAGAACGGACATCCTGTTGAAGAGGAAGAGGAAGAGTAAAATTACAGACAAATAGCTTTTGGTAATAATAAGAAAACAAATGTTATGAAGCCAATAAGGTGCCTCGAACCTGGACTTTTCTCATCAAACACATGAGTTTTCGCGCAAGCACTGATTAGTTTCATCAAGAAAACGCGGGTGATGGATAAGTAAGCTATAAATCCACGGCTTGTAAAAGGCCAAAGCCCGTGTTGCCATTGTAACCTTGTATTTTAAGATAAGTGAAACGAAAAAGCTGTTTTTCAAACACCACTAACTGACGTATTTATAACCCACGCCTTTAAGGGTTTTAATATGTTTGTTGCCAATTTTCTCCCTCAATTTTCGGATGTGTACATCAATGGTGCGGTCACCAACAAATACATTTTCACCCCAAATCCGGCTGAAAATTTCGTCGCGGGTAAAAACTTTTCCTGGTTTAGAGATTAAAAGGTTGAGTAATTCAAATTCCTTTTTTGGCAGCACAAGTTCTTTTTCTCCCATTGTAACTAAAAAACGTTCTTTATCAATCTGCAGATCGCCTTTGCGGGTTACCGTCTCCTGGTCAAGATCATCGTCTTTCTGGTGGTTGATTCCATAACGTTTCAGGAGGGCACCTATACGGCTTAGCAATACTTTAGGTTTTATAGGCTTGGCAATATAATCATCGGCGCCCGCCTCAAAACCCGCAACCTGCGAATAATCCTCTCCGCGGGCCGTAAGAAACGCAATTACTGTTTTATCGTTTTTCGGATTTTTCCGCAATTCTTCACAGGTTTCAATACCATCCTGTCCGGGCATCATTACGTCAAGAATTATTAGGTGAGGCTGTACCTTTTCTGCAACTTTGATGGCTTTCTCACCCGAGGTAGCGGTAAAAATCTCATAACCTGCTTTTTTCAGGTTATAACTCATGAACTCAACAATATCGGGTTCATCATCCACCAGTAAAATGCGATAATCAGAATTTTTCATCCTAAATTAACTGTCTGCTTATTAGAATACAAATATAATGAAAATGTTAAGATATTATTAAAAATTATACCTAATGCATAGTTCCATTATTTGTTAACATAAACTTAAAGTAATGATAACTTTTAACTGACTGCAGTTCGGTAAATCCACCCTTATTTTGCGGAATATTTTAAACCCATAAAAAGTAATGAAAAGATACTTCTTCACACTGCTATTTGTTTTTTTGGTAAGCTTAACGCATGCACAAAAGGGATTTTTGCGTGGCACAATCATCGATGCCACAACAGGAGAACCGCTTATTGGCGCTACTGTGGCTGTTAAAGGAACCACTACAGGAACCATTTCCGATTTTGATGGTAATTATAACCTGCCCCTTGATGCCGGAACCTACGACATTCAAATAAGCTACATTTCCTATGAAACCCAGAATTTCCCGGGTGTAACCATTGATGCAGGTGAGGTAGAAATCATCAATGCCAACCTTGGTGAAGCCACAACGGAATTAAATGAAGTAGTTGTTACGGCAGAAGCCCGCCAACGCACAGAAGCTGCCATACAGGTGATGCAACGGAAATCTGCCGTAGTGCTTGATGGAATTTCATCACAGCAAATTTCCCGCATGGGAGATTCTGATGCGGCAGGAGCTTTGAAAAGGGTTACCGGGGTTTCGGTTCAGGGTGGCAAGTATGTTTATGTACGTGGTTTGAGTGAGCGATACATTAAAATAACGGTAAATGGTGCATCCATACCGGGTCTTGACCCTGACATTAACACCGTTCAAATGGATCTCTTTCCCAGCAACATAGTAGAAAGCATCATTGTAAATAAAACATGGAGCCCAAATATGCCGGTTTTTACAGGAGGATATGTTGATATTATCACCAAAGATTTTCCTAATAAATTTACGCTTCGGGCTTCGGCCTCCCTGGGATTTACCCCGGGTGTAAATCTTAACAACAATTTTCACACATACCCGGGCGGCGAAACAGATTGGCTTGGTATGGATGATGGAACAAGGTCTTTGCCTGATGAAATTAACAGAGATCTGGAATGGGAACGGTTCTTTACACCTAATGAAGACATTGAAAAATACTCAAAGTCTTTCAGCAAAAATATCACAAATACAACCAAGACTTCTTTTTTAAATCAATCATACCTGTTTTCTGTAGGAAATCAATACCAAATATTTAATAATCAGAGTATTGGAGTAATTGCTTCGATAAGTTATAAAAATGATTACGCCCAATATTTAGATGGCAAATACGGGCGTTACGACAGTTACCCGGTAAATAAACGCTTTGATTTGGCTGAAGACTATGGAAACCAGGAAGTAATCTGGACAGCCCTTGCCGGCTTGTCTTACAAGCCATCTGCCAACCACAAAATTTCGTTTAATTATATCAAAAACCAGGGAGGTGCTGCTGGCTCCCGTTATAGAATAGGGCCAAACCCAGAACAAACAGTAAATGTTCAGCACCGCTTTCTTGAGTACGTGGAGCGCTCTATGAATGCATTTCAGCTTAGTGGAAAACATAACTTCAGCAATCTTGGTGACGTCCAGGTTGAATGGATTAGTTCATACACATTATCTACACAAGATGAGCCCGATATGCGGTTTTGGTTCAATGATTACCGCATCACTGAAAATGGTGATACTACTTATTCTATAAGACCTATAAATGACCCATTGGAAAGAAATTTCCGCTTTATGGAGGAAATTAATTTCGATAATAACTTACACGTTAATATTCCCTTTGAAAACCTTTTAAAAGGGGGAAGCCTCTCTTTTGGTGGTAATATTCTTATGAAGGACCGTACATCAGATGAGTATAGATACACCCTGAAACAAGCACGAGGAGCATTCCCTTACAGTAACAACCCAGTAGATTTTGTTGTGGATGAGAGATTCAATATTTTACCAAGGCAGGCCTATCTTTTCTATGATACTGATATGCCAACCAATCATTTTGTAAGCTACATAGGTACAGAAGACATTCTTGGGCTTTATGCGATGGCAGATATTAAACTTACTGAGAAAATAAGAATGTTAGGTGGTGTTAAATTTGAGAAAACCGATGTTTTTATTGAAAATGGTATTCAAAATGATAGTGCAGACTGGGTAAATTATTATGATCCCACGTACAGAACTTTTGATCAAATTAACAGACTTTATAACAACGGAAGTTACGCAGTAGAGGATGTACTTCCCTCGCTTAATCTTACCTACAGCTTATCAGAACAGATGAATCTAAGGGCATCATATTACAAAACACTTTCACGGCCTGCGTTCAGGGAGATAGCACCCTATTCCTATTACGATTTCCAAAGGGGAGACAGATTTGTTGGTAACCCTGAGTTATTGAGAAGTTTAGCAAACAATTTCGACTTGAGATGGGAGTACTTTGCAAGGCCGGGTGAGCTGATTTCATTATCAGGTTTCTACAAAAAATTATTTGACCCTATTGAGGTATATTCCCGTGAAGAAAGTGAAAATCCTGAATATAATTACAGAAACGGTAATGATGGCGATGTATATGGAGCCGAACTGGAATTAAGAAAACAACTTGATTTTTTGCAGGTAACCAAAGACTTTATGATAGGTGTTAACTTCACCTACATTTATAGTGAAGTACAGGAAAACGAGGACCGAGTGGAATTTGCAAGAGAAAATGACCCTGGTTTTGAAGAAATAAGACCGATGTATGGCCAGGCGCCTTATGTGCTTAACAGCTATCTTATTTATGAAAATAAAGAACTGGGCTTTGATGGTAATATTTCATTTAATGTTTCCGGCAAAAAGTTAATCATTATTGAAAAAGGATCAACGCCAAACGTTTATGAAATGCCATACCCCGATCTCCGTTTTGGAATAAGTAAAGCAATTGGTGAAAATTTCAGTATTGATTTTGAAATAAAGAATATTCTAAATCCAAATAAATCAATTGCCTATGTTCACCATAGTGGAGAAACATACGACTTTTTATCATTCAAAGAAGGCCGGGAGTTCTCTATTGGTTTGAAATACTCAATACGTTAGCTTTAAATAAATGTAAACTGATTATTAATAATTGTAAATTTAAATTAATGATGTAATAACAATCATTTAACCCTTTTTGAAATTTGGGACTTTATCTTTGACAACGAAAATAATTCTATTTTTAAACTTAAATTAATTGAAAATGAAAAAATTATTTACTTCTTTATTCTTCTTATCTTTATTCATTGCAGGCTCTTTTGCTGCAGATGTTGAGATTTCTGCAGGAAAAATTACAAACCTGAACTGGACAAAAGACAACGTTTACAAAATTAATGGCTGGGCGTATGTTGACAGCATGGATGTGCTCACAATTGAGGCTGGAACAGTAATTAAAGGATATCCCGGTGAAGCTGAATCATCAAGCGCATTAATTATTTCAAGAGGAGGCAAAATTATGGCTGAGGGAACTAAAGATGAACCCATTATTTTTACTGCTCTTGCAGATGATTTAGCAGGCAGTGTTGATATTAAGGAAAGTGGATTATGGGGAAGCCTTATAATGCTTGGCTTTGGACAAAACAACAACCCCGGAGAAAAAGTGGTTGAAGGTATTTCTACTGGCAACGAGTGGGCTTTCTTTGGAATGCCAAACAAAGAAGACGAAGTTGTAGATCATAGTGCAGGAATGCTGAAGTATGTATCTTTACGCCACGGAGGAACAAACATCGGCGAAGGTAATGAAATCAACGGTTTAACTATGGGTGCATGTGGAACAGGAACTATCGTATCATTTGTTGAAGTTATTTCAAACCAGGACGATGGTATTGAATTATTTGGTGGTGCTCCAATGATTGACCATTTCCTTGTTGCATATAGTGGAGATGATTCTTACGACCTTGACCACGGAACGCGTGCATACGGACAGTTCCTTGTTACTGTGCAGGATACAGGTTCATGGGGCGAATGCTTTGGTGAGCACGATGGTGGCTCAGGTGATGGTGAAGAATCTGAATTTATAACCCATACAGTATTTAGTAATGTTACCTTTATTGGTAATACATCCGGAGGTAATGGAGAGAAAAAAGCTTTTGTATTGCGCGATAACTGGTCTGGTGAGTATCATAACTCAGTTTTTTATGATGCACCAACAGGAATTTACTTAGAATGGAGAGATGACAAAACAAATTCGTACGACCGTTTTGTTGCCGGCGACATCGCCTTTGCCAACAACGTTTTCTACCAGGTTGACGGTACTACATCAGATGATATCTGGTACATTGTGGACAGCCAAAGTGATAACGTACCTATTGATACTGCGACATACAAAAAAGGCATTGTTACTTCTACTTTTGATGGCTGGGGAAATACACTTGACGTTGATCCTGGTGTTAGCGTAACCAATCCAGTACCTTCAAATGCCACTGCAGTAGCGAGCCCTGTTTATACTGATCTTGACCCATGGTTTAAAACAGTTTCTTACAAAGGTGCTTTTGACCCTGCAGTAACTGCCGGACACTGGGCTGGTGAGTGGACTCTAACATTTGCGGAAGCAACTTATGTTGAAGGCGAAGGCGAAACATCTACAAGTATTGCTGCTTTTAAATTCAATGAGGTTGAAGCCACTGTTTTCCCAAACCCAGTAATGACAACTGCAACTGTAAACTTTGAGAATGCTCAACGTGAAAATTATACTTTTGCATTGTATAACTTAAAAGGACAAATAGTGCGCAAAATTGAAAATATAAACGCTTCTACTTTTACATTTGAAAAAGGAAAATTGAATACCGGAATTTATTCATACAGCCTTATTAATGAAAACAGAAGTAGCCGTGCAACTGGAAAAGTAGTTGTAAAATAATAAAAGTAAACTTAAATTGAAAAAAGGTTGCCGGGTTGGCAACCTTTTTTTTATATTTGAATCACAACAATTTACTTATTAATGATGAAAATAAAACTTACCGGATTTTCAGCTATTCTTATTTTAATGTCTATAAGCATAATTAGTTGTAAAACAAAAGTTAAAGAAATACCGGATTTACCTGAAGGGGTTATAACAAAAGATGAACTTTACGATGCCCCTATTTACCGGACAATAGAAACAGGTGTAGAAACACCCGACTCTGTCCTGAAACTTGCTTTATACTACAACAACCTTGATTCAATTCCTGCCGGTATAATGAAATTTAAAAACTTGCAAAGCCTGGGATTGTCATGGAATAATATTAACACCATACCAGATTTTTTATCAGAACTACCTTACCTGCAAAGCATTCATCTTTCCAGTAATAATCTAACTGAAATACCTGAAAATCTGGTCAAAATAAGATACCTTCAATACCTTTTGCTCAACGATAATAATATTGAAGAAATTCCGTGGTTTATTGACAAGATGGTTTATTTGAATAGCCTTGAATTAAAGAGCAACAATATAAGAGAATTGCCATCCCCGCTTTTTTCCCTGCCTAAGCTTGAAGTACTGGTCGTTCGTGATAATCCTATCGGAATACTGCCCTCAGCAATTTGCCGGTTAGAGAGCCTTAGGGTGCTCGATATAAGAGAAACCCTGATTCATGAACTTCCCAACTGCCTAATGAAAATGCAAAACATTGAAGTTATCAGGATTAAAAATTCCAAAATCACTGAGAAAACCCGTAAAGAATGGCAGGAAAAAATGCCTGATGTAAAGTTTGAATAAAAACTTAAATCTATTGTCAAAAAAAAACTTCCAAATGATCATATTTGGGAGGTTTTTCTTTACATAAAATGCTGTGAAATCAAAATTTTTGTTAAATTTGCATTAATCCAATGTTAAGTTTATGTTAACTCGTTAACTATTTCTTAACATTTGCGTATAACAAAACATCAGTAACTTAAAATATTACAGCCATGAAAACAATTATAACCACCCTCACAGCAATCTTGGTTGCTACAGCACTTCAGGCGCAAATTGTAGCCAGCAACGGCACATATTACACCGTAGATTATGAACTTTATAACGGTGTACACACCGAATATTTTGATAATGGCAATTTGAAACTCGAAATGAGTTTAAACAATGGCATTATGGACGGCATAACCATGCTCTATCATGAAAATGGAAAGAAAAGTGAAAAATGGTCCTATGCCAATGGCAAAATGGATGGCAACTGGGTAACCTGGAATGAGAACGGAAACAAAGTGGCAGAAGCCAACTACACCAATGGTAAAAAAGATGGCAAATGGTTTATCTGGGATGATAAAGGAACACTTCGCTTTGATATGACCTATGAAAAAGGAAATAAAACCGGAACATGGATTAAGTATGGTGTGGACGGCCAGGTTGAAAGCAAACACACCTACTAAGAAAAAATATATTAGATAAAAAAAAGCCGGATGTTTTGCATCCGGCTTTTTTTATTGTATCAAATGATCTTCCTATAACTTACTCATTTTGATGATAACTTCTTCTTTTTCTTTGCCAGGATCAACCTTATCGACCCCTGGTTTGTATGAAATAAGGGCAGCTTTTATTTTAATATCCTCATTATTTATACCTCGAAAACAAAACTGACCGTCAAAATCAGTAAATGTTGATTTATTTTGGCCTTCTATAATAACCTCGGCACCTACAAGGGGTTCCCCTGAAAACTTATCAACGACTTTACCTGATATAACATGTTCAGTTATTGTGGTTTCCTTGTTTTTATCATTTTTACCTACAGCAAAAACGGAAAAGGGCATAAATCCAAACAATACAAAAACTAAAAAAACAACTAAAATTCTCCTCATCACTTTCAAATATTATTTATTCAGAACAAAAGTAATGACATAAGATTATCAGCATGTTAGGTTTATGATAACAGTATCTTAAGTTTATGTTAACTTTTTTGCCTTTGCTTTAATAAAAGGGAAATAACGATCTCAAGGAGTATAACGGGTGTTGCATAACAAAAAAGGAGTATTTTTGCATTTCAGCAGGCCGTTCTGTCGCTCAGGGGATTTCACCTGGGAGGAAAGTCCGGACAGCAAAGGGCACCATACTCCTGAAAGGGGAGGTATCCGTGAGGGTACAGTAACAGGGAAGAAAATAACCGCCCGGTTTTAACCGGGTAAGGGTGAGAAGGTGAGGTAAGCGCTCACCAGGTTCTGTAGCAATGCAGAATGCTGCCTGTCTTATGGGCTGCAAGACCATGTATACCGGCATTCAAGGGCTGCCCGTCCGTTGCCGGGGGGTAGGTCGCGCAGATAAATGACAGAAGCCTTCCTTAGGAAGGTACAGAATCCGGCTTACAGGCCTGCTGATTTTTAATGCAGAATATTTCAAGTTTTCATACGTGTTATCTTACTGCTATTTGCTGAACGCTGAATTAAAAAGAGATATTTTCGATAACCCTGAATATCCGCGCATCTATATGAGATATACTAAATGCAGTCCTTTAAATGAGTAGTGTACTTCTTAAGAGTTTATAACCACGAATGCACGAATGAACTTATCCATTTGTGTATTTGTGATTCAATGCCATTTATTTCGTACTACAAAATTAGAAATGAGATGCTAAGGCGGATTTAAAATCCTTATTCTATTTAGTGCCATATCTAACTCGAGCTCCTGGTGGTCGATACAAATCAGCGTAAGCACCTGAAACGTTCAGAGCGTAAAATCCCCTATTAAATTAAAATAACTATTTACACGAATTAACGAACGAATGACTCAGATTGCTGGCACTAAATTGCTTAGGTTACAGCCATTTTTTGATGTACCACTTCCCTGATGCGGGTGAGTGTTTCCAGTAACCCCTCAAGCTTATCGAGCCGTAACATATTTGCACCATCACTTTTTGCAATGCCTGGATCAGGGTGTGTTTCAATAAACACACCATCAACACCCACAGCTATTCCAGCTCTTGCCATGGTTTCAATCATCTCTGGCTTGCCCCCGGTAACACCCGATTCAGTATTGGGTTGCTGCAAAGAGTGCGTAACATCCAGGATTACCGGAAATCCGGTTTTGTGCATTTCACTGATACCTCTGAAATCCACTACCAAATCGTGATAACCAAATGTTGTTCCCCTCTCAGTTAGCAAAATATTTACATTGCCTGATTCCAACACTTTATCCACAGCAAATTTCATTGCTGCAGGGGCCAGAAACTGACCTTTTTTAATATTTATAAATTTCCCGGTTTGTGCTGCAGCTACAAGTAAATCTGTTTGTCGGCAGAGAAATGCAGGTATCTGGAGCACATCAACATATTCAGCCACCATGTAGGCCTCCTCAGAGGTGTGAATATCCGTAATTACCGGAATGTCGAGCGTACGACTGATTCCTTTTAATATTTTAAGGGCTTTTTCGTCCCCAATTCCCGTAAAGGAATCAAGCCGTGAGCGATTTGCCTTTTTATAAGAACCTTTAAAAATAAAAGGTATTTTAAACTGATCTGATAGTTTTTGAATATGCGCTGCAATATCAAAAGCCATGCCCTCCCCTTCAATAACACAAGGTCCGGCAATAAGCAGGAAGTTACCACTATCGGTATGTTTAATTTTTGGAATTTTATCAATAACCATGAAAGAATAAATTAAATAAAATACTTGAATGTCCTGGATTCATTTATAAAGATAATCACAAAATCAAAAAACAAAAAATTAATAGTTATATTTCTTTTTCCAACGGGAGGATAACCATTTTGTTATCTCTTTCTCCCTGCTGTTTTCACCAGGGTTAAAGATTTTTGTGTTGGATATTTCTTCCGGGAGAAACTCCTGATCAGCAAAGCTCCCTTGATAAGCGTGGGCATACTGGTATTCTTTTCCATAACCCAGGTCTTTCATTAATTTGGTAGGTGCATTACGAATGGCAAGCGGCACCGGAAGATCGCCTGTTTTTTTTACCAGGGCCAGCGCCTCATCTATGGCCAGATAAGCGCTGTTACTTTTTGGTGATGTTGCTAAATAGATCGCGGTTTCAGACAAAATGATCCTACCTTCAGGCATGCCAATAACGCGGATGGCTTCAAAACACTGGGTAGCCATAAGCAGGGCATTCGGGTTGGCCAGTCCTATATCTTCTGCGGCAAGTATAATCATGCGGCGGGCAATAAATTTTGGATCCTCGCCACCAGCAATCATTCTTGCCAGCCAGTAAACAGAAGCATTTGGGTCGCTGCCCCGCATAGATTTAATAAAGGCTGATATTATATCATAATGTTGCTCTCCCTGCTTATCATAAACAGCCATGTTCTGTTGTAACTTTTGAACAACTTTATCATCTGTTATCTCAATTTCAGCCTTATTATTTTCTTCATTTTCGGTAGTAACAATGAGCTCCAGAATATTTAATAATTTCCGTGCATCCCCTCCTGAGAACCTGAGTAATGCCTGGTCTTCCTTAATTTTCACCTTTTGCTTTTTTAGGATTACATCCTGCAAAAGAGCCCGGCCAAGCAACTTTACCAGGTGTTCCTTTTCGAGATTTTTAAGCACATACACCTGGCATCTGGAAAGCAATGGAGATATTACCTCGAAGGAAGGATTTTCTGTGGTGGCCCCGATAAGGGTGATTACACCTTCCTCAACTGCTCCGAGCAGCGAATCTTGTTGCGATTTTGAAAAGCGATGTATTTCATCAATGAACAGGATAGGATTGGGCTTGTTAAAAAATTGCTGGCTACGTGCTTTACCTATTGTTTCCCTCACATCTTTCACTCCTGAGGTTACAGCGCTTAAACTGTAAAATGGCCTATTTAACTGATTGGCAATAATCTTTGCCAGAGTAGTTTTACCTACTCCGGGAGGTCCCCATAAAATAAAGGATGGAAGGTTACCTGTTTCAATACTTTTTCGAAGTACCATTCCCGGTCCTACAAGATGTTCCTGCCCTATATAGTCATCAAGATTTTTTGGCCGCATCCGCTCGGCTAAAGGTTGATTCATTCTGTATGTATTTACAATAATTTATCTGTTTAGGATCATGAAGATAAATCATTTTTCAACAAACACAACACATGTTTCATTTGTAAATATTTTGAAGGCATCTTGCTTTTATCCATAAAAATAGCTGTCGGATTATCTCAATTACAAAAAGAGTTTAATTTTAACTACCCGTGAAACCCTACATAATATTAGACGTAGAAGATCAGAAGGTCTCATAAAAATTACTACGGTCAATATAAAGTAATTTTAAAAGAGCTAATTTGGCTTATCATCATTTTGGTAAATAACATAAAACTTAAAAAAACTACCGATGAAAAAGATTAAAGAGCAAAAAATTCTTGTATTATTTACACTTATGGCGTTAATTATCATGCCTTTGCATGCGCAAATCAAAGATGTTGGAAAAATGATGACCGGAGGCACTGCAGATGCCCAGGTATTATTTACAGAGTATTTACGGCCTTATGCCAATGCCCTGGGTGCTGATTTGAGTGGTGGCTGGTATAACACAGCAAAACCACATGCCCTTGGAGGATTTGATATTACCTTTACATTGAATATGGCATTTGTTCCTGATGAAGCCAAGGTATTTAACCCATCGGCTCTAGAATTAACAGGAATGACAACTGCCACATCAGCGCCTACTGCTGCGGGCGAAAAAGTGGACGGTGCAGCAATCACCTACGACTTACCTGCAGATCAGAGTTTTTCTTATAATACGCCAAAAGGCACTGGTGTGGGCTTTATCCCTACTCCTATGATACAGGCAGGCATCGGACTGATTAAAGATACAGAAATCATTGGCCGTTTTATGCCATCAGTAGATATCGGCAATACCGGCAGTTCAATAGGATTATGGGGTGTCGGGCTTAAACATGGATTGAACCAATGGATACCCGGCCTTAAACATGTACCTGTATTTAACATGTCGCTGATGGGAGGATATACAAGTCTTTCTGCAGTTTCATCGCTTTCGTTAACGCCCGGAGATATTGGCATGACGGACGCTACTTCCGCTGATGTTGACTTTGACAATCAGGAAATGACGATTGATGCCACTAGTTTTACTATGAATCTTCTGGTTTCAGCCAATTTACCTGTGGTTTGTTTCTACGGGGGTATTGGATTTGCAACCAGCAATTTAGAGCTCGGACTTGCCGGAAATTATCCGATTGCTACTGCCAGCACCAGTGGAATTGAAATTACGGATGCGTCGATTTTAACAGATCCGCTCAACATCGCAATAGAAAATACCGATGGAAGCACCACAAATCCCCGATATAATATAGGCATGCGTCTTAAACTGGGAGTAATCACCTTCCATGGCGACTACACCTATGCAAATTACTCGGTGGTAACAGCCGGTGTTGGTCTTTCTATCCGGTAAAAAAAATATTTCAAATTGAAACCCGCCCTGGCCTGGCGGGTTTTTTTATGCTATTTTGTCTAAAACGCAGTATCTTTGAAAGCAAAATATTGGGTGAAGAACAGATGGACGTAATTCCACATATTGACATTATAGATAAATATTACAAAAAATTCTATCGGGCAAGTAAAATGTCCGGATATCCATCAGATTCTGTTTTAATCAAAAGCGCTTATAAATTTACCGTTGCGTTGCTAAACAAAGCGGAAGCAAAAACCCGTGCGGAAGATATCATGCAAGCGCTCGAAGTGGCTACAGTAATTACTGAAGATGTAGGATTGGGCACCCGATCGGTAGTATGTACACTTCTATTCCCAATGTATCGCAACAGAGATCTTACCCATGATAATGCACATGCCTTGTTCGGAGAGCATATGGCAATTATGCTAACCGGCTTAAAAAAAATTTACGACATTGAAACCTTAGGTACGGGTAACCAAACGGAAAACCTCCGGAAGTTAATCCTCACCCTGGCAAGTGATATACGGGTAATCATTATCCGCCTTGCATACGAACTACAGGTAATGCGCGAACTGCAAAAGATAAATGAGGATGAACAAGTGAAAACGGCTGCCATTACCCTGAATATTTATGCTCCACTTGCTCATCGGTTAGGTTTGTACAACATAAAATCCGAAATGGAAGACCTTTCCATGAAGTACCTTGAGCCGGATAAATACAAAATGATTGTGCAAAAGCTAAAAGAATCAGCAGCTGAACGGAACAGGTTCATCAAAGATTTTGTTGCCCCTATAGAAGAGGAATTGAAAAAACAACAATTTAGTTTTGAAATTAAAGGGCGTCCAAAAAGCATCTATTCAATATGGACGAAAATGCATAAGCAAAATGTTGATTTTGAAGAAGTGTATGATAAGTTTGCCATTCGTATTATCCTTGATTCCAAAACAAAAAACGAGAAAGCAGATTGCTGGCGTGTCTACTCCATTGTAACAGATGCTTATCAACCTAATCCCAAAAGATTACGCGACTGGATTTCGGTGCCTAAATCAAACGGATACGAATCATTGCATACCACGGTAGTAGTACCGGGAGGAAAATGGGTAGAGGTGCAAATACGCACCATTCGCATGAACGAAATCGCAGAAAAAGGACTTGCTGCGCACTGGAAATACAAAGGAGGTAAAGAAGAAGTCGGACTGGATTTATGGCTGACACGTGTACGAGAAGTTCTTGAGGCCTCAGAAAAAGAGAGCGTTGAATTTACTGAAGATATTAAATTAAGTCTTTACAACAAAGAGATATTTGTTTTCACCCCCAAAGGTGATTTAAAGCAATATCCCGCTGGCGCAACCGTGCTTGATTTTGCCTTCGATATCCATTCTGACGTGGGCTCAGCCTGTGTAGGTGCCAAAATAAACGGCAGAAATGTACCCATCAGGCATGAGCTTAGCAATGGAGATAAAGTAGAGATTATTACCAGTAAAAATCAATCCCCAAAGCAGGACTGGATTGACTTTGTAGTAACTTCCAAGGCTAAAACCAAAATTAAGCAGACATTAAATGAAGCGATTTTTCGTGAAGCTGAAAATGGAAGAGAAACTGTTAAAAGACGCTTCAGGAATTGGAAAATACCCTTTGTTGATGTTAACATTAATAAACTATTAAAGCATTACAAATTAAAAACAGCGCTGGACTTATATTATCAGGTGGCTACTGAAAAGATTGATCTGGGGGAGATTAAAGAATTTCTGAAGACGGAAGAAAAAGCTGCTGAAATCAAACCGGAAGAGTTATTATCAGATAACGGAGAACTGATTGAAAAAGATTTAACGCCGGAAACTGAAAAGCACGACGACTACCTGATTATTGATGAAAAAATAGCCAATGTTGATTATAAACTTGCCAAATGCTGTACACCCATATATGGGGACAAAATATTTGGATTTGTATCCGTAACCGAGGGCATAAAAATTCACCGGGTAAACTGCCCCAATGCGCATGATTTAATCACCCGCTATGGTTACCGTATTGTAAGAGCGCGGTGGAGTACTCCGGAAAAGACCACCCAGTACCAGGCCATGATAAAAATTACCGGTGTTGATGATATCGGAATTATTAACCGCCTTACAGATGTAATTTCCAAAGACCTGAAAGTAAACATGCGGAGTTTAACCATGGATTCAAATGACGGTATGTTTGAGGGTTTGATTAAAATATTTGTAAAAGACACCCGTCACCTTGAAAAACTCACTGACCGTATTCTGCGCGTAAAAGGCGTTCTAAGCGCTTCCCGGATGGATGCGGGTTAAACCAACTGTTGAGGAGGCTGTTGTTTATTTTTAAAATCTTCCTTAAGCACAATTGCAAAAATAAATAACACCACTGCCGATGCCACAAAAACCACCAGCAGCGAACTCATGGCCTTAACCAGGACATTTTCCAAATCAATGATATCCCAAATTCCTAAAAGCGCTACAACAGTAAATATCAACACCAGACTGATAAGAATGTAAGAAATTATTTTTTTCATTGTAGTAGGTTTTTATTGTTTCGTGATGGTAATATTTTAAAATACATTTAGCTGTTCTTATATATTTTCAGTTTTTAGATATTCAGCAAGGTCATACAAGGTGGAAAAACGAATTTTAATTTGATTTCTTGTGTATGTCCATTCGAATATACCATTTTTCTCTGAAATATTGATTACCGGAAGTCCTTTTTGTGAATCATTTTTTGCGTTTTGAACATCAAAATGCAATCTTTTTAGCATCCGGCAGGTCCATTTTGCCTGTTTTGAAGTACCTGTACAGATGATTTTCCGGCCGGCTTTTACGGGCATGTCAAAATCCCCGGTTTCATCATTAAATGTGAGTGATGCATCCTGCAGCATATGATGAAAAGAACCATCAATTGCCATATCTTCCGGTGCACCTTCCTGAATTTTACCGGGGTGAATTAACCAGAGCTTATCAGCTACGGACAAGGCAATGTTTAAATCGTGGGTGGAAAAAAGGATTGTCTTTTTATGATTTTTTGTGAGTGCAGACAATAATGCCACCAACTCATACCGATTAGGCAAATCCAGGTAAGCTGTAGGTTCATCCAAAATGATAATATCAGAATCCTGGGCTATGGTTCTGGCAATCATTGCCTTTTGACGTTCACCATCACTTATTTCATTTATAGGAGTAGCATTTAAATGTGAAATTCCCACGAGTTCCATCGCCTTGTCAATTTTATGTCTGTCTGCCAGAGAGAGACTACCCAGCCAGCTGGTATAGGGATGCCGTCCCAGCGCAATAAGCTCTTTTACAGTCATATTGCTAACCCTGATATATTCTGTGGATACATAACTCACCTTTTTTGCCAGCAATCTGGAAGAAATGCGGGAGAGATTAATGGAAGAAATAAAAATATTGCCAGACAATGGATGCTGAATTTTCATGAGCGTACGCAACAAGGTACTTTTACCAGTGCCATTGCGTCCGATAAGTGCAATTAGTTCGCCGGTGGAGGCAGAAACATTTATGTCCCCCAGAACGGGAATGAGTCTGCCACCTTTTTCATACCCAACAGAAAGATTTTCGGTGCGAATAATATCCCTCTCAGGCTGTGGATTGTAAGTTATATGATCTTTTCCTTTATCCATTTAGTTCACAGAAGCCAGTTTTTTATTTTTCACAATAATCCATATCACAATAGGGACACCCAACAAGGCTGTAACGGAATTAATTGGAAGCGTGGTGTTATAACCGGGCAATTGAGAAATGATGTCTGCAATGAGCAACAAAATACCACCCCCAAGCATACTTCCCGGAATTAAAATTTTATGATCTGATGTTTGGTAAAGTATCCGGGCCAGGTGCGGAACAGCTATCCCAATAAACCCGATGGGGCCGCAAAAAGCAGTAATACTGCCAGCAAGTATACTGGTACTGAGAAATACCCCCAGGCGGGTGGCATTAATCCTTAATCCCATGCTACGGGCATAATTCTCTCCAATTAGCATGGCATTGAGGTTTTTTGATAGAAAAAATGCCATAAATAAACCAGTAATAATTACCGGAACAAGCACTTTTAACTGGCTGGCAGAAACACTAGCCAGGCTTCCCATGGTCCACACCACAAATATTTTTAACATGGCTTCGTTGCTGAAATACTGGAGGATACTAACAATGGCTGAAACGGCGCTCCCGAACATGATGCCAAGTATAAGAATTGTCATAATATCCCTTACGCGATAACTCACAGCCATAATTAACAGCAACACCAGTGCTGACCCGGCCCAGGAAGCACCAATAATAGCCCAGCTGCTCAGGTATGCAGCCGGATTGATACCTGAGAAAAGAAAGAGGCCCATTACAATTATAGCTACTCCGAGTGAAGCGCCTGAAGAAATACCCAATACGTAAGGTCCCGCAAGAGGATTTCGGAAAATGGTTTGCATTTGCAGGCCACTCACCGACAGAGCCATACCTGCAAGCAAGGCTGTTACTGTGCGTGGCAGGCGAAATTCAGTTACTATTATATTCCAGGTTTCGTTATCCGAAGTATTACCGCCAATTATCTTTACAGCCTCAGAAAAAGGAATGTGAACCGAACCCAAAAGGATATCAGTAATAAAAAGTAACAGTAACAAAACTAACAGTAAGAGCGAAACAAATATGTTGCGTGTTTTTAATACCGGCATGTGAAACGTGGCCTTATTTTTTCGGGAGCTTATCCATGCAAGCCACCATCTTTTTTTGATCGATGAGTAATTCCTTAACTGCTTTTCTGCCTTCCTTTTTTGGTAGAGAATTAAGCCTTGTAATTAAATCATTCCTTACATCCAATATGCATTGTATAATATTGTTGACCTCTTCAGCAGATACATTTGCATGGAAATCCTTGTAAGTAATGCATTCGTTTATAAGTTCCCAGCTCAACTGGTTTATTTCTTTTTTTATTTCCCTTCGGTTGGCCATAATAATCAGCTTTAAGTTTAATACAAATTTAGTTTAAATGTTTATAGTAAACGAGCTGGTGAGCAGGGAATATTTCTGGGTGAAAGATATGAATTAAATCCTTCAGAATAATATCCGGATTTACCGGTCCACTCTCCCAATATTCATTTCCTCCGTAAGCAGATATTTTTCCTGTGTTATTGAAAACGTCCCCTTCATTAAAGGCGTTTATCTTTCCCAGGCGGGCATCTTCGCCTGCAATCTCTGCGGTTCCCGATGCTGAGCCGGTATTGATCCAAATATCTGCATCATGGAAAATACTGTATACGGCTTCAATATCCATGGGAATATTTTCCTGGCCGGGTTGCTCACTTAACGGGTAAAACCCACCCGCATCGTTAATAAAATTCACCATATAAGAGTCACCGGCCGGCATATACCAGGTCCCTTTCCAGGGTAAACCGGTAAGTATTTTAGGTCGGTTTGTGATTGTGTCTACAATACCGGCAAGGCTGTTATAAGCCGCCTCTGTCTGGATTAAAATACTGTCAGCTAAAGCAAAATCGTTGTAGAAAGCAGCAAAAAAGCGCAGCCACGAAGCCATACCCAGGGGAGTATTTTCCAGGTAATCAGCATTGAACACTACATTTATACCCGCATCTTTTAATTTCCTTACCCATGCCCCACCTTCATTTGAAACACCATAGGTAAAAATCACATCAGGATTTAAGTCAAGTAATTTTTCCACGTCAACGCCCTGATCGTATCCAACATCAGAAATGGTTTCATTTTCCAACCCCCGAATAATAGCAGGGTTACTCATTAAATTCCGGCCAGAAATTCCTTTTATACTGGAAATTTTTCCCAACTTATCTATCATTCCAATATGGGTGGTAGACATCACGACCACTTTTTCCACAGGAATTTGAATAACTTGTAAATCCTGGTATTTTGCAGGCACCTTTGCCTCTTTCTTGAGCAACAAATATCTGTAATTTACATTTTGGGCACCTTGCCAGGGGTTGTAAACATCTAAAAGGAATCCATGTTTGATTTCCCGGAGGGTAAAACCCGGTGTATTCTTTTCAAGGCTTTTTATGGGGGTATCATCATCCTTATCCTGCATACATCCCAAAAGAGTCAGCCATAATCCAAAAAATAAAAAACACCTCGCAGGAAACATACAACAGATTTTTATTGGCCTGCAAAAATAATGATTTATTTTAAGTGTGGATTTAACATAACTCATAGTTTTACTATTATTTTAGCGGAATGAGTCCGGTATATTTTAAACTTTTGAAGATAGTCTTAAAAATAAAAGATGAACGGGATTATCAACACAATTCTGGCATTGTCAATTGTTTTTATTATCCGTGAAAATTTCTTATTCGTGCATTCGTTGTTAAAAATAAATTATTAAAACCGTGGAGAGAAATTTCTCAAGTATTTCCCACATATCATTTGTACGTGCTTTTTATTTTGCATATGGAGATATTAAAGAACTGTTCTACTGCCAATTCCTTTTGTTTGAAGGGATATAATAACAATATTTTTTTGTGCTAATAGAAA